>Ga0325400_1000816_pt1 | contig 24348 bp, 16 predicted proteins | sample PopdelMetagenome_2_FD_205662 | JGI IMG/M metagenome (GOLD analysis project Ga0325400, IMG submission 205662) | Populus deltoides microbial communities from Bellville, Georgia, United States - Xylem-PdKOR-R1 | ecosystem: Host-associated > Plants > Phyllosphere > Stem > Wood/Secondary xylem...
AAAAATGGAAAGGCGCGGATCGATGCGGTCCAGCGCCACAAAAACGGTGCGGCTATGCCGTCAGAACGAATTCCGTTCGGGGCTTATTTGGTTGGGCTCGGCAAACGGTTAATTTTGTCGACACGACTACCGATCACGCGCCGACTTATGAAGAACATCCTGTTGCTCATTTTGCTTCTTAGTTCCTCCGTTTCCCTTTTTGCCCAGCAATCGTCTTCCAAGAAGACCGCCGGAAATCCGGTCTTCCCCGGCTGGTACGCCGATCCGGAAGGCATTATTTTTGGTAAGCAGTACTGGATTTATCCGACGTATTCGGCGCCTTATAACCAGCAGGTTTTTATGGACGCTTTTTCGTCGCCCGACCTGGTTAACTGGACCAAACACAGCCGCATCACCGATACGACCCAGATCAAGTGGGCCAAGCGGGCCATGTGGGCGCCGGCCATTGTGGAGAAGGGCGGTAAGTATTACCTCTTTTTCGGGGCTAACGACATTCAGAGCGATAAAGAACTCGGCGGCATTGGCGTAGCCGTGGCCAACAATCCGGCCGGACCGTTCCGGGATTATTTGGGCAAACCCCTCGTGGACCGGTTTCATAACGGCGCTCAGCCCATTGATCAGTTTGTATTCAAGGATAAAGACGGTCAGTATTACCTGATTTACGGCGGCTGGCGGCACTGCAACATCGCCAAGCTGAAAGACGATTTTACGGGCTTCGTTCCTTTCGACGACGAAACAACCTTTAAGGAGATCACCCCGAAAAGCTACGTAGAAGGTCCGTTTATGTTTATGCGCAACGGCAAGTACTACTTCATGTGGTCGGAAGGCGGCTGGACGGGTCCGGATTATTCCGTAGCCTACGCCATCGCCGACTCGCCTTTTGGCCCGTTTGAACGCATCGGTAAAATTCTGCAGCAGGATCCCAAAGTAGCCACCGGAGCGGGCCACCACTCGGTTATTCAGGTACCCAACAGCGATCGCTGGTACATTGTCTACCACCGCCGGCCTCTCACCGAAACCGACGGCAATCACCGCGAAACCTGCATCGATCAGCTTGAATTTGACGCCAACGGCCTGATCAAACCGGTTCAAATCACCGTTAAAGGAGTAGCCGCCCAGCCCCTGCGGTAAGCCTAGCTCACCGGAGCAGAGCGACCGCCCCGCTCCGGTGACCCATCTCGCCGGTACTAAATTCAATCTGAATCTTATACGTGTAAATATCGGGCTGCTGCGCTTCGCCCAGGTACATGCCGTTCCAGCCCTGATTTGGGTCGGAAGCCGGAAAATTGGTCTTCCGATAAACCACCTGGCCCCAGCGGTTATAAACCACCAGTTCGACAATCTGCTTCACGCAGTCATTGGCGTAGATGTAAAAAACGTCGTTGGTCTGGTCGCCATTGGGCGAAAACGCATCCGGCGCGTAGAAGTTACAGCCATTGACCGCAACCCATATCGTGTCTTTTTTCTGGCATTGCTGATTGGCGTACCCCACCGTCAGTACGTACTGTGTACTGACAGTCGGCCTCGCTCCGGTTTCGGCGCAGGTCGGACAGGTCAGGCTGGCGGGTGCATTCCACTGGTACGTATAATTCCCGCCCGGCTGCACCAGCGCCCCTAACCGAAGACTGTCGCCCTGCGTAATGACCGAACTGGTTGCGGTCACCTTCAGATCGATTCGGTTAACCGCGACCGTCGTGGTGACGGTACTGTCGCAGCCGGATGGCAGACGAATTACCTTGATGAATGTACCGGCGGTTCGGTACGTGGTGTCGCCAACCGTAAAGCCGTCGCCCTCGCAGAGGGTAACGCTCTGCGTATGCGTAACGGCGGGTAGTACCGTCAGATTCAGCGTTACAATGCTATCGCAGACGTTACTCTTACTGACATTCCGCACGAAGGTGCCGCTGGTGCGGTACGTTGTATCGCCCAGCACAAAGCCCGTTCCCTCGCAGACGGTCGCGGTTTGCGTAGCGGTGCCGTGGTGGAACGGTACGGTGTAGTTCAGCTGAAACGCACAGGACGCGTTCAGACTCGAGAACGGTTGCAGTCTAGCCGAGTACTTATCGCCCAGAGCCGCTTTTACCCGAATGGAAGACGTTGTGGCGCCCGTGCTCCAGGTGTAGCCTTCGTACCCATCCGGGGCCACCAGGGTCAGATAGCCATCCGCGTCCGGGCAGGAAGCCTGAGCTTTGATTTCGGACCTAAGGCATTGGGCATCAAAATAAGCGTACCCAAAATGGCGTCGTTCAGTGCAGCCGTGGGCCGTTACTTCAACCGTCAGCGTTTGGCCAACATAATTCTGAAGATCGATGGCGCTGGTGGTCCAGTTGCGGTACCGGATATCACCCTGATCTTTAAAGCCGCTGATTGAACTGATTCCCGTTACTTCGTAATAGCTACAGGCAACGATACTCCCGCTTTTATCGGTAATCCGGATACTAAAGCCGGGCTGCTGATAAGGCTGGTGCTGGGCAAAGGTCTGGAGAACAACCGCGAATTTGTACTGGAACAACGTGTTGTCGGCCGTTACGTTGAACGTCGTTCGGATGCGGCCAAACGTCGACCCGCCCGATACATCACCAATCCGGATGGAATACGTACTGCCCGGCGCCACCATCGGAATCGCTTCGGCGGTAACTTTAGGATCATTTCCGTCGCTCGTTCTGGTCAGGATATGCAGGCTACCCGCCGTGCCCACTACTTCATTCTGGTAAACGGTCTGCTGGCTCACCACGGCGGTATTGCCGTTCAGTAGGGTCCAGCCGCTCAGACTGCCGTTTTCAAAACCAATGCTGCTGCAATCGGCCTGTTGCCCACAGGCGACCGTCCAGCCAAGCACGATGAACCACACAACCAGTAACGTTTTCTTCATAAGCCATCCAGCTTCAGTAAGTGCCTATTAGGGAGAGGGTTGGACTATAAGAACTAGATTCCATTTAGTTACCCGTACGTGGAAACAGGCCGGAGCGTTGCCCGGTTAGTAGGCTTTATTTAACAGAAAGTTACAAAGTGTTTGGGGGTAATTTCTTTCCAGGCAGTTCTTTACAACTGATACCTCGCCGAAGAAAGTAGCACTAGTCCTTTAAAACGCACAACGGCTGATTACTCAGGAGTAATCAGCCGTTGCATCAGAGCAGTCAGGCCGCGCCGGGGTTCAGCATCGCATCACAGGCATCGCACCTGTTTTTAACCACTACAGCGGCTTAGCCAGCAGCTGTGGTCGTTCGGCGGCCACTTTCAGGACCAGTTCACCAAACAGGGTATTGGCCCAGGCAAACCATTTCCGGGTAAACTTCGTCGGATCGTCTTCGTTGAATGACTCGTGCATAAAGCCCGTGTTGGCGTGGGTCTTTTTCAGCTGCCGGAGCTGCGCCAGAATTTCGGCATCGTCCGTCGACGTTATGGCGCGCATCGTCAGACCCATCGTCCAGATGTTGTTGATCAGCGTGTGCGGACTGCCAATGCCCTCGGCGGCTTTGCCCTGGAAGAAGTACGGATTGGACGTGCTCAAGACGAACTTACGGGTGTTCTTATAAATGGGGTCACTGGCGGAGCAAACGCCCAGGTAAGGCAGCGAAAGCAGGTTCGGTACGTTGGCGTCGTCCTGAAGCAGGTGATTGCCGTAGCCGTCTACCTCCAGCGCGTAAATCTTTCCGAAGGTCGGGTGATTGTAGATCGCATACTTTTTCAAGGCGGCTTCCACTTCGTCGGCCAGCGCCCGGCAATCCTTCGCAAAGGCCGCATCCGGACGGATTTTGTCCGTCATAGTGGCCAGTTGCCGCAGTGAAACCACCGCGAACCAGTTGGACGGCACCAGGAACGGAAACACCGTAGCGTCATCCGACGGACGGAACGTACTAACAATCAGGCCAATTGGCTTAATGGGATTACCGTAACCATCCCCCGGCACCGTATCCGTCGACCAGGCTGTTTCGCGGCTAAAGTGGTAAGGTCCCCGGCCGTCTTTGCGCTGTTGTTCGCGGCAGGTTTGCAGCACGAGCCGCATCGCTTTGGACCAGTCTTCATCAAACGGGCTGGTATCGTTGGTCGTCTGCCAGTAGTGGTAAGCCAGGCGGATGGGGTAACACAGGGAATCCAGTTCCCACTTGCGTTCGTGGATACCGGGCTTCATATCGGTCCGGTCGTTTTTCCATTCGCCCTGCTTGTTCGGGTTATCGTAGAAAGCGTTGGCGTACGGGTCGCGCTGGATGCACAGCGCCTGACGGCGGATTACACCGGCCACCAGTTGCCGCAGGGGCTCGTCGTTCTTGATTAGCGGCAGATACGGCCACACCTGAGCAGTGCTATCGCGCAGCCACATGGCGTCGATATCGCCCGTGATGACGAACGTGTCCGGTTTGCCGTTGGTATTCTTGTATTGAACAGTCGTATCGAGCGTGTTGGGAAAGCAGTTTTCAAAAAGCCAGGCCAGCTCCGGGTCCTGGATGGTTTTCTTCATCCGTTCGATGGTCTGCTCCACGGCGGCACTGGTAAAATTCCGCTTGTTGGCTGCGGTACGTACTACCGGAAACGAAGGCGCCGTCCCGGTGCCTCCCAATGCCCACTGGCTGCCCAGCATCAGTCCCATTCCGGCCCCGGCCGACTGCTGTATAAAATGACGACGATTCATGAATTAACCCTGTAAAAAAGTAAAAGGTGATTTTTAACTACTGGTGATCGAAATCCACTCTACAAACTAACTACGGGATGGGAGGAAAAGCAAAAAACCCTTTACGAAGCTTTAGCGGTTTGCCAAACTTTGTAAAGGGTTCTTCCCATTCAGGAACCGAAACGGCGTAATCAGCGCACGTTCAGTTTATTGTTTTGCTTATTCCATCACCATTTCGGCATGTTCCGAAGCCTGGATTTTCCGACCGATAAACAGCAGCAGCAGCGGCACACAAACCAGGAAGAAGCCACCGATAATCAGGAAGGCATCGGCGTAGGTCAACACCATCGCCTGCCGGATCAGCGTTCCCTGCATCATGCCGTACGCTTTACCGGTCGCCGTAATCAGGGCATCGCCTTTCGACAGAAACAGGTTGGTAAACTGCCGGATCCGCTCGGCCGAGATCGGGTTGTACGACGAAACATTGTCCGCCAGCCGGGATACGTGCAGTACCGAACGGGTGGAGATGTACGTTGTCATAATGGCCGTTCCGAACGTACCGCCCAGCTGGCGAATCATGTTCGACAACGCCGAACCCTGCGGAATCTCGATGCTTTCCAGATCAGCCAGCGTAACGGTTGTCAACGGAATAAAGATCAGCCCCATGGCAACCCCGCGAATGATCAGCGGCCAGAAGAAGTAATCCGGTCCGGCTTCCAGACTGATCGTCGACAAATCGAAACAGAACAGGAACGTCAGCAAAAAGCCAATCCCCGCGTACCAGATGGGTGAGATAAAGTTTTTCTTCAGCAGACCGCCCACAATCGGCATCATAAAGCCGGTCATCAGCGACCCCGGCATCATCAGTAAACCGGTCTGACTCGCTGTGAAGCCCAGAATCGTCTGGCAGAAAACCGGGATAATAAAGACCGACGCGAAGAGTCCGAAACCGAGGATAAAGTTGAACAGGGTTCCCACCGCGTACCGACGCCGACGGAGTAGCCGCAGATCCAGAATCGGCAGCTTGACGGCGAGTTCGCGCCAGATAAAACCAATCAACCCAACGACCGCGGCAATGGACATGCCGACGATAAAGCCCGAGTCGAACCAGTCTTTCTCTTCGCCTTTTTCCAGAATGATCTGCAGACCACCGATACCCATGATGAGCAAGATAAGCGCCAGCCAGTCCATCTTGCCGGCCTCCATTTTCTCAGCCGGTTCCTTGATGTACAGATACGTCAAAACCGTAGCCGCGATCCCGAACGGAATGTTGATGTAAAATACCCAGTTCCACGACAGGTTATCGGTGATGTAACCACCCAGCGTAGGGCCGATGGAAGGACCGATGATAACCCCCATCCCGAAGATAGCGTTGGCAACGCCCAAATCCTCTTTCGGAAAGGTCTGAATCAGAATGGACTGGGCCGTGGTCAGCAAACCACCCCCGCCGATTCCCTGAACCACCCGGAAGAATACCAGCTCCCACACGTTCGTGGAAAGTCCACAAAAAATGGAGGCTATGGTGAACAGAATGATGGATGCTGCGAAGTAATTCCGGCGGCCCAGTTTGGCACTGAGCCAGCCCGACATCGTAATCATGACCGCACTGGCAGCCGCATACCCCGTCACAACCCAGCTGATGTCCCCGAGCGACGCGCCCAGGTTACCCATCATCTGATTCAGTGTAACGTTAACAATGGAGGAGTCAATGGTTTGCAGCAGGGCCGCCACCGTTACGGTGATGACAACAACCCATTTATCAAAGCCTAGATTCATGATCGTTATTTAGACTGTAAGTCAACCGCTACCGTTACGCTCATACCAGGGCGCAGCTTGGCGTACAGCGGGCTGTTTTTTTCCAATTCAATCCGGATAGGTACCCGTTGGACTACTTTCACGTAGTTACCCGTTGCGTTGTCGGGAGGCAGCAGAGAAAACTTGGCGCCCGTTGCGCCGGCAAATGAGCCGACCTGTCCCTGCAGTTTCTGGCCATCAAAGGCGTCTACTTCAATATCAACCGGCTGGCCGGGCTGCATCTGCGCCAGCTGCGTTTCCTTAAAGTTGGCCGTTACCCACAGATTACCCGTTGTCACGACCGAACATAAAGCCTGACCGGGCTGGATCAGCTGACCCACCTGCACGGACCGCCGGGAAACAATACCCGAAGCCGGGGCACGTACGATGGTATAAGACAGTTGCAGTTTTGCCAGATCCAGTTCCGTCTGCCGTTGTTTGATCGAAGCCTGCGCTACTGTAATCTGACTTTCAGTAACCCGACGCTGTGAACTCGTAACGCCGGTCTGCGTTCCCGCGGCACTGACCTGCGATTGGGCCGTCCGCAACTGAGCCTGAGCGGCCTGCACCTGCGCCTGAGCCGCATCCCGTTCGGCTTCGGCCGCATCAAATTGCTGCTGAGGAACGGTTTTTTCGGCCAGCAGTCGCTGGTAGCGTTCAAAATCCTGGTTAGCCCGCCGGGCACGCGCCTGGGCCGCAGCCACGTTGGCCTGAGCCGTTGCCACCTGATCGCGGGCGGTTTGTACGCTGGCCTGTGAACTCTGAATCGAAGCAGCTGCCACGTTCACGCTGAAACGGCTAACCCCGGCGCCAGCCTGGGCGCTTTGCAGAGCCGCTTCGGCCTGAGCCACGCGAATGCGGTAATCCGCATCGTCGATCACAAAAAGTGTATCCCCTTCTTTCACTAACTGATTATCCTTGAAGCGGATTGCTTTTACATAACCGCCCACTTTAGGCGTTACCGGGTCAACGTCCCCGTCGATCTGTGCATCGTCCGTTGTTTCATAACGCTGCAGATAACGGAATTCGGTGTACCCAAAAAAGAGCGCAGCTAACAGGACAACAACGACCCCTACGCGAATTAACATTTTGGTATTCATGATTGTATGGTATTCGAAGTTCGATTATTTAAGATTATTGCCAACCGCTTTCAACAGACGCTGATAAGCCAGCTGGGCGTCGACGGTCGCGTTGATAACATTCAGCTGGGCCTGGATCAGAAAGCTGTCGGCTTCCAGTAAATCCGTTGAGCCAACCAGGCCGTTACGGAAACGGGATTCGGTCAACCGGTAGTTTTCCTGCGCCTGCGTCACCGCCGTCCGGATGACGTTTTGCTGCTCCAGGGCCAGTTGGTAGTTGTTATAAGCCGTAACTACCTCCGACCGGATCTGATCCGTTTGCTGCTGCCCCTGAATGGTGGCTTCGTCGATGGCCGTCTTGGCGCCACTGATCCGCCCTTTCATGTTGTACAGCGAACCAATGTTGTAACGAATGCCCGCTCCCACGTTCCAGGCGCTGATAAAGCCACTGCCTTTCGGCACCAATTGCGACGTTGGGTTAATGTAGTTGTAACCGGCGGACAGGCCCAGGTGCGGATACAGGTTACTTTTTACGTTGCGTAACTGCGCATCGGCGGCCTGAACGCGGAGCGAATTAGCCTGTACTTCAGGACGAGCCTGCACGGCCTGCGTCAGGAAGTTTTCCAGCGGTTCGAGGGTCGCGTTGGGGTTAGCCAGCGTTGTATCGACGGTTACGGTCTGGTTATCCGGTAAACCAACCAGCAGGTTAAAGTTGTAAAGAGCCGTCTGGCGGGCTTTATCGACCTGCAATCGGCTGAGGTTTAAATTATTGCGCTGCAACTGAATCTTCAGCACTTCGTTGGCCGTCACAATGCCTTCTTTTTCGAGGTTTCTGGCTTCGCGTTCCCGCTCATCGAACTGCTTGATGTTCTGGTCGATCACGGACGTTGACCGAATCAGTTTGACAATATTATAATACGCATCGGTAACGGTATAAACGAGCTGTGAACGATTGCTCTGCACATCCAGATGACTGGCTTTGGCTAACAATTCAGCCGACAGGCGGGCCGACCGCTCAGCGAAGCCGCCGAATACGTCCTTGCTGATGCTGGCTCCCCCGATACTGGCGTAGAACGCACCCGCCGGGATGCCGAATAAGGGCTTTCCGTCACTGCCTTCACCGTACGCGAAGGGGCCGGTCAGGCTGTAACGGGAGTAGGCCAGCGATGCATTGGCCTGGGGCAGCTCCCGATCTCTGGCTTCCCTGGCCCGGGCTTCGGCGGCCTGCGTGCGGGCATCCGCCAGTTTAATCCCCTTGTTGTTTTGCAGGGCCAGCTGAACGGCCTGATCCAGGGGCAATACGTTCGGTGCTGGTTGGGCGGCTAGCCAGCCTAAACCCATGAGCCACAGACCCAGCCCTATTCCATACTTCTTCATTTTATGATTTTCTAATTTTATCAAGGAGTGTATTCAACGTTTGTACTTCCTCATCGGTCAGGTGACTGACGATGGATTCGAAATCTTTAAACTCAGTGGCTACGCTCTGAACAAAGCTGTATGCGTCCTCTGTCAGCTTCAGATTGACCCGTCGCCGGTTTTGCGGATCCCCTTCCCGAATGATTAATTTCTTCGCTACCAGCCGATCCGTCAACCGGGTAACGTCCGAGTTCAGATCGTTCATTTTTGCCTTTAACTCCCCGACGGTTAAACTGTTCGGATACGCTTCCGAGAGAAAACGTAACGTTATGTATTGTTGAACAGACAGGTCAAAGGGAGCTAGTTTCTGCTGAAAGTGGTTGAATATATACCCGTCGGTAGAGTGCAGATTGACAATCAAACGGTGGTATTCATTACGAAATTTCCTTTCCATATCCCTTAAAAACGCATCAAATGTATAACCGACATTTGTTTAAACAAGTTTCGTTTTAACAATTTTAATCACCTTTTAATATACGTACAATCAGGCGATTAACGTTATTTACCTTTTCAGACAAAAACTATAATTAACAAAAGAAAAGGCTACCCCGGAGCAGCGATTGACGCCGGAATAGCCTTAGGATGCTGCTTGATTGAACGCAGTCAAACCAACTGACGAGCAGAGTTACTGAGTTACTCCTTTGATTCCTTGACTCCGTACCGACTCATGATTTTGAGCAAAACGCCGTTGGTCCAGCCGAATCCATCCTGAGAAGGGTACTCACCCCCGCCCGCTTCCAGAGTCGTGTTAACCACGTTGTACTTCTCCATCAGTTTGCCGGTCGCGTGGTACACTTTGAGGTTCAGGCTGGCCCAGCGCCGGGCCACTTCGGCAGCCACATCATGCTTGCCGTACTTCTCCAGCCCATCAATGACAATCCACTGGAGGGGCGCCCAGCCATTGGGAGCATCCCACTGCTGCCCGGTCGTTTTCAGTGTTGTCACGATACCACCATCTTTCAGGAAGTCGCGCTGTAACACGGTAGTCGCGGCATCGATGGCCGTTTTGGGCGCTACTCCAAAGAAGAAAGGCGAAAAGCCGGCGGCCGTCTTTTCCAGCGACTGTTGTTTGGCGGAGAGCCGGAAATCAAAATACCAGCCTTCTTTTGCGTTCCAGCAGTATTTGTTGATTGCTTTCAGACGCTTGTTGGCCAAGTTGCTGAATTGTTGTGCCTTGGCTTTGTTGCCCGACAAGCCGTACGACTTGCTCAGGGTCTGCTCCAGATGGTAGAGCAGGCCATTCAGATCAACCGGCACCAGATCCGTGGTTTGAATGGTGGCCAGGCGCTGGCCGTCGGCAAACCAGCGACTGCTAAAGTCCCAGCCGCTCTCCGCCCCCGACCGCAGGTTACGGTACAGCGTTCGCCGGTCCTGTTTGGATTCTTTAACTAGGAGTGAGTCTTCGTAAAACGACTCCTGCCGCGCGACAGCATCCTGATCGAAGAACCGGTTGAGCAAACTCCCGTCGGGCATCCGAACCACGTGCTTCGTGGGCGCGGTTTTGTCCATCCAGTAGTCATACTCCTGCTGTAGTTCCTTTTGGTAGTGCGTATAAATGCCATTGCCATTTTTCTGAGCCAGCAGATCAATCATGAGCGCAAAAAACGGCGGCTGCGAGCGGGAAAGGTAGTAGGTGCGGTTGCCGTTGGGAATGTGGCCGTACATCCGGATGAGGTACGCAAAGTTCTCAATCATATTCCCAACCAGGCTGTCCTCCCCGCTTTCCTGCAGCCCCAGCATCGTAAAGTAGCTGTCCCAGTAATAGATCTCCCGAAAACGGCCGCCCGGCACCATGTAAGGATGGGGCAACGGCAGCAGGGAACTTCCGCTTACGGCCTTATCCGGACTGCGTTTCAGGAGCTGCCACAAGGTTCGGATGTGCGTTTGCACGTCCTGATTGCGGGCGGTCCGGAACGAGTCGGCGGCACTGAGAGGGACCACAAAGCTGTCCTGCACAAACTTCTCCAGCGAAAACCGAATCGCCGGGTTGTTTCTTTTATCGCGGTAAGCCTTTAGAATGGTGGCTGGGTCCCGCCGGGGTACGCAGTCCACAAAGGTCTTGCTGTCCCGGAAAATCTTGTTCATCTGCACATCGCGGAACAGTTCACTGTAAATCTGGTCCGGCGCCGGTGGCCGATTTATTTGGGCAATGCTGTACGTTACGGGGAGTTGAAGCAGTCCCCAGATCAGGACTTGTTGAAGACGGTTCATATCTGGTTTAAAGACAATCTATTCATTAAACCGCCCGCGCTGGGGATTGTTGCCCCATAACTGCCCTTCTCAGCGTCCCTTATTGGTCACCGGTGGGGTGTCGAGACGCTCCATCACCATGCCACCAATAGCTATACTGGCGACTTTACCAGCCGTGTTAAGGATAAAATGAACCGGCTCATCCCCGTACCATTCTTTATCAAACGCCAGTCGATAGGTGTCATAGTGCCAGTGTTCCAACGCCCCCGACTCAACCGAGTTGATCGTCAGCCGTAGCTGGCCTTCTTTCTGCGTCACCTCCGCCTGACCGTACAGCGGGTCGGTGTAGCGGCCCACCAGAGCCCCATCGGAAATTAAGGGGCGAGTATCGGCCACGCGCTGGCTTTTTACCGTCTGTTCGGCCTGACGAATATTGGCGGCCATCTGCCCGTATAACCGGCGGCATTCGGCGCTCCAGTCACGCGTCCCACCAAGGGCGAAATAATCCAGCGTTTTGTAAAGCAGGGCGTGTCGCAGTTCGGCATGGTCGAGGTTACCGAGGATAAAGACACCAATTTTTTGATCCGGCATCTGACCGTGCAGGGCAATGGCGCCGTCCAGACTGCCGGTATGAAAGTTCAGCTTATGGCCTTGGTAGTCCTGCTGAAACCAGCCCAGTCCGTAGGTCATCCAGGCGGGCTGGGTGAGTTGCTGCGTGGGATAGAACTGGGCACTGGTTACCATCGTCTGCGGCCGGAGCATTTCCGCCCAGGTACCGGGTTTGAGCAATCGGCCACCGTCGTATTTACTGCTGTCGAGCATGCAGCGAACCCAGGCCGACAGGTCAGCCACGCACGACCAGACGGCCCCGGCGGGGGCAATGGCGTCGGCGCTGGAGTGGGCAATAACCCGGATGGTGTCCCGAACCCGAAAGTGAGCGCTGGTCTGGTTCGCATCGTTCACCAGGCGTCGGAGCGGCTGCGTTCGCGTCATGTTCAGCGGCTCGAAAATACGCTGACGCATAACGGTTTCCCACGGCTGGCCGCTTACCTTTTCGATCACTTTACCGGCAATCAGATAAAACACATTCTGGTAGATAAAACTCGACCGCAGCGAGTAAACCGGCTTCACCAGCCGCATCCGGCGCAGAATCTCATCGGATGAAATGTCCATCAGAGTCCAGAGAAAATCCGTATTGCCCACGCCCGAATTATGCAGAAACAGGTCCCGCACCTTCAGCTCCCGTGTCACGTATGGATCGTACAACTGAAAGTCGGGCAGGTGCTTGGTCACCGGATCATCCCAGTTTACTTTTCCCTCGTCAACGAGCATCCCCATGCAGGCCGCCGTCATGGCCTTTGTGGTGGAGGCACAGGCAAACAGGGTCTGGGCATCGACGGGGTCGGGTTTGCCCAGTTCCCGAACGCCGTAGCCCTTCTGAAAAATGACGCGATTGTCTTTGACCACTGTGATAGCCAGCCCCGGAACGGCCCAGTCCCGGACGGCCTGCTGCACATAAGCGTCGAAAGCAGCCACGGCGGGTGGGGACTTTTTCGGCTGGGCCGCCAGCGGCAAACCGGCATACAATAAAGCAGCGAGCAGGTAGAGCGTTTTTTTCATGGAGAGCGGTTCGGTTAACTTCCAAGCCTTGTCCGGTTGGTCGTTTCAGCAAAATACGGAGCTACAGAATACCGAAAAAGCCATTCGTGAAAAAGCCGCGCTCCCATGCGGGGAGCGCGGCTTTTTCACTGGTCAGTTAAAGTACGGGTCGTTATGCCAGTTCCGTCCGGACGCGTTCGAGCAGTGTTTTGGTGGCCCGGATGCCCTGAACGTCGGACAGGTAGCCGCCTGTCGGGTTGTACATACCCATAATACCGCCTTCGTATTCGATACCCACGTAACCCGTAAAGCCCGCGTCTTTGATGATCTTGAACATCCGGCGAAAATCGGTTTCGGTCTCGTTGCCGCTGGCATCGAACTTATGGGTTTTGGCGCTGATCCCTTTGGCGTACGGCATCATCTTTTTGACCCCTTCGTAGCGGTCGTATTCCTTGATGCACTTGGTGCTCATCGCGCCCTTGATGTCGTTGCTTTCGGGCTTGCTGCGCTGCCGGCAGAAATTCCCAAAATCCGGCAACAGGCCCGCGTTGGGCATGTTCACCTGCTTGATAACGCCGACCAGCCAATCGATGTCGGTTGAGTTGCCAAAGTGGTTTTCGACAATGACATTCAGCTTCGACTTGGCCGCGTATTCCAGTAACTGGTGGTAGCCATCGGCAGCGGCTTTGGCGGCGGGATCGTCCGGCTCTCCCGACAGCGCTTTGGCCGTATCGCCCAGGTTCACCCGGATAGCACTGCAACCCAGGTAGTTGGCAGCTTCCACCCAGGGGTGATGCACTTCTACCGCCTTCCGGCGTTTGGTCGCGTCCAGATCCGCAATGTTGGCCCCGTCCACCATGATGAGGTTGTTTTTCATCCCGAGATCATCGCAGCGTTGCTTCAGTTCTTTCAAATAAGCGGCATCGGTGTGTTTATCGTTGAAAAACATGGACACGTATTCGAGCACACTGATGCCAAAATCGTTCTTCGCGCGAGCCGGAAAGTCCATATTGGTCATCTTACCGGAGAACAGTTCGCCCGCAAACGAAAACTCGGCCAGCGAAATGTCAAAGTTGAATTTTTTAGCGGTCATGTCGGCTAAGGTTGGCGTGGGCAGGACAGAAGCCAGACCCATACTGGCGGTTGCCAGGCCCAGCTGATTCAGGAATTTACGACGTGATTCGTTCATGGAAGGATTAGTTTAGGAATTGAACAGTGACCGGCACAAACAAGGGGGCTTTTCCCGCCTTTTCGTTCTTGAAGACAAAATACAAATCGTGCTGCCCACTGACGGGTTTAATCGACACCTTAGCCATGCTGGGGTTGAACATAGCCGCCGGATCTTTGCTTTCGCTCGCCAGAATTTCTTCGGTCTGCCCCAGTAACTGACCCGTCGGCGAATCAAGGCGTATTTCAATGCGCCCCCCGACCGCGCTTAGCTGCGCTTTCGGCACGGCCACGGCAAACTCCATCGCCCGAATCCCGGTCAGGTCCAGCTGATTGAACTGCACGTAGGTGTCGGGCGCCTGCACAATCACCAGCGGATAAGGCTGGGTGCCCATCTTGAAGAGGTTGATGCCTTTTGACTGGCTGTTGCTTTCCCCGAAAGCCACGGTTGGGTTGCGCAAAACCAGTGCCTGCTCGCCGGTTTGACCCGGTAAGCCATTAGCCCCTTTGTCTTTGTACGACGCCTGCAGCACCAGCGTGCCTTTCTCGTTTTTGTCCGGCGTGTACGTTCCTTTCGTCGGCAGCGACGGAGTGGCCACCTTCTTGTCCGACAGCGTCAGAATGTACTTTACAATTTCGCCCGCGTCTGCCGTACCCAATTGCGGGTGAGCCGTCATGATGGCATCTCCCCAGGCGCCCCCGCCCCCCTTGATGATTTTGTTGGACAGGCTGGCAACGGCGTTGGCGTCGCCTTTGTACCGCTTCGCCACATCCACGAAAGCAGGGCCGACGGACTTTTTGTCGGTGAAATGACACGCCTTACAATCGCTTTTTTCCATCAGCACCTTACCGGTACCCAGATAAGTGGCTTCGGCAAATTTATGCCCTCCTTCGCTGGCGCTTCCAGCGGTGGCTTCTTCCTGCTTCGAGGCCCTGACCAGCACCTGTTTAGCCCCAATGCGTCCGTTGGCCAGACTACCGTCCTCTTTGTCGGTCACGCTCACCTGATAGGCAATCGGCTGCCCGGGAAAATAAAAGCTTTTGTTTCCGTTCGCGACGGCCAAAGCTACCTTCGGCGGTTGGTTTCCCGCCATAATATCGACCTCGCGCGTGTCTTTGAGTCCGTGGGCGTCGGTCACCGTCAGAATCGCTTTGTACTCGCCGGGTTTCTGAAACGTGAAGGTTGGATTTGGGTCATTCAGTACCGTCGGCTGTCCGCCCGTCCGGCTCACAATTTTCCACTGATAGGTCAGCGCATCGCCATCAAAATCGCTGGTTCCCTTTGAGGAGAGCGCTACTTTCAGCGGAACCGCGCCCGCTTTCTGACTGGCTGCGGCCTGCACATTAGGCCTGCGATTACCCTCGTTGAACTCAATCCGCACCAGCCGTGAATCGTCATTTTTGAGGAACCAGCCCGTGCCGTATTCCAGTACGTACAAATCACCGTTGGGTCCGAACGCCATGTCGATGGGGTGGCTCAAAGCCACGCCAGGCAGGAAACGCTCTAGGCCGGTCATTTCGCCCTTGCTGTCGAAGCTGACCGTCAGGATCATGTCGCGCATCCACTCAAACAGGAACGTTTTGCCGTTGTAATACTCGGGGAAAGGCCGTTTGGCTCCCTTAAAATCATCTTTGTAGTACGTGGGTCCGGCCATCGCGCTGCGGCCGCCCGTGCCCATGATCGGAAACTTCCGGCTGTCGGCGGCCGGGTAATAAATTAAAGCCGGCTGGGCGGGCGGCAGGTCGCGGAGGCCCGTGTTATTCGGTGAGTTATTGACCGGATGGGCCGGGTCGAATTTGGCGCCGGATTTGTTGGTGGTGAAATCCAAATCATAATAGGCCTTGTTGTCGCCCACAAAATACGGCCAGCCAAAATTGCCGGGCTTTTGGGCCTGGTTGTATTCATCTTCGGCCGTTGGCCCCACGCCGGTCGAGTCGGCACCCGCATCGGGACCAACATCACCCCAGTAGAGGTAGCCGGTATGTTTGTCGACCGAGATGCGGTAAGGATTCCGGTGGCCCATCGTGTAGATTTCGGGCCGGGTTTGGGGCGTACCTTTTGGGAACAGATTGCCTTCGGGGATGGTATACGTGCCATCGGCTTCGGGATGGATCCGCAGGATTTTGCCCCGCAGATCGTTCGTGTTGCCCGACGATTTCTGGGCATCCCACGGACTGCGGCCCGGCCGCTCATCGATGGGCGCGTAGAGCGTTGCCCGCGGGCTGGTGTTGTCGCCGGTCGAGAGGTACAGGTTACCGTCGCGGTCCCAGTCGATAGAGCCGCCCGTATGACAACACTGTTCGCGCTGGGTGGGTACTTCCAGCAAAACTTTTCTGGTCGAAAGAACCAGCTCATCGCCCCGGAGTTCGTAGCGGGCCAGGATGTTCTTCGGCTCATCACCCGCCGGTGAATAGTAAAGATACACCCAGTGGTTCTTTTCAAAATTGGGGTCCAGGTTCACGCCCAGCAGACCGTCTTCAGCCTCGGTTTCGTGACCTTCCTTATCTTTATATTTCGTACTAACCAGAAGGGTGGCAATGGTTTTGACTTGTTGCGTCGCCGGCGAGTAAAGCTGAACCTGGCCGTGCCGTTCAATAAAAAGAACGCGCTCGTCGGGTAGAATAGCCATTTCCAGCGGCTCGTTCAGCTTCTCAGCTAATACTACCTTTGTAAAGCGGTTTTCGTCCGGTTTGTCATCGGGGCCGGTTAGTACTCTTGCTGAGTAAGCCCATAGTCCTGTTGCGGCAACACACAGGAAGGCCGCCGTTCGATACGGTTTTAGAGAGACGGAATAGCGTTTCATACTTAATGCGTAATAGATACACAATAATAAGCAATATCTTTATTGTGTACCCAGTACGCACTTGGATTAATTTTAAACCACCACGATGGAATACAAAAAAGAAATAGCGCGACTGATCCATGATTTCAAAGAAAACTACCTTCCTTTTGTCTCACTTGACCTGGTCATCTTTGGTTTTCACGGCGGCCAGTTAAAAGTCCTGCTGCTGCGCTGGAAAGAAACCAACGACTGGTGTCTGCCGGGTGGCCGCATTCGTCATGGCGAGAATCTGGAGGCAGCCGCCTACCGAAGTCTGCGGGAACGAACGGGCTTAAGCGAGATTTTCCTGCAGCAGTTTCACACGTTCGGTGATGCCGCACGCTACAATGTGCCGGAGACTTTAGCCAAGCTGAATTTACCCCACGAGTTTGGTAAAGAGCTGATCAGTCGCGATGTCTCAGTGGGTTATTACGCCCTGGTTGAGTTTGATCAGGTAGCGCCCACGGCCGATTTTTTTACCGAAGAATGCCGCTGGTGGGACGTTGACCCCATTCCGCCCCTCCTGTTCGACCACAACGCCATGATTACCCTGGCGCTGAAGACGCTCCGGCAGCAACTTAGCTATCAGCCCATTGGGTACAATTTACTGCCGGAAAAATTTACCATGCCCGATTTACAGCAACTCTACGAAACCATTTTGGGTCAGTCACTCGACCGGCGCAATTTCCAGAAACGCATGATTGGTTACGGTATTCTGGAACGGCTGGAAGAACGTAAAACCGGCGGGGCACACAAAGCGCCTTATCTGTATCGGTTTAACAAAGAGAGCTACCAGCAAGCGCTGGCGGACGAGCGCCTGTTTGTCAGGTAATCGCTGGTATTTCGAACGCGGTCCGTGGATTTTGAGCATAAAAATCCGTTAACTTGCTTTACAATCAGTCTGGAGGATCTAGATCTATGCTTACTTCTTTCACCCAATCGCCCAATGACTTGGCCGCGCCTTTGGACGGCGTGATGCAAGGTCTCATGAGCCGCTACAGTGAGCGCGTTCCCGACGTGGTCGGCATTGTCAGCGCCATGATCGATGAAGGCATTATTGCCGCGGCTAGTGCTATTGAAAACGACCATATTGCTTTCCGGACGATGGGCGTACCGCATCTGGGCATTCAGTCGTTCGAGAAGATTTTTCTGCATTACGGCTACCAGAAGCGCGACGAATACAATTTCACGGGGAAGAAGCTGACGGCTTACTGGTTTGCGCCACCCCAGTCCCACTATCCCCGCATTTTCGTGAGCGAACTGCGCGTTCATGAGCTATCGGAAAAGGCCCAGCGCATCATTCACCGCTACACCGACACGGTGACCAGCGACCCGGTGGACAGCCTGAACCTGGACGATGCCGCGGCCGTTGACCAGTTCCTGCACCAGCCACTCTGGCAAACGCCCACGCTCGACGATTACCTGACGCTCCTGGAAGAAAGCGAATACGCGGCCTGGGTAATTTACAATCGCTATTACCTCAACCACTTTACGATCAGCGTGCACAACCTGAAGCCGGGTTATAACACCATTCAGGCGTTTGTGGCTTTTCTGGAACAACGGGGTTTTAAACTGAACGATGCCGGTGGCACCATCAAAATCAGTCCGGATGGGGCTCTATTGCAGGCCTCTACGGTGGCTCAGATGATTGACGCCGAGTTTGCCGACGGCCGGACGCACCGCATTGCGGGTTCTTACGTGGAGTTTGCCGAACGGCGCGTGTTGCCCCAATACCAGCACCTGCCGCCCGACGAGATCAGGCGGGAACACCGGCGCGACGGCTTCGAGGCTGGCAACGCCGATAAGATTTTTGAGAGTACGTTTACCGCCCAAATCAGCAAATGAGTCCTGCCAAGAAGATCTTCTTGGCAGGACTTACGGATTGCAAATCGTTTATTTTCGCGTGGTATCCACCGCAGTAGCCGGAGCAACGGGGGCTCTGTTCTGGGTTGTGGTAGCACCCGCGTTTTCGTCTTTTTTCTCCTTGCGGCCAAACAGCGAGAAGTGCACGTAGCGCTTTGGATTTTCGCGCAGATCGGTCAGCAGTTTATCCAGACTGGCCGTCGTGCTGTTGACGTTGCGGTAAAGCGCTTCGTCGCCTTTTAACTTGCCCAGCGTTCCCTTCCCACTGTTGATGTCGGCAAGCATCTGTTGCAGGGTAGTAATGGATCGATTAACGCTCGACAGCGTCTGGCTCAGGTGCAGTGCATTCAGGGAATCGGCAAACGTATTAGCCTTCGTCAGCAGCGGTTTGATTTCGCGTTCGGTCTGGGCCAGCGAAGCCGACAGGTTATTGAGGTTAGCCAGCAGCCCCCGCAGACTTTGCCGGTTTTCGCCGATGGTCAGCTGCAGCGTTCCGGTTGTTGCTTCCACGTTTTCGAGCGTGCGGTTCAACACCAGCCCGGTGCGGTCAAACTGCTTAACAATTCGGTTCAGGTTCAGCGTCAGCGAATCGACGTTGTTCAGAACAGGCAATGTTTTTTCGCGGATAAGGGCGGCAATCCCGGCGACCTTACCCGTTATCAGCGTATCGCCACTTTTGAGCTGGGCACCGCGCTGTTCAACCTGAAGAATAATGACCTTTCCGCCCAGTACCCCGGCGTCGGCCAGCAAGGCTTTGGTGCCCCGGCCAATCGCAATTTTTTTGTCGACATCCACGGCCACCAGGAGTTGATTGCCGCGGTTCTGGAGAATGTCAATGCGTTCGACCCGACCAACGTTTAAGCCATTGAGGGTGACGGGGTTCGATGCGGTTAATCCGTCTACGTTGTCGTAAATGACGTAATACCGGTTGGCTTTGGAGAAAATATCGGAACCTTTCAGGTAGTTAAATCCGAAAAACAGCATTGCCAGCGTTACCACCGCCAGAATACCGATTTGTGCTTGTTTAGAAATTTTCATGCGAGGTGCGATGATTCCAAGAATTAAAGAGCGGAAGCCTAGCGTAAAAACGGCAACAAAGCTGCGCGCTGCTTCTCTCGTAATCATTCAACAATTAAAACCGCCACTAAGTTAGGACGGATTCAGTTACTCGACAGCATCCACCTCGTGCTTATATTCCCGAAAGGCCTGATAAATAGCTTCGGCCACCTCCTGCTGCCCTTCGCCGGAGGCCAGATAACGTTCTTCGTCCGGGTTTGTCAGGAAACCGGTTTCAACCAGGACGCTGGGCATCGTCGTGCGCCAAAGTACCAGAAAGCCAGCCTGTTTGACGCCGTGGCTGCTCCGGTCGGCGCCTTTGCGGAAGCTGCGTTCTACCTTCTGCGCGAAGTTAATGCTGCTGTTCATGAAGGCGTGCTGGTAATTGGCCAGCATGATGTGAGCCAGGGGCGAGTTGGGATCAAATCCTTTATAATTTTCCTCGTAATTACTTTCCTTGAGGATAACGGCATTTTCGCGTTTAGCCACTTCCAGATTGCCGTTGGTTTTGTGCAGACCCATCGTATACGTTTCCGTGCCGTACACCCGACTCGACGAGGGGCTGGCGTTAACGTGGATCGAGATAAATAAGTCGGCTTTATTTCGGTTAGCAATCGCCGAGCGTTCGGCCAGTTCAATAAATTTATCGGACATCCGCGTATAAATAACTTTTACGCCGGGCATCTCGGCCTTAATTTTGCGACCCAGATCGAGGGCAATCTTCAGCACGATATGCGACTCGCGGTTGCGCCGGGTCATACAACCGGGATCTTTCCCGCCATGTCCCGCGTCGATGACCACTGTCCGCAGGCGGCTGCTGATTTCGGCTTCGGGCTCCTGTCCGTTTTGCCGGGCGTTATCCTGGAACTGGATAGACAGCGGAGCCAGGGAAATCATACTGGGCAAAAGAAGCAAAGCCAGCGCCGGGATAAGCCAGGCGGACAGGTTACCCCCCTTCCGGGTGGCTGCTTCGAGCGATTTAATAATTTTTAACAGTCGATTCTGTTTCAAGGCAGTGAGTTGATAAAAGTTAGCGACTAACTTTGCAGACCCAGTAAAAAGTGAACGTCTCGTCCTGCGATGACCTACCACTCGATTCAAGCCTGGGGGCTGCGTCATGTTCGCACCGAGAGCAAATGTAATTTTTTTGATAAAACTGGAAAAGACATACTTTATTTTACGCATCCTATTTACCGGCTGGCTGATTCTGCTGCCGTTCCTTCTGCTGGCGCAGCAACCGACGTCATCCACGCCGGCAAAAGGAACGATCACGACGCCCCCCCGGCAGGTTCCTGCCATCACGCCCCGCTCCGCCAATGGCCTTTCGACCGCTACCGTGACGGGCGACTCGGTAGTCATTGATTCGGTGCGCCGGGACTCGTCGGCTACGACGGCCGGCAGTGATCTACAGACTACCGTCAATTATTCCGCCAAAGATTCGACGATTTTCGACGCCACCGGCCAGATCGTTGAATTATACGGGGATGCCCAGGTTTTGTACGGTCAGATATCGCTCAAAGCGGACTACATCAAGATCAACTGGTCCACCAACGAAGTCTACGCCAAGGGGCGCTATGACTCAACAGCCAAGAAAATGGTTGGTCAGCCTATCTTTAAAGATGGAGCCGACAATTACAATACCAAAGAAATGCGTTACAATTTCAAGAGCAAAAAAGGCTTTATCCAGGGGGTTGTTACGGCACAGGGCGAGGGGAATATTCGTGGCAAAACCGTCAAAAAAGACAACGAGGATAACCTCTACATCCGCAACGCCATTTACACGACCTGTAATCTGGCCGTACCGCACTTTCACATCAATGCCAGTAAGATCAAGGTCGTACACAACCGCGAGATTATTTCGGGGCCTTTCAACCTGGTCATCAACGAAATTCCAACGCCGATTGCCCTGCCCTTTGGCTTTTTCCCGATTCCGAAGAAAAACGAAATTGGTACGCCGGGCATCATCTTCCCTACCTACGGGGAAGAACCCAATGGCCGGGGTTTTTACCTGCGGGATGGGGGCTACTACCTGCCCGTGAACGAGCACCTGAACTTTAGCTTTCGGGGTAGCGTCTACGCCAACGGCAGTTGGGGGATTGGTTTGTCATCGGAATACCTGAAGCGCTACCGGTACGGGGGCAGCTTTGCCTTTACGTTCGCCCGTAACCGAACCACCGCCCTGGTTGACCGCACGCAGGCACCGAGCAATGACTTTAGTTTGAACTGGGCTCACTCGCCCAGACCGCACGGTAACTCGACTTTTTCGGCCAACGTTAACGTCAGCAGTAACAGTTATAACCAGTTAAATACGTCGCTCCTGTCCAGCCGCTATACGTCCAACGCGGCTAACTCGGGGGTGAACTACTCCCGCAAGTTCGGGCAGTACGTTACCTCATCGGCCAACATCAACGTTAGCCAGAACTTTGGGCAGGTTAATTACACCACCAACCGGCGGGAAGGCGGTAAGACCAATATATCATCCGGCATTAACCTGGGGGTCACCCAGATTGCCCCCTTTGCCTTAAAAGGAGGCAGTGGCCGGTGGTATGAGACCTTCCGCGTTGGGGCGGATTTCAACGCTCAGTTTGTGGTTAATAACACCCGCCGAACGATTGACACGACTGGTTTAGGTTTTCCGGTTATTACCAATCAGGTGCTCCGGGGCGACTCTCTGACCCGGTTGCGTGATAGCCTTGCGGCCGTAGCCAGCGGAAACATTTACAACAATACGTCGAACCTTATCTTATTCAATTTTCAGAACCTGCCGGACATTCTGCGCAATGCCCAGTTCCAGAGTACTTATTCAATTCCAATTACGTTGCCTAACTTCAAGATTGCCCGTTACATCAACTTCACGCCGGGGGTGTCTCTGCAGGGTAACCTTTACATGAAGTCGCTTAATTACTCTTATAATTCCGCGCGTCAGGCAGTTCAGGTGGATACCGCAGTGGGTCATTTGTCGGCTACCTACTTCCTGTCTTTCAACGCATCGCTGAACACCCGGGTGTATGGGACTTACTTCGTGGGCTTGGGAAGGGTGCAGGCGATTCGGCACACCTTTGCGCCTTCCATTTCGTTCAGTTACACGCCTGACCTGTCCGGCGCCTTTCTGCAAACATTTCAGATCAACGAAGAAGGCAAAACGGCGCGCTTATCCCGGTACCGCGGGCTGGGCGGAACGGCGGGATCCTCTACATTTACGGGACGGTCGGGGGCCATTAGCTACAGCTTCGTCAACCAGATTGAAATGAAGGTACGCTCCCGCAGCGATTCGGCGAAGAGCGAGTTTGAGAAAATTTCCCTTTTCGACAACATCAGTCTTTCAGGCAGTTACAATCCGTACGCGCTGCGGTATAACTTCTCAACCCTTAACCTGAGCGCCAACACGCAGATTTTTAAGAAAGTCAGCTTTAACTTTTCGTCGGCTTTTGACCCTTATGCCTACCTGGATCAGCAGACGGCGACGAATCTGTCGTACTTCGCCGACCAGCCCCAGTACATCCAGACCGGCCCTCTTTCCCGGGACCTGCGGTATACGCGGGTAAATCGACTGGCCATTACGGAAAAGCAGGGTTTAGCGCATCTGCAAAGCCTGAACTTTTATCTGAGCACTCAATTCAAGCCTAAAGGATCGGATAAGCCCAAGCAGGACCCTAACGCCAACACCCCGGCGGGGCAGGCCGAACTGCGGGATATCAACCTGAACCCGGAGAATTACGTTGACTTCAATATTCCCTGGAGTTTTAACGTCGGCTATACCTTTAGCTTAAGCAAGATCACTCCGCGCGAAAGCGCCATTATTCAGGCGCTGACCCTTTCGGGCGACCTGAGTCTGACGCCCAAGTGGAAAGTATCCGTTCAAAGCGGTTTTGACGTGTCGGCGCGGCTTCCTTCCCTGACGACGATCAGTGTACACCGTGATTTACACTGCTGGGATATGAATTTCAGCTGGACGCCTTACTCCGGCAACCGTCTGCGTTCGAACGTGTATTCCTTCGACCTGCACGTTAAATCGGCCATCCTCCAGGATCTGAAGCTAAGTCGTCGGGGCGGCCGAGGTGGTTACAATACCTACTAATTGAGCGGATAGGCAACGAAAAAAGGCATCCGGTAATGCCAGATGCCTTTTGGGTACTACTGATTCAATTAACCCTTCAGCGTATTAGCGGGAGGTCTTCGTACCTTTTTTCTTGCCTGATTTGTCCGTTGCCGGAGAAGCTGACTGGTCAGCGGCTGCGGTTGATGCAGCTGCGTCTTTCGCTACAACTTCGCCTTTCAGATTCAGTACAATGGATGAACGTTCAGCGTTGCTGGTAATGGTCACTGTTTTGTTGAACTGACCCATACCTGCTGCGTTATAAGTAGCTTTCACCATACCTTTCTGGCCGGGCATTACAGCACTTTTGGTCCAGTCGGGCGTCGTACAGCCGCAAGAAGCCTGCGCGTTCGAAATCACGACGGGATCGGTTCCTGTGTTGGTAAACTCGAAGGTATAGGACACCGGAGTTCCCTGTGGAACTTTGCCAAAATCGTGTGCTTCGCTCGTAAATTTAATCACGCCTTTCTGGGCGAAAGCAACTGCTGTAACTGCAAAGAAAACTACGAATAGTGAAAATACTCTTTTCATTGCTTTTAAAAATTAAGTTATAAACAAACGTAGAAAATACTTTAAATTCCGAATCTGCCACAAAAGGTTTGCCAAATAAACCCTTACCTTCATCACGTCAACAAAGAAAGCCAAATTTTCGTTTTT
>Ga0325400_1000818_pt1 | contig 24318 bp, 16 predicted proteins | sample PopdelMetagenome_2_FD_205662 | JGI IMG/M metagenome (GOLD analysis project Ga0325400, IMG submission 205662) | Populus deltoides microbial communities from Bellville, Georgia, United States - Xylem-PdKOR-R1 | ecosystem: Host-associated > Plants > Phyllosphere > Stem > Wood/Secondary xylem...
ACAGTAGAAAAATAAAAAGAGCATGAAAAATATAAATAATATGAAATTTAATCAATGCATAGCAAAATCTAGATAAGATTATTTTTAAAAAAGTTTAACCAATATACGCATAAAATATAAAGCCAAAATGATAGAACCTTCCTACAAACGAACTACACAATTAACATGCTAATTTTATTTATTTTAGTTGGAAAATGATAGAACCTTCCTACAAACGAACTACACAATTAACATGCTAATTTTATTTATTTTAGTTGGAAAGAGGCATCGAGCCTCGCCATAAATTTTGAAGGTTGGGTTCAATCAATGAGAATGGACATGGTGACTTTTATACGTGATAAGGTCAAGAAAGAAAGAAAAGAATAAGAAAGATATTGGAGAACTCAAAAGAATAGAGCCGTTGAAATCTTGTTTTTTATTTAAAAAAAACATTTTATTAATATTTTTTATATATATTTTTAGATTGTTTTGATGCGCTGATCTTAAAAATAATTTTTTAAAAATAAAAAAATATTATTTTGATGCATTTTTAAGTGGAAAACATTTTAAACCTCAACTGTTACCACAAATCATGTTGTTAATTTGTTTTTTAAAAAATTATTAACATTTATATATATATATATTCAGATTGTTTTGATATGTTGATTTTAAAAATAATTTTTTAAAAATAAAAAAAATTATTTTGATGTATTTCTAAGCGAAAAACATTTTGAATCGCAACCATTACCACAATCTCAAACAACTTTAAATAAAAAAAATATGTGTGATTTTGAGTTTGCAATTAAGAACAATAAAAATTAGGATTTTTTTTTTAACATGTTTTTGCTTTTTTATTTTCCAAGTGATTTTTCTTTCAAGATCAAATCTTGGATGTTTCTTTATAACGAATCATGTAATTTGTCTTAAGAAATTAATTAACAAATTATCTAAACTTTTGTTGGGAAATTAATTTATACTTTTCAGTAGTCGACATTTGCAAACATTTGAGAAGGTATGAAACAATATTCAGCCTCAATAATAAAACAAATAAATGAACACTTCAAAAAAGAAAATTATTATGTAGCTGACACGTTAGAATTTAAAAAATAATTTAATTAAATCGAACTTAATATATATTTTAACTGATTCTTTCGATATTTTAACCCCAAAATAATTGTCAAATAACTGGATTTTGGTGGACAATATAAGAATTTGAGTTTAATTTTTCTTTCTTCCTTGAGAAAATCCAAACCCATAAACCATGGCTTCTCATGCTATAAATCCAACGTATGAAGTGAGCTTTTCCTGCAAAGAGAGAGGGTATTGGGTCAAAGCGCAGGAAAGACCTTTTGATGGGCCAAAGCCTACCTTGTCTGTTGCTATTGGGTCTGCTACCTCCTCAACTTTTTTTTTCCTGGTCTCAAGCATAGTTTTAAAAAACCCTAAATAGGGATTTGAGCATCTATTTTACTTTAAAACTACATTAGGTGTCACTTTAAAAAAAAATATTTTATTTGTAAAACAAAGTAGGATACCATATGTTTTTAGCCAAAAAATACAACCACTTATTATTGGATCTGTTCATTAAAATTAAAATGACAATTTTTCATTTTTTTTTAAAAAAAACTACACATATCAAAGATATTAGTGTTTTTCATATATATATTTTGATAGGCCACGACGTTCAGAAAGAAGCTTTAAGCCAAATCCCAAGTATTTTGGGATGTCTATAGCACGTAAATAATCATGCATACATCATGCATGCACATAAGGCACATTGGTGGCAGTTGAATGTAGTATACATGAAAAGCATTTACGTGCAAGTGTGATGGCAATACTTGCATTATTTTCGTTACTTTTCTTTTACGCAGTTATATTTAGTTTTTATTTGTACGTGATCTTGCTATTTAAGCAACCACAGTGATTATTAATGTAATCAATTATTATTTTAGAACAAATGTACTTTTTCACCAGAAGAGAAAACAATGCATTATCTTTCTTAACAATTTATTATCTGTGTTGGGACTTAACATATATAACCGGATTTAACATTTTATTTTTATTTTGTTTTTTTAATATGAATTACTTTAAAAAAAATGACAAACAAATATATACACATGCCATATAAGTTTAAAAAGTTATAAATGATTTAATATAAGGAAATTACAAAAAAACACCTTCTATGCTATCACGAAATTACAATCACACTTAAAAGTTCAAAAATATTACAAAACCTCTTTTAAGTCCAAGTTAATATTATAAAAAAACCCTTTTATCCAAAATACCCCTTATAGTTTTTAATAATTCTCTTAACATTAAAGGCATTTTGGGTATAAAGGGGTTTTGTACAATTCTTAAACTTTTGGGTGGTCATTGTAATTTCATAATATATCAAGAGGGATTATCATAATTTATTCTTTAATTTATTATAAATGACATATATCTATTAAGATATTTTTAGTATATTACCAATCTCACTAATGAAAACGGTAAAATTCAAACAATTACTATTTAGTTACTTTAAACATTTATAATTATATTTCAATAACCAATTAATTATCAAATAATGTTTTTATCCCGCAACACACACAATACAATGTAATATTGTCATTATGTAGTAGAATGTTAACCTAAGATTACATCACAACAAGTTTTATCTAAATCTTTAATGTGCGTGCGTGCATGTGTGTGTGTGTGTCTATATATATATATAATACACGAGTTTTTTACCAAGAAGAAGTTTTTCCAAGATCAAAGTATTATTATTTTGCTTAGTGTTGTAATTTTTGAGGACCTTGCATCTTGTCATCTTTGATCTTAAACAACTTGTGGATAGGTTATAGGCTTATTATATTTAGAGATGGCAACAACAAAGGTAGAGAGAAATAATAGATAATATAATAAGAAAGCATTAAAGAAATATGGTATACCTAAGAAAACCATATTGAAACTACAATAAAATGGCTTGGTGGTTTCAGACAACTCATAAATAAAATCTTAAAGGTGTTGAGGGTGGTCATCAATCTTGTGGAGACCACTATAAAATCCCTCAACTTTGTTATATTATAGGTATAATAAAGACATCCAAAACCTTTTAAATGAGAATATGAAAAAGGTTTGAAAAATAAAACTTTATAAGGATATTTTCCTTCAAGTAAAGGAGATGGTGTATGATTGATTAAATATATGGTAGTAAGAACTATTAATTTAATATACTCTATAGCCAATTGATTAGTTACATATGACATTATTATATTCTTGTAAAAATATATTTATTATTAATAAAAGTTTAATTTATTGTTAATATTCATGTAATATTAGATTAATGAATCTAGAGTAAAAATAAAATATATGAGACAAAAATACTTTGTAAAGAAAATTATAAAATTATTATATTTATGAGATTTATATTGCATCAAAGTATTGTTCTTAAAATATTTCTGATCGATTCTCTCTTAAATACTGAACATGCATTAGAGCTATAAAGACTGATACGTATTATGTTCTTTTCTTTATGAAATGAAACAATTGTTCTCATAAGTTGAGGTATAAGGAATACTTAGAACTAATGTGTAGATGTATGAGATCCATATGTGACATGCATCTCTGTCTATGGAAAGACTCACATGATGGTTATGTAACTTATCATTAGACTTAAGATCACTAAGTCATCTTATATAAAGAATGTTATGTTTTAATCCCGTTACATGTTATTTTAATCAAGGTAACGAAATGGTAGAAATTGAGTATAACATTAACTATATAAATGTACTTGAGTGATCAAGAGATGATTCATCACTTTGGGTGGATTAGGAAAAATATTTCATCTATTCTAAAATAGTATTGAATGAGAAATTCTTGGCCAATGTGGAATGAGATTTGAAAAGAGTTTCAAATCTTATTCAAATGATCAATAACTATTATGTATGATTTAACATGGTAAACATATTTCATGCTTTAATGTTAAATCGTAACATTATTTATGAAAAGATATTAATTACACTAAGAAACCGATCACTGAAAGGTTAAGTCAAATCATTAATAACTTTTCTAATATTTGGGGGATCAGGACACATTGCTAGACGATGCATATGATCTTCAATTATAAATTAATCAATTATTTAATTGATAACAAATTAAATTATTTAATTTATTTAATTATAATTATAATTTATATTTGGGCCAACATATTAGGAACCTAATGGGTCACACACATTAAGAACCATTAGTCAGAAATTAAACTGGAATGTTTTAATTAAGTATGACTTGATTAAAATATATTTTAAAAATTAAGAACTAGAATATAATTAATGCAAGGATTATATTTCTAGACCTAGAAAAATCAAGGACTTGATTGAGTCAATTTCTAAATTTTTTCTAAATTAATATATGGATATTATTCAGAGGTCAAATTGATATTTTGCCAAATTATAAAGTTTTTTAGATTTTCCTATAATTAGTAAGCTACACCTTTTATTTTTTAATGATTGTTTGTTAGACAAAGCAATCTATCTCTCTTAAATAGGGATTTAAGAGATCTCTTACGGGTGGTTCATGTGAATTACCATTGGAGGCAAGACAATTGCATGGCTTTTAGTTTGCGATAACTCGACCTTTAAAGAATTATCCAAAGCTGAAAAAGATTAGATTTTCAGGTAATAAATCCTTTAAAAACTCTAGATCTATTTAACGGGATACTAGGAACTTTCGATTTTGTTTCATAGTTTTTGTCGCGTGTATGATATTCAAGAACCCAACAAGAACACATTCTCCTTAAAATTTTATAGGTAAACCAAATAAATAAATAAAGATCATGTTATCTTTAAAAGATATTGATGTGTACATTCAACAATCTTATTTTATTATGGAATATAAATATATGGTAACTGATGTAGTATGCCATGACTATTTTTAAAAAAATATTTCATATTGTCAAACGTCAATTCATGTCAATTGTTACATTTAACTTGCTTAATAGTTTGATTAAAATGAGTTTTGACAGTATAATAAAAGGCAATGAGAAAAATGAAGAGAGTCAAATTTGTGATGCATCAAAGCTTTCATGTATAATGAGTACAATTATTAACATTAGTAAGAAAAAAATAGCACTTAAATAAGATTAATGAACCATGTTTTGTGAATTTTACATGTAAGTTTTTTGTGGTTTATTTTGATGATGTTTAAATTTATAGCAAGAATATAAAAGAGCATGTTAAATATTTAAAAAATGTATTGGTTGTTCTGCAAAAAGATTGTTTATATGCTAATCTGAAAAAATATGAATTTTGCATGGAAAAAAGATTGTATGTTTAATTATTCTATACGTGAATTACTAGTTTGTGGAGTTCATAGGGACGGATTAATCAGATACTTTGGGGCTGTTAAGACTTTAGATGTTTTGCATGAGAACTTTTATTGGCCTAAGATGAAAAGAGATGTGTAAGGAATTTGTGATAGATGTATAAACATGTAGACAAGCTAAGTCTAAAGTTTTACCTCATGATTTATATACTCCTTTATTAGTGTATAATAAACCTTGGGTTGATACATCTATGAATTTTGTGCTAGGTTTGCCTAAGTAAAAAAGGAATAGGGATTTTATTTTTGTAATTGTAGATAAGTTTTCTAAGATAACATATTTTATATATTGTCATAAAATTGATAATGCAACTAACATAATAGACTTATTCTTTTGGAAGATAGTTCAGCTCTATAGAGTACCTGAGAGCATTATATTTGATCATGATGTTAAATCTCTTAACTATTTTTAGAAGGTTTTGTGGGGGGTAAATTAGAAACAAAATTGTTATTTTCTACTACTTATCATTCATAAATAGATGGTCAAACTAAAGTAGTTAAATATGACTTTAACTATGTTTTTAAGAACTATCATTCAAATTTTTTTGAAAAATTAGAAAAACTATCTGTCATTTATTGAATTTGTTTATAATATGAATGTATATTTTACTACTAATCATTCTCCTTTTAAAATTATCTATAACTTTAATCATTCGACTCTTTTGGGTTTATTTCCTTTATTTATTGATGAAAGTGCTAGTACTAATGGCAATAGAAAAAGACAGATAATAAAGGCTCTTCATGAGAATATGAGGCGGAATATATATATAACAATATGCATTCAAATCTAATAAAAGGAGATAAAAGAGTTATTTTTTAACCAAGTAATTAGGTTTAGGTGCATATGCAAAAAGAGAGATTTTCTAAACAAAGTAAATCTAAGTTGATGCTAAGAGAAGATGGACCATTTCAAATCCTTAAAAGAATTAATGATAATGTCTATAAAGTAGATCTACTAGGCGAGTATGATGTTAGTGCTACTTTCAATATTTTCGATCTCTCATTGTTTGATGTAAGTGATGATTCATGGACAAATGTTTTTGAGGAGATAGAGGATGATACAATCAAGACTACACCAAAAGATCCTTCAAAATATCCATTGCAAGTTCCAATTAGGCCACTTATGAGATCAAGGGTAAAGAATTTCAAAGATGCATTCAATGGGTTTATTTAGAGTATTTATGTCAAGGTGAATTTTAAGGAGCCTATATCTTTAACAAGTGATGATCAGATCTTGATCAATCTAATATATCTATAAAAGGAGTATTATCCATCTACAACATGGGCTTAATTATTTCGCAATAGTGGGTTAATTAAGTTAAGCATTAAAGGCGATTTTGGATTTATTTTTTCTAATACATGGTTTTACTCTACCAAGCATAATTTTTTATCATATTATTGACTCAGTTTGAAAGTTTACAAGAAGTTTTCAGAGGTCTTGTTTTATATTGGATTAAATATTTAGAGAAATCGGACATCAAAAAGACCTTACGATAAGGTTCAGAAGCTACTATGCAAGAATTATATTAGTTTCCTAGTTAATTTAGAATTATTTTTTCTATTTTATTTAGAACTCTTTTACTATTTTTTAGAATTGTTTAAGATGTTTATCTATTATAAATATAGTTATTTAGATTGTATTTAGGTTTTTTTTTACAAACTTTGGTTTCAACAATTAATATTATGCGTGTGAGGATTTGTTCAAATTTTTTGGTTCTTCACTGAACTGCTATGACTAATTCCAAACACGATCTTAGGTTTTCTAAAAAAATTAATTTGAGTATGAATTTATAAATTTTTATATCTACTGGCATCACAGTAATTTGTTAATGTATGTACAATGATTTTGCCACCTTTCTTAGTTTTTTTTATTAATACAATATATTTTTCTTGGTTTAATTGATGATGTGGCATACTAGAGTTACACTAGTTTCTTGTAATATATAAAGCTTAAATGTCAACATATATCAATCGAGTCACTTGCTTATGACATTATAAATAGATGAAAACCTCAATTAATAAAAATTAAAACCGTGATATGCTTGTACAAGAAAAGGTTCGGTTTTGTACAGGCTGCAAAATCATTGGAATGTTGTTATTTGCCTTGCTTGACCCTACTAACCACGGCACCAAACAAGCCAGCAAGAGAGTTTATATACAAATGAAAAAAAAACAAATAAAAATTTAGACATATGGTACCATTCTATCAAGAAGTTGGTGCTTCCTTATCTTTGTGTCCAAGTAGCCTTTTTTTTTCCTCCTTTAGGAATGACAATTATTCAATTAATGGATATGAACATCACAACAACATCTCTTGTAATTTGTTTAATCATCCCTTTTAGTCAACTATTAAAATACTTTTAAATAATACTCAATTAATCATATGTATTTTCTTTTTCACAACCTTAATTCTAAGACATATAGCTATCAAATAGCGATGAGAGCTAGATTTGTGTAAAACACCGCTCTAAAAAGGCATAGACAGGTTGCAAAACTGCCAAGAAAACAAACGAATTTAGGTGATGTAAAGCTAAGCAACCTTCATAACCAACCCAACTACCCTTTTATCTCCTTCGTACTCTATCAAGGAAGCCGCCTTTTGATCCCAATAAGGATCGTTGATTTCTTTTTGGTCTGAAATAATAGTGTTTGCAAATGATGTTTTATCATATATTTTTTTTGTTTAAGATTAATTTTGTATGTTTTTAGATTGTTTTAATGTAAAAAATAATTTTTTAAAGTTTGTAAAACTAAGGTAAATAAACTTTATGATTCCATCTTTTCTTTTATATAAATATAGGACTTTATGGGCCTACTTTTACACACACACACACACACCAAGTCCAAGATAAAATTATATGTAAATTTAGTTCTTAAAATACTCTAGTCTAAAAATATTTGGGTTAGGGTATTACAATTTATTGGTTGATTTCTATGTAAATTTAATTAGGGTATTACAATTTGTTGGTTTATTTCTATTCAAATTTAATTTAACTAATTAATGCTTATAAATGCGTTGGTCCATTAGAGTACAATATTGTAATTATTTCATGATTTCATGAACTCCCTATTGTTATAGTCCAGAATTTGTATTTTCTAGTTGGTTAATTCTATACATCCACAATGTAGTTATTCCATTGTCAGGCAATAAAATCTATTGTTATAGTCATTTTCTTTATCCGGCAAAGAGTGTCCATCATACTATTTTAAGTTATTCCAAAATACATATCTAGTTAAAGAACCAATCACTTTTTTCATAGTACACTCCTTAAAGTTCCAAATATAACCATTTCTTATTGAAAGAACAAAAGGGCAGTTGTGGGAAAAATAAGCTGGAACTGTGTTTATTGAATTTTCTTAAAATGCGTATGAAGTCAAACAGGACACTCTTTGTGAGAGGGAGGGAGTAGTATTCATCTTTTGCTGAAAAAATATAGACTCAAAGCTATTGGAAAATATGAACAACTAGATGTCTGAAGTATAGGCTTCAGAATGATTGTTTTGTTAAATGTTGATGAAATGGATCACATTCATCTTTTATGGCTACTGAAAGAGATTGTTGGTACCTGGGCTCACTTAGAGGTTAATGGTAGTTGGTGAGAACTTGAGAAATACTCAAGAGAATTTAGCTTTTCTTTATTGTACTGAATATATTTTTAAGAAGCCTTACACTCACCTTTCTTCATTCTTAAGGGACCTAGGGCACTAGAGATGTCAAACACTGTTAAATGTGTCTATTGATCCAAATCCCATTATCCTAGGCATTCTAGAAGCTGTAAAAACCTGCCTCATTTATTTTCTAGACAAGCTTTTCATAATCAGCATATGCTTTTTATGTTGAAAACTTCTCCTTCCTTTACCTATATCCCATTAGTTTAAGCTTACAAGATTAGTATGAGTTTTCCATAGAAATACTTCGCCCCTAGTGATGTGTGTTTACCTGGCTGGGTGTCACTAAGTATGGTCTTAGACTCTTACTGATACCATTCTGGGCCTTGCATTGCAATTTTATTGTTGAAGCCATACTGATATGGCCTTTTATAGTCCCCAATTTAAATGGAGGTTATGCTTCATTGTCAACCTTATTTTACTAGTTGTCAAACAAGCTCAACATACTTCGTTTAGTGACCTTACCCGTTACATGTTTACTTATATGGATCTAATTGTAAATATATCACCCAACCAATATTGTGAAATTAGTTATATTCCTACCAGTACCTTTTTCTGTTAAAATTGCCTATGAAAGGAATAATTGATATCATTACGTTAGTTTAGGGCCAACTTTGTAACTAGACTATATATACATATAGTAAATATGTTTATAAAGACAATATTAACAATAATGGCAACAACAACAACACACACATCACTTCCTTTGGTGCAGAGCAACATCCCAACATATTCTTTGAAATCTTCAGTGGCTGCTTCATAACTAACTAGTATTTAATTTGCTGTAAAATCATAAAGAAATGGTAGTTGTTTAACTAAGTTATTTGCTAAATTTCTTATCAAATCATGATTTGCTGCGTAACATGTTCTTTGAAATTTTTAGTCTTGCTTCACAACTAACTAACATTTGATTTGCTGTAAAATTCTAGAGAATTGTAGTTGTTTAGCTGAATATCTTTCCTAAAATTCTTATTATCTCATGTTTTGTGTGCAAAACTCGGGTATTGACAAACCTAACTGGGTTTTCCATGAGTTAGAGAAGGAACTTAACTAACCTTGTTTCGATAATTGTTTAGTTATTTAAATATTGAATATTTTGCTGGTGGTTGGCATGTGTTTCTTTGAAATATAAAGGCTGAATCAGGTGTCTTATTCTCAGCTCATATCAAATTGAAGCCCCACATAAAACATCAATAATATTTCTTTATGTGATAATACCCAAGTTCTCAAGCACTTGTGCCCTCGTGTCAATAGGAAACTTTTGATGATTATTGTACCACTAGCTGTAATCTGTCTTATTTGTTTTAATAAAATAAAAATGCTCATTTTAATTCAATACCAGTTTGTTCCCATCCACTAGAGTGTTTGCATGAGCCTAGCCCATTTCTCGAGGACGACAGTGCTTGGCTATTTAAAGAAGAGATCTTAAAATTTAAGTAATCCTTTCTTGGTACTCATTTGTAGCTTTATACTTATCCCCACCATTTGAGTTTTTGCAAAATCTCCATAAGCAAACAGTTTCATGTTGCTAAAGCTTCTGTATCAGGTATTAGTTAGTGCCTATTAGTTTGATCCTTTTTTTTTTTATCATGGAATATAATCTTGGGAATGCTAAATAGTTTCTCACCCTATATTGTATTCTCTTACCAGTTTCGAAAACTGGGTTAGTTTCCTAGAAGCTTAACTCTACTGTTGTCTGCTTACAGATGGATAATTGGCCCATTTTTGGAAATTACTATGCCATCGAATCGAACACCATGGCCTGATACCCCTCATGAACTGCCTTCCAATGAAAAGATATCAGTTAAGCAAGAACAAATTGCTAAGCGTTCTTCAAAGACTCGATCACCCAGATCAAAACGCAGTTCAAGAAGTATGATAAAGCATGAAGTAGTGTTGGTGGAGACATAGGTTTCTGCAAGGCATTTTGAACAAAACTAAAATGGTAGCTAAAGCACACATCAGAGATACTGCCTTGTGAATTTGACATTGCTAGCCTTCAGGATGAAGATATTTTATTGATAAAGCAAAAGGCACACGATCTTAATTACCAGGTGAGTGGCAAGTACATCTGAAAAGAAATTCATTAAAGCCAAGCTAGTTGAAAATGTTTGTCGGAGCTTGAATCCACCATTGTTTTGCTTCTTTTATTTTTTTCCTTTTCTTTTCTATATGTTGGGGTTGATTTGTTGATATTCTATGGATAAGGTATGTCATCACAGTCTCCTTGCCTCTGCTGCCAAGAAACACCAGGTTCTTGTATCTGATAAGCGTCAAATTTCATACATAATCTTCTAAATAGGAATCTAGAGTCTGTTTAGCTGCTGCTGGATTCAGTAAAAATGGACCTCATTGTAATAATTTTTTTCATTTCTTGCAAGCATGATGACGATGATTGTGATATGCTTGTACAAGAAAAGGTTCGGTTTTGTACAATCTACAAAATCATTGGAATGTTGTTATTTGCCTTGCTTGACCCTACTAACCACGGCACCAAACAAACCAGCAAGAAAGTTTATATACAAATGAAAAAAATAAAAAATAAATTCAGATAGATGGTACCTTTCTATCAAGAAGTTGGTGCTTCCCTGTTTTTGTGTCCAAGTAATCTTTTTTTTTCCCCTTTGGGAATGACAATTATTCAATTAATGGATATGAACATCACAACCACATCTCTTGTAATTTGTTTAATCATCCCTTTTAGTCAACTATTAAAATAATTTTAAATAATACTCAATTAATCATATGTATTTTCTTTTTCACAGCCTTAATTCTAAGACATATAGCTATCAAATAGCGAGGAGGGCTAGATTTGTGTAAAACACCGCTCTAAAAAGATGTGGACGAGTTGCGAAACTGCCAAGAAAACAAACGAATTTAGGTGATGTAAAGCTAAGCAACCTTCATAACCAACCGAACTACCCTTTTATTTCCTTCGTACTCTATCAAGGAAGCCGCCTTTTGGTCCCAATAAGGATCTTTGATTTCCTTTTGGTCTGAAATAACAGTGTTTGCAAATGATATTTTATTATATTATATTTTATTTTGTTTAAGATTAATTTTGTATGTCTTTAGATTGTTTTGATGTAAAAAATAATTTTTAAAAAATAAAAAAATTATATTAATGTATTATTTTTACAAAATAATCATGGGAAAATAATTTTAGATTTATGTTTTGTTTTATCGCTCTATAATAAGTCCAAATTTGGGCAACTAAATGCTTTATCCTTTAATGACTATTATATATGGAAGAATAATGGCATTATAAATATATATTCTTTAAAAATATTTAATAGTCAATTACATATATTTTTTATCCTATAAAAGGCTCATGCACCAGAAATATCATGAGTAATTATAATTTGTAATGGTCCATAGAAAATCACAACATCTGAAAGTGACGACCCATTTCATCGTACCATACAAAACCTGCTTTTGAACATTATTCGGTGAGTTGCAGGTGGTGGCTTTCGCACTGGATAGAAACCCTGTGTCTCCATGACCTTTTGCACATGCTTACCAATTTTAATCTGACAGCTCACCTTCCCTACTGACCGTTGACCTAACTGGATTCCAACGAACCTCGAGTAAAAATCAATAGGAAATCGACTGTCCAAGATTAGAAAATTAATATTAATTTTAATTATTTTATTTTATTTTTTCACCGTAGAAATGTCATAATTGGAATTTTCTTTAATTTTTTACTATTATGGTGGTAAATCTATAATTTTCAGTGGTTTCTTTAGAGAAAACAAGCTTTTTTTTATATTTGTTTCTCTTTATATTTGATATTTTTATCATTTTATACTTGACTTATTTATTACTATTTTTTTTTATTTTAATTTTTTGAATTTTTATTTTATTTTATTTTTTATAATTTTTCAACATTGTACTATTTTTTTATTACATTAAAAATAAGCTTGGGATCGTATAAATTTTTATTAACACATATAATTTTCAATATATTTTATTATATATAAGTATTGACTTTTTAATGCATAGTTATGTTTTTTACTCTCTGTCACAAAAGCATATTAATAATACCTACATGTTAGTTTATTTGCATTAGAAAAATAATTTGTCATGTAGACGCATTAACACTTTTTTTTTTAATTGGCACAAATAGTTCTCCATTTATTTAATTAAATATATGCATAATTTTTTTTATTTATAATTAGGATTTTTGTCTTAAAAAAATACATTTAAAAAGCTTGCATATTTTTTTTTCAAAAAAGCTATCTGATCCGCGAAGAAGTACATATCAAATAACTAGTAAAAATCTAAAAGATATGGCCACAACATTGTACATGTATATATTGTTCATCCTCTCATATTTTATTATGGACCCATCATTTAAAATTTTATTTTTTTCAATTTGATCCTCAATTTGTTTTTGTGCAATCACATCCTTTTGAAGCCAAATTCAAGGACAATTCAATCAAATTTGTTGACCAATGACAAGATTAAAAGACAAGGGACCAAAAAAGAAAAGACGCTATAAATAAGTGATGATCTCAAAGTTCATACAAAAAGTTTAATTAATCCTGAAACTTTACAAATTATACATATTCAGTCCCTCAATGTTTTTTTCAATTCAAATTTAGTATAAAAATTTATTTTTATTATTTTTTAGTCCCTAATTTGAGAGGGGAGAGAGGGAGAGATCCCTATATGTAGGTGGTGTTGAGAGAAAAATATCATTGACATCGATTCAAGCTACTAAATAATCAATTTTTGTGTCAAATAATTTCATTTGATGAAAAAAATTTATCTTAAGTGTTTATTTTTATTTTTTACCTTGAGTACCTAAAAAAACATACATGAGTGAGAATATTTTTGTTTCGGTTTTTTAGATTTTTTTTTTGGTTTTTAAGGCTATTGATGGATTTATCAAGATTCATATAGTGTTTGTCTAAGTGTTTTTTTGTCAAAAATAAATTGAATAATTTTCAGGGTAAAAAAATCCAATCTTGATTTTCCAGTCACCACAGCGGTCAACTGGGCTAAGTCAGCATCACAATTAATTTTTTTTTCAAAAAAGCATTGGTGTCATTAGCCCCAATTATATTTTTTTTTAAAAAGGGGCCCATGTTTAGACCTGCCTTTGCAAGCCCGTGCGCAAGCCCTCTTAAATGTAGTGGCGTCTTAACTCTTTCTATTTTGTTTTGGTAATTTTGGTTTTTTTTAAAATCATGCTTTTTTACATGTATTTTTTCTAAATGTTTTCTTAATTTATATTTAAATCAATATCTCTTATCTCTAATTTTTTATTTTGTATTTAGTATTTTTTATAAAATAATTGTGGTTGTTTTTTAAGTATTTTGTTTGTATTTTATTTTTTGATGGATTTTTCTAATTCATTTATAATTTTTTATATTTTATATAATTAAACTTTATTTTTAAAATAAAAATTTATTTATTTTTGGATAATATTTTTAATAAGTGCAATATTGCGAGATATTTTTTCCCTTTAATTTTATTCAATCAATTTTATATGTTTTTATTTCTACTATCATTTAATTAAATAAAAAATAATTTTAATAATAGAGTCATTAATTACAATCGTGTAAATGAACCGTATTGTAATATCAAATATCTTGATTTAAATTTGTTTTTTGACTTTTCCAGATATATATTTAGTTTATCATTAATAATATTTTTTTATTTATTAACATAGATAATTTTGATTTATTTAATTAGATGTGTACATAAAATTATTTTTAGAAAAAATAATCAGTTAGTGCTACAAATTAAGTAAGTAAAAAATAAAAAAAGAAATAAGTAAATGTAAAACAGATAGGAGTAGTATTTACTGGATCCCAAAAATTAAGCCAAAAAATAATTAATTGTCCTAAACGAAACAATTAACTAATCCACCTGGCCCCTAATCATGAACGCCCCCCCTTTCTTCTCTTCAGTGTCCACTCGCTGTCTTTAGGTATCAAAACAGCAGCAGCGCAACAACAACAACAAAAAATAATAATAGTAATAATAATAAAAAATCAAAACCAACCGACAAATTCTTTCTTCAATTTCAATTCAAAGAAATCTCTCTACTACTTCGTCTTCTTCCTAAGCACACCTTAGCAAGCTTCAAACAAACTCAACAAATACCTCTCCTTTCCTTCTCATCTCACAAATCCCCCACTTTCTATCTCTAAACTAAACTCTACCACTTTAGAGAGAGAAAAAGAGCCACGAAAAATGAAATTCTCCTTGCTACAGCAGAGCTACAACAACCGCCGAAGCGGCAGTTTCAGAGGATCATCTGCGCCGTTAGATTCATCACCGGATAACACAATCAAATCACCAGCCGCTATTTTCTGGCTCTTTTTACATGGCATTTGTTGTCTCATCAGTCTCGTCCTCGGCTTTCGCTTCTCTCGTCTCGTTTTCTTCTTCCTCTTCTCTACCTCCACGACCACAACTCTCTATGTAACGACACCGTTTCACCCTCTCAGCAAAACATCCGACATTTCCAATCCCTTAACCAATAGTGCTAATGATCTTCCGGTGATTAACAAAACGGTGAGTTCGAGAGTTGTTGTCGGGCGGCACGGGATCCGGATCCGGCCATGGCCGCACCCGAACCCGAGTGAAGTAATAAAAGCGCATCAGATAATAGAGAGAGTTCAAAGAGAGCAGAGTAATCAATTCGGTGTGAAGAGTCCTAGGAGTCTTATCGTAGTCACGCCTACTTACGTGCGGACTTTCCAGACTTTACATATGACTGGTGTTATGCATTCTCTGATGTTGCTCCCCTACGACGTCGTCTGGATCGTGGTGGAGGCCGGTGGGGTCACCAATGAAACAGCATTGATTATTGCCAAATCTGGCGTTAAGACTCTTCATATTGGATTTAATCAGAAAATGCCGAATTCTTGGGAAGGAAGGCACAGATTGGAGACTAAAATGAGGCTTCGCGCTTTGAGGTTAAGTTTTTTTTTTTTTTTTTTTCTCTCTCGCAGTCAACTTTAAATTGAACTGAATTGCTGATTAAAAATAATGGATTTACTATTTTATTTATTTTAATGTAAATTTTGGTTGCTGTGGAACAGAGTTGTGAGAGAGGAGAAGATGGATGGAATAGTGATGTTTGCGGATGATAGTAATATGCATAGTATGGAGCTGTTTGATGAGATACAAAATGTGAAGTGGTTTGGTGCGGTTTCAGTTGGGATTCTTGTTCATTCAGGTGGTGCTGATGAGACGTTATTAACTGCTGCTGCTGCTATGGTTGACAAGGAGGCGGAAGAAAATTTGCCTAATCCAGTAGTGCCTGTTCAGGGTCCGGCTTGTAATGCTTCTAACAAATTGGTTGGTTGGCATACGTTTAATTCGTTACCGTATGAGGGGAAGAGTGCGGTATATATTGATGATAGGGCTACGGTGTTGCCTAGGAAGCTGGAGTGGGCTGGGTTTGTGTTGAATTCGAGGCTTCTTTGGAAGGAAGCTGAAGATAAACCAGAATGGGTTAAGGATATGGATTTGTTTGATGAGAATATAGAGAATCCTTTAGCTCTGCTGAAGGATCCTTCCATGGTGGAGCCACTTGGGAGCTGTGGGCGACAAGTTTTGCTCTGGTGGCTCCGTGTTGAGGCTCGTGCTGATAGCAAATTCCCTCCAGGGTGAGTTTTTCTTATTCTTTGTATTGCCGATTTTTTCACTATCGCGATGGGCTGTTTGTCTTGACTAGATAATATCAATTGGAATAAGTTTGCGGTTATCTTTATCATTGTCTATTCATTTTAATTGTTCAGTGTCTAATTTCACAAATTTGTAGACAGTGAGGTCCAGGAAGTTAAATCATAGGAGGGCGTCCATTAGAATTTTTGTGTGAACTTCTATTGTGCTGCTCCTGTGTAATTTTGGGCTACAGTTAGTCAACAAGTTACACCTCAAGTGTCATAGCTGGTAAGGATAGTTTCCAAAAAAAAAAAAAAAATTAAAGAAGAAAAGAAAGAGAAACCTAAAGAAATTCTGTAGAGTAAATTGTCTGCCAATTTATGCCACCCAACTCGTGACATTGTATTGAAACATAATTATAAATGGAACATATCCTTCTACTACTTCAGGTAGGCAGGGATGTTTTGAAATATTGATGATTTGGGACTCATATCCCCCACAACAACTGTTGACATGCCTTGCACATATGCATCTTAGGCAGGCTGTTTTTGGTTCTTGGACCTGTGCTATAGTATATGACATTGTGTAGAAAACAGAAAAGAAGAATGGCTCCTGGCTGAAAAATTCTCCTCCTTGTTATTGTGTCAATTAGGCATGCTGCTATTTGTGTCACACCCCTAAAATTGAGCATAGACATGCCTGTATCATTTAGCATTCCACCCTAGATAATACAAAGGTTAACTTTACAAGGTTCACCAAAAACCACAAATGCTAAACCAAAAAGTCTTAAATATCTGCATTTCAAAATGATCACTTAACAATATGAAGTCTTAAACATGATAAAATCCTACTAAAGAGAAAGTACTTAATTTTTTTTTATTACAAGTCTTTAAAACTATTAACAATGAATGTCGAACAAGAAGTTAAAATATATCCTTCATTAAACAAAAATCCTTCAGCTCAACTAACAACTTAAATTGGTAATGTAAACTCCATAGCTCAGCTAATAGCTTAAATTGGCAATGTAAAATCCATAGCTCGAAACTCACTTTAATCCTCTACCTATCCAGAGAGGGAAAAGAAGGGGGTAAGCTAACAACAATTTAGAAAGTAAAGCTCCACACACACACACACACACACACATGATTGACAATAATGAAACAACAACTTAAAATAATTAAAAAAAAAGTTAATAGTTAATAGTTCATAAAACACACCATAAAACAAGTCATCAATACATGCTTTTACTTGGCATTCAATTCCATAAACATGACTTTACTCTCAGATCAAATTACTATCGCCATATTATACCTGTGATCAAGCCATTAGTCGACTATTACTAACCACTATTGTAACCCGTAGGCAAGGGTCATTGATAATTATTATAACCCATTGGTGGAACATTAAAACTAGTTGTAGTGTTGATTACCCCACTCACTAGAGGCCATTACTTTATTCATAGCCATTTGAGAACCATTAAGAAGCCATTTACAATTCCATTCCAAAACACTTTCTTTCATTAGATATAGTTTATAAAACATTCTTACAAAAATTCTATACCATGCATTCACAAATATCACATATAAGAAAATTAATTTGAACATTGCATGTGCTTGATCTTTTTTTGAAGAATGTAATACATATAGTCGAGGAGAAATGCACATTTAAGAAAAATATTTATTATGTTTAAAAATAATAGATTGTGTGAAGATTTAATTTACCTCCATTGCTTAAACAACCGAAGTACAAAATCTCAACTCTAACAACCTATTCACAAGCATATAATCCGTTAAAATCCCTCCAACACTTTATTATAATAAAATGTCAACTACACACTACCTAATAAATTGACCATAACTCCTAGAAAATCTAGAATTTCATTTTGCTTTTTGGATTGTAAACTAGTCTTAATTGTTTCCATTCATATATAATTCACCTAATAATTCCTTTAAATAGAATTTATAATAAGCTCCAAAATCATTCCCTGAGGTTATTGCCAGACAACCTGCACTTCCTTAACTATTTTTACCATAATTATTTGTACAAAAATTGGATTAATGCACCATTTATGGTTAGAAACTAGACAGAATAAGCTTTTCTTATGTATAAAATTTGGGTAAAAAATTGCATCTTTTCAATACAGTTTTTGGGTCGAACAGAAGCTTGTGTCAAACAATTGAACTGACAATTTCTCACATTTATACCTAATTGTTAACCTAATAATTAAGCACGCTTAATCGATCTTACAATATCATAAAATCTATCATACTTATTGTATTTGGTCATTCATACAAATACCACTTAAATTTCTTAATTTTATACTCCTTTCTTATATAAAAAAACCTTAATCAATCCAAAATCTTTATAAATAAAAGAGATTCATATTTCTTACCTTGAAATCAAGAAAAATAAAATGAAACTTCAATCCTTCAATGTCAATCTGGTTCAATATTCTTTTCAATGTCAATCTGGTTCAATATTCTTTGCACCTATAGAAGAACAAGTGACTTTGAGGATATGTTTTCTCTAGACTGTAAAGTTTGTAAGACTAGGGTAAATAAACTCTATGATTCCATCTTTTCTTTTACATAAATATAGGATTAAATGGGCTACCTTTTACGCAAACACACACACACACACACACACACACACACACTAAGTCCAAGATAAAATTATATGTATATTTAGTTTTTTTAATACTCTAGCCTAAAAATATTTGGGTTAGGGTATTATAATTTGTTGGTTGATTTCTATGCAAATTTAATTAGGGTATTACAATTTGTGGTTTATTTCTATTCAAATTTAATTTAACTAAGTAATGCTTACAGATGCGTTGTTTCCTTAGTACGATATTGCAATTATTTCATGATTTCATGAACTCCTTATTGTTATAGTCCGGTTTTTGTATTTTCTAGTTGGTTAATTTTGTGCACCCACAATGTAGTTGATTCATCATTCTCTTTGTCCGGCAAAGAGTGTCCATCATACTATTTCAAGTTATTCCAAAATACATATCTAGTTAAAGAACCAATCACTTTTTTCCTAATATACCCTTAAAGTTCCAAATATAACCATTTCTTACTGAAAGAATAAAGGGTTAGTTGTGGGAAAAATGAGCTGGAACTGTGCTTAATGAGTTTTCTTAAAATGCGTGTGAAGTCAAACAAGACACTCTTTGTGAGGGAGGGAGTAGTATTCATCTTTTAGTTTAAAATGCGTGTGAAGTTAAACAGGACACTCTTTGTGAGAGGTAGGGAGTAGTATTCATCTTTTAGTGAAAAAATATAGACTCAAGGCTACTCGAAAATGTGAACAACTAGATTTCTGAAGTATAGGCTTTAGAATGATTGTGTTGTTAAATGTTGATGAAATGGATCACATTCATCTTTTATTGCTACTAAAAGAGATTGGTGGTACCTGGGCTCACTTAGAGATTAATAGTAGTTGATGATAACTTGAGAAACACTCAATAGTGTTTGGCACTAGAGATGTCAAACACTATTGCATATGTCTATTGATCCAAATCCCATTATCCTAGGCATTCTAGGAGCTGCACAAACCTGCCTCATTTATTTTGTAGACAGGCTTTTCATAATCGGCATATGCTCTTTATGTTGAAAACTTCTCCTTCCTTTACCTATATCCCATTAGTTTAGGCTTACAAGATTAGTATGGGTTTTCCATAGAAATACTTCGGCCCTAGTGATGTGTGTTTACCTGGCTTAGAGTCTTATTGATACCAGTCTAGGCCTTGCATCGCAATTTCATTACTGAGGCCATCCTGACATGGCCCTTTATAGTCTAATTTAAATGGAGGTATATGCTTCATTGTCAACCTTATTTTACTAGTTGTCAAACAAGCTCAACATACCTGGTTTACTGACCTTACCCGTTACATGTTTACTTACATGGATCTAATTGTAAAAATGTCACCCAACCAATATTGTGAAATCAGTTACATTCCTACCAGTACCCTTTTTGCTAAAATTGCCTATGGAAGGAATAATTGATATCATTACATTAGTTTGGGGCCAGCTTTGTAACTAGCCCGTATTTACATATAGTAAATATGTTTATATAGACAATATTAACAATAATGGCAACAACAACAACACACACATCACTTCCTTTGGTGCAGAGCAAACATCCCAACATATTCTTTGAATTCTTCAGTGGCTGCTTCATAACTGACTAGTATTTAATTTGTTTATCAAGTCATGATTTGCTGCACAACATATTCTTTGAAATTTTCATTCTTGCTTCACAACTAACTAGCATTTGATTTGCTGTAAAATTCTAGAGAATTGTAGTTGTTTAACTGAAAATCCTTCCTAAACTTCTTATTATCTCATGTTTTGTGCGCAAAACTCAGGTATTGACAAACCTAACTGGGTTTACCATGAGCTAGAGAAGGAACTTAACTAACCTTGTTTCTACAACTGTTTAATTCTTTAAATATTGAATATTTTACCGGTGGTTGGCATGTGTTTCTTTGAAATATAAAGGCTGAATCAGGTGCCTTGTTCTCAGCTCATATCAAAAAACATCCCCACATAAAACATCGATAATATTTCTTTAGGTGATGATACCCAAGTTCTCAAGCACTTGTGCTCTCGTGTCAATAGAAAACTTTTGATGATTATTGTACCACCAGCTGCAATCTGTCTTATTTGTTTTGATAAAATAAGAATGCTCCTTTTCATTCAATACTAGCTTGTTCCCATCCACTGGAGTGTTTGCATGAGCCCAGCCCATTTCACGAAGATGACGGTGCTTGGCTACTTGAAGAAGAGATTTCAAAATTTAAGTAGTCCTTTCTTGGTGCTCATTTGTAGCTTTACAATTATACAAGAGGCTTCAAAATTTAAGTAATCCTTTCTTGGTACTGATTTGTAGCTTTATAGTTATCCCCACCATTTGAGTTTTTGCAAAATCTCCACAAGCAAACAGTTTCATGTTGCTAAAGCTTCTGTATCTAGGTATTAGTTAGTACCCACTAGTTTGCTCCTTTTTCATTTATTTATTTATCATGGAATATAATCTTGGGAATGCTAAATAGTTTCTCACCCCATATTGTATTCTCTTACCAATTTCGGAAACTGGGTTAATTTCTTAAAAGCTTAATTCTACTGCTATCTGCATACAGGTGGATAATTGACCCACCTTTGGAAATTACTGTGCCATCGAAGCGAACACCATGGCCCGATGCCCCTCCTGAACTGCCTTCCAATGAAAAGATATCAGTTAAGCAAGAACAGACTGCTAAGCGTTCTTCAAAGACTCGATCACCCAGATCAAAACGCAGTTCAAGAAGTAAGAGAAAGCATGAAGCAGTGTTGGTGGAGACACAGGTTTCTGCAAGGCATTCTGAACAAAATTGAAATGGTAGATTTAAGCACACATCAGAGATACTTCCTTGTGAATTTGACACTGCTGGCCTTCAGGATGAAGATATTTTATTGATAAAGCAAAAAGCACACGATCTTAATTACCTGGTGGGTGGCAAGTACATCTGAAAAGAAATTCATTAAAGCCAGGCCAGTTGAAAATGTTTGTCGGAGCTTGAATCCACCATTGTTTTGCTTCTTTTATTTTTTTCCTTTTTCTTTTCTATATGTTGGGGTTGATTTGTTGATATTCTATGGATAAGGTATGTCATCACAGTCTCCTTGCCTCTGCTGCCAAGAAACACCAGGTTCTTGTATCTGATAAGCGTCAAATTTCATACATAATCTTCTAAATAGGAATCTAGAGTCTGTTTAGCTGCTGGATTCAGTAAAAATGGACCTCATTGTAATAAATTTTTTAATTTCTTGCAAGCATGATGATGATGATTGTGATGGGCTTCTCCCATTTTGTCTGGATTGATACAAAAAGAGTGAACCTCGGAGATTTTGGCCAAATTTAAAATTGGTTGTCCAATATGAAACATAATCTTGACGTACAGTACAAAGGAATGGTCAAGATTCCATGTCTACAGTTAAAAATCTTTAGATGAGAGTTATATTTCAACTTGTTAGAATCAAAGTTTCCTTAAATTATCAATTTGAGTCATATAAATTTTAAAATTATTTTTTAAGATTAGTTGAGATACATGCAAGTTAGTCTGGACATTTAAGTTAGTAATAATAAAAAAACATAATTTGTGATGACAAAAAAGACTTGAATTTCTCCTTGCATGTTCAACTGCTTTCAACTGATTTTTAGGGTAGAGAAAACTAACAAACACTACTTGTAATACTAATTGCCAACCGAAGGACTCGGTTTGGTCTTGTACTTCTAGTGACCAAAAACGACCCACGAAACAGCCATAAGGCGTCATCTTACTCCTATCTCTACGAGACATGGTTTCACTTGCAAATAAGGACCACACTTGGATTATCATGATCATGATCAAGATCAAGATCATTAATTTCCTTGCCTTTATAAACTCGCAGAACTCCCTCCTCCTCTTCGTAAGAGCTCTCTTCCTTCACCATTATTCTCTCTCCAAACCAGTATTAATTCTTCTTTAGCAACACCAAGTATGGCACTCGCCATATCAACCCTTCTCTTCCTTTTCTTCACTGTATCATCCGCCTTGGACATGTCAATCTTTAACCATGACGACAATCACCTAAACCATGATCAGTCGAGCTGGAGAAGCGATGATGAGGTGATGAGTATATACAAATGGTGGCTTCAAAAGCATGGTAAAGCATACAACAGGCTAGGAGAGAAGGCAAAAAGGTTTGAAATCTTTAAGAACAATTTGAGATTCATTGATGAACATAACTCTCAAAACCGTACGTACAAAGTTGGTTTGACCAAGTTTGCTGATCTTACCAACCAAGAGTACCGTGCCATGTTCTTGGGCATGAGGAGTGACCCAAAGCGTAGATTAATGAAGTCCAAAAACCCGAGTGAAAGGTACGCTTACAAGGCTGGAGACAAGCTGCCAGAATCTGTGGATTGGAGAGGAAAAGGAGCTGTCAATCCGATCAAAGATCAAGGAAGTTGTGGTATAATACATAATTCATTTACTTTTGTTTCTTGATCATTTAATTGCTTATATATATATATATATATATATATATATATATATATATATATATCTCTCTTCTTCTTCTTGGTATTGTTTCAGAGAAATTATTAGCCTCAAGAGTCCTTTCTTGGGGAGGGGAAAGTTAACAACCAAGTGGGCTACATTTCTTCGTAATGGATGTCATTTTTAGTAGAAGGAAGGTTTCATGGCCAAATCACAATCACAATACAAATCTATATTTGCACCCCATGTTTATCTGGATCATGAATTCTAGTTTTGTTGTTTGAACTCAAGTTTTAGATTAAAGATGCCATGTTATGTTGTGATTGAAATTGAATTGGTAGGAGTTGGGTTGGTGGCAGGATGCTAGTTATTTTTCTAGACATGAAAAATGGTAGTTTTGACTGGTAGGTTTTTGACCTTTTGGTTGGAATAACTTTTTTTTTTTTTAATGAAAACAAATAAGAGATAGTTAAGTTAATTTGAATTCTGATTTTTATTTAAATATAGTATTGATAAAGGAAAAAATAATGTTATTAAGTGAGAATTCAAGTTGGTGGTAGGGTTTAAGAACTTCTTGAAAAATTATCCCTCTCAAGTTTTATCATATTTTTTAATAAAATTTCTATTAATTTTTCATTTTTATTTTTGCTAATTCCAAT
>Ga0325400_1000820_pt1 | contig 24249 bp, 10 predicted proteins | sample PopdelMetagenome_2_FD_205662 | JGI IMG/M metagenome (GOLD analysis project Ga0325400, IMG submission 205662) | Populus deltoides microbial communities from Bellville, Georgia, United States - Xylem-PdKOR-R1 | ecosystem: Host-associated > Plants > Phyllosphere > Stem > Wood/Secondary xylem...
CAAATCTGCAGTCAACCTGAAGGAAAGTTTACGAGAAAAGGCATAAACAGGACTTGTACTCGATAATATTGTGTAATGGTCATGGTTTTGCAACATCCTGACAAATTACCTTTCTAGTATAATCATCAGTCTTCTAAATTTATGGATGCATGCATGCAGCTTGAACACTAACCACATATATCCAAGACACAGAAGCTCATAAATGAAATTCCTTCTACATGGAAAATCAAAACAGTTGTAGAAAGAAAAAAAAAATACAAGCAAATACAAACTTACATCATCCAGCAGCAGACTGTTGCTGTCAAAACCAATGTTAGGTGGAGCCTGCAATGAAAAAACCCAAGATTAGCCATATTGCATAAGAAGAAGAGGAACAAGAGGCTACCGTACAGAAGTTGTATTCACTTAATTAAATCTGATTAACTTAATGCACACGCAGCCTTCTTTATCTGCTAATTAAAGAGATCAGACAAATACAAAGGTCTGACCATTAAAATTACTCACAGTGAATGAGATAATGATACTTAAAATGCATGGGCAGTGGATAGTACTTTAATGCAATCTCTTATTGAGCAATTGTATCATGCATGCTTCAACACGGATGCAGAACTTGAATTGGGGGCTACAAGAATGAGCATTCCCGGAAAATGTTTCTTCATGCACAGGGTCAGTACAGCATAAAGGTGTGATGTTATGCAGGGGGGTAGCATAAAACTACAAGCACTTGCGTTTAGTCAATAAAAAACAAAGAGATGGTTTATGATTTTATAAAGACGTTTCCCTCTATCCAAAAGTTTGACTTTTGCAATGTAAAGCAGTAGAGGAGTTGTCTTGATGGATGAACTGGATATACACAGACAAGTGAAAAAACAGAAAGTAGATACAATCAAATGTGGGTTTTCACCACGAATTGAAGAAACAAATAAAACATAACTGGACAGGAAGCAGTGATTTTGCTCATCAAAATCACTGCTACTGACACATGCAATTACAGATTCGCAACATCAAAAGGACTAAAACAGATACAGGAAGATCATTGCTTCTTATTTAATATAGTGTGGGGAGAAGGAAGCAGAAGAAAACCGAGATTACAGCAGTCTATTTATATCAGTTTAAGCCCCAGGAAGGAAATATTCTAAAAAGTCACAAGCATTAAGTAACCCCTGATATAAAAATACTAGAAATATATATAATAGAATAAATTCTGAACAAAGCTCCTGCGTAATATTATTATTAGTTGCAGAAAATCAATTCCAACAGAACCACCTATGAAAACAGTCTGCATTTGGAAATGCATTTACAATTCAATTAAATGGATATGGCAACCTCTTACAAGTAACTACTTTTCTTTGTTCTTCTTTTTGAAAAGAACAATAGCAGCAGTTTAATTGAATCACTCGCATCCCATGCTTTTTCTTAAGAAAAAAAAAACAAATAAATAAATTGAAGTGATAAAGAAAAGGAAGCATACAAATTAGTGGAGGGTCCTCTGTTGCAGCAGATTCTGGTACAAAGCGAAGCGATTATTCCGACCACTACGAAAATCAGTGTCGTTACCAGAAACCCCATCTCTCTTTATTCGATATCCAGATTTCTTCCTGCAAAACAACTCCATCAGACAGCTTTCTGACCCACGATGAAATACTTGTTTAATAAGAAAGTCGGTATCGGATCTTACTTGGGGATTTGATGGTGAAGCTTCTTGTTCAGGCTCTCGCTTCGCTGTTGCTTGCGAGATCCAGCTTTTCTGTCTCTCTCTCTGCATTTGGATTTTAGGCGATGATGCTAATTACTGCACCCACCCATTACTCCTGGCCCAATTCTTAGTTAATCAGACTTTGCGTGATTTGGGTTATTCAGGCCCATATCATTGCGTCATGGCAATTTATATCATTACTCAACTTCAATTTATAAACTACTAAATAATTTTATTTATTTTATCATAATAATTTATATTGCTACTCAATAATTTAATTAATTATTGAACTTATTAATATTATTATATACTTACTCTATCGTACACAATATCCCAGTATTTTTATAAATTTAAAGGCACTATAATTTTAATTATAATGTCTTGTAAGTAATCATAGCAGATCCTCCTCCTACTTTGATGTCAACAAAATCTTTTCATCTAGTAATTTTGGGATTTCTCAATTGTTTGTTGTTTTCTTAAGTTTTTCGGGTTGGTTAACTGTTCATCTAATTAACGGACCGAATTAATATGTTTTTCTAATTATTTAATAATATTTTCATGTTATCTTGATCGCAGATTTGATTTGTATTGAAAAAATAATTTTTTTATTTACATAGCAAGAAGTAGGAAATAATCTAAACATTTTTGAAAATGTGATTATAATTATTTTTTAAAGTATTTATCATTCAGAAATATATCAAAATAATATATTTTTTTATTTTTTAAAATTATTTTTAATACTAGCATATCAAAATAATCTAAAACTATAAAAAAAATATTAATTTTAAAAAATAAAATAAAAATAAAATTATTTTAAAAACACTTTAAAAAAACAAAAACAAACCTGTGGTGCAAGTTAATTATAATTAGCCCCTATATTTTAGCAAAACTAATTTAACTAGTCCCCATAGTTTCAACAACTATAATATTTGATCCCCATGTTTTTTAAACCATTTATTACTTAATAAATTTATTTTTTCCTTAAAAAATAGAAAAAGCCAGTATCCCGTATTTCCATTAGCATTAAAGTTTTACTCTTCAATTTATAAATACACCTAAAATAGTTTACATTTTTTTTTATTAAAAAAAAATCTTAAAATAATTAATTCCAATTATTTGAACTTCATATCAAACATCAACTAACAATCTCTTCTTATTAGCGTATTCAAGTATCCGATTTCAATAAAGATTCAAGAAAAAATTGTATAATGATGCTCTACATGGACTCCATCACACGCAAGAAGATCACAACGTGAAGAACACCAATAACCCCCTGAGTTCATCACACGTTAAAAATTGTTCTCATCAGCCGTCCCAGCATCTTTGTTCTATGCCGTCTGCAAATACAAGTTGTTTAAGCTACATATATAAAACCAAGTGCTGGAGACATCCTTTGAAGGGCAGACTTTTTCATCAACAAGCAAATCAAACTAATGCAGTAAAGGATGGCAAGAGGCCTCTAACAAGCCTGATTTTGGTTTTATATTCTTCAACCCTTCCCGTTTGAATCATTTTAACATAGGATACAGAGAGAGATGAAACAGGAAAACCAACAAAATTTACCTCAATTTGAAACACTCTAAATTTATATTGTTAGCACCCAAATGTTGAAGGCTGAAGTAAACAATTCTTGCTGCAATTAAATGGTTTAAACAGCATGAAGAAGAAGAAGAAGAAGAAGAAGAAAGGGCAAATTCGCCCTAGAATTAGATTAGACGAACATACAACATTGACTTCTCGCTAGAATAATAGGACAAAAATGTGAAAAAACTGTAACGAGGGAGAAAAAAGAACAGGGGTTGGTCTCTCTCTCTCTCTCTGTGTTTGTTTTCTTTTCTTTTTTTTTTTTGGTAGATTGATTTGGATAACCAATTATCACTTACCACGATCAGAATCTGAACTGGGGGTCAACGTCCATTGCCCAAGTAAACTTCGCTAGGAGAGACTTGTTGAATATCTGTAACAAAGGCATATGGTAAGAAACAACTTCACTTCAACAGTCACTGCTGCGGTACCAAATTGAGGGCACTAAGAGGCATAACTGTTGATTAAACTATTGCATTAAAAAAGCAATTAGCTCAATTTATCCTCGTATTTTGTCTAGTCTCCAATCTGTACTAAATAGTGGGCCACTCTCCATTTCTATCCTTGTATCAGGTATTTTCATCTAAACTAAAAAAAAAAAAAAACACCATACCATCAAGCAAGACTCAAATCTAACCTAATTTATTTAAAAGGAAATTCACAATATGACAATTTGGTGTACCTTTTCAAATTATTTTTTTAATAAATTAGATAGGGTTCGAGTTCTCAAATGAGGGTATTTGCATCAGTTTGCATAAAAATATCCATTAGAATGGCCGCCTAAAATATAATGCTAGATAGAAAGCAATTAGATTTGTAAGGATACCGCAGAGTCTGACTTAAAAAATAAGGATAAGTTGAGCTAATTCCTCAAAAATAATTTTAGAAGCAGTTCACCTTCTCAATAGGAACTTCATGCCGCTTGCACCATGCAACTGTAATCCTAGGATCAAGGTAATTAATTTTGGACGTGCCCAATGCTACCGTTTTCAGATCCTCTTTGGTCTTCATGGACAGTTCCATTTTCTCAATCTTTTGATTGGTTGTTGCTATCTTCTTCTCTATGCTGTAAATCAATTCAGCAAATCAAAATGAACCATCAAAACATGCACATAACACTTGAGCAAAAGGGCACAAGTTGTATTACGCTTCAGGAGTCAAGTTCCTCTTTTGCTTTCCATCTGCATCCTTCAATGGGGGCTTCCCCTTTTTGGCCCTGTCCAGATCAGTTTTGAACTCCTTCAGTGTGCCCTGCAAGCAGAATGATGAATCAGCTCAAAGCATGGACTTCACAAACACAAGCATCCAGGAACGGGCAAATTTTCCATATGCAAAGGGGCAACAATACGCTGAAGATAGCTGGCTTGCAATATACACAAAACAAGCAGCCAGAAATGGGCAAAGTTTCCATTATGCCAGGAAGTCCTCATGGCAGATTTTCCCCAAATTTCTCAAAAATGAGGGCCCGAAATTCTTGTTGAGTTCTAAAATTAATTACCTTAAGTTCCTCAAGTTTCTCGGTCAATCTTGACATTTGTGCATCATGAGATTTTGAAATAGTACGTTGATGATTACAAATGATTGCAACCTGCAGAAGAACAAGAAGCCAATATTAGAGGTGCAAGAGCTGCAGCTAAATATTGCAACCAAATATTCAGTGAAATTTTCTTGCAACAAACTGGCTTCACCTGTTTGTTTGCTTGGTTATAAATGACAAATTTTTCAGCAACGTCACCATCTTCTGTCTCCTCATATAACTGTTATCAGACCAAACATAACCCCAGAGCATATAAATTCACATACTTCCAAGTGGCCCACAGGAAAAACTTCAATGTAGTAATTGACCCCAGTTTGCAACTTACCTTTTCATCCAATGTGATAGATGCATTGTATGTACGAAAAACTTTTGCTGTAAGGCCAGGCATGAGTTCTTTTAGGTGAGCATTTAGTTTACTTGTATCCAGAGAGTCAAAAAGATCATCAGTTGGCTTTTTTGCTGAAGAAGAAAAAATTGTTCATCAGCCCTCACATAAGATAATTACCTTTAGTAACATAATCTTAACAGCCATTTACTCACCAACTTGAAACTGTCTAATTGCCTTGTACACAGGAAGCTCAACCTCGACTGTGTTTTCATATCGAATTGAATCTTTACCAAGGAAGTCAAACTGAACAATCATGCAGAAGCAAGTGTTAATTCTAGTAATTCACTGTTATATGTATATAGCCAATCATATTTAGGTAACTCAAAGTATGTTGTTTCGCTTGTACACTTCCAAAATTAGGCCCACTACTGCAGCTACCAAGTACAGAGACACTACACTTGAAAACTATGGTTAATAAATATAAAAACCATCATACCTTCAACTTATTCGGAGGGATGCACTCAACATTTGCTACTTTTAATGTGCAGCAACCAACAGTATCAGCTTCATCATCGTCCTGCAGGTTCCCAATTACAGAATGACGGAAATGTGATAACATTCTCACTTGAAGTGTATATAAGATCTATAAAGTTAATTGCCACAGGAAATCCTCAATACTGCTAAAGAAACATGGTAACAAGCAAACACAAACCAGCATAACAAAATGTCTCAGAAACACTTGCTAAGTTCTAAAAGTAAAATAGAACACATACTGAATATACTATTCTGGCGATTAGGTCTATGAAAAACATCCAATGAGTTTCAATTATCCTAGGAAGAGGTATGACTTTTGGTAACATTTCTTCAGAATCAAATGCAATTTTAAATTTCTACAATCTGATCACATGTTTCCATTATTGTGCTGTTCACAAAAATCCAAAAAAATAGCTGTTTATTCAACTTCACATTGGAAAACCTCTTAACAGAAATAAACCTAAATTGTTGTCCAAAGACAGGCATATAATTTATTCAAGATTGAGTTTCCACAGAGAAAGGGGAAGATAAGAAAGATTCGAGGCATTTTGAAAAGCAAAAGTGGCATGTAAATCTGAAGGATACAATTCTTGATAAACTGAGCAAGTGACATGAGCAAAATCAAACTAATTTAAGGCCTGAATCCATTCTTATCATTTGGCTTTCTACAAACCATATTGATACCCGAAGGCTCAGATTAACTGGTAAATTTAAAGCACCAGGTTCATTATGTGAGTAAAAGCCTTATTTGTCTTCAATAATTATATCCTCATCTGTGAAAGAAGACTCCAATCACAAGGCAATAAAACATTCTCCAAATAAAAGGTGCTACATCCAATCTAAAAGGCCCAAATCAACTGCCAAGGGGTCAAGAAGCTTGTTTAGCCAGTTGTTATACCTTCTCATTACCCGCCCTAAGAGCTAGTTTATCAATAAGATAGGTTGCCACTGCTATTTGCCGCTTTGTAATATCTTTACTTGCAAAATCCTTTGTGTAAGCTGTTCTGATGTTGTGTATATAGTCCTGCACTCAAAATACAGAAGCTAAAGGCAAGCTCCTCAATCATATGACAGGTTACAACAACCAGAAGCTCATAGATCAATACCTTCAACTTCCTTGCTTTTTCATATTTCTCCTTGTCACTTTGCCCCTTCAAGGAACTGCTGGCAGCCAAGAATACATATTTGAATTCCTTTGGATTGATTGGATCATTCCAGAATGCCAACCATGTAACAGTGTTATCATGCTTCACTTCTTTCCACCTGCCAAGCCCAAATTCTCACAATTTTCAGCTAAATCCAAACAATACTTAGTTATCAACAGAAGCTAAAGTGGTGTCTCCCTTCTATTTCCCCAATTTGAAAGAGACTGTATGAACCCAAACCTTTCACCAGGAATAGGACATTTTGGGATTGGGGCATCCTTTCCAATATTTATAGTAATGTCACTGGGACGAATACGGCTTTTCAGCTTTCCCATCTGGTAAATACCAACAGTCAGTCAAAGGGAAAAAATGAGGTAGAGGAAATTTAGTCATTCACCATCATGAACATCAAAATAAAATTTAGTCAAAGCTGAAAGCTCTATATCTCAGTTAACGGTTAGAAAGATGTCACTGGAACCTTTGGATGCTCTCCCCGTCCTCGAAATAGACCAGGTGGTTCAACTCTGAAATTCCCAACCTGAGATTGAGATAACCATCAGAATTGGCACAGTTAAAATGCAGGAGATGAGAAGTCCATTAAGAAAACAAAATGCACAGAGTTCAAATAATAAAATCAGCAATAAGGAACCCATTATTGATTAGAATGTATGCCATAGAAGCAGAAACCCGCATGTGCACAAGAGCACGCACGCTCTTTTGCATACAAATGTTCACTAGATATAGCATTTCCCTTATAATGCTAATAAAAGCACTTGATCCACAGATACTTACCTTCTCTTTAACCCCATTAACAATCGCCCACATATACTTCTCCTCTTGCTTCAATTTCTCTTCTCTCACAGCCTTCTTCTCCTACATGGTCAGACAACACTGATAATCAAAGAGAATGACAATATGTGAAACTTATTCTCAAAGAATATGGCGGAAGTACTGGGCTTCTACACTGAAAAGCTACCTTTGGTCACATGTGAAACTGAAATGATGATACATTAGAAAGGGGGATTACGTTTTTTTTCTCAAGTCTAAAGAGGGATTACATACATGCAAAATTAATCTCTAAAGACACTAGAGATCAATAAGATGCAGGATGGCATATTTTAGTGCGGGTTATTTCCATGAAGCAATTGAAACTGCCACGGTTACTGCTTCATTACAGATAGAGGATGAAAAGATTCCATAAGGCTCTTCAGCAGAGAACAAAGGAATGGGTGTACTTCTACAATTTTACACAACAATAGCAACACTCCAACAACATATATCAAGCATTTGAGTTGGCATTCAAGTTCAAAGGTACGTGCAATTGATGGTAATTGCTCACTTTCACAACATACTAATGCTTTGCATCTCAATCACACAAAAGGCCATACATCTACCAACTTACTTCAGTACTCATTTGTTTCTTCTTCTCCTTTTCTTTCTGATGCCATTCATATATTGGGTTGAAATCACAGGCCTCTAGCTTCTGTATTACATGATTCTTCCCAAGTAATGGACGCCAATCATTCCAAAAGTTTTGAAGGAATTGTGCTTTTTGAACATATTCTGTATCTTTCATCACCGCAAACATGGTTGCAACCTGTGGTTAAAAGATCAAAGTTTAAATGCAGCTAGCACCAAACATATAGGGAGAAATTTGAAACCTTCCAATGTACAGAAATTCAAACAGACTAGGAGCAAGCGATAGAAATTAACTTATGTACACAAATGACATAGTAAGGCACCATAAACTAATTGAAACACACCTCCTCCTGTTCAGGAGTCAAATCAACTGGTTTCCCCTTGTAAAGCATCTTAACCCCATGAGGCTTGTATGGAGGTGGGAAGATGACACCGTTGTGAACCAAGGTTTTCCATTTTTTCTGCCCATCACTGGAGCCAGGTTGTACTTTTGTTGACTTTGAATATTTTGAATTTTTCATTTGTTTCTTGTTATTCTTGGCCGTCTTATTGGATGAAAAAGAAACAACTTTTGTTACCTTTTGCTTCACAGACAATGATTTGTTAGATGAGGAGCTTGCTTTCTTCATTCTCTGGGAAATTGTAAGGTGGTCATCATCATCTGCCTTCAGCTCAGCCTTGACAGTAACTTGCTTCGTTGTAGACGCATCTGAAAGTTTTGGTTTTTTAGCAAAAGACTGGTTTGAAGGAACCTTATTATCCATAGGTCTCTTAGTTGGCACAGCAGAAGATTTTTGTTGCTTGTCCTTTGCAGTAGAACCATTTAGCTGAATTTTTGAAACCAACAATATCTTCTCACTAGAACTGATAGTCTTACAGCTTGATGACCCTGCATTTGACTTTGCTGCAAACCTCGAGGATAAAGGGACTTCATCATCATCTGAATGTTCATCCTTGACACGAGCAGGTACAGTAACCCCTTTGTTGGCATTGTTAGTGCTCCCCTTAAATCTAGAACTCAAGGGCTTATCATCCTCAGAATCATCATCATCCACAATCAGTTTGGTCTCCTCCTTAACGGCATTTGAGACAACCTGTTTAGATGCCTGCTTCGACTGATCAATTGAAGAACTTGGCACTCTAGAATATGTCACTGGTGGCTTCATTGGGGATGCCTTGGCAGATGAAGCTGATGCTTTAGGGCTCCCTATAGGAGATTTCACAGGGGATGCATTGGAAGATGAAATGGGTGATTTGCCTTTGTGGGCATTCAAGCTTTGACCATTGGAATTCTGAGAAGATGAAGATGGTTTCTTTGCTTCAAGGTTTGGTTGATTTTGCTTAGAGGTTGAGTTACCACCTCTCTTGAAAACTATGGGCCCGTCGTCATCGTCGTCGTCATTAAAATTATTGAGAATTGGCTTTGGAGGTGCCTGAACAACCATTAGAGTCCAACTAGGGTCTGTGTTGGCATGCATACCACATTAATATCGGGATAGAATTTACAATTTTCATTCAACAATGCAATCCACAATAGCACATTGACTAGATTCCTAGATGCAGTACCATAAGCACAAAAATAAACAAAGATGGCCTATGCTTTAACATGCTGACTCGAAACTTAACTAAATCCATAACAAAAACAGTAGATTGAACCACCAATTCATTTTCTAAAAAGAGGCTAAGCTAATCCAAACCCAAATTTATACATCATAATAAAAAAATCAGTGAGCTCGAGATTATTACTATTACTTCTAATTAAAAAGAACCCAAATTGAAACTGAAAAGAAATCTAATCTTTCAATATTAATCGAATTTAATAAATTAAAAACACCCAATTATCGACAGCAATAGTAATTCCCAGTGATATCAACTAATCTTTCATTCCCCATTGAAATTGAACAGAAAAAAGACAGCTGTTTTATGCGTGTATAAGAAAAAGAAAGAGCGCCTACCTAAACAGGGAAGAATTAAACAGTTTTTAGTTTGTTCGTTTGTAACAGAAGCAGTGTGGCGGTGGAGCAGAGGGGAGCAGCTAACTATTGCAAAGTGTAGAGAGAGACCACATACAAAGCTTATTAAGGTGAAGGTGGATTGTAGTCTGTTTTTCACTTTGCAGACCCCTTCCTTCTCCTGCTATGTATTCTTTGTTTCTTCCTCTAAAACGGCTACGTTTTCGACGACTTCAGTCTTTTTCTTTTTTTCCCTGACTCAACAACCAGGCGGCGAGTTTTCTTTTCTTTTCACGGTTTTTAACCGGCTTGCCCGGGTGTTCCGGGCTAATCGAACCCGACTCTGCTTAACTAGCAGGCCCGGAAAACTCACAAGGGCGGGTTACCTGGTTAACCCACCGTGCTTAACCGGTCTAGTTAATCTACCTTGTTATCGATCTATCTTCTACAAACACTAGTAAAATGGACGTGGTAAGTTGTATGGTTTTGATACGTAGACTAGCCATGCGTACAGGACTTTTCAGAGCTAATCAATTGAAAGCAATCAAATTATATTATTTTCCAACCACTTAAATCATAAGCTTTAATCACATGTTAAAAATTAACAATATATATCCTAGGTACCTCTCGCCATGTGCAATTGTAATCATGCATCAAAAACCCATAATGTTCATGTAATATGTTATTTAGTTTGTGACCGGATAAAACAGTCTTAATCGAAAAGATTTAAAAACTTTTTAATAATAAAATCAGTATTTTTATGAGAAAAACAATAAATAACTTAAAAAAACTTTAACTTCCTAGAACAAATTATGTTTGCTCTTGTTTCTCAGGGTAATTAATACTCTGAAATACATCCAAACTCTTAGAAAATAAAAAAGGTTCTAAATCTTTACTTGAATGGTTCAAGGGATATTTATGTTAAATAATATTTATCTAGTCTTATTTATTAATGATAGAATAATATTTTCAGTTTAACCTATATATAATTTCTTTGTATTTAGGTTAACTTAAGCACTCATAATAAACAAATTATTGAGAATTCTAGCCTTCTTTTATGTTTGATCTGAATTACTTTAACATGGTATCAAAACCTGGTTTGTCGAACCCTTGTCTTGCTAATTTTATGGAACTCACTGCCCCTGTAGAAATCATGTTCACCAATGTCAGAGCCACTGTTGGTATCAAAATCTTTATCATCATCCACTTCATTCCCTGTAGGATGTTCCAGCACACTTAATGCATTCCTTTGAAGCTTAACTTCAAATCTATTTTTCAAAACATCAGACATGGGTTGTTTGACCTATTAAAAGATGGAGGATGAAGATCAAGTTTTGTGCTTGCGGTTGAAGAATTAATATCTGAACTTTTATTTTGGATTCTTCGGCTTCTGCAATTTGGTATTTCTATTTTGTCTCTACAATTATTTTGGTATTTCACCTTTTCTTCAGTCTCTGCAATTTAGTATTTGCATTCAGTTTCTGTAATTTTTTTTGGAGTAATATTTTGTCTTTTACTTCTGCAAAATCTGGTATTTCGACATTCCTTCAGCTTCTGCAATTTGGTATTTCTATTCTGTCTCTGCAATTATTTTGGTATTTCGTCTTCTCTTTTGTTTCTACAATTTGGTATTTGCGTTCAGTTTCTGCAATGTTTTATGGAGTGATATTTTGTCTTCCGCTTCTGCAAAATCTGGTATTTCGACATTCCTTCAGCTTTTGCAATTTGGTATTTTTGTTCTGTCTCTATAATTGTTTTGGTATTTCATCTTCTCTTCAATTTCTGTAATTTGGTATTTGTGTTCAGTTTCTGCAATGTTTTTTGGAGTGATATTTTATCTTTCGCTTCTACAAAATCTGGTATTTCGACTTTCCTTCAGCTTCTGCAATTTGGTATTTATGTTTTGTCTCTACAATTGTTTCGGTATTTCATCTTCTCTTCAGCTTCTGCAATTTGGTATTTGCGTTCAGTTTCTGCAATATTTTTTTTGAGTGATATTTTGTCTTCCGCTTCTACAAAATCTGGAATTTTGACTTTCCTTCAGCTTCTACCATGACATCTACTACCAAAGAGATTATTTGGTTACGTTGGTTACTTGCTGATATGAGAGTTTTCTTTTCTCATCCTACTCCTATGTATAATGACAACCAGAGTTCTATTCAGATTGCTCACAACTTGGTTTTTCATGAGCGAACTAAGCACTTGAGATCGATTGTCATCTTATTCGTCATCATCTCAAGCATGACACCATTACTTTGCCTTTTGTTCCTTCTTCCTTGCAGATTGCAGATTTCTTGCGCATTCCATCTCTCGTTTTCGTTTTCTAGTTGGCAAACTCTCGATGCTTTTAGTTGTCGCATTGTGAGTTTGAGGGGAGATGTTAAATAATATTTATCTAGTCTTATTTATTAAAGGTAGAATAATATTTTCAGTTTAACCTATATATAATTTCTTTGTATTTAGGTTAACTTAAACACTCATAATAAACAGATTATTGAAAATTCTAGCCTCCTTTTATGTTTGATCTGAATTACTTTAACAATTTATACCCATTAAACATTGTCGTTTTAAGAGAAGAGAATGACTAAAAAGTTCATTGTTTTCGGTGACATTAATGCAAGACCCATTTTATTATAGACTTTTTTAAATCTTAAAAAGATACGCCAAAAATAATTACCTTATCAAATTGAAAAAATAAAATTTCAATAAAACAATAATTTTTAAAGAGAAAAAGAAAGTAAGAAAAAATTTTATACGAAAACTTTAAATCAAGATTTTTACCTGTTGTTTTTCAACTAGTTGTAAGCTTAAGTCATAATTTTAACACCAAGGTAAAAAAAAAAAGAATTCTAATTCTTTAAAAAAGGTAATTATTAAAAAAATTGTAATGGTATATAAAAGTTAAATTATATAGCATTTACATCTGTATTATTTTTTACTAAACCTTTTACTAATAAAAAATTAAAATTATGTAATACAATTTTGAAATATATCAATACTAATTAAGAATTTAAATTAAAAGGATTGCAAAATGCGTGTGCCTTTGATTTAATTATTCATTTCAATCAATAAATAGCAAACAAGGAAAGTATGAAATTCTTAACTAGGGTAAAAGGTAAAAGGGTAATGTCAAGGAATCTAAATGCTAAGTAAAAATGAAAAGAAAATAATATATATATATATATATAGCCAATCTTGCCTCCTAAAGGTGGTCTTGTAGGGCCATTACCTACTCATCGTCTTGTCTTGATAGAGAAACGATACTCAACTTATAAAGAAGTTTATCAAATTATCTACTTTCATAGACTATTTTAAACAAACTTACCCCTTAACTTCTTAAGTTATGCACATCATGTGGGAATATCCTTATCGGAGATTTTTCATTACTTGACTATTATCATCACAATAAACTTCTTTAAGCAATATTACCCCCAGTTGACCTAAATATACATGTTCTTACAAAGACTATGAAAAGACATACATAATCTTCTATAAAGAACTTTACAAAATCAGTCAATGGAAATTCTTCAATAAATCTATTTTCATGTTTTGAGATCACTTCATAAATTTTAGTGATTTTATCTTTGTGTATCTCACAATTGAAATGAAATTGTTGAGATGTAAATTGAAAAGCATTTTTTATGGTCAAGACCTCAAGACGCATCTTTCAACACTAAAATTAAAATTTATAGGTATTTTGTTGATAATTGACAAAATATAGGTCAAGCAATAAATGTTAGCTCAAAACTGGCTATCCATGACTCAAATTAATTTCCCAAAATCTTAAATGTCTTGTACTTTGAATTTTTGGCCATTACGTTCTAGTTACAAGTTATTTGGCCTAGCAAAATCTACTGTTAGTTTTCCTATATGTATTATCTTTTAACTTACTAAGAATTCAATAAAGTGACCTATATTATTCATGCCCATGAATTGAACTAGGACTATGTCGTCAATGTATAACCATGCATCTACCATCACTGAATTAACCATAAATTATTTATTGTCTATTTTAACTATTTTAGTTGATCCATCTAGTAACTAAAAAAATTCAAATCTTGATGTAAAGACGACGACAAATATGTTAGCGTGTAACCTATCTCATCTAAGTGAGGCGTTGTAACTCATCTTTTCTTTCATTTGTAGCAACTCACAATGTCTTTGATGCCTTCTCTAAAATATGATAAAACCATTTCTAATAAGATTATGTCAATTCTATTATGATCAATCTTGGTGATCAAGGTTAGAGATATAATATTGAGTGATATACCATTATCAACTAAAACCCTCTATATTGATACATCGTTGAAATTTACTATAGTGTACAAAGGTTTCAAATGGTAACTTATAGACAATATTGATTTAGGAAATGCGAGACTTGAATGTTAGTCGATCATTGGTTCTAATTAGTTGATTTCAATGATATCTATATTTTTTTTCTACATTATCTTCATAATCATTATCTAAATAAAGTAGTTGGCGATGTTTGACTTCAAATGAGTATGGAAAAGTGAAAACTATGTTTATGAATTTAATTTTCTCATGTTTTCTTACTTCTACATCAAAATGTATTTCCTCTCTTATCTTTTAAAGCACTGTATTTTTTTAGTTACTGTATTAGAACTGAGAAATTTAGTTTCTTTTCTTTCTTTCTATTGTCTATTATCATTAAGAAGAGTTTTCATATCTTCATCAACCATACCAATAATTAAGAAGCCATCAATATATAATATATTTTTTTTCCTACTAGGTCTTTTATTTAGATGAAAGCATTTATCACAGGTCTGGATATTTTTGTTGTCCTCAACCACTATTTGAGTTGCTTTTCTTTTTTATAAGATATTTTCTCGAACGACTTGTTTAGCAACATTCTCTTGTTGTTGTTGTTGAAGAGCTAATATTATCTTCTTATTCTATTATATTATAGACGATGACTTAGATCAATGTTAAGATGTTTGTTTCTTTTTTCAAGCTTCTTATGCATTGGATTAACACATTGGATAACTTTGTATCATTGTTATTCGATCTCTAGTTTTACTTTGGCACTAGTTTTAGTCTTTATATTTACTAGTTTTAGTCTTTATATTTTTTAACTTTTGGATGATTACTTTTCACAAACTTCTTCATTATCTTAATGATAACCTTATCTACTTTTCTGAAGATTTTTTTTTTAGTAATCTATCTCCTTAATACATCATGGTATATTACAACCTCCTAAGATGAAGATGGTGTCAAAATATGGTATTTTTTCACTATTTTCTCTGAGGTTTTTATATCTTGTGTGATTCTGTCTTTTATAAAAATCAACGTCTGATTAGTACTATTGTTTGTCTATATAGGATATGAAAAATTTTATCTAACACTAATCGATCTTAGGTGCCTCTTGTTAGTAGCTTGAATAGTGCTTGAAGTTATCTGTTATTGACTATTTTATTGATCTATTTAACATTCAAAACATGATCTTTAGCAAAGTGTATGTCTATGCACCATATCCCTTTACTAAAGTGTTTAGGCATTCTATTCTTCTAATGTAGGCTTTGGATAACTATTTTTATTTGCATATCCTTTTTAAATCTAGAAGATATTGGTTGTTTATAATAAAATTATCATCCTTTTAATCATTGGGTTTGGATGATTTCTATCGTGGCTGGTGCCTATGCCAATCATTGTTAGCTAGTCTTTTAGGCCTAAATGTTTTGACCTGACACCAAGACACTGCTTGCTACACCTTGTCCCCTAAGTCTTTCCTTTTTGGTAAAGTTATATAGTAGGTAAGACATTTATTTACTTCATTATATGGCATATCCTAGATTTCTCAAACCACCTCTTTATTTTTTTATAATCTGTATACCTTTCTCAATACTAGTATCTGTGACCAATTCTAACCTTTTTCATAGTTGATTAAGCCATAACTTTTATAGCTCTCCCAATATTGTTGTTGTATTGGGGGAATGGATGGTTATCCACTTTCATCTTTTTGTCTAGAAAACAAATATATCTAGCTTTTAATGCCTTTTGAATCTAGTTTTTGAAGACGACACAACTATTAGTTCCATGCCACTTATACTTATTTCCCTTAATTTGGTTAGTAGCGAAGATGATATGATTGCTAAAGAGCTTAATTTTCCCCATGCGTGTCAATTGATTAAAAATTTTTCTAAGGTCTTTTTTATGTTAAAATATTATTCATTTTTTTCAACCACTTTGATAGCCTATATGTCCATGCTACTAGATTTAATAGCCTTTCTAGGCTTTTTTAATATCACAATCTCAAAATGATCTTCATTCTTCTATTTCAATGATTAATGTGAATTGTTAAATGTTCTCAAACTTCTCATTTGACTCTTAATCAATTAGGGAATGCATGTTCGTGGCATTGTCTGAATAGCCAAATAAATATATTCCTCTTTCTTATTTTACCAACATCACTTTTTAAGAAACAATATCACCTGTTAGGCATAAATATCTAAGTATATAGATTCTATAAACCACTTCTTCATGTTCCACTACATCCTTTCTAAAATAAGTTTAATGCACTTATGCTCTGTAATAGCTGCAATGCACTTAGTTTTTAACATCTTAAATCCAAAGACAACTTTTAATTGACTCATTGGGTCATGAACAATCCTGGCTAAGTTAATCAGTATCACTTTGAGTTTTATTCTATATAAGTGCTTGTTTAAGTGTCTCTACCTCTTTTTAATTATTGATGAAGTTTGGTGGGAGCGTAGAGAACCAATGGAAACCCCCCCTTTTTATTAGTGATGAACTAAACAACCTTAGCTTTATGAAAGGATTCATTACATCATTGTCATATTAGCTTATGAACTTGGTGATGTGTTTCCTTGTTGATTGATTGGCTCCCGTAGATAATTGCTTCCAATTTGCAATCTTTATTCCTCTAGGAATTAGGTGCAACTTATTAACCCAATTAAGATATAAGTAATTGTTACAGGTGTTACTATTCATCCAATTTCTAACCCCTTCTCTCTTCTCTTGTGTGTTAAGCTAGTTCCACCACATATATCTTTCCCTATACTTGCTGATGAATAACAATTGCTTGTTATACAAAGGGGATTCAGTTTTTGAATTGTAAAATAACTTATATAGCATTAAACTACCTAATAATAAGTTGTATATGATAATAGGGTTGTTGGGCCATACAATTGGCTTGTCGTTGCCTATATATTTATAGGGGAATTAGTGTATTAGAGGCTATTATGTCTAGGTTTGTTGTTGTGTCTGATACATTGACATATATTCCACTATACGAAGAATATTAGTTTCAAAAACCCTTACTATAATGACTACAATGATTATAGCTATAGAATTTTCTAGAATATGCCTCCAAATATATAAAGCTTTAGGAACGCTATACTTGTTTTGCCATAGTTCATTATTCAATTGATCAAATATGGCATGCATGGTTCATATTAGCTACCATGATATTGTTATGGTAAGCTGTGTTTTGTGCTTTTCATCTCCATTTAAGTGACCCTCATATCAACATTAAAAAGGTTTAAAAGCTAATTGAAAAAAACCCTTTTAAGAGCTATTGTTATTGGCTGGTTAACACTTGTCACAGCTAATTGTGAGCACATTACAACACTATCTAGTCCATATAAGAGGTGTGTGTATGTGTGATTATGTTTGATATACAAATACACCTATAAGTTTGATGTTAAAGACCCCTATTATGCTACTTCTAACCCTAGTTGACCCATAAGGTTATGTAGAGATGGTTATAGAGATGAAATATCAAGCTCCTCACGGTTAAGAAACAAGCCCATCTATATCTCTTATACTCATTGTTCATCAAGTGTAACAACAATGATAATGATTTTATTGTATTTTTATTTGGTGGCATATTTTTTGGTTAATGGAATAAATATTAAGTCTTTCCCATTGGGCATGCTAATATGTTGACCTAGAAAGATAATTTTTGGTTAATTAAGCTACCTGGTTTTCATTTCTTGTTTCCAACAAAGAGAAACTACAACTAGAAATTTAATTATTAGCATAATCAGGTAGTAGCCTTGCAAAATCAAATAGAATATGGCGATACCAAACCTCAAACCTTAAAAAAGGTATTTGTTTCATCCATCACGTATAGAAGAAAGTAAGTGTTTAAAAAAGAAAGAAAATAAACATGATGGAATATAAAAAAAGAAAGAAATTAGTGAAAAAAAGGTAATAAGAACTAGAAAGAATGATAAATTGTGTTGAAATTGCATGTATAAAGTTAACCCTTTTTCCTAATAGCTAGCATGACCTATATATACTGTTACAATTAAGAGTTCTATGCAAACACTTAAATCCAATCCTATATAGTTTTATTCATATCAAATAAGAAAATTAAATGATAAATCCTAATACAAATTGAACATTATCTTATCTCTTTTTGTTGATAACCATATAAATCCTAACTAATTTATAACACTAATCAATTTAATTTATTACGAGCTCTTGCTCATAACAGGACTAAACCTTCTAATCGATTACACAAACTCTAACTGGTACAACCGATCATTTTCTCTTGATTGATCATAACTCTTGGTCAATTAAGGTAATATCAATAATCCTATGCCTCGAGGACCTGTTATTGACCAACAACAAAGAAAAGGATCGATATGATTGAACTAGTCATAACACAACCAACATAGCATATAGCAAGATGATAGCTAGATATTAGACCTAGAACACAACCAACATAGCATTGTCCAAACCTTGAATGGTTGATCAACTCTATCTAATTCATAAAAGAATAAAATTGTTGATTTTTAAGTAGTTCTCTAGGAAATACCAGTGTCAACAAGGGAACATATTGCTAAATTCACATATTTGAGTGGTGGTGGTGTTGGTAATCCCTTCATAAAAGTAAGGCTGTTTGGTTGTTCATTAACCAAAACTACCTTCCACTTGTTCTCTATAATGCTCCCCAATTCAATCAATAGTTGAGAGGAAATAAAGGCACATTTTCATAAGCACTTTATAAAACAAAACAAGCGGTAACATTCTCTATAATGCTCCCCAATTCAATCAATAGTTGAGAGGAAATAAATGAAGAAATAAAGGCACATTTTCATAAGCACTTTATAGAACAAAACAAGAGGTAACATTAGCTAACTTAACCAGAATTATTAACAACCCAAGAAAAACCATAGGTAGCTATGCACTCCAATTTAGGACTCGCTATAGCTATAAAAGAACAAGAGTGCAACAAGTTAACTCTAGCGAGGATGTAATGAGATATTAAATAGAGGTTTATCAAAAACAAATAAATTGTTATCTATATCCTTATAAACAATGCTGCTCGGTATGAAAAAGATGTTGGGCAAATGAGCAAAAAAGTAGCCATTATAAGGAACTTACCCAGTTGGCTACTTGAATTGGCTCCTTGAATGAGGTTGTAATGGCCCATTCAATTATTGACTCGGATTCTAATGAGAAGTTTGAGGAAGATCAGCAACAGCTAATCTTAGTCCCAAAACTCAAAAAGAGAAGACCATTCGAGATAGTTGTATTAAATGGCATGATCTTTCTTATAGTGTTCGATAACTTCCTAATGAAATTAATTTTGCTAATAGAGTGTTGTAATTGTTTCTTATTTTATAGAGGTTGTGCTTCCATAATGGCTTTTGCTTTGTTTTTCTCCACCATACTGATGCAACAGAAATCCTAAGAAGTTCCCCTGACATAAAAAAATAGATTAACTATGGAGGGACTAAAATTTTACCTTGACATAAAACTCCAGGCACTATTATATATGCGCTATTTAAGAATTCAGACAAAAATTCAATGTTCATAAGACCTCTGGGATGCACAAGTAACTTACCCAGTAGTAAATGAAATAATGTGCTGAAACAAAAAAAAAAAAATTGTTTACTGAGGTCATTCCCAGCATGCTTTGCAGATTAAAGACAACTAATGAATGAAATTCACACATGTGCTGTACAAAGAGACAAAAGAAAGCTTGAATTAGAAAGGGAAATAAATTGAGGTTGATTGATTCATTAGCTGTTAAGTTTGAATAAATGAAAACATAAATCAGAACCTAAAAATCAGACAGAAAAGCTCTATACACCTACATTTCACTACCAATATCTGGCCAGCATTGGTGACTTTTCATGCATGATATTGCTTACAAAATCAACCAACCAGAAGGGAAAGGGGTAAAAGAAACCGTTGATGGATGGGCAAACAATCTTCACAATCTTGTTCATGCAATCACCATCCACTGGCTTGAATGAAACATCAACTTTTCTTAGCCTAGTCTTCTAGGAAGAAATCCAGCACCTAGTACAACAATGTTCATTTCATACACATCAGGAACTGTTAAAAGTTCAATCAAGAAGAGGGAATCAAAAGAAAGAAAATATGCTGAAAGAGAGACCTCAGAACACAATGTTAAAGTTACCATAGCTACAATGTCAATGAGAATATTACGTTAGACTAGCTATTTGAAGAGGAACAGTAGTGCAGAAGATGAAATAATAAAAAATGCAAAGCAATGTAGATGATTGAGGTCATTAACCATTCTCCAGTTTCAAGCACAGCCCCGCAAAGAATGAACCAGCATAAAACAATGCACAAAAGATGGGATTTATAATAGAAAGTACCAGTTATGGGGTTCAGGGTTTCATTTTTGAGAAACTAACATAATTAAATCCAAACCATGACCAAAAAGAATGTGTCAGAATGTTTTTGTCCAGGCATCTAATTATGAAAATGTTTTTAAAATAAAAACCCTGAAATAGATTCATGAAATTCATTGCAGTTGTTACTTCGCACTTGCCATAAATAATATTTCTTCTTTTAAAATAAACAGTGCACCATTCATATTAGTGGGGGGGGGGGGGGGACATGGGATTCTGTGATATTGGTTTATGGAGAAAAGCCAAGTCGTAGCTAAGAAAGTGATATGGAGCAACTAAAAAGTGTCATGAAGTTTACCTAACTGCAGATTCACTAACTTCAGAGCTTGACCTCCACATCAACTCCAGCAGGAAGGTCAAGTTGCATCAATGAATCTATTGTTTGTGCAGTTGGGTACAGAATATCTATAAGACGTTGATGAGTTCGAATCTCAAAATGGAACCTTGCATCCTTGTGCACATGGGGGGATTTAAGAACACAGTAAACACGCTTCTTGGTTGGTAATGGCACAGGACCCATGGTCTTTGCATTGGTGGTCGTTGCAGCATCCATTATCTGCTTGCAGGAGTCCTCGATCAATTTGACCCAAAAAGATCTTAGCTTGATTCTAATTTTCTGCTTTGGTGCCATCTATAAGCAACATGAAGACAAAATGAAAACTCTATGCACGTGGATATGAAGAGTGATTACATAGTTAAGGGAGGCAAAAATAAAAGATCATAAGTAATAAGATGAGGATCATTCAGGCAATCAATTGACCACAGATGCAAAGATATTTGAACAAGTAGGCTCACTCAAGGCGTGTATATCAAAGAAAGGCTACCATTTGCAGTAAATCCTATCAACTTATAACCCAGAAATAATGTTACTTCCCACCAGCCAGGAGAAACTTCATAAGCAGCCGAACAGAGGGTTGAGTTGAGAGGGCATGCACTTTTACTCAGCACAAAACAATAAGTGCTATGGGTAAATATTTCAACATGGAAAACATTCTGAAAACATGCACTCTTACTAAAATTACTTTTGATCCATTGATAATTGAAGATAGAAATAAATAGGGAAATAAACTACATATCTAATTGTTGAAGTATTTTGGTATCCCAAATAGGAATACAACAACAACACAAGCTCAGAATACCCCAAGAGACACAAGCTCATTAATTTTCTACATTCTGTGAAAACATCTAAAACGATAAGGCAGGTAGAAATATATACCATGTCTGCATCTGCAGCAATGCTGACTGATTGATGACTGGGAGTCTCAGAATCCCCAACCTACAAGATCCAGGATTAACAAGTGAATTGAGTAAAGATAATATTGATGTATTTTTTTCATCACAGGAAAGCAGAGAGCTCGTTCTCTTCATAATGTAAACTTTACTTGATTGTTGAGAGTGAAAGGAGAGAGTTAGAGAGAGACCTGAAAGGTATCAGATTCAGGTCCGTCAAGGATATCTGGAAGTGGGTCTAGAGTGGTTAGAGAATCCAAAGCTTCAGGAGCAGCAAAAACTCTACATGTTGAAAGGGAGGAGGGTTTAAGGGTAGTCTTCAAGACATTGTTGTTAAAAGAAAAACAAGAAGTCGAGAGCTTTGTTGTTTTACAAGGAAATGAAGGAGAAGTTGAGATCGTAAGAGAAGAGATTAACGTTGTAGTGAATGAAGATGCAGACATCATTTTTTGTTTTTTGAATCAATCAATCAATTGGCCACTCCTCTCTCTTCTTCTTCTTCTTCTTCTTCTTATCTTTTTGTTGTGCGCCTGCCTGAACCCCTCTACCTGTTTATTGGACTTGGATTATCCAATTGTTTTTCACATTTTTATAAATAATTTTGTTCTTCCCGTCTTGGGATCCACTTAAAGCCCACATCTGATCTGGCGTGGCTGCACACCAACTTTATTCTTTCGCATGGGCTTAGCCCTTACCAAACTCATCAACGACAGCCACACACGGGCCGTCCTTCCCCCGGAGGAAAGGACCTGGGATTTATTTTCTTGATTAATAACATTAATGAACACATGTTTTAATTCGGTGAAAGCAACATTGAACTACTCTGGCTATTCATGGATAATTTAAGTATGGAGTTTAATATTTTACACGCATGAAAAGAGATTATATGATTCTCAAGGCCTATTAACCGTTCGTCTACGCTTAGTTTTTGCGAGCATGTGTTTAGGAATTTCAAAGAGTTTACTATGTCATTCAAATTAACAAAATGACCAATTGTTTACTTGAGTTTTATGCAAATTTTAATGACTCTACACTATTTTTAGTATTAATGAAATTATATTTTCTTATAAAAATATTTTAATAAGTTCTGATGTGTAATAATTTTTTAAAATCATAAAGTTTTTTTATTAGCTTCTTGGCCTAAAGGTTTTTTTAGAGATTAAAAAGTAATATCCATGTATCTTTTTTTTATTTATTAATTCACATGCTTCTTGATAACAAAAGGCTTATAGTATCTATTTTGAAAAAAAAAAGATTTACAAGAAAAAAAAATGATATTTTCACCTTTATAATCATTTTTCTTAACTTTATAATGATAACATTGTAAAAAAAAAATAAATTATAATAATAAATTAGATTGTCAATCAAAAACTTAGAGACTCTTAAAATTATTATCATTTTGTTTTAAGCAAACTAAAATAATAATGATGGTTAAGGCAGACAATGTATCATTCACAAAACCAATATTCTGACCATTATAGTAGTGGTAAAAAATAAGGGTCTAATTTCTTGAACTTAAAATTTATTTTTCAAACTAATGTTTCACACAAAAACACCTAAAAAACACTCTAAATGTTTTTAAAAAACTCGTTTGTGGTCTGAACTTGAAAAAAATTGATCTAAAATGCAAAGTCAATCTGAATGAAAAAACTTCCTTGGACTCAATCTATTTTTTTTAGGTAAGATAATGGACAAAAAAAATCTTAATGGAACTTCTCTCATTAAAAAGAGCTAGTTGACACCAAAAACGACTTTTTTCATTGTCAGAATCTTGGTCAATCGGAAACTTTTTCTTTTCTTCGTCGTTTTTTAGTGACTTTTTCTCTCCTCTCTCAAACCAAGAAATCAAAATGGAAACAAAATAAAATCTTGAACCAAAATATTTAACCCCAAAATAAAAGGACCAAAAAGAGCTTTGATAAAACCCCATGCAAAATTTAGCAAAAAAAGTGGAGGGATTGATTTTCTTATAATAGAGTTCTTCAATTTTGGTCCCTTAACTTTCAATCCTGTAAAAAAATAAAATCAAATAGAATTTTACAAAATTAAGAACCAACCAAATGAAAGGACATTTTGTCGAGACTATGATAGTTTTATAGAAAGCAATGAGGAATAAATCACGAAGATCAATTCGTAATAAACACATTATTAAAGGATTAAGTAAAAAAA
>Ga0325400_1000822_pt1 | contig 24243 bp, 22 predicted proteins | sample PopdelMetagenome_2_FD_205662 | JGI IMG/M metagenome (GOLD analysis project Ga0325400, IMG submission 205662) | Populus deltoides microbial communities from Bellville, Georgia, United States - Xylem-PdKOR-R1 | ecosystem: Host-associated > Plants > Phyllosphere > Stem > Wood/Secondary xylem...
CCCTCGGGCGCCCGGTCCGACGGCCAGGGCCTCATCGGTCTGGCCGACGACCTGTTCTCGGTGGCCCACGTGCTCGACGGGCAGGTCTCGCTCCGGCGGGCCCTGGCCGACGCGTCCGTGCGCCCGGACGACCGGGGCGGGCTGGCCGGCAACCTGCTGCGCGGCAAGGTCGGCGACGCCGCCCTCGACGTCGTCGAGACGGTGGCCCGGCAGCGCTGGTCGCGCCCGCTGGACCTCGTCGAGGCGGTCGAGACGCTGGCCACCGACGCGGCGCTGGACGCCGCCGAGGCCCGCGGCGAGCTCGACACCGTCGAGGACGAGCTGTTCCGCTTCGGCCGGATCATCGACGGCGACCAGGCGCTGGGCCGCCTGCTCGGCGACCCGGCCGCCGACCGCGCGGGCAAGACCGCGCTGCTGGACCGGCTGCTGGCCGGGAAGGTCTCGCCGGTCACCGAGCGGCTGGTCCGGAACTCCCTGACCAGCCGGCACGTGCACAACGCAGCGAACGCCGTCGAGCGCCTCTCCGAGGCGGCCTCGGCCCGGCGCGGCCAGTCGGTCGCGCACGTGGTCAGCGCCGTCGAGCTGAGCGACGCGCAGCGGCAGCGGCTGACGGGGATCCTCGAGCGGACCTACGGGCGCACCATCGGCCTGCAGGTCCAGGTCGACCCCTCGATCGTCGGGGGCCTGGTCATCCGGGTCGGCGACGAGATCGTCGACGGCAGCATCGCCAACCGGCTGGCAGCGGCCGGCCGGCGCTTCGCCGGCTGACCCCCACACACCACAGATCCACCTGAGCAGGGAAGAGGACACCCAGGGCCATGGCCGAGCTCACGATCTCCGCGGACGAGATCCGCAGTGCCATCCAGAACTACGTCAGTGACTACAGCACCGACGTCTCCCGCGAGGAGGTCGGCACCGTCACCGAGGCCGGCGACGGCATCGCCCGGGTCGAGGGCCTGCCCTCGGTCATGACCAACGAGCTCCTGGAGTTCGAGGGCGGCGTGCGCGGGCTGGCCCTGAACCTCGACGTGCGCGAGGTCGGCGTGGTCATCCTGGGCGACTTCGCCTCCATCGAGGAGGGCCAGACGGTGCGCCGCACCGGCCAGGTCCTCTCGGTGCCCGTGGGCGAGGGCTTCCTCGGCCGCGTGGTCGACCCCCTCGGCGTGCCGATCGACGGCGGCGGCGAGATCGAGACCAGCGAGCGCCGCGCCCTGGAACTGCAGGCCCCCTCGGTGGTCCAGCGCCAGTCCGTCGGCGAGCCGCTGGCCACCGGCATCAAGGCCATCGACGCGATGACCCCGATCGGCCGCGGCCAGCGCCAGCTGATCATCGGCGACCGCCAGACCGGCAAGACCGCCATCGCGATCGACACGATCATCAACCAGAAGGCGGCCTGGGCCACCGGCGACCCGAAGCAGCAGGTCCGCTGCATCTACGTCGCGGTCGGCCAGAAGGGCTCCACCATCGCCGGCGTCAAGGCCGCGCTGGAGGACGCCGGGGCGATGGAGTACACCACCATCGTCGCCGCGCCCGCCTCGGACTCCGCGGGCTTCAAGTACATCGCCCCCTACACCGGCTCGGCCATCGGCCAGCACTGGATGTACGAGGGCAAGCACGTCCTCATCGTGTTCGACGACCTGTCCAAGCAGGCCGAGGCCTACCGTGCGGTCTCCCTGCTGCTGCGCCGCCCGCCGGGCCGCGAGGCCTACCCCGGCGACGTCTTCTACTTGCACTCCCGCCTGCTGGAGCGCTGCGCGAAGCTGTCCGACGACCTCGGTGCCGGCTCCCAGACGGGTCTGCCGATCATCGAGACCAAGGGCAACGACGTCTCGGCCTACATCCCGACCAACGTCATCTCGATCACCGACGGCCAGATCTTCCTCGAGACGGGTCTGTTCAACTCCGGTGTCCGCCCGGCCATCAACGTGGGCATCTCGGTGTCCCGCGTCGGCGGCTCGGCGCAGACGAAGGCGATGAAGGCCGTCGCCGGTCGCCTGCGCCTGGACCTGGCCCAGTTCCGCGAGCTGGAGGCGTTCTCCTCCTTCTCCTCGGACCTGGACGCCTCCTCGCGGGCCACCCTGGACCGCGGCCAGCGCCTGGTCGAGCTGCTCAAGCAGGGCCAGTACGCCCCGTTCTCCCTGGAGCGCGAGGTCGTGTCCCTGTGGCTGGGCACCCGCGGCAAGCTCGACGTCGTCCCGGTCGGCGACGTCCGCCGCTTCGAGTCCGAGTTCCTGGACTACCTGTCCCGCGGTGACTCCGGCGCGCTCGACGCCATCCGCACCTCGCTCAAGCTCGAGGACGACACCGTGGCCTCGCTCGAGTCCGCCGTCGACTCCTTCTACGGCCAGTTCACCACCAGCGACGGCGAGTCGCTGAAGGTGAACGAGCCCGAGGTCGAGGCCATGGACGCGTCCGAGCGCGGCCAGGAGCGCGTCCAGGTCAAGAAGAAGGGCTGACATGGCCGCATCGCTCCGCCAGCTGCGGCGCCGCATCCGCTCCACCCGGTCGACGAAGAAGATCTTCTCGGCCCAGGAGCTCATCGCCGGTGCCCGCATCGTGCGCGCCCAGAACCGGGTGGAGGCCTCCAAGCCCTACGCCCGCGAGATCACCAAGGTGCTCTCGGCGCTGGCGTCCTCGGCGAGCCTGGACCACCCGCTGCTCACCGAGCGGGACAAGCCCGGCCGGGTGGCGGTGCTGGTCATCACCTCCGACCGCGGCTTCGCCGGGTCCTACAACGTCAACGTGCTGCGCCGGACCGAGGAGCTGCTCGCGCTGCTGCGCAGCGAGGGCAAGGACCCGGTGCTCTACGTCGTCGGGCGCAAGGGCGAGACGTACTACCGGTTCCGCGACCGCCCGATGGTCGACACCTGGACCGGCTTCTCCGAGCAGCCCGGCTACTCCGACGCCCAGGCCGTGGGCAGCACCCTGATCGAGGCCTTCACCGCCGGTGAGGACGACGACACGGGCAACGCCGACGGCATCGACGGGGTCGACGAGCTGCACATCGTCTACACCGAGTTCCGCTCCCTGCTCTCCCAGGTGCCCGTCGCCAAGCGCATGGCGCCCCTGGAGGTCGAGGAGGTGGAGGAGTTCGAGCACGAGCGCGAGGACGCCACCGCGGGCCAGAAGTCCACGGACGTGCCCACCTCGTACGAGTTCGAGCCCTCCGCCGAGGCGCTGCTGGACGCGCTGCTGCCCAAGTACATCAGCACCCGCATCTACGCGGCCATGCTGGAGTCGGCGGCCTCGGAGTCGGCTTCGCGCCGCCGGGCGATGAAGTCGGCCTCGGACAACGCCGAGGAGCTGGCGAAGAACCTGTCCCGGCAGGCCAACGCCGCCCGCCAGGCCGGCATCACCCAGGAGATCAGCGAGATCGTCGGCGGCGCCGACGCCCTCGTGTCCAGCGGGTCGGACATCTGACCCCCATGACCAGCCACGCGCGCACGTCCACCACCAGCCAGGAGAACCAGCGATGACCCTCACCGAGGACCGTCCGAGCACGAGCGAGACCACCGGCTCCGGCCGCGTCGTCCGGGTCACCGGCCCGGTCGTCGACGTCGAGTTCCCCCGTGACTCGATGCCCGAGCTGTTCAACGCCCTCCACGTCGACGTCACCCTCGCCGACCTGGGCAAGACCCTGACCCTCGAGGTCGCCCAGCACCTGGGCGACAACGTGGTCCGCACCATCTCGATGGCCCCCACCGACGGCCTGGTCCGCGGTGCCCAGGTCCGGGACACCGGCTCGGCCATCTCGGTGCCGGTCGGCGACCAGGTCACCGGCCACGTGTTCAACGCCCTCGGCGAGTGCCTGGACGACCCGGGCCACGGCGCCGACGGCGAGCGCTGGACGATCCACCGGCACGCGCCGAAGTTCGACCAGCTCGAGGGCCGCACCGAGATGCTGGAGACCGGCATCAAGGTCATCGACCTGCTGACCCCCTACATCAAGGGCGGCAAGATCGGCCTGTTCGGCGGCGCCGGTGTGGGCAAGACGGTCCTCATCCAGGAGATGATCCGTCGTGTCGCCCAGGAGTTCGGTGGCGTCTCGGTGTTCGCCGGCGTCGGCGAGCGCACCCGTGAGGGCAACGACCTGATCACCGAGATGACCGAGTCCGGCGTCATCAACTCGACCGCGCTGGTCTTCGGCCAGATGGACGAGCCGCCGGGCACCCGCCTGCGCGTGGCGCTCTCTGCGCTGACGATGGCGGAGTACTTCCGCGACGAGAAGGACCAGGACGTCCTCCTCTTCATCGACAACATCTTCCGGTTCACCCAGGCCGGGTCCGAGGTCTCCACGCTGCTGGGCCGCATGCCCTCGGCCGTGGGCTACCAGCCGACCCTGGCCGACGAGATGGGCGAGCTGCAGGAGCGGATCACCTCGACCCGGGGCCGGTCCATCACCTCGCTGCAGGCCATCTACGTGCCCGCCGACGACATCACCGACCCCGCACCCCACACCACGTTCGCCCACCTGGACGCCACGACCAACCTGTCGCGGCCGATCTCGGAGAAGGGCATCTACCCCGCCGTCGACCCGCTGGACTCCACCAGCCGGATCCTCGACGCGCAGTACGTGGGCCAGGAGCACTACGACATCGCGTCGGAGGTCAAGCGGATCCTGCAGCGCTACCAGGAGCTGCAGGACATCATCGCGATCCTCGGCATCGACGAGCTCGGTGAGGAGGACAAGGTCACCGTGAACCGGGCCCGCCGCATCGAGCGGTTCCTCTCCCAGAACATGTTCGTGGCCGAGGCCTTCACCGGTCAGCCCGGCTCCTTCGTGCCGCTGTCGGAGACGCTGCAGGCGTTCAAGGCGCTCACCGAGGGCGAGTACGACCACGTCCCCGAGCAGGCGTTCTTCATGTGCGGTGGCCTCGAGGACCTCGAGGCGAACGCGGCCAAGCTGACCAAGTAGCGCCAGCCGCCCCACCAGCTCGTCGCCGACGGCCGGGTGCCCCCACGGGGGTGCCCGGCCGTCGTCGTCCCGGGGTCCGTCCGGCGCCGTCCCACCGGCCCCACTAGTCTCGACGGCGAGGCCGCGGCGCGGCGGCCTCGACCCGACCCCCCACCTCCCGGCGGCACCCGTTCGGGTGATGGTTGGCCGCTGCCCTCGCCCGGGGGCAGGGTGGGCCCGAAGATCACGGCGAGAGCACCGGGACGCCCCCGGTGCACGGCAGGAGAACCAGCGTGGACGACAGCCCGTACCCCGGAGCGTCCCCGACCCTCGGCGCACCCGTGTCGCTGCCCGAGCCCGCGCCCGAGCCCTCGCCGGCCGTCGAGCACCCGTCGGCCCCGTTGCCGGCCGTGGACGCCGACTGGTGCTGGCCGCCCTACGCCCCGCCGCCGCCGGCGGACACCCCTCGCTTCGACATCGAGGAGTGGGCGCCCAGCTCCGTCGTGCGGCGTCCGCTGGTCCGGCTGGGCCGCTGGACGCTGCTCTACCGCCGCGGCGTCTAGCCCCCGCACGGCCCCCGGTAGCATGGGGGAGACCCGTCGCCGGAAGGCGACCAGCGCACCGGCCCGGCCGGTGGACCCCGAGGAGTGTCGTGGCGACCCTGCAGGTCGAGCTCGTGGCCGTCGAGCGCCGGATCTGGTCCGGCGAGGCGACGATGGTGATCGCCCGTACCACCGAGGGCGAGCTCGGCGTCCTGCCCGGGCACTCCCCGCTGCTGGGTGAGCTGGCCCCCGGCGGCGTCGTGACGATCCGCGTGCCCGACGGCGAGGACCTCGTCGTCGCCGCCCACGGCGGGTTCCTCTCGGTCACCGAGCAGGGCGTGTCGATCCTGGCCGAGACCGCCGAGATCTCCACCGAGATCGACGTGGAGCGCGCCCGCGAGGCGCTGCGCCGCGCCGAGTCGGCCTCCGACGACGACGAGGACGCCCTCGCCGCCGCCCGCCGGGCCCAGTCCCGCCTGCGCGCGGCCGGCCAGGCCGCCTGAGGCCCTCGGCGGCCGGGGGCGGGAGACGACGGTGACCACCGCCCTGCTCGTCCTCCTCGCGGTCGCCGTGGTCGCGCTCGCCGCGACCTTCCTGCTGCGCCGGCGCTTCCTGCTCTCCGGCCTCGGCGCGGTGACCATGTGGCTGCGCCCGGTCGGAGCGCCCCGCTGGTCGGTCGGCGTCGCCTGGTACTCCGGTGAGCAGCTGCTCTGGTACCGCGCGCTGTCGCTGTCGGTGCGCCCGACCCAGAAGCTGTGCCGCAGCGAGTTCCACGTCGAGGGCCGCCGCCGGCCCACCGTCGAGGACGGCGCCGTGCCCGACGACAGCCAGGTGCTCATCTGCCGCACCGGCGCCGGCCCCCAGGAGCTGGCGATGGACACCTCGACGGTGACCGGCTTCCTGTCCTGGATCGAGTCGGCCCCGCCGCTGGGCCGCTAGTCGCCCTGCTGCATCGCGGCGCGCTGGGCGTGCGCGCCGCTGTGCGCGCCGGGCTCCCACAGCACGTCCCCGCCGGGGTTGGCCTCCCGGGACAGGATGAACAGCAGGTCCGAGAGCCGGTTGAGGTACTTCGCGGTCTCGGCGTTGGTCCGCTCGGCGTCGGCGGCCAGCAGTGCCCAGACGCTGCGCTCGGCCCGCCGGGCCACGGTGCGGGCCTGGTGCAGGAACGCCGCCAGGGGGGTGCCGCCGGGCAGGATGAACGACGCGAGCTTCGGCAGCGCCTCGTTGTGCTCGTCGCAGGCCGCCTCGAGCCGCTGGGTGTAGGCCGCGGTGATCCGCAGCGGCGGGTACTGCGGGTCGGGCACGATCGGCGTGCACAGGTCGGCGCCGACGTCGAACAGGTCGTTCTGCACGCTGCGCAGCAGCGCGGTCAGCTCCGCGGGGGGCGAGCCCAGCGCCAGCGCGACGCCGATGACCGAGTTGGTCTCGTCGACGTCGGCGTAGGCCACCAGCCGCGGGTCGTTCTTGGAGACCCTGCTCATGTCGCCGAGGTGGGTCTCGCCGGCGTCACCGGTCTTCGTGTAGATGCGGGTGAGCCGGACCGTCATGGGGGCAGCCTAGGAGAAGGACCTGGCTCCTCCCCACGACGTGCTCCGCTCGCCGCGGGCCCCGGGGGACAGGCCGGTGGGGCAGCCCGAAGTACCGTCCTCGGGTGGACTGCTTCGAGGTGACCGGCGGGACGTCGCTGCGCGGACGCGTCCGGGTGACCGGCGCGAAGAACAGCTCGCTCAAGCTGATGGCGGCCGCGCTGCTGGCCAGCGGCCGGACCACGATCGAGGAGGTCCCCGACATCCTCGACGTGGCGATCATGAGCGAGGTGCTGCGCCGGCTGGGCTGCGGCGTGGAGTTCGAGCGCTACACCGACGGCCGCGGCGGCGGGGGTGGCCGGGTCGTGGTCGACGTCCCCGAGAACCCCTCGAGCGAGACCGACTACGACCTGGTCCGGCGGATGCGCGCCTCGATCAGTGTGCTGGGGCCGCTGGTGGCCCGGTGCGGCCAGGCCAAGGTCGCCCTGCCCGGCGGCGACGCGATCGGCTCGCGCGGGCTGGACATGCACGTGGCGGGCCTGGAGCGGCTGGGCGCCACCGTGCACAGCGAGCACGGCTTCCTCATCGCCACCGCGCCCCGGCTGGTGGGCACCTCGATCTGGCTGGACTTCCCGTCGGTCGGGGCGACGGAGAACCTGGTGATGGCCGCCGTCCTCGCCGAGGGCACCACCGTGGTGGACAACGCCGCCCGCGAGCCCGAGATCGTCGACATCTGCACGATGCTCAGCGAGATGGGCGCCCGCATCTCCGGTGCCGGGTCCTCCACCATCACCGTCGAGGGCGTGACCGAGCTGCACCCGGTCACCCACACCACCGTCTCCGACCGCATCGTCGCCGGCACCTGGGCGATCGGGGCGGTGATGACCCGCGGGGACGTCGTCGTGGAGCGGGCCGTGCCCGAGCACCTGTCGGTCGCGCTGGACAAGCTGCGGATGGCCGGCGCGACCGTGGAGGAGGTGGCGGGCGGTGTCCGGGTGGCCATGGCCGAGCGGCCGGTGGCCGTCGACGTCGTCACGCTGCCCTTCCCGGGGTTCCCGACCGACCTGCAGCCGATGGCCGTGGCGCTCGCCGCGGTGTCCACCGGCACCGCGCTGATCACCGAGAACGTCTTCGAGGGCCGGTTCATGTTCGTCAACGAGCTGGTCCGCCTCGGCGGCGACGTGCGCATCGACGGCCACCACGCGGTGGTGCGGGGCCGCGAGCAGCTCTCCAGTGCGCCGGTGCTGGCCACCGACATCCGGGCCGGTGCCGGGCTGGTGCTGGCCGGGCTGTGCAGCGACGGCGTCACCGAGGTCGCCGACGTGCACCACGTCGACCGGGGCTACCCCGACTTCGTGGAGCAGCTGCGCGGGCTGGGCGCGACCATCGAGCGCACCCACCGCGACCGCGACTGAGCCGGGGTCAGTTCTGGAAGGTCCCCGCGAGCGCACGGGCGCGGGCGGCGTCCTCGGGGAAGACGAGGACGTCGGCCCGGTGGGGGGCGGGGAAGCGCACCGTGGAGCGGATGCCGGCGTCGGAGAGCACCGCCCGCAGCGCCAGCGCGGAGTCCTTGCGGGTCAGCGTCGCCACCCGGGTGAGCAGGCCGTCCTCGGCCGAGGACGTCGGTGCCTTCGTGGGGGAGTTGGAGGCGAACGCCCACCGCAGGAAGACCGCGATGATCGCCAGCGCGATGAACGCGATCACCGGTCCCACGGCGTAGTGCAGGCTGCCGGCGTCGATGGGCACGGGTGGTCCTCCTGGGGGTGCGGGATGCAACCGAGTGTGCCACCGCGTGAGCAGCACGACACTGTGCCTACTGGCCAGTAGCCCTACACTCCGCGGACATGCCGACCCCTTCAGCGCCGAAGGACCGGGACCGCCCGTGGGTGATGCGCACCTATGCGGGCCACTCCTCCCCGGCCGAGTCCAACGCCCTCTACCGCCGCAACCTGGCCAAGGGCCAGACCGGTCTGTCGGTGGCCTTCGACCTGCCGACCCAGACCGGCTACGACCCCGACGACGAGCTGGCCGCCGGTGAGGTCGGCAAGGTGGGCGTCCCGGTCAGCCACCTCGGCGACATGCGGGCGCTGTTCGACGGCATCCCGCTGGACGGGATGAACACCTCGATGACCATCAACGCCACGGCCATGTGGCTGCTGGCGCTGTACCAGGTCGTCGCCGAGGAGCAGGGCCACGACGTCGCCGCGCTGACCGGCACGACGCAGAACGACATCGTCAAGGAGTACCTGTCGCGGGGCACCTACGTGTTCCCGCCGGCGCCGAGCATGCGGCTGATCACCGACATGGTCGCCTACACGGTGACGGCGATGCCGAAGTGGAACCCGATCAACATCTGCAGCTACCACCTGCAGGAGGCCGGGGCCACGCCGGTGCAGGAGATCGCCTACGCGATGAGCACGGCCATCGCCGTCCTGGACTCCGTCCGCGACTCCGGCCAGGTGCCCCAGGAGCGCTTCGGCGACGTCGTCGCCCGGATGTCGTTCTTCGTCAACGCCGGCGTCCGGTTCGTGGAGGAGATGTGCAAGATGCGCGCCTTCACCCAGCTCTGGGACGAGCTGACCCGGGAGCGGTACGGCGTCGAGGACCCCAAGCACCGCCGGTTCCGCTACGGCGTGCAGGTCAACTCCCTGGGGCTGACCGAGGCGCAGCCGGAGAACAACGTGCAGCGCATCGTGCTGGAGATGCTCGCCGTCACCCTCTCCAAGGACGCCCGCGCCCGGGCCGTGCAGCTGCCGGCCTGGAACGAGGCGCTGGGGCTGCCCCGGCCCTGGGACCAGCAGTGGTCGCTGCGGCTGCAGCAGGTGCTGGCCTACGAGACCGACCTGCTCGAGCACGAGGACCTGTTCACCGGCTCGGTCGTGGTGGAGGCCAAGGTCGCCGAGCTGGTCGAGGGCGCCCGGGCCGAGATGGCCCGGGTCCAGGAGATGGGCGGGGCGGTCGCCGCCGTGGAGTCCGGCTACATGAAGGGCCAGCTCGTCGCCTCCCTGGCCGAGCGCCGCCGCCGGATGGAGAGCGGCGAGGACGTCGTCGTCGGGGTCAACAGGTTCGAGTCCACCGAGCCCAACCCGCTCACCGCCGACCTCGACACCGCCATCCAGACCGTCGACCCGGCCGTGGAGGCCGCCGCCCAGGAGGCGGTGCGCGCCTGGCGGGCCGACCGCGACGACGCCGGGGTGGCGCAGGCCCTCGAGGAGCTCAAGCGGATCGCCGGGACCGACGAGAACCTGATGGCGGCCACGCTGACCTGCGCCCGCGCCGGGGTGACCACGGGGGAGTGGGCCGGCGCGCTGCGCGAGGTGTTCGGCGAGTACCGCGCCCCGACCGGGGTCTCGGCGGCCGCGACCGGGGAGGCCGACGGGTCGCTCACCGAGGTCCGCGAGCGGGTGCGCGCCACTGGCGACGAGCTCGGCGGGCGGCTGCGGCTGCTGGTCGGCAAGCCCGGTCTGGACGGGCACTCCAACGGCGCCGAGCAGATCGCCGTCCGGGCCCGCGACGCCGGCTTCGAGGTCGTCTACCAGGGCATCCGGCTGACCCCGGCGCAGATCGTGTCGGCCGCGGTCGAGGAGGACGTGCACGTGGTCGGGCTGTCGGTCCTGTCGGGCTCGCACCTGCAGGTGGTGCCCGCCGTGCTGGCCGGCCTGCGGGACGCCGGGCTGGACGACGTCCCCGTGGTGGTCGGCGGCATCGTGCCCGACGGCGACGCGCGGCGGCTGCGCGAGCAGGGCGTGGCCCGCGTCTTCACCCCGAAGGACTTCGGGATGACCGACATCATGGGCCAGATCGTCGACGTCGTCCGCGAGGCCAACGGCCTGGACGCGCCCGTCCCCGCCTGAGCCTCAGCGGGTCCAGGGGCCGAAGCGCACCGGGACGCCGGGGGTCCACAGCACGCTGTCCGGGGCGCCGGACACGGGCACGCCGGCGGCCGCGGTGAGGTCCTCGGACAGCTCGACCAGGTCGGCCCGGTGCAGCGGCCACTCCGGGTGCTCGTTGGGCCAGTAGGCGGTGCGGCCCAGGAAGCCGCGGTGCAGCCCCCACCGGGAGGTCACGAAGCGCTCCAGCGGGCCGGGCTCGGCGATCGGGTCGCCGACCCGGACGGCGACCCGGCTGTGCGCACCGCGGGGGCCCGGCCAGCGCCGCCGGGAGGTGTAGGTCACCACGTCGCCGGCGCGGTCGACCGACATCCTCGCGAACGTGTAGGGCAGCCGGGCCACCCAGCGGGCGGCCAGGACCGGCAGCAGCCGGTCGGCCTCCAGCGAGGAGAACACCACGCCCCGCCGGCCCTGCTCGTCGACGGAGTACAGCCGCACGTTGGTCTCGGCGAAGGAGCCCAGGTAGGGCAGCCCGGGCAGGCCGAAGAACCCGATCCGGCGCATCCGGAAGGGGATGAGCCCGACGTAGGTGGCGCCGTCCAGGGTGTCGGGCCGGGTGCCCGGCGGCAGGTGCGGGGCGACGAACGCGGGGTCGACCGCCCAGTGCAGGAAGGCGAGGTCGGCCCAGCCCTGGGTGAAGACGGTCCGGGTGACCGGGCGCGGCGCGAGGGGGGTGACCGGTTCTGGGTCCACGGGTGCTGCATGCCCGGGTGCGCGGCCCCCGACACCGGGACCCCGCGACGACGGACGCGTCACACCGGGAACACCAGCACCCGGGGGTGGTTGAGGTGCCTGTGCACACGCTGAGGCTCACCCGGAGGCGGGTCGTCGACTTCGGTCGGGCGACCACGGCGGCTTGACGCCGTCCCCAGGTCCCCGTCCCCCCGCTCGAAAGGCAACCCCTGTGCTCTCCCGCCTCCGCCGCGTGCCCTTCGCGGCCCAGGTCCTCATCGCCCTCGTGCTCGGTGTCGCCCTCGGCCTCGTGGCCCGCGCCATCGGCACCGTCCCCGGCAGCTACGTCGACGGCCAGCTCGTCGACGGCACCGACCAGAACTGGCTGACCTCGACCCTGGACACCATCGGGTCGACCTTCGTCTCGCTGCTGCGGGTCATCGTCATCCCGTTGATCGTCACCGCGATCATCGTCAGCATCGCCAACCTCAAGCAGGTCGGGAACGCCGCGCGGCTGGCCGGCCAGACGCTGCTGTGGTTCGCGATCACCGCGCTGATCGCGGTGTCCATCGGCATCGGCCTGGGCCTGCTGACCCAGCCCGGCCGCAACAGCTCGGTGGCCGCCTCGGCCGCCACCTACGAGGGCACCGGCGGCTCGTGGTGGGACTTCCTGACCGGCCTGGTGCCCGGCAACATCCTGGGCCTGGAGGGTTCGCCCGACGGCTCGCTGTCGTTCAACGTGCTGCAGCTGATCGTCGTCTCGGTCGCCGTCGGCATCGCCGCGCTCAAGGTGGGCGAGGCCGCCGAGCCGTTCCTGTCCGTCACCCGGTCCGCGCTGGCGGTCGTGCAGAAGGTCCTGTGGTGGATCATCCTGCTCTCGCCGATCGGCACGCTGGGCCTGATCGGCAACGCGGTGGCCAGCTACGGCTGGGAGTCCCTGGGGTCCCTCGGCGTCTTCGTGGCCGCGGTCTACGGCGGTCTGCTGCTGGTGCTCGGCGTGGTCTACCCGGTGCTGCTCAAGCTGCACGGCCTCTCGCCGCGCCGCTTCTACGCCGGGGCGTGGCCGGCCATCCAGCTGGGCTTCGTGTCCCGGTCCTCGATCGGCACGCTGCCGGTGACCGAGCGGGTGACCGAGGCCAACCTCGGCGTCCCGCGGTCCTACGCCTCCTTCGCCGTCCCGCTGGGCGCGACCACCAAGATGGACGGCTGCGCCGCGATCTACCCGGCGCTGGCCGCGATCTTCGTGGCGCAGTTCTTCGGCGTCGACCTGTCCATCACCGACTACCTGCTCATCGCGCTGGTCTCGGTCGTGGGCTCGGCGGCCACCGCCGGCGTCACCGGTGCGGTGGTCATGCTGACCCTGACGCTGTCCACCCTGGGCCTGCCGCTGGCCGGCGTCGGTCTGCTGCTGGCCGTCGACCCGATCCTGGACATGGGCCGGACGGCGACCAACGTGGCCGGCCAGGCGCTGGTGCCGACCATCGTGGCCAAGCGCGAGGGCATCCTGGACCAGGAGCGCTTCGACTCGACCACCACGGTCGACCCGGTCCGCTCCCTCGGCGAGACCCGGGAGCCGGCGAACGCCTGACCCGGCACGGAGCACGGGCGTCGGCGCGGTAGCGTCGGCGCCCGTGCGCCTGGTCATCGCGACGTGCTCGGTCGACTACGTCGGCCGCCTCACCGCCCACCTGCCCACCGCGACCCGGCTGCTGCTGGTCAAGGCCGACGGGTCGGTGTCCGTGCACGCCGACGACCGGGCCTACAAGCCGCTGAACTGGATGACCCCGCCCTGCATGCTCAAGGACGAGACGGTCGACGGCGCGGGCACCTGGACGGTCACCAACAAGGCCGGCGAGCAGCTGATCATCACCATCGACGAGGTTTTCCACGACGTCCGGCACGAGCTGGGTGCCGACCCCGGCCTGCAGAAGGACGGCGTCGAGGCCGAGCTGCAGCGGCTGCTGGCGCTGCACGTGGAGACCTTCGGCCCGGGCTGGCAGCTGGTGCGCCGGGAGTACCCGACCGCGATCGGCCCGGTGGACCTGCTCTGCCGCGACGACCGGGGGACGACGGTCGCCGTGGAGGTCAAGCGCCGCGGCGAGATCGACGGCGTCGAGCAGCTCACCCGCTACCTCGAGCTGCTCAACCGCGACCCGCTGCTGGCCCCGGTCAAGGGCGTGTTCGCCGCGCAGGAGATCAAGCCGCAGGCCCGGGTGCTCGCCCGCGACCGCGGCATCGAGTGCCTGACGGTCGACTACGCCGTCCTCAAGGGCACCGACGACCCCACCCAGCGGCTGTTCTGAGCGGGGTGGACCCGGCCGGGCCGGAGCGCTGGCGGCTCGAGCCGGCCGGGGTCGTGACCCCCCTCACGCCGTCGGTGGTTACCGGCCGGTAACCAGCTCTGGCAGACTCGCCGGACCAGGGTGCGACGACGAGGTCGCGCCGGGACGAGGGAGCGGCAGCGTGGCCAGAGAACTCAGCCAGGTCGGGGTCGTCGGGCTCGGCACGATGGGCGCCGGCATCACCGAGGTGCTCGCCCGGGCAGGTCTGGACGTGACCGCCGTGGAGGTCTCCGACGAGGCCCTCGAGCGCGGCCGGGGCCACCTGGAGCAGTCCACCGACAAGGCCGTGCAGCGCGGCAAGCTCGACGCCGCCGAGCGCGACGCCGTGCTGTCCCGGGTGCGCTGGTCGACCTCGCTGGACGACCTGGCCGAGGCCGAGCTGGTCGTCGAGGCCGTGCCCGAGCGGATGGAGCTCAAGACCGAGGTCCTCGCCCGGCTGGACAAGATCTGCCCGCCGGACACCATCCTGGCGACCAACACCTCGAGCCTGTCGGTCACCGAGCTCAGCGTGGCCACCGGCCGCCCGAGCAAGGTCATCGGGATGCACTTCTTCAACCCCGCGCCGGTCATGAAGCTGGTCGAGGTGATCAGCACCGTGGTCACCGAGCCGTCGGTCATCGCCGACGTCGAGGCACTGGCCGAGCGGCTGGGCAAGACCGACGTCACCGTCGGGGACAAGGCCGGCTTCATCGCCAACGCCCTGCTGTTCGGCTACCTCAACCACGCGGTGTCGATGTACGAGGCGAAGTACGCCAGCCGCGAGGACATCGACGCGGCCATGCGGCTGGGCTGCGGGCTGCCCATGGGCCCGCTGGCGCTGATGGACCTCATCGGCATCGATACCGCCTACGAGATCCTCGACACGATGTACAAGCAGTCGCGCGACCGGCTGCACGCCCCCAGCCCGATCATCAAGCAGCTGATGACCGCCGGGCTGCTCGGCCGCAAGACCGGCCGCGGCTTCTACACCTACGCCGGGCGCGACTCCGCCGAGGTCGTCCCGGACGCGCAGACCCCCGTGCCCGGCGGCGCGGCCGAGGGCGCGCGCCCCGTGCGCACCGTCGGGCTGGTCGGCTCGGGGACCATGGCGACCGGGATGGTCGAGGTCTTCGCCAAGGCCGGCTACGACACCGTGTTCGTCGCCCGCACCCCCGACAAGGTCGAGGGGGTGCTCGCCGCGGTCGGGCGGAGCCTGGACAAGCAGGTCACCCGCGGCAAGCTCGACGAGGACGGCAAGGCCGCCGTCCTGGCGCGGCTCACCGGGACCACCGACCGCGCCGACCTGGCCGACGTCGACCTGGTGGTCGAGGCGGTCGTGGAGTCGCTGGAGGTCAAGCAGGAGCTGTTCGCCGAGCTCGGCCGGGTCTGCAGGCCCGGTGCGGTGCTGGCCACCACGACGTCGTCGCTGCCGGTCATCGAGTGCGCGCAGGCCAGCGGCCGGCCGGCCGACGTCGTCGGGCTGCACTTCTTCAACCCGGCGACGGTGATGAAGCTGGTCGAGGTCGTCTCCACCGTGGCCACCGCCGACGACGTCGCGGCCACCGCGCACGCGGTCTGCCAGCAGCTGGGCAAGCACGCGGTGTCCTGCACCGACCGGTCGGGGTTCATCGTCAACGCGCTGCTGTTCCCCTACCTCAACGACGCGGTGCGCATGCTGCAGGCGCACTACGCCACCGCCGACGACATCGACGCCGCGATGAAGGTCGGCTGCGGCTACCCGATGGGGCCCTTCGAGCTGCTGGACACCGTCGGCCTGGACGTCTCCCTGGCCATCGAGCGGGAGCTCTACACCGAGTTCCGCGAGCCCGGGTTCGCCCCCGCCCCGCTGCTGGAGCACCTGGTCACCGCGGGGTACCTCGGCCGCAAGACCGGCCGCGGCTTCCGGGAGCACGCCCGCCGGTAGCCTCGGACCCGACATGGGCAGGGGACGGCGGCGGCCGCACGCAGGTGCCCGGCCGCCGCTGTCGCGCCCCCAGCCGGTGGAGAGCGCCGAGGACGGCGACTGGGTGGTCCGCCCGGTGACCGGTGCGGCCAGCACCCGGGCCTACCGCTGCCCGGGCTGCGACCAGGAGATCCGCCCGGGCACCCCGCACGTGGTCGCCTGGCCGGTCTACGCCCGCGACTCCGACCTCGACCCCTGGGACACCGAGTCCTCGGTCGACCTGCGCCGGCACTGGCACACTGCCTGCTGGCGCGCCCGCGACCGCCGTCACTGAAGGGTCGCGTAGACCACCACGTTGTCGGTGTAGCTGCGCCGGGACCGGTCGAACTCGCCGCCGCAGGTGATCAGCCGCAGCTGGGCGTCGACGGTGGGCCCGTAGACCTCCTGGGTCGCGAACGCGGTCTTCGGGTACTCGGCCACCCGGGTGACGGTGAAGCTCAGCGTGCTGCCGTCGGCCCGCCCCACGAGCACCTGCGCGCCGACCTGGATGTCCTCCAGGCCCCAGAACACCGCGGGGCCCGACCGGGAGTCCACGTGCCCGGCCAGCACCGCGGGGCCCACGTCACCGGGGGCCACGCCGGCGGCGAACCAGCCGGCCTGCGCGTAGTCGGCGGGCGGGACGAGCGCGCCGGTGGTGTCGACGCCGATCGGCACGAGGCTGCTGGACAGGTCCACGCTGGGGACGGCCACCGAGACCGGTGCCGCGGCCGTGGGCGCACCGGTGCCCACCTCGGTGACCACCGGTGCCGGTGGGCTGCCCGCGGTCACGGGTGCGTCGCCCGGCCCGGCGGGCTCCAGCAGCGCCACCGCGCCCGCGACGACGGCCACCACCGCCAGCGACCAGCGGAGGGCGGTCAGCAGGGGACGGCGGTCCCGGTGCCGGTGCCGCCGGGGCGCGGCCGCGTGGGTCGCCGCGGTGCCGGCGGGGCGGTCGGCCGCCCGGTGCCCGCTCAGTGCGCGGCGTGCCGGGGCGCGCGGCCCCGGCGCGGCAGCCGCCGGCCGGTGGCGAGCACCGAGCCCAGCAGGGCCAGCACGGCGACCGCGCCCAGGGCGAGGGGCAGCGGCGAGGACCCGGCCGCACCGCCGCCGCCGGCCTCGACGCCGCCGGTGGGCACGACGCCCGGGCTGGCCGCGTCGAGGACCGTCTGCACCTGGACGCCGGAGTCGCCGTCCAGCAGCAGCACGGTGTAGGAGGAGCCGCCGGCCAGGTCGACGGGGAGGTCGGTGGGCGAGCCGGAGCCGCCCGACACCTGCAGGGTGGTGGGGCCGCCGGGGATCGACACGTAGTCGGTGAGGTCGGGGAAGGCCAGGTCGGGGGAGAGGGTCGGCCCGTCGGCGAGCGTCACCGCGGCCGGGGTCAGGGTCTGCGAGGCGTTGACCACCCGGGCCCGGGCCTGGCCGGCCGAGGGCGGGGTGAGGTCGTCGTCCAGGACGGTGAGGCCGAGCTGGGCGAAGGTGCCGACGCCGGCGACGGTGAACGCGGTGCCCGGGTCCACGGTGACCGTGGTGGACAGCACCGGCGCGGAGGTCGCCGGGGCCCCGGCCGAGCGCATGGAGACCGTGTAGGTGCCCGCGGGCACGGACTGGTAGCCCGAGACGGTGCCGTAGCCGACGCCGGTGAGCACGATGCCGGTGTCGGGGGTGGACACCGAGTCGACGTAGACGTCCACCGAGGGTGTGTCCGGGCTCAGGTGGGCCAGCCGCAGCATGCCGGTGTCGGCGGCACCGGCGGGGGTGGCCGCCCCGACCAGCACGGCCACCGCGGCCACCAGGAGGGTCGACAGGGCACGCCGGACGGTCACAGGGGTCCTCCACGGGCAGCAGCCGGACTACAGCGGGTTCACCGTACCGATCCGTCACGTGACCGCCACTCGGTCACCGGGAGGCGGCCGAGACGAGGGCGTCGGGATCGGGGTCGTAGCGGAACCCGACCCGCAGCCCGTCGGGCCCGGCCTCCACGACGTCGGGGGCGTAGGGCGGCAGCTGGGCGGCCAGCCACCCCTCCACCTGCTCCGCCAGGGCGGGGTCCTCGCGCAGCCGGACACCGCCGACGGAGTCCACCACGGCGTAGCGCACCGGGGTGGACACCTCACCGGGGACGGCGGGCAGCGCGGAGAGCCCGACCCCGTACTGCGCGGCGACCCCGGCCAGGAGGGTGAGCAGGCGGGGGTCGACGTCCCCGGACAGCAGGGCGCCGGTGGCCTGCCCGGCGTCGGCGGTCGTCGGGTTGGTCAGCAGCGCGGCCGACAGCTCCCGCCGCAGCCGCCGCTCGTCGGCGTCGGGCCCCCGCCGCTGCGGGTCGGCCACCACCAGCCCGGTCGAGGCATCGCCGAAGCGGGCGACCACCAGGCCGGTCAACCCGGCCGGCGGGCCGCCCCGGGACACCTGCAGGCCGCCGTCGCCGATGACCACGCCGGCCCGGCGGAGGTCCTGGCCCAGCAGCCCCTCGGCGGCGACCGGCGTCCCCGGGGGCAGCTCGGCGGACAGCCAGGCGACGAAGTCCTGCCGGTCCCGCGCGCCGAAGTCGTCGACGGGTCCGGTGCGCACGACCACCGCGGCGGCGACCAGCGCGGCCACCAGCCCGGCGGCGCCCGCAGCCAGCAGCACCGGCCGGGCGCGGCGGAGCGCGGGGGCGGCCAGCAGCGCCTGCACCAGTGCGCCGGCCAGCAGCCCCCCGACCGGCAGGCAGACCACCAGCGCGGCGAACCGGCCGGGCGGGACCACCGCGGCCAGCACCGTGGCGGCCAGGGCCGCCGCCGGGGGCCGCCACCGGGGCAGCAGCCACGCCGCCAGCACCCCGACCGCGAGCAGCCCCGCCGTCAGCGCCACCGAGCGGGCCTCGCCGGCCGCCCACGGCTCGAGCACGTCGGGCTGGGGGTCCCACGCCGGCAGCACCAGCACCAGGACGACGAACACCGGGGCCAGCAGCCCCGCGGCGACCGTGCGGACGGCCGGGCGCCACCGCAGGCCCAGCCGCCCGGCGGCCAGCGCCGCCGCGGCGCCGGCCACGACCAGCAGCAGCACGTCCGGCGCGAGCAGGACCGCCGGCACCAGCGCCGCGCCGCCCAGGGCCCGGACGACGGGACGGCGGCGCCCGGTGCCCAGCCACGCGGCCAGCAGCAGCCACGGCACGGCCCACGCCGCCGGCGAGCTGACCGCGTGCAGCAGGTCCAGCCCCGGGACCGCCCCCAGGAGCAGGACGGCGGTGGCCGCGCCCGCGTCGCCCAGGCGGGCCCGGCGGGCCACCCGCCACAGCAGCAGGCACGACGCCAGGAGGGCGACCCAGAGCAGCTCCCGGCCCGCCGCGGCCAGGCCGACGTCCCGCTCGGGCCCCCGGCTCAGCCAGCCCCAGACGGCCGTGTGCACCACGGCGAGCCCCTCGGGGGTGAGCGGGTCGGGGGCCGGGCCGCCGGCGAGCCAGTCCCAGGCGGGGGCGGTCAGCGCGCCGTCGTCGGCCAGCGGCGTGCTCCGCAGCACCCGGGCCGAGACGAGGGCGGCCACGACCACCGCGAGCAGCGGGGCGAGCACGGTCCAGCGGACGCCGGACCGACCGGTGGAGCGGTGTCGGGGCGGGGCCTGGGCACCCTGCACCGACACGCGATCACGCTCCTGGAACCACCCGGCTGGACGTGAGCACCTTGACACGCACGGTCACGACCGGCCACTCCCGGTCGCGCACCGTCCGCGGTCAGCTCCGGCGGGTGTCCCCGCCCTGCACGGGCTGGCTGCCCGTGGGCACCGACCGGACGGCCGGCTGCACGGCGGTCGCCGGGCCGGGTGCGGCGGCGGGACGGGGCGAGGGGCGCTGCAGCGGCGGGCGCGAGGGTGCGGCGGACGCGGCGGTGCTGCCCTGCGACGGCGCGGACGGTCCGGACGGCGCGGCGGGGGCGGCCTGGGTGGGCGGGGCCTGCTCGCCCGCGCCCTGCTGCTCGGCCGGGGCGGCGGCGGTCGTCCCGCCGTCCGCGGGCGCGTCCTCGGCGGTCTCCTCGCCGACCGGGGCCCGGTCACCCCGCTGCTGGTCGGCAGGCTTCTCGTCGCCGGTCGTCGCGTCGGCGGGCTGGGCGTCGGCGGGCTGGGCGTCGGCGAGCGAGGGCAGCCGGCCCAGCAGGCTGCGGACCTCGTGCAGCCGGGCGGCCAGCTCGTCGCGCACCCGGCGGACCGCGGCGGCCTCCTCCTGCGCGGCGGTGACCAGCGCGGCCGCGCGGGCGGTGGCGTCGGCGACCCGGCGCTCGGCCGCGGCGGTCGAGGCCTTCTCCCGCTCGTCCTCCAACCGGGCGGCCTCGGTGCGCCGCGCCCGCTGCGCGATCTCGAAGTCCTCCTCGATCTTGGTGCGCCGTGCCTGCGAGTCGCTGTCGAGCTGGGCCACCCGCTCCTGGGCCTTGGTGACCAGCTCGTCGGCGCGGGCCTGGGCCTTGGCGGCGACCTGCTCGGCCTCGTGCCGGGCCTCGGCCAGCACGCGGTCGGCGTCGGCGCCGGCCTGGGCCTGGCGCTGCACCGAGGCGTTCTCCTCGGCGGTGATCCGCTCGCGGATCGCGTCGGCCTCCTCGGCGGCCCGGCGGCGCACCTCGGCGGCCTCCTCCTCGGCCAGCCGGAGCATGTGCGAGATGCGCTCGCCCATGTTCTCGAAGGTGGGCGCACCGGCGGAGGCGGCCTTGCGGCGCAGGGCCTCCATCTCCTGGTGCACCGCGGACAGCTGGGCCGCGAGGTCGGAGGCGCGCGAGGCGGCGGCGTCCCGGTCGGCCATGGTGACCCGCAGGTCCGCGTCGAGCCGCTCGATCGCATCGGCCACCTGGTCGCGGTGGTAGCCCTTGCGCACCACCTCGAAGGAGTAGGTGGCCTCACGGATCGGGAGCAGTTCGGCGTGGGGGTCGCTCATGGGCCCCATCCTTCCAGAGTGCGAGGGGTCCGACGGCCGTGACGGACCGGCCCGCAGCTGCTCCACAGCTGCGGGCCGGGCGCTGCCGCCTACAGGCCGCGGAAGCGGTTGATCGCGTCGATGTGCTGGGCCCGCTTGTCGTGGTCACGCACGCCCAGGCCCTCCTCGGGGGCCAGGGTCAGCACGCCGACCTTGCCCTGGTGGGAGTTCATCTGGACGTCGCGGGCGGCCTGGCCGACCTCGGCCATCGGGTAGACCTTGGACACCGTGGGGTGGATGAGGCCGCGGTCGATGAGCCGGTTGGCCTCGTAGGCCTCCTTGTAGTTCGCGAAGTGCGAGCTCAGGATCTTCTTGAGGTTCATCCACAGGTAGCGGTTGTCGTACTCGTGCAGGTAGCCCGAGGTCGACGCGCAGGTGATGATCGTGCCGCCCTTCTTGGCCACGTAGACGCTGGCGCCGAAGGTCTCCCGGCCGGGGTGCTCGAAGACGATGTCGATGTCCTCGCCGCCGGTGAGCTCGCGGATCTTCTTGCCGAAGCGCTGCCACTCCTTGGGGTCCTGGGTCCGCTCGTCCTTCCAGAACCGGTAGCCCTCGGCGGAGCGGTCGATGACGAGCTCGGCGCCCATCTTCCGCACGATCGCGGCCTTCTCGGGGCTGGAGACCACGCAGACGGGGATGGCGCCGCCGTTGAGGGCCATCTGGGTGGCGTAGGAGCCCAGCCCGCCGGAGGCGCCCCAGATGAGCACGGTGTCGCCCTGCTTCATGTTGGCGCCGTTCTTGCTGACCAGCTGCCGGTAGGCCGTCGCGTTCACCAGCCCGGGGGCGGCGGCCTCCTCCCAGGTGAGGTGGGCGGGCTTGGGCAGCAGCTGGTTGCTCTTGACCAGGGCCAGCTCGGCCAGCCCGCCGAAGTTGGTCTCGAAGCCCCAGATGCGCTGCTGGGGGTCCATCATCGTGTCGTCGTGGCCGGCCGGGTCCTCCAGCTCCACCGACAGGCAGTGCGCGACGACCTCGTCGCCGGCCTTCCACTTGTTCACCCCGGGCCCGACGGCGAGCACGACGCCGGCCAGGTCCGAGCCCACCACGTGGTAGGGCAGGTCGTGGCGGCGGGTGAGCTCGGAGACCCGGCCGTAGCGCTCCAGGAACCCGAAGGTGCTCACCGGCTCGAACAGCGACGTCCACACGGTGTTGTAGTTCACCGAGGAGGCCATCACGGCCACGATCGCCTCACCCGGGCCGAGCTCGGGGGTGGGCACCTCCTCCACGTGCAGGCTCTTGCGGGGGTCCTTGTCCTTGGTGGCCAGGCCCTCGAACATGTCCTGCTCGTCCTTGCGCACCAGCACGCCGCGGTAGGAGGCGGGCACGCCCAGCCCCCCGATGTCGGCCAGCTGGTCGGACAGGATCGCGTCCCTGATCTCGTTCACGTGCTGCTCCCCGGGTCGTCGTTGGCTCGGTGTGCTGGCGGACGTTACTGACGAGTAGGTCGGATGTCAGCGGGTTGTGGCCGGTTCCACGATCTCGACCAGCACGCCCCCGGCGTCCTTGGGGTGCACGAAGTTGACCCGGCTGCCCGACGTGCCGCGGCGTGGCTGGTCGTAGAGCAGCCGCAGGCCGCGCTCGCGCAGGGTGGCGCTGACCGCCTCGACGTCGGTGACCCGGAAGGCCAGCTGCTGCAGGCCCGGGCCCGAGCGGCCGATGAACTTCGCGATCGTGGACTCGGGGGTCAGCGGGGCCAGCAGCTGGATGCGGGTGTCGCCCGACCCGACCGCGAGCATCGCCTCGCGGACGCCCTGCTCCTCGTTGGTCTCCTCGTGCACGACAGCGATCCCGAAGGCCCGGTCGTAGAAGGCGATGGCCTCGTCCAGGTCCGGGACGGCGATCCCGACGTGGTCGATCGTGGTGAACAGGTCGGTGGGCAGGGCGGCTGCGTCGGCGCTCATGCCGGCATGGTGCCGCGAACCGGGCGCTGCGGCAGGTGACCCTGCACACAGCGGCGCCCGCCGTCCCCGGGGGGACGACGGGCGCTGCCGCGGCGCGGCTACTTCGCCAGGAACTGCACCAGCGCGGCGTTGAACTCCTGCGGGTGGCTGGCGTTGACGCCGTGCGGCCCGCCCTCGACGACCACGAGCTCGGCGCCCTGGATCGACTCGGCCGACCGCTTGCCGGAGACCTCGAACGGGACGACGCCGTCGCTGTCGCCGTGGATGACCAGGGTCGGCACGGTCACCTTCGCCACGTCGTCCCGGAAGTCGGTGCGGCCGAACGCGGTGATGCAGTCCAGCGTGCCCTTCGGCGAGGCGGTGTTCGCGATCTGCCGGGCGAAGGCCTTCTGGGCGCTGCTGACCAGGTCCTTCTTCTCGCCCGCGGCGAAGAAGTTCTCCGTGAAGTCCTCGAGGAAGGCGGGGCGGTCGGTGCGCACGCCGTCCTGGAACGCCTCGATGGTGGCGTCGTCCAGCCCGCCGTCCGGGTTGTCCTCGCTCTGGTACAGGTACGGCGGCACCGCGGCGGCCAGCACGGCCGAGCGGATACGGTCGGTGCCGTACCGGCCGATGTAGCGCACGACCTCGCCGCCACCCATGGAGAAGCCGACGAGGGAGACGTCGGTGAGGTCCAGGTGGGTGAGCAGGGCGTCGAGGTCGGCGGCGAAGGTGTCGTAGTCGTAGCCGTCGAAGGGCTTGTCGGACTCGCCGAAGCCGCGCCGGTCGTAGGTGATGACCCGGTGGCCGGCCTCGACCAGCGCGGGCACCTGCGCCTCCCAGGACTTGCCCGACAGGGGCCAGCCGTGGATGAGCACGACGGGGCGGCCGGTGCCGTGGTCCTCGTAGTACAGCTCGATCGGGGCGGAGTTCTCGGTGCCGACGGTCACGCGGGGCATGGGGCTGTTCTCCCTCGACTGGGATGCAGGGTCAGGAGGTCCGTGCCCGGTTGTGCACGACGGAAACGTGGTGAGGTCGGTCACCAGCCGTCGGCGCGGGCCGCCCGGGCGCCCTACCCTCGGGGGCGCCGCCAACGAGGGCGGTGCGCACCCCTGGAGGACCGATGGTCAAGCCCGCAGCCCCGAACCGCTCCGTCATCGTCGGCGGTGCCCGCACCCCGATGGGCCGGCTGCTCGGCTCCCTCAAGGACTTCTCCGCCGCCGACCTCGGCGGCGTCGCCATCAAGGGCGCCCTGGAGAAGGCCGGGATCAGCGGTGACCAGGTCGACTACGTGATCATGGGTCAGGTCATCCAGGCCGGGGCCGGCCAGAACCCGGCCCGCCCCGCCGCGGTCGCCGGCGGCATCCCGATGACCGTGCCCTCGTTCACCCTGAACAAGGTCTGCCTGTCGGGCATCGACGCCATCGCGCTGGCCGACCAGCTCATCCGCGCCGGCGAGTTCGACGTCGTCGTGGCCGGCGGCATGGAGTCGATGACCCAGGCCCCGCACCTGCTGCCGACCAGCCGCACCGGCGTCAAGTTCGGCAACGCGCAGCTGGTCGACTCGATGAACCACGACGGGCTGACCGACACCTTCGACCAGGTGGCCATGGGCCTGCTCACCGAGCAGGCCAACGGCCGCTACG
>Ga0325400_1000823_pt1 | contig 24235 bp, 23 predicted proteins | sample PopdelMetagenome_2_FD_205662 | JGI IMG/M metagenome (GOLD analysis project Ga0325400, IMG submission 205662) | Populus deltoides microbial communities from Bellville, Georgia, United States - Xylem-PdKOR-R1 | ecosystem: Host-associated > Plants > Phyllosphere > Stem > Wood/Secondary xylem...
TGGTCGGGTCCGCCGACGCGGTCGCCGCCTCCAGCGAGGAGCTGTCCGCCTCGGCCGCGCAGATCGCCGCCTCGGCCGAGCAGACCAGTGCGCAGTCCGGCGCGGTCTCCGGCTCGGCCGACGAGGTGTCCCGCTCGGTGGCCACCGTCGCCGCGGGTGCCGAGGAGATGAGCGCCTCGATCCGGGAGATCGCGCAGAACGCCAACGAGGCGGCCCGGGTCGCCGCGGAGGCCGTCACCGAGGCCGAGGAGACCAACCAGACCATCCAGAAGCTGGGGCTGTCGTCCAAGGAGATCGGCGACGTGGTCAAGGTGATCACGAGCATCGCGGAGCAGACGAACCTGCTGGCGCTGAACGCGACGATCGAGGCCGCGCGGGCCGGTGAGGCGGGCAAGGGCTTCGCGGTGGTGGCCAACGAGGTCAAGGAGCTGGCGCAGGAGACCGCGCGGGCGACGGAGGACATCGCGCGGCGGGTGGAGGCCATCCAGGCCGACACCGGTGGTGCGGTGGCCGCGATCGGCCGGATCGGTGAGGTCATCGGGCAGATCAACGACTACCAGCTGACCATCGCCAGCGCGGTGGAGGAGCAGACCGCGACGACCAACGAGATGTCGCGCAGCGTGGCCGAGGCGGCCGGCGGGACGACGCAGATCGCCGCCACCATCACCGGCGTCTCGGCGGCGGCCGGGACGACGACGCAGGCGCTCGGGCAGACCCGGGTCGCCGTCGACGAGCTGGCCCGGATGGCCGGGGAGCTGCGGACCACGGTGGGGACCTTCACGTGGTGACCGAGACGGTGGTCGAGGACGGCCGGCAGGTCCGGCGCAAGCGGGGGCTGGCCTACCGTTCCCTGCGGTTCAAGGGCCTGTTCCTGGGCGGGGTGGTGCTCGCCGCGGTCGGTGGGCTGCTCGCCGCCCTGGTCGTCGGCAACGCGGCCATCGCGGCCTCGTCGTCCCGCCTGGAGGAGCTGACGGCGGCCCGGACCGCCGTCCTGGAGCTGGGCAACCGGACCAGCGACCTGCAGGTCGAGGCCTACGAGGCGCTCGTCCGCGCCGACCCGCAGAGCCAGCGCGACCAGGTGGCCGCGCTGGCCGGGCAGGTCGACGAGCTGGTGGGGCAGCTGGCCGACGTCCCCGGGGACACCGCCGCCCGGCCGCTGGTCGAGGGCCTGTCCGGCACCGTCACCGACTACGCCGCCGCGGTGGTGGCCTTCGTCGACGACGCCGTCGCCGACCAGGACGCCGCCCGTCCGCGCTGGACGGAGGTGCAGGCCGCCGAGGACAGCGCAGGGAAGGCGGTCGCCGACGCCGCCGCCGCGCTGGGCGCCGACCAGGCCACCGCGCAGGCCGGGATGGACCGGACCCTGCTGGTCACCACCTGGGTCGGCCCGCTGGTGGCGCTGCTGGGCCTGGGCGTCGTCGCCCGGGTCGGCAAGGCCACCTACCTGTCGGTGGTCCGCCCGGTGGGCCGGCTCAAGCGTGGGCTGGAGGCCCTCGCCGACGGCGACCTGACCGCCGACCTCGGCGTCCGCGGCACCGACGAGATCGGGCAGATGGGGCGCACCCTGCAGCGGGCGCAGACCTCGCTGCGCGAGGTCATCGGCTCGGTGGTCAGCTCGGCGGCGGCCGTCGCCGCGGCGAGCGCCGAGCTGGCGTCCTCGGCCGCGCAGATCTCCGCGTCGGCCGAGCAGACCTCCGACCAGTCGGGCGCGGCGAGCACCGCCGCGGCCGAGGTCTCCCGGTCGGTGGCCACCGTCGCCGCCGGCGCCGAGCAGATGGGCGCCTCGATCCGGGAGATCGCGCAGAACGCCAACGAGGCCGCGCGGGTCGCGGCCGGGGCGGTCAGCGAGGCCGCCGCCACGAACGAGACCATCGCCCGGCTGGGGGCGTCGTCGCAGGAGATCGGCGACGTGGTCAAGCTGATCTCGACCATCGCCGGGCAGACGAACCTGCTGGCGCTCAACGCCACCATCGAGGCGGCGCGGGCCGGGGAGGCCGGCAAGGGCTTCGCGGTGGTCGCCGACGAGGTCAAGCAGCTGGCGCAGGAGACCGCCCGCGCCACCGAGGAGATCACCCGGCGGGTCGAGGCCATCCAGTCCGACACCGGCGGCGCGGTCGAGGCGATCGGCCGGATCGGCGCGGTCATCGAGCAGATCAACGACTACCAGCTGACCATCGCCAGCGCGGTGGAGCAGCAGACCGCCACCACCGGGGAGATGACCCGCTCGGTCTCCGGCGCGGCGACCGGCACCGCGCAGATCACCGCCAACATCGACGGGGTCTCCGGTGCCGCCCGCTCCACGACGCAGGCGCTCGGGCACAGCCAGGTCGCGGTCGACGAGCTGGCCCGGATGGCCGGGGAGCTGCGGGCGACCGTGGCGACCTTCCGGACCTGACCCCTACACCTGGAAGGAGCGGCGGGACAGGCCCATCATCCAGCCCTCGACCGTGGTGGTGGCCGGGGTCTCGGGGTCGTCGGCGGCACCGAGGGTGACGAACAGCGGGCTCAGGTGCTCCACCGTGGGGTGGGCGTAGGGCAGCCCGGGGGCGTCGGCGGCGTAGCGGGCCAGGCCCTCGACGTCGCCGGCGGCCAGCAGTTCGGCGGCCCAGGCGTCGAAGTCGCGCGACCAGCCGGGCACGGTGCCCGACGCGATCGACTCGCGGGTCAGGAACGGCAGGCCGTGGGTCATGAACCCCGACCCGATGACCAGGGTGCCCTCGGCGCGCAGCTCGCGGATGCGCCGGCCGAGGTCGAGCAGCCGGTGCGGGTCGGAGGTGGGCAGGCTCAGCTGCAGCACCGGGACGTCGCCGAGGGGGTACATCACCTTCAGCGGCACCCAGGCGCCGTGGTCCAGGCCGCGGCTGCGGTGCTCGTGCACGGCCTCGCCGTCGGGCATCGCCGCGGCGACCCGGCGGGCCAGGTCGGAGGCGTCGGGCGTCGGGTAGGTCATCTCGTAGTACCGGCGGGCGAACCCGCCGAAGTCGTAGACCAGCGGGGTGTTCGCCGCCGAGGAGGAGATGGACAGCGGCGCGGACTCCCAGTGCGCGCTGACGATCAGCACGTCCTTGGGCTTGGGCATCGACAGCGCCCAGGTGTGCAGCTCGCGCATCCACGGACCGTCGTCGAACAGCGGGGGCGCACCGTGGCTGAGGTACAGGCTGGGCAGTGCCCCGTCGCCGTCGCCCCAGGTGCGCTGCTCCCGGGCCGCCGGGAGGGCGTCGACGAGGAACTCGTCGAAGGCACCGGCCGGCACCCGGGGGTCGAAGATCGAGGTCATGGCCCGACCGTACGCCCATGTGCTTGAGACTTCAAGCAATGCCGCGCGTGCTCATCCGTCCCCGCCGGGCCGACCGCTCAGCGCAGCCAGACCGCCTGGTAGGGCGCCAGCTGCACCGCGCCGTCGGCGATCCGCGGACCGGCGCCGGTGAGGTGGTCCACCACGGTCGCCGGGTCCAGCCCGAGCTCGCGCAGCAGCTCCAGCGGCACGTGCCGGGGCTCGGGCGCCACGTTGTAGGCGCCGAGCACCGTGCCCAGCGGGTGGTGCCGGGCGACCAGCAGGACGGCGGGGTCGCGCGGGTCGAGCACCGTGGCCGGCACCGCGGCGTGCAGCTGGGGCAGGGACGTGCGGGCCCGCACCAGGGCGGCGATGCCCTCGGCGACGGCCGGGGAGTCCGGCACCGGCCGGTCGTCGGCGCCCCAGGTCAGCCGCGGCCGGTGCGCCCAGCGGTTGTCGGCGGCGTGCCCGGGCTCCTCGGCCCAGTGCGGGTCGTTCCGCAGGCCCAGCTCGTCCCCGGACCACAGCACCGGGATGCCGCCGAACCCCATGACCACCGCGTGCGCCAGCAGCACCCGGGCGACCGCCTGCGGGTCCCAGGAACCCAGGCCGGCCAGCGACGCCGCCGTCCCGGAGATCCGCCGGTCGCCGGTGGCCTCGTTCTCCCCGAACACCAGGCCCTGCGCCCAGGACTGCCAGAAGTCGCCGGAGTACCAGTCGGACAGGAACCGGCGGTGCTCGTACCCGCTGATGCCCACCGCCGCGGCGTCGCCGTCGTCGATCGCCCAGCCGATGTCGTCGTGGCAGCGCACGTAGGTGACCCACGCGGTGGTCGAGGGCGGGGCCGGCAGCTGCTGCAGGGCGTAGGAGGCCAGCACGGCGTCCCGGCTGGCCAGGGCCGACCAGATCTGCACCATCAGCCCGTTGTGGTAGGCCAGGTCGCTGACCTTGCCCCAGTGCTCGCCGGCGCCGAGGTAGGGCAGCAGGTCGCGGGGGCCGACGATGGCCTCGGCCTTGAACAGCAGCGCCGGGCAGGCGATCCGGGCGACCGTGCGCAGCGCCTGGGTGAGCGCGTGCACCTCGGGCTGGTTCTGGCAGTCGGTGCCCAGCCGCTTCCAGGTGAAGGCGATGGCGTCCAGGCGGAGCACCTCGACGCCCCGGTTGGCCAGGTCCAGCACCACCTGGGCGTACTCGCACAGCACGTCGGGGTTCGCGAAGTCGACGTCCCACTGGTAGCGGTTGAACGTCGTCCACACCCAGCCGGCCAGGTCGTCGTCCCAGGTGAAGTTGCCCGGGGCCAGGTCGGGGAAGACCTCGGGCAGCGTGGCCTCGTAGGCGTCGGGCTGCGTGCGGTCGTCGAAGACGTGGAAGTAGGCCCGCTTGACCGGGTCACCGGCCTTGGCCGCCCGCGCCCAGGCGTGGCTGTCGGCGACGTGGTTGAGCACCAGGTCCAGGCACAGGCTCATGCCCCGGCCCCGCAGCTCGCGGGTGAGCGAGGCCAGGTCGTCCATGGTGCCGAGGTCGGGGCGGACCGAGCCGTAGTCGGCCACCGCGTAGCCGCCGTCGTCGGGCGGGGGGCCGGGGGTGAGCAACGGCATCAGGTGCAGGTACCGGACGCCGAGGGACTTCAGGTAGGGCACCCGGGCGGCGACCGCGGCCAGGTCGCCGGCGAACCGGTCGGCGTAGGCGGCGTAGCCCACCACGTCGGGCCGCTGGAACCAGTCCGGGGCCAGCGAGCGGCGCAGGTCCAGGGCGTGCAGCTCCTCGTCCCGGGCGGCGAAGGCGCGGGCCGCGGCGACCAGCAGCCGGTCGGCCACCGCGGCGGGGTCGAGGTAGAGGGGCGTCAGCGCGGCGAGCAGGTCGGGCAGCCACCGGTCGACCCGGGCGCGCAGCAGCTCCGACCGGTGCGCGGGGAGGTCGGCGAGGACGGCGTCGACGGGGGCCACCGGTGCAGCATCCCAGCTCAGGACGGGGGCGCCCACCGACGGGCGGACAGCTCGCCGACCATCGTGGCGAGCTCGGCGCGCAGCCGCGGCAGGTCTCGGACCGCCTCGCCCAGCACCCGCTCGGCCGCGTCGTCGGCGCCGGCCTCGGTCAGGGCGGTGCGACCGGAGGCGGTGGCGCTGACCTCGACGCGGCGGCGGTCGGCCGTCGAGCGCTCGCGGACGACGTGGCCCTGCCGCTCCAGCCGCTCCAGCATGCGGCTCATCGTCTGGTCCTCGACCTGCATGGCCTGGGCCAGCTCGCGCTGGGAGCGCGGGGCGGAGGACACCAGGTGCAGGACGGCGAAGCTGGCGTGGTTGAGGTCCCACTGCGCGAGGTGGGCGTCCCAGGCGTGCTCGGCCAGCCGGGCGGCGGTGGACAGCAGCCGGCCGGTGGCCCAGCCGGACAGGTCGGACGGCTGCGACACGCCCTACCTCCCCCGTCGAATGGTCAGCCTGCTGAACATCCTCTACCGTTCGCTCAGCAGGCTGACCATTGTGGCCCCCAGGAGACCTCCGTGCCCGAGAACACCCCTCCCCGCCGTCGGCTGCGGTGGCTGCTGCCCGCCCTCCTCGTGGTCGGGTGGCTGGCCCTGTCGGGCGTCGCCGGGCCCTACAGCGGCAAGCTCTCGGAGGTCCAGAGCAACGACCAGAGCGAGTTCCTGCCCGGGTCCGCGGAGTCGCAGCGGGTCGCCGAGCTGTCCGCCGGGTTCAGCGACTCCGACGCCTTCCCGGCCTTCCTGCTGGTGGAGTCCGACAGCGCGCTGACCCAGGACCAACTCGCCGCGTTCGGCCGGTTCGCCCAGTCGGTCCCCGGCATCGAGGTCGCCGACGGCCGCACGGTCTCGGACTTCCTGGTGCCCGGCCCGATCCCGGTCATCCCGAGCGAGGACGGCCGGGCGGCGCTGGCGCTGGTGTCCTTCGACGCCGGCGAGCTGTCCGCCCAGCTCCCGGACGGCGAGAGCCCGATCACCACCGCGGTGCAGCAGATCCGCGACGCCGAGCCCGACCTGTCCGGCGCCACGGTCTACGTCGCCGGGCCCGCGGCCACCACCGCCGACCTGGTCAGCGCGTTCGGCGGCATCGACGGCACCCTGCTGCTGGTCGCCGGCATCGCCGTCCTGGTCATCCTGCTGGTGGTCTACCGGTCCCCGGTGCTGCCCTTCTTCGTGCTGCTCACCGCGGGGTTCGCGCTGACGACCGCGAGCCTGGTCGTCTACCTGCTCGCCGACGCCGGCGTGGTCACCCTCGACGGCCAGGGCCAGGGCATCCTCTCGATCCTGGTGGTGGGTGCGGCCACCGACTACTCCCTGCTGCTGGTCGCCCGCTACCGCGAGGAGCTGCGCCGGCACGACGACCGGTACGACGCGATGCGCCGGGCCTGGCGGCAGACCCTGGAGCCGGTGCTGGCCAGCGCCTCGACCGTCGTCCTCGGGCTGCTGTGCCTGCTGCTCGCCGACATCGGCCCCACCCGCGGCCTGGGTCCGGTGACCGCGGTGGGCATCGTCGCGGCGGTGCTGGCCGCGCTGACCTTCCTGCCCGCCCTGCTCGTGCTCCCCGGCCGGACCTCGGGGGGCGAGCACGGCCGCTGGGTGTTCTGGCCGGCGGTGCCGCACGTGGGCTCGCAGGGCCCGGAGTCCACCGGCGCGTGGGCGCGGGTGTCGCGCCTGGTCGGCCGCCGCCCGGTCGCCGTGGGCGTGCTCAGCGCGCTGTTCCTGCTGGTGCTGGCCGCCTTCGCCCCCACGCTGCCCAGCGACGGCGTCTCGCAGAGCGACACCTTCCTGGACCGGGTGGAGTCCGTCGTGGGCGGCGAGGCGCTGGCCCGGCACTTCCCGGCCGGGTCCGGCTCGCCGACGCTGGTCGTGGCGCCCGAGGCCGACCTGGCCGCGGTGACCAGCGCGGTCGAGGCCGCCGACGGCGTCTCCGCCGTCCAGCCGACCGTCGACCAGGCCACCGGCCGGCCCCGGGTCGTCGACGGCCTGGTGGAGCTGCAGGTCACCCTCGACGACGCGGCCGACTCCCCCGCCGCCGAGGACGCCGTGGCCGCCCTGCGCACCGACCTGGACGCCGTCTCCCCGGACGTGCTGGTGGGCGGGACGACGGCGCAGGCGCTGGACGTCAAGGACACCTCCACCGCCGACCGCGACCGGATCATCCCGGTCATCCTGCTGGTGGTCTTCGTGGTGCTGGCCCTGCTGCTGCGCTCGCTGGTGGCGCCGCTGCTGCTGCTGGTCTGCAACGTGCTGTCCTTCGCGGCCACCCTCGGTGCGGCGGCGCTGGTCTTCGACCACGTGCTCGACCTGCCCGGCGGTGACCCGACCGTGCCGCTGTACGCCTTCGTGTTCCTGGTCGCGCTGGGGATCGACTACTCGATCTTCCTGATGACCCGGGTGCGGGAGGAGTCGCTGCACCACGGCACCCGGGCCGGCGTGCTCACCGGCCTGTCGGTCACCGGCGGCGTCATCACCAGCGCCGGGATCGTGCTGGCCGCGACCTTCGCCGCGCTGGGTGTGCTGCCGATCCTGTTCCTGTTGCAGATCGCGTTCCTGGTCGCCTTCGGCGTGCTGCTGGACACCTTCGTCGTCCGGTCCCTGCTGGTCCCGGCGGCCGTGCTGCTGATCGGCAAGAAGGTCTGGTGGCCGAGCAAGCTGGCGAAGGCCGAGCCGGCGCCGGCCGCGGACCCGGACCCCGTCCCCGCCGCCCGGTAGGTCCTCTCCCCGGACCTGGTGCGCTGAGCCACCCACCGACTCAGCGCACCAGGTCCGCTGATCCGCCCACCGCGTCACCGCACCAGTCCGCTGATTCGCCCACTGCGTCACCGCACCAGGTCCGTTGATCCGACCGGCGGGTCACCCGGGCTCGTGCAGTGATCCGTGGGGTGGCTCACCGCACTGGGTCGGCAGGAAGAAGGTGTCGGCCGGGGCGCCCCGGCGTCCGGTCAGGCCTGCCAGCGGTACTCGAGCTCGGGGCGGCCGGTGCCGCCGTAGCGCGGCTGGCGGCTGACCAGCCCCGCGTCGGCCAGGTGCTCCAGGTAGCGCCGCGCGGTGATCCGGGAGGCACCGATGGCCTCCGCGGCCTCCCCGGCGCTCACCCCGTCCCGCGCGCGCACCGCGGCGACCACCGCCTCCAGGGTCTCCCGGCCCATGCCCTTGGGCAGCGGCGCGGGCCGGGCCGGGCGGGCGTGGTCCAGCGCCCGGTCCACGGCGTCCTGACCGGCCACGTCGCCCTCGGCCCGCAGCACGGCGCGGTGCTCGGCGTAGGCGGCCAGCCGGTCGCGCAGCGCCGACCCGGTGAACGGCTTGAGCAGGTAGCCGACCACGCCGTGCGCGGCCGCGGCCCGCACCGTGGCCAGCTCCCGGGCCGAGGTCACGGCCAGCACGTCGACGTCCCGGCCGGCCGCGCGCAGCCGGCGCAGCAGCTCGGTGCCGTGCGTGTCGGGCAGGTTCATGTCCAGCAGCACCAGGTCGACCTCGGTGCGGCCCAGCGCGTCCCATGCCGCCCGGCCGGTGCCGGCGACACCCACGCAGCGGAACCCGGGGGCGCGGTCGACGTGCGCGCGGTGCGCCTCCGCGGCGACCGGCTCGTCCTCGACCACCAGCACCGCCAGGTCGCTCACGGTGACACCGCCGCGCGCACCGGCAGGGAGACGGCGAACTCCGCGCCCGGGCCGGGGCGCACCGACACCGTGCCGCCGTTGCGCTTGACCGCCTGCGCGACGAGCGCCAGGCCGAGGCCCTGGCCGGTGGCCTTGGTGGTCCAGCCGCGGCGGAACACCTGGTCGGGGTCGTCCACGCCGGGGCCGGTGTCCTCGACCCGCAGCTCGAGGTGCCCGTCGGCCTGCCAGAGCGCCAGCTGCACCTCGCGCGGCGGGTCGCCGGCGAGGGCGGCGTCGATGGCGTTGTCCAGCAGGTTGCCCACGATGGTGACCAGGTCCCCGCCCGGGATGCCGGTGGCGCCCACCGAGGTGGCCGGGTCGATCTCCAGGGTCACGCCCCGCTCGTGCGCCGTGGCGGCCTTGCCCAGCAGGAGCGCGGCCAGCACCGGCTCCTCGACGGCCTCCACCACCCGGTCGGTGAGCCGCTGGGCCACGGCGAGCTCGGCGGTGGCGAACTCCACCGCCTCCTCGGTGCGGCCGAGCTCGACCAGGGACACCGTGGTGTGCAGCCGGTTGGCCGCCTCGTGGGCCTGGGAGCGCAGCGACTCGGCGAAGGCGCGCACGCTGTCCAGCTCACCGGTGAGGGCCTGCAGGTCGGTGTGGTCGCGCAGGGTCACCACGGCACCGACCGAGCCGCCCTTCGGGGTGGCCGGCATCTGGCTGACCACCAGCACCCGGTCGCCGCTGACGTGCACCTCGTCCACGGCCAGCCGCTGCTGGGACAGGGTGCCCGACAGCTCGGGGGACAACCCCAGCTCGGTGACGTGCCGGCCGGTGACGTCGCCGTCCAGCCCGAGCAGCCGGCGGGCCTCGTCGTTGACCAGCTGCACCCGGCGGTCGCCGTCCAGCAGCAGCAGGCCCTCGCGGACGGCGTGCAGCACCGCGTCGTAGTACTCGAGCATCCGGGCCAGTGGCTCGGCACCGAGGCCGTGGGTCTGGCGGCGCAGCCGGCGGCTGATCAGCCAGCTGCCCAGCGCGCCGACGGCGAGCACGGCGGCCGCCACGCCCAGCACCCCGGGCAGGGCCGAGGCCACGTCGGCCCCGATGGCCGAGACGGTGATGCCCACGCTGACCAGCGCGACGACGTCGGTGGTGCTCCCGGTGGCGAAGATCGGCGCCACGGCGCGCACCGACGGGCCGAGCGTGCCGGTGTAGGTCTCGGTGAACGTCTGCCCGGCCAGCGCCCGCGCGATGTTCCCCCGGAACGGCTTGCCGATCTGGGTGGGGTCGGGGTGGGTGAACCGGGTGCGGTCGGGCGCCATCACGGTGATGAAGGACGTCGCGGTGTCGGCGCGGACCTGCTCGACGTAGGGCTGCAGCACGGCGGTCGGGTCGGGCTCCACCACGGCCTGCCGCACCAGCGGGGAGTCCGCAATGGTCTCGGCGATGCTGCGGGCCTGGTTGGCCGCGCGGTCCTCCACGGCGCCGCGGGCGTCGACGACGGCGGTCCAGCCCAGGGCGAGCACCACGACGACCAGCACCAGCGCCTGCAGGCCCAGCAGCTGGCGGGCCAGGCTGCCGCGCTCGCGGCGGCTGCGGGCCAGCACGGCGGGGATGCGCACGGGGGAAGTGTGCACGCAATGAACGCAACGGTGACCGGCGTCACGCGGCCCGGCACGGTGATGACGTCGCCGCTCCCGGCGACCCCGCCGACTCCACAGGAGCAGTCATGGCCAGCACCACCGACGCCGCCGCCGCGCCGCGGCAGAAGCGCGACAAGACCCACTGGCTCTACATCGCGGTCATCGTCGCCGTCCTCGCCGGCATCGTCGTCGGCCTGGTGTTCCCCGACTTCGGCAAGGAGCTGAAGTGGCTGGGGACCCTGTTCGTCAACCTCATCAAGATGATCATCGCGCCGGTCATCTTCTGCACGATCGTGCTGGGCATCGGCGCCATCCGGAAGGCCGCGCAGGTCGGCCGGATCGGCGGGCTGGCGCTGGGCTACTTCATCGCGATGTCCACCGTGGCGCTGTTCATCGGCCTGCTGGTCGGCAACGTCCTGCACCCCGGTGACGGCCTGCAGCTGACCGACGAGGTGCGCGGCGCCGGCGCCGACCTGCTCAGCGAGTCGGCCGAGGGCGCCCCCGAGGGCACCACCGGCTTCCTGCTCAGCCTGATCCCGACCACCCTGCTGTCCTCGCTGACCAGCGGTTCGGTGCTGCAGGCCCTGCTGGTCGCGCTGCTGGTGGGCTTCGCGCTGCAGGCCATGGGCAAGGCGGGCACGCCGATCCTCACCGGCATCGGCCACCTGCAGAAGCTGGTCTTCCGCATCCTGGCGATGATCATGTGGGTCGCCCCGATCGGTGCCTTCGGTGCCATTGCCGCCGTCGTCGGCGCCACCGGCGTCCAGGCGCTGAAGAGCCTCGGCATCCTGATGCTGGGCTTCTACCTGACCTGCGCGGTGTTCGTCTTCCTCTTCCTCGGCACGATCCTGCGGGTGGTCGTCGGGATCAACGTCTTCTCGTTCCTGAAGTACCTGGGCCGCGAGTACCTGCTGATCGTCTCCTCGTCCTCCTCGGAGACCGCGCTGCCCCGCCTGATCGCCAAGATGGAGCACATCGGCGTGAGCAAGCCGGTCGCCGGGATCGTGGTGCCGACCGGGTACTCCTTCAACCTCGACGGCACCGCGATCTACCTGACGATGGCCTCGCTGTTCATCGCCGAGGCCCTCGGCGACCCGCTGAGCGTCGCCGAGCAGATCGGCCTGCTGGTCTTCATGATCGTCGCCTCGAAGGGCGCGGCCGGGGTCTCCGGCGCCGGCCTGGCCACCCTGGCCGGCGGCCTGCAGAGCCACCGCCCCGAGCTGCTGGACGGCGTCGGCCTCATCGTCGGCATCGACCGGTTCATGAGCGAGGCCCGCGCGGTCACCAACTTCTCGGGCAACGCGATCGCCACGATGCTGGTGGCCACCTGGACCAAGGAGCTGGACCGGGAGCAGATGAAGGCCGTGCTCGCCGGCCAGCGCCCCTTCGACGAGACCACGATGCTCGACGACGGCCACGCCGCCCCGGACGTCGAGGACGCCGGCGACCAGCGCCGCGAGTTCGCCGGGGTGAACACCACCCGCTGACACCCCCCGGGACGCCGACGCCCGCACCTCCTCGACGAGGTGCGGGCGTCGTGCTGCCCGGGCCCGGTGACCGGTAGCGTCCCGGGGCGTGGCCCGGCTGCCGACCCTGCAGCAGCTGGCGTACTTCGTCGCCGCGGTCGAGCACGGCTCCTTCGTCGCCGCCGCCGAGGCCACCCACGTCGCCCAGCCCAGCCTGTCCGAGCAGGTGCGCCGGCTCGAGCACACCCTCGGCGTCACCCTCTTCGTGCGGACCAACCGCCGCCTGCAGCTCACCGAGGCCGGCCGGGCGCTGCTGCCGGCGGCCCGGCGCACCCTGGCCGACGCGCAGGCGCTGGCCGACAGCGCCCGCGGGGTGCGCGAGCTGGCCGGCGGCACGGTCAGCTTCGGCACCTTCTCCAGCGCGCACCTCTACCTGCTGACCGCGCTGATCGGGGACTTCCGGTCGCGCTACCCCGGGGTGGTCACCCGGGTGGTCGGGCTCAACAGCTCGGAGGTCGCCGCCCAGGTCCGCCGCGGCGAGCTCGAGGCCGGCCTGGTGCAGCTGCCCATCGACGAGCGCGGGCTCGAGGTCGGCCCTCCGGTGCTGGTGGACTCCGTCGTCTACGTCAGCACCGACGGCGACCGGGTCCGGACGCCGGTGACCGTGCAGCAGCTCGCCACGGCGCCCCTGATCCTGTCCGAGGCCCGGTGGGGTGCCGAGGACCCGCTGCGGCGGGTGCTCACCGAGCGGGCGGCCGCGGCCGGGCTCGTCCTGCAGCCGCAGATCGAGGTCGAGTTCCAGACCGCCGCGGTCGAGCTGGCCGCGCACGGGCTCGGCGACTCGCTGGTCAGCTACCTGGTCACCCGCTGGTCGGGCTACCCCGGCCGGCTGCACTGGGCACCGCTGGACCCGCCGGTGGTGGAGCGCTTCGCCTTCATCACCCGGGCCGGCGGCACGCTCAGCCCGGCCACCCGGGTGTTCATGGACCTGGCGCACACCCACATCAGGGCCCTGCAGCAGGCGGCGGACGGCGGCCCCGCCAGAGGCTGAGCCTTGAGCTGGCCTCGCGAACTGCCCGTTCACAACCAGCCCGGGGCCCCCGAGACTCCCTCCAGGACCGGCCGCACGGGCCGGCGAGGGGGGAGGACGCCGTGGCGAGCAGCACCGCACAGCGCGTCTGCGTGATCGGCGCCGGCGCGGCCGGGCTGGAGGCGGTCCGGGTGTTCCGGGACGCCGGGCACGAGGTGGTCGCGTTCGAGCGCGGCGACCGGACCGGCGGGCACTGGCACACCGACTACGAGGCGCTGCACCTGATCACGCCGCGGGACGTGTCCTGCTTCGACGGCGTCCCGATGCCCTCGACCTACCCGCTGTTCCCCAGCCGCGAGCAGGTGGTCGCCTACCTCGACGCCTTCGCCGCCGACCACGGCCTGCTCGACCACGTCCGGTTCGGCACGGAGGTCACCGCGGTCACCAGCCCGGACGACGGCGTCTCGGGCTGGGACGTGACGACGGCCGGCGGCACGGAGCGGTTCGACGCCGTGGTCGTGGCCAACGGGCACCACTGGGACCCCAAGCTCCCGGCCGTCGCGGCTGGCTTCACCGGCCGTTCGCTGCACTCCTCGCAGTACCGGTCGGTCGCCGACGTCGAGGGCCGCCGGGTGCTCGTGGTGGGCGCGGGCAACAGCGGCTGCGACCTCGCCGTCGACGCCGCCCACGCCCGGCTGGACGTGTCCATCGCGATGCGGCACGGGCAGGTGTTCCAGCCCAAGACCTTCTTCGGCCGGGGCCGCAACCAGCTCCCCTTCCTGGCCAAGCTCCCGCCGTGGGCCGCCGAACGGGTGCAGCGCGCGCTCGTGCGGGTGTCGGTGGGCACGCACGCCGACTACCCGGGGCTCCAGCAGCCGGTGACCCGCAACCTCAACGAGCAGCTGCCGGTGGTCAACGACCTGCTCCTCTACTGGCTGCAGCACGGCCGGATCACCGCCCGCACCGGCGTCGTCGGCACCGAGGGCCGCACGGTCTCCTTCGCCGACGGGTCGGCCGCCGAGTTCGACACCGTGCTGTGGGCGACCGGCTTCCGGGTCAGCCTCCCGTTCCTGGCGCCGGACCAGCTGACCTGGTCCGGCGGTGCGCCGCTGCGGGTGGGCGGGATGGTCGTCCCGGTCGGCACCGCACGGCTCTACACCGTCGGGTTGGCCAGCCCCCGCGGCGCCCAGTTCCCGGTGTTCAGCGCGCAGTCCGCCCTCGCCGTCCGGCTGCTCGGGCTGGAGGGCCGCACCGACCGGCCGCTGGCCGAGCTGCTGCTCGCGGCCGGGCCACCCACCGACCAGGTCGACGTGCTGCGCCCGGTGTGGACGCAGTGGATGGCCCGTGCGCACGCCGCGCTGGACACCGTCGCGCCGACCACCCCCGCCCGCACCGTCCAGGAGGTGTCCCGGTGAGCGACACCGTGCTGGTCACCGGCGCCGCCAGCGGCATGGGCCGGGCGTTGGTGCAGCGGCTGGTCGGCGCCGGCTGGCGGGTGCTGGCCCTGGACCGGGCCGCCGGCGCCCTCGACGCGCTGGCCGACGAGCTCGGCGAGCAGCTGGTGCCGGTGCCCGTGGACGTCACCGACCGGGCCGGGGTCACCGAGGCGGTCGACCGGCTCGTCGCCGGGCAGCGGCTCACCGGGGTGGTCAACTGCGCCGGCATCTACCCGCCCACCCGGCTGGACGACTTCACCGACGAGACCTACCGCGCGGTGTTCGACGTCAACGTGCTCGGGACCCTGGTGGTCACCGCCGCCGCCGTGCCGCACCTGCGGGCAGCCGGCGGCGGGGCGGTGGTCAACTTCGCCTCCGTCGACGCCTTCGCCGTCTCCCCCGGCCAGCTGCTCTACAGCGCGTCCAAGGCGGCCGTGCTGTCGCTGACCAGGTCCCTGGCCATCGAGCTCGCCCCCGACCAGGTGGTGGTGAACGCCGTCGCCCCGGGCTGGGTCGACACCCCCGGCAACGCCGCCACCGGCCGGATGGCCGAGGCCGCCGCCGGCATCCCGCTGGGGCGGGTGGCCGACCCCGACGAGGTCGCCGTCTGGGTCCAGCGGTTGCTGGAACCGGGCTACGTCACCGGCGAGACCGTGGTCATCGCCGGCGGCTCGGCGATGCGCTGACCCCCGCTCCACCCACCCCCACGAAGGAGAACAGATGCGCACCACCCACCTCCGCGCCGGTGCGCTCGCCGCCGCGACCCTGCTGGCGCTGTCCGCCTGCGGCGGCGGCCCGGACGACGGCGACGCCGGGGCAGGCAGCGCGGCCGCCCCCGACGGCGCCAAGCAGGTCAACGTCTACGGCGCCGACGGCAACATGAACAACGGCCTGGGCGAGGACTTCGCGAACTCCCCCGGCGCGCTGGCCGGCATGCGCGGCACCGTGCTGCTCACCGACGTCGGCCAGGACTTCCGCGACCGGCTGTTGGCCCTCGACCCGTCGCTGACCAACTTCAACACCGCCGCCGAGACCTACGACGCCGTGGTCATCGCCGCGCTCGCCGCGCAGCTCGCCGGCAGCAACCAGGCCACCGTCTGGGCGCCCTACGTCAACGGGGTGACCTTCGGCGGGGAGACCTGCACCGACTACGCCTCCTGCGACGCGATCGTGCAGGCCGGCGGCAACCCCGACTACGACGGCGTCAACGGCCCGCTGGCCTTCACCGAGCCCGGCGAGCCGTCGGTGGCGAGCTTCGCCATCGAGAGCTTCACCGAGGACAACCAGATCGACCTCGACGCCCGCGAGTTCGTGCAGGCCGGCGACCTGGCCGACGCCGCCACCGACGAGGGGCCGGCGCCGGCCGCGCCGGGCACCACCGGGGCGCCGCTGGTCATCGGCAGCCTCACCCCGCTGACCGGCAGCCTGTCCTACCAGGGGCCGCAGCAGATCGCGGCGCTGAACCTGGCCGTCGGCGACGTCAACGCCGCAGGCGGGGTCCTCGGCAGCCCGGTGCAGCTGAACACCGGTGACTCCGGCGACGCGAGCACCGACACCGCCACGCAGACCGCCGACCGGCTGCTGCAGAGCGGCGCGAACGTCATCGTCGGGGCGTCGTCCTCGGGCGTGACGCTCACCGTCATCGACGCGATCACCGGCGCCGGCGTCGCGATGATCAGCCCGGCCAGCACGTCCGACCGGCTGACCGACTACCCCGACCAGGGCCTGTTCTTCCGGACCGTGCCGCCGGACACCCTGCAGGCCCGGGCGCTGGCCGACCTGATCGGCGGCGACGGCAACAACACCGTCGGCATCCTCGCGCTCAACGACCCCTACGGCACCGGGTTGGCCGACAACACCGCCGCCGACCTGGTCGCCGACGGGCTGTCGGAGGACTCGATCCGCTCGCTGGTCTACGACCCGACGGCGGCGAACTTCGACAGCGAGGTCTCGCAGATGGTCGAGTTCAACCCCGACGCCATCCTGGTCATCGGGTTCGAGGAGACCAGCCGCATCATCCAGGGGCTCAACGCGCAGGGCATCGGCCCGCAGCGCTGACCCTCCCCGCACCGACGCACCCGGCCCTCCCCCGTGGGGCCGGGTGCGTCCTGCGTTCCACGTGGAACGGGTCAGGCGAGCTCGATCGCGAAGGCGAGCAGGAAGCCCAGCGCGGTGATCAGGCCGGTCCAGGTCCGGGTGCGGTCGAAGGCCTCCGGGATCATCGTGTCGGCGATCATCGTCAGGATCGCCCCGGCCGCCACCGCGGTGATGACGGCGATGGCCTCGGGCGGCGCGCTGCCCAGGGCGACGTAGCCGACGAGCGCGGACAGGCCCGAGAGCACCGCGATGCCACCCCAGACCCCGAAGACGTAGCCGGCGGACCGGCCGCCCCGCTTCATCCCGGCCGCGCTGGACAGCCCCTCGGGCACGTTGGAGATGAACACCGCGGCCAACACCGGCAGGCTCACCGCCCCGCCGCCGAGCAGTCCGACCCCCAGCACGACCGACTCCGGGACGCCGTCCAGCAGCGCGCCCACCGCGATCGCCGCGCCGCTGCCCTGCTGGTCGCCCTCCGAGGGCTGCTGGTCACCCGATCGCTTGCGGTGCCTGGCCCCGCGTCGGGCCAGCAGCGCGTTCGCACCGAGGTATGCGACCGCGCCGCCGAGGAAGCCCAGCGCGGTGGGCGCCAGGCCGCCCGTCTTCGCGGCCTCGGCCATGAGGTCGAAGGCCACCGCGGAGATGAGGACCCCGGAGCCGAAGGCCATCACCGAGGCGACCACGACCTGCGGCACGCGCAGGAACCAGGCGACCAGCGCACCGAGCACCAGGGCCCCGCCGCCCAGCAGCCCCCACAACCCGGCTTCCAGCCACGTCGGCACCGCACCCACCCCGCTCGTCGTCGACGGCGCCGGGGTCTGGACGCCGGGGCCGCTCCTGCCCCGCAGCCGTCGGGCTCAACCGGTGAGCAGGCCCAGCCGCTTGGTCAGGGCGGCGACGCGGTTGCGGGGGCCGACGACGCTGACCGCCCGGCAGGCGAGGTCCGCACCCGCGGTGCCGGCCAGCTCGGCGAGGTACTCGTCGTAGACCCGGTGCGTCTGCGCGGCCCGGGGCATGTCCACGACCAGGACGCCGGGGGACCCGACCGCCTTCGCCCGGACGGCGGCCAGCTCCTCGGCCGAGGCCACCAGCACGCTGCACCCCGCCCACGGCAGCCCCGGGTGGTGGGCGCCGTCGGCGTCCGGACCGCCGTGGGCGAGCAGGTGGTCCACGGCCGCGCCGGTGGCCGCGGCGGTGCAGGCGACGGCGTTGACCATCTCCCCGGCCGGCACGCCGGCGTCCACCACCACCACCCACTTGAGCCGGGCGCTGCGGGTGGGCTCGGCCGTCACGACCTCGTCGGCGGTGAAGGCGGGTACGTCGTCCGTCGTCATGCCCCTGACGCTAGGCACATCGACGGACCCGATGGGCCTCTACCGAACTTGGTTCGGCATCGTGCACCAGGATGGCCGCGTGGACGAACTCGATGCGGCGATCCTGCGGTCCCTCCAGTCCGATGCGCGGCGCAGCAACCGCGACGTCGCGGCCGAGGTGGGCGTGGCGCCCTCGACCGCGTTGGAGCGCACCCGGGCCCTGCGCGACCGGGGCGTGATCCGCGGGGCGACGCTGGACGTCGACCTGGCCTCGATCGGCCGGCCGGTTCAGGCGCTCATCGCGATCCGGGTGCGTCCGCCGTCGCGGCGGGCGATCGAGGCCTTCCGCGACTGGGTGCAGGGGCTGCCCGAGACCATCGGCCTGTTCGTCACCACCGGCACCGAGGACTTCCTGGTGCACGTGGCGGTCGCCGACAACCAGGCGCTGTACGCCTTCGTCATCGACCGGCTGACCCAGCGGCCCGAGGTGGCCGACGTCCGTACCAGCGTCGTCTACGAGCACCTGCGCCGACCGCCCCGGATCGAGGCGGGCGGCCGGTAGGTCAGCCGCCGAAGGCCTGGTCGAACAGGGCGCGCAGCTCGGGTGAGTCCGGGCCGCTGCCGCTGCAGGAGCCGATCGTCCCGCCGTCGGCGGACAGCAGGTAGACCTGCCCCTGCTCGAACGTGATCGGGGCACCGTCGACCACGCTGCCGTCGCCCTGGGTGACCTCCACGGTGTCGCCGACCTCGCCGGCGAACCGCTGCACCGTCTCCAGCACGACGACGCCGCCGGAGACCGCGGTGACCCGCCCGGCGAAGGCGACGTCGCTCTCGGCCAGCAGCTCCGGGGTCAGGGCGGCGCAGCTGGCGGAGACGTCGGGCGCGGCCAGGGCGAGGGTCGTCGTCCCCCCGTCCCGGTCGGTCAGCGCCAGCGCTCCCCCGCCGACCGCGACGACGGCGGCGGCGGCCGCGGCGAGCAGCAGGGCGCGGGGACGGCGGGTCGGTGCGGCGGTGCTGGTCACGGTGTCCTCCAGGAGCTGGTCGAGCCGCTCGGGGGCGAGCGGGGGCAGGTCGGGGAGGGGGTCGGCGGCCCGCAGCCGGGCGTCGAGCTGTGCGTCGGTGTGCTCGTCGGTCATGCCCTCCCCCTCCCTCGTCCCGTCCTGTCCGGCTCGGGGTCTCGCCTTTCCAGCGCCTGCCGCAGCCGGCCGCGGGCCCGGTGCAGCCGGATGGCCACCGCGTTGGGGGTGGTGCCCAGCAGCTGGGCGAGCTGGCCGTGGCTGAGCCCGTCCCAGGCGGACAGCCGCAGCAGCTCGGCGTCGGCGTCGGTCAGCGTGGTGAGCGCGGCGCGGAGGCGGGCGGCGTCGTCCAGGGCGCCGGCGACGTCCTCGGCCGGGTCGGGCACCGGGTCGCCCGGACCGATCCGGCAGGCGAGCCGGTGCTGGCGCCGGCGGCTGCGCTCGGCGTTGGCCAGGCACAGCCGGGCCACCCCGATCGCCCACGGCACCGGGTCGGCGGGGACGTCGGCCGCCCGCCGCCACAGCACCAGCAGCACCTCGCCCAGTGCGTCGTCGGCGGTCGCGGGGTCGGTGCGCCGGCGCAGGTAGCGGCGCACCGGCTCCACGACGGCCCGCGCCACCGACTCGAACTCCTCCACGCCCCCCTCTGTCCGGGACACGCGGCGCCCTTTCAGTCCGGCTGGCGGAGCAGGTAGCGGCCGAAGTGCGGCACGGTGAAGGCGATCTGCCCGCGCTCGGCGCTGTAGACAAGGCCCTTCTTGATCAGCGAGTCCCGCGCCGGCGACAGCGAGGCGGGCTTGCGGCCCAGCGACACCGCGACGTCGCTGGTGCTCACCGCCGCGCCGGCCGGCCCGCCCAGGTCGGCCATGGCGTGCATGTACTCCCGCTCGGCCGGGGTCGCCCGGTCGTAGCGCGAGCCGAAGAAGCCCACCGCGAGCTCGGCCTCGGCGGCGGGGGCCGCCACGGCGACGTCGTCGGCGGTGATGGGGGTGGTGGCGGCGAGGTCCCAGGTGACCTTGCCGTAGGCCTGCACGAAGTAGGGGTAGCCGTCGGCGGCGGCGTACAGGGCGTCCAGCGCCTCCGTCGTGTACTCGACGTCCTCCCGCTCGGCCGGGCCGACCAGCGCCCGGTCGGCCGCGGCCCGGTCCAGCCGGTCGATCCGCAGGTAGCGGAACAGCCGCTCCGAGTAGGACTTGGACGCCGAGAGGACGGCGGGCAGGTGCGGCAGCCCGGCGCCCACGACGATCAGGGGGGCGCCCTGCTGGGACAGCTCGTGGCAGGCGGCGCAGATGGCGCTGACGTCGTCGGGCTGCACGTCCTGCATCTCGTCGATGAACAGCGCGATGCCCTTGCCGGTGTCCGCGGCGACCCCGGCGGCGTCGGAGAGCAGCTCGACCAGGTCGATCTCCATGTCGCCGGTGTCGGCCCGCCCGGTGGCGGCGGGGGCGTCGATGCCGGGCTGCCAGCGGTCGCGGATCTTCGCGTCGGCCGGCTGGTGCTGGGCGAAGGCCTTGACCACCCCGAGGACGTCGGCCACCGCCTCGGCGTTGCCGTGCCGCGGCCCCAGCTCCCGCAGCGCCATGTGCAGCGCACTGGCCACCGGCCGGCGCAGCGACTGGTCGGGCCGCGCCTCGATCTTCCCGGTGCCCCACCCGCGGGCGATCGCCGCCGAGCGCAGGTGGTTGAGCAGCACGGTCTTGCCGACCCCGCGCAGCCCGGTGAGCACCAGCGACCGCTCCGGCCGGCCGTGAGCGATCCGCTCCAGCACGACGTCGAAGGCGCCCAGCTCGGCGTCCCGGCCGGCGAGCTCCGGCGGGCGCTGGCCCGCGCCGGGGGCGTAGGGGTTCCGCACGGGATCCATGTCGGGCACCGTATTCCGCTCTCTAGTCCGGGACGTAGAACCGCGTAGAACGGGGTAGCGCGTGTCGCGTGCGGGTGCGCTACGACGGCTGGATCCTCGGTGCCGGGACGACGTCCGGGACCCGGCTGGTGGTCGGGCACTGGCCCCGCTCCCCGCTCGGCCCGGTCTCCGACGTGATGGTCGAGCGGCCCGACGGCCACCGGCTGCTGCTGGCGCAGACCGCCGAGCTGGCGGAGTTCGTGGCCGGCACCTACACCTTCGACGAGGTCCGGGTGGTGCCCGTGGCCGTGGGCCGGGCCGCCGACCAGTGGGTGGTGCACGCCGGTCCGCTCGCGCTGCGGGTGACCAGCGGCCGCCGTCCGGCCCTGGGCTGGCTGCTCCGGACCGTTCCGTCACCGCTGGCCCGCACCCCGGCCTGGGTAGGCCTGCTCGACCCGATCGCCCGGCTGGCTGGCATGCGCACCCGCGGGACGGCGGGCAACGGGCGCACCGAGTGGTACGGCGTGCAGGACCTGCACCTGCTGCGCTCGGCGTCGGTGGCCTGGGACGGCGCCGACCTCGGCGGCCTGGCGCCGGTGGACCCGCCGGTGCGGTTCGGCTTCGGCTCGGTGCCGCCGACGCCGTCCGTCGTCCGGGTGACCACGACGATCGGGTCGTCTACGGCTGTCTAGCCCTACGCCGAGACCGGCGTAGAGCGACCTCGACGCCGCCACCACCGCACGCCGAGCACGGCCAGCACGACCGCCGCCGGCCCGACGGTGATGGCCAGCCCCCACTCCCCCAGCCCGCCGGCCACCGAGCCGACGGCCACGTTGAACACCGCCCCGGGCAGCAGGCCGACGACGGTGCCCGCCAGGTACACCGGCAGCCGGACGCCGGACAGCCCGCCGGCGTAGTTGACCAGGAAGAACGGCAGCACCGGCGTCAACCGGGCCAGCAGGACGGCGGTGAACCCGCGGTCCATCGCCAGCTGGTCGGCCCGCCGCAGCCGGGGCCCGGCCAGCCGCAGCACCGTGTCCCGGCCCAGCGCCCGCCCGAGGCCGAACCCCAGCAACGCCCCGAGCAGCGCGCCGGTGACCGCGACCAGCAGGCCGGGCCAGAAGCCGAGCAGGATGCCGGTGAGCAGGGCCAGCGCGGTCCGCGGGATCGGCGCGAGGACGGCGAGGGCGGTGCCCCCGGCGATCGCGGCCCAGCCCAGCAGCCCCGCGTCGGCGACCCGGTTGCGCAGCTGGTCCACCGTCGGCAGGTCGGTGGTCAGCGCCACGACGGCGCCGACGGCGAGGATCACCAGCAGGAGCGCCGCGCGCACCGCCTCGCCCCTGCTCACCCGCGCCACGCGGCCCAGTGTCCCGGGTTCCCCCACACGGTGGGCCCGGCGCTGCCGTGACCCGATCGTGACCTCCCTGGTGTCGGGTGTCCGGACCGGTCACCGCGTCTACCGGGTGTGTCCACCACAGCGGGGAGCAGCGGGTGAGCGACGACGGGTTCACCGACTTCGTCGTCGAGGTGGAGGGGCCGCTGCTGCGGACGGCCTACCTGCTGACCGGCGACCACGGCCACGCCGAGGACCTGGTGCAGACCGCGCTGGTCAAGGCGCACCGGCACTGGGCGAAGGTGCAGCGCGCGGACTCCCCGCTGGCCTACGTCCGGCGGATCCTCGTCACCTCCCACGTCAGCTGGCGGCGGCGGATGTCGACCTCGGAGCAGGTCATCGAGACCGTCCCCGACCGGCCCGGCGACGACCTGCAGGACCGGCTGGCCACCACCGACCTCGTCCGCGCCGCGCTGCGGGAGCTGTCGCCCAAGGCGCGGGCGGTCGTCGTCCTGCGGTGGTTCGAGGACCTCACCGAGGCCGAGACCGCCCGGGTGCTCGGCTGCTCGCCCAGCACGGTCAGCACCCACGCGGCCCGTGGGCTGGCCGCCCTCCGGCGGCACCTGGACGCCACGTCCGCCGCCGACCCCGACACCTCGATCTACGCCCGGAGGACCTCGTGAGCACCGACGTCCGCACCCTGCTGCACGACCTGGCCGCCGACGCCCCCCGTGGCCGCGGCGAGGAGACCGCCGACCTGGTCGTCGACCTGCACCGCGCCCAGGACCGCCGCCGGCTGCGCTGGGCCGGGGTGGCTGCCGCGATCGCCGTGGTCGTCGCCGTCGTCCCCGTCCTGGTCGACCGGTCGGGGCCCACCGACGCGTCCGCGGTCGCCGCGGGCGGGACGACGGGGGTGGAGAGCCTGTTCGACGCCCCCACCCGCGGCTCGCTGGCGGACGACGCCGACGCCGTCGCCGTAGCGCTCGGTGCGAGCTGGCAGACCGGCATCACCGACGCCGCCGCGGGCCAGATCCTCGACCCCGCGCCGGAGAACCGGCACGTCGCGTTCGTGGGCGAGGTGCGCGGCGGCCAGGTCTGGGCGCTGGTCCTCGGCCGCACGAGCGGTCAGCTCGCCTACTCCTGGTTCGTGGACCCCGACCCGGCCGACGGTCTGGCGCTGCAGCCGGCCGGGGTGCCCAGCCGCACCACCGCCGCCGCCCCGATCGGCCTGCTCGACGTCGCCGGCGGGTCGGGGTACCTGGTGGTGGTCGCCCGTCCCGGCGACCAGGTCCGCTACAGCCCTGCGGTGACCGGCCTGTTCACCGCGGACACCACCGGCTTCGAGGACCTGCCCTCCGCCGACGGGGTGGTGCAGACCGGCGTCCAGCTGCCGCCGGCCGGCGTCCAGGCAGCCCCGGGCATCAGCGCCACCAGCGGTGCGGGCGAGGTCCCGGCGCGGTGGGTCGACAGCTTCGACTCCTCTCGTCCCTTCGGACCGTCCGCGTGGACCTCGGTGGAGTCGTCGGAGCTGCCCAGCGACCCGTCCTACGGTCCGCTGATCCAGCGGTGCATGGTCGACGCAGGCTGGGGGGTGAGCGTGTCGGTGAACGGGTCGCTCAGCTTCGACGGGCTCCTGACCGGGGAGGGCGTGGACGCCTTCTGGGCCGACCTCGACCGCTGCGAGACGTCGACCGGATACCGGTGACCAGCCGCATCCGCGCCGCGTTGCTCGCCGCCGGGGCGCTCGGGGCGGCGGCGTGCGGCGCCGGGGGCACCGTCTGCCCGGCCATCGGCTACGGCAGCGTGCTGGTCGTCGAGCTCTCCCGAGACTGGCCGGCCGGGTCCGACCGCACGGTCGAGCTGGACTGCGACCCGGCCTGCCCGCCGCCGGTCGTGCTGCTCGACGCCCCCACTCGCGTCCCGTTCCCTGGCCTGCCCGGCACCCCGGCCGTCCCGCCGCCGACCACCCCGCCACCCACGCCCGCCGACCCGGTGCTGGAGCTGGGCGAGGACGGGACCGCCCGGCTCGCGCTCTATGCGGAGCGGCCCGAGGAGGTGACGGCCCGGGTGCGGCAGGACGGCGTGGTGGTCGCCGAGGTGACGGTGCGCCCCGAGTTCGTGCGGGTCGACGGCACCGCCGAGTGCGGCGGCAACACCGAGGCGCGGATCGTGGTCCCCGCGCCCTGACTGTGCAGCTGCGGCCCCCGGGC
>Ga0325400_1000824_pt1 | contig 24230 bp, 22 predicted proteins | sample PopdelMetagenome_2_FD_205662 | JGI IMG/M metagenome (GOLD analysis project Ga0325400, IMG submission 205662) | Populus deltoides microbial communities from Bellville, Georgia, United States - Xylem-PdKOR-R1 | ecosystem: Host-associated > Plants > Phyllosphere > Stem > Wood/Secondary xylem...
GTCGTGCGCCTGCCCCAGCGTCAGGACGAAGGCAAATGGATGCCCTTGAACGTCGCCTCCGGCGTGGGGCTTGGTCGTGAACCCGCCGCGCAGTGGTGCGCCCGCATCACCGTGCTGTCGATTATGTCGGGGCTGGCATCGCGACCGGCCACGCCTGCCAGCGTCTCCAGCATAGCCTCGAACACGCCGGTCGTGGTTCACCGCCGGTAGCGCCGGAACACGCTGTTCCACTTGCCGTACGCGTCCGGCAGGCGCCGCCACTGTTCGCCTCGATCTGCTTCTGCTGCGCCTCGTCCCGGTTGCGCCAGAAGGTCATCACCGCTTCGTGCGCCTGGCGCTCATGGCCGGCGAGGCCGAGGCTCATGCGGGCGCCCCCGCGGTAACGGTCGACCGATCGGCGGCGGCGCGGTCGTGGAGCTTGCCGGCATCGCATAGGGTACGCCTGAGGTTGGGGGGCACATCCCGCCAGTGCGGCACGCGGATGCGGCGCAGGTACTGCGCCTGAAAGCGTAGGAGGCCGCCTCGCATCCTGGTCGAGTAGGCGGAGACGAACAGCCGGGCGATGCCGGAGCGAGGCACGGCCCGCAACGCGTGCAGGTCCCATTCTCCGGCCGTGATGTAGTAGAGGTTGTGGTGCGGGTAGAAAGCGCCGTCGTCGTATACGACGTGTGCTTCGCCCTTGATGTCCGGGATGAGCAGCTTGGGCTGCGCCGCTAGGGCGGGGAAGATACGGTCGATCGTGCGATACCAGCTGGCGGGGTTTTTGAACGCCACGTGGCGGCCGGCGATCCGGTCGCGTCGCAATTTCAGGTAGCGTTTCAGACGCGGATAGTCGTCCAGCCGTACCAGGCCGCCCACGTCGGCGAACGGGTTGACGACGCCGTAGCCGCGCCACTTCACGGTGCCCCCAGCGATGTCGCGCGTCATGACCAGTGGCAGCTTGCGGTCGTCCTAGACGTCGAGTTCGTCCATCGGAGCGATGAACGCCTTGTCGGATCCCGAGGCGACGCCGAGCCGCACCTTGCAGTCAGCTTTCTCGATCGTCGGCAGATCCGCTTCGAGGTGGCGGACCAGGGCCAAGCCGTCACGCGCGTCGACGATCCAGGGCTCCCTGCCGGTCGCGATTACCACGCGCTCGACGGCGGCGTCCGGCGCGGTGCCGGTCAGCGCCGTCGCCAACGCGCAGAGCGGGGCCGCGGCGATGGCGGGCCGGCGGGCGACGCTGGCCGCCCGCGGCGGCTCGTCGGCGATCACGAAGATGCCGGGATAGGCGACGACGTCGCCGACGAAAGCCGGGGTGTCGACCATGTCGACGAAGGCCCGGAGATGATAGCCCGCCGTGACCATATCGCGCAGCGGTCGCTCGTAGGGCTTCTTGATCCACTGGTCAGGGCGGATGAAGCTCAGCACGCCGCCCAATGCCGGCAGATGCGGCCGCGCGTAGAGGTCCGCCCGGTCATAGATGGTGGCGTAGCGGCGTTTGTATTCCCGTAGCAGGGCATCCGCGACGAGTCCCTGGCGGACGTAAGGGGGGCGACGACGTAGTCAAAGGACGTGGGCAGGTCGGCCAGCAGGAAGTTGCCGTGATGCAGCCAGGTGTCGCGCAACGACGCGGCTTGCGCGTTCGAGAGGCCCCGGCTCGTCAGCAGCCCCACCAGCGCCGAACCGGTGTCGGTGCAGGACTCGCGGTACAGCTCGACGGCGCGTACCACGTCGCCTTAGGTCCCGAACGGGATCGCTGCCCCCGGCGTACTCATAGGCCTTGAAGAGGCGATCGGCGGCGGGGAGCAAGAGGTCGCCGGCCCCGAAGGACGGCTCCAGCAGCCGCCGCCCGTGCAGGAGCTGGTCCGACGTGTACCCCCGAAACGTCGAGGATGAAGTCGACGACCTCGCGGCGGGTAAAGACCGCCCCGCGCGCAGCCGCTCCGGACACCGCCATCGTGAGTTCCTGACTGTGCCGGCTTTGGGCGTTTAGTCGGAGTTTAACAACGGGGTCCGTTCCGTCAGGTCCAAGCTGATCTCGCGTCCGTCGCTGAGCATCACGACGTAACGTGCCGTGTCGGCAAAATAGTTCATGCGGGACCATATCCGGTGTGACGCGGTTTGCGGCAGCTTGTTCGGGTCGATCCCGAGGTCGGCCAGCGTGACTTGGCGTATCACGCGCCCCCGGTCCCGGACGACGAGGACCTGTGTCGACGGTCCGTCGCCCCGATCAATCAGGCCGCCGGCTCGATATTCTTCCACGAGGAAGCGGCCATTCGGACTAAGGACGGCAAAATCCGGGGCGCTTGCCATGCTCCAGAGCAATGCACGCGGGGCGCGGCGCCCGTGCACGGAGGTTCGCCGCGCGCGCCGATCGATCGTCGCGCAAGGGCCATCGCCCGGCGTTCCGGTGCAGATGGTTTGAACTGGCGGTAGCTTGGCCCGCGGGGCATCCGCCACCGCCGGGACCGACGCGGAGGCGTACAGCATGGCTGCGACGATGACGGACGCCCGCCTCATGCGTAGAACATCACGCCCGGTATCAGCTTGTTCAGCTCCATGATCAGCATGACCAGATGCCGGTCGCGCACCTGATAGCCGATGTTCATGATGCTGTTGGTGTCCTTGATAAAGACGCTCTGCTTCTCATACTCGTCGTTCCACCACCGGAGCGTGTGCCCGAACTCATGGGCCACCACCTGATGGTGATCGTACGACCCGCCGATCTCGTTGACGCCCAGCCGCGGCAGGATGTCGGCCGTGCTTAATTGGATCATGTTCACCTTGGCGTAGGTGTAGGACCGGATGGGGAAGGTCGGCTCCGAGCCGGGAGGGACCTTGTTGGCCATCACTTCCCAGTGCCGGTGACCATTCACAGCCCACCGCACGTCGAAGGTGATCGGTACCTTGCGTGCCGACCAGGGGGCGGGCCCCAGGACGTTCAGCTGGATGCCCGAACTCCATATGCCCCAGATCGCCTTGTCCACTAGGCGGTGGAAGCGAACCTTCTCCTTATACGTCCAGGGCTGCGCCGTCGGGTAGACGAGCCAGTTGTAATGCCAGTCCTCGCGCACGAAGATCCGGCCGGTCTTGGTATCCAGGTCGATCGTGCACCAGCCGGTGTCGACAACGATGTTGGTCATCCCGTGCGCGATCCTTCTGCCGACTTGGCCGCCTTATCGCACCGGATCGACTGTGCAAGGCCAGCAGCACCGGCGTCCGATAAGGCCGGGGCGGTCGTGTGACCGCCCCGGCATGGGTCAGGCGAACGTCACCGCGGCCTGCCGGGCCAGACGGGCGGCGGCGCCTATGAGGCCGAAGCCTGCGATCATGAGCCCCCAGGTGGCGGGCTCGCGGGCAAGGGCGGCGGCGGTAGTGACGGTGAAGGCGGCGGGGCCGTTGACGCGCGCTGACGCCGATCGCGGTCGAGCCGTCGATGGCCGGGTAGCTGGTGGTGTAGCCGAGCGTGCCGGTGGACGAGGCGGCGGCGTCGTAGCGATAGCCCCGGTCGCCGTGCGCGGTGACGGTGGCGTATATGTCGCCGTTGGTCGCGATGAACGCTTCCTCGCTGTTGCCGCTGGCGAAGGCGGAGTAGCGACCCGGCGCGGCGGTGAACGCCGTTGCCGCCGCCGCTTCCAGCGTCCTCGAACACGGTTGAGGACGCCGGTGACCAGCACGTCGTTCGAAGTCACGGTCATGCCTTGCGTGTTGTAGACCGTCCGCCCCACGGTGCCGAGGATACGGGCAGGTGCCACCAGCCGAGCTGCCGCCGCCCCACCGCCTCGCCGAGGCCGGCCACGCCGAGCGCGTCTAACTCGTGCGGCTCAACCAATGTCACCACCGCCGCCGCACCCCAGTCGGCCACGGCGCCGAGGTCCAGGTTCCAGCTGCCTGTGAGCGCTGCCGCCTGTCTCTGCCGAGGCAGAAGGTGATGCCCACCCGGCCCAGCCCCGCGTGGGCCGGCACCGCGGCGATCTGCAACGGGTGGCTGAGGCTCGTGCGCATGGTTACGCGAACGCCTCCGTCCGCATGCGATACAACTCGGCCGGGCGGAAGCGGCCGCCCGTATCGCGCGTGCCCGTGCCCTCCAGCTTGCCGGAGTCGAGCAGCCGCTTGCGGAACGCCGGCTTGTTGAGCCGCTCGCCCCGCACCGCCTCGTGTACCTGCTGCAACTCGCGTAGCGTGAAGGTCGGCGGCAGCAGCCCGAAAGGAAAGGCGGAGCGGTCGAGGTCGGCGCGCAGGTACGCCAGCGCCGCCGCCAGCATCCCGGCATGGCCGAAGGGCAGCGCCAGCGGCTCGCCGCCCCCGTCCAGTACCGCCGCCTCGCGCAGGTCCAACAGCCGATGGTCGTCGTCGAGCACCGGGGCCAGCGTGTCCGCCAGCGCCAGCGCGACATAGCCCACCGATACCACCCGCATGCGCGGGTCGCGGTTGACCGCCCCGAAGGCGCCGAACTAGCGCACGGGCAGATCGAGCCCCGCCTTGGCCCGCACCGCCCGGCCCGCCGCCGCGTCCAGCCCCTCGTCGGCCCGTACGAACACGCCCGGCAGCGCCAGCCGCCCCCTAGCCGGGTAGTCCGTCCGCCGCGTCAGCAGCACCGCCAGCGCACCGTCGCGCACCGCCAGCACCACCGCGTCCGCCGCCACGGCCACCGCCGGAAAGGCAACCGGGTCGTAGGCCCGTAGATACTCCTGCTCCGTCATACCCACACAGTTAGACGTCTATGGGATATACGTTAGTGGCGTCTATTAAGGTCTCGTATCCATATTATACACTCGCCATGTCGGACCGAACTGTATCTATCATCCCCAAGCAAAACTGGCTGATTCAATATGGTTAGGCCCGTAGACCCGATAGTTTAATCTGTGCTAGCATCGACAGTTCGTCATATACTGCCCATTCATCAAGGATCTTGCCGTCACGAACGTGGAGGTGCGTAACGCCCATCACGAATACCGGGTGCCCAGTAGGCGCGCCCAACGCCCCGTAGCCTAGGTGATGACCTTCGAACGTCCAGCGGATCGCATATTTGACGCCGCCCTCCTCGCTGGCGATCGAGCAGATATGCTGAGGTACCCAATAGCCGTCAGGAAGCAGTGCTACCAGCCGCATAGTTTGCTGAAGCACGGCTGCCACGCCGTAGTACTCGCGCATTAGAGGTCCGTGCCACTGGCAGTTGGGGGCGTAAAGGTCCTGGACGCGGCCAAACATCCGCTTGTTATAGATGTGATGCAGGTCGCGCAGCAGTTGTGCCTCGTCGTCCGAATGTGCAATCGATACGTCCGCTTCCGTCTCGGGGGGGTACTGGCCTAGCAGGCGGCGGTTCTCGACGACCTCGACCACTGGCTCGCCCGCCTCCAGCTTGCGCCTTGCGATCCCAGTTGCAAATTCGTGCGGGTCGAGCCCCAGCTGGATTACCGGACCCATGTTGTCCCGGACGATCCACTCTTTGTAGATCTTGTTTTCCAGGATCATGCAGTCGGCGACGGTGCGGGTCAGATAGGTCCGACCCGTCGGGCGGCCGTACATGCCGTATTGGCTGTGGCGTCCCTGTCCGTGCGTCATGTGGCTGGTATAGAAGCCGTCCACGTCGTCGCCGCGCCAGATCACCTGTTGCGCCATGCCGCGACGATCGGGAAATTCCACCAACCGCTGGATGGTGTCGCGGATATGCGTCTCGCGGTCGTACATCGTGCCAAGCGTGGTGTAGGCGACGCAATTGTGCGTGTAGTGAGTGTAAATCAGCCCCACGTCGCGCTCGTCCCAGATGCGGTGGGTGCAGCGGACGATATAGTCGACGATGTCGGTATAGATCGGGTCGAAGCCGCGCATTCCCTGTACGCGCTCGCGGTCGGTGGGAACCAGTTGGGTGAAGTCGCGGCGCTCGACTTGGAGAACCGGATCGGCAGGAACGGTGGATGGGTCGGGCTTGCTCATGGCGGCTCCTGTGGAAACGATGCGGGTGGGTGTAACGGTGTCGACGCGGGCCAGCCACGCAGCGACGTGCGCGGCGGCGGCATCGGGGGCCTCAAGCGGTACGAAGTGGCCGACGCCCGGTAGCAGGACCAGCACGGCGTCGGGCAAGCGGTCCGCCATCTCATGCTGAAAGGGGGGCGGGCAGATCGCGTCGCGATCACCTGCCAGCACAAGCGACGGCCCTACGATTTGGGACAGGCGGTCGCGCATGTCGCCACGATCGCGCGCGATGCGGTACTGTGCCGCGTAGGCATCGGGGCCGACCGCATCCGCCATCGCGTCAACCAGTTTGCGTAGGCCGACGTCGTCCCTTCTGGCCGGGGGCACCGAACGATCCCAGGCGGCGGCCACCGCGGCAGCGGGGGAGGCGGCGGGGCCAGTCATGCCAGGCGGGCGCGAGCGGGCATTGGCGGCGATCATCGCGAGGCCGCCGACGCGTTCGGGTGCCAGCAGCGCCACCCTGAGTGCCACGATGCCGCCTAGCGAGAAGCCCGCCAGCGCGAAGTGTCGTGGGGCGCGTGCCAGCACGGCGGCCGCCGCGGCGTCCGCATCCTCGCCCTCCAGCGGTATCACCGTGACGTCGCGCGTCAGCCGGGCAATCAGCGGCGCGAACAGCCGTTCGTCGCACAACGTCCCCGGCAACAGCACCAGCGGCAGCGCCGCCGCGCCGGGGGGGGTGCCGATCGAGAGGGAGGCCGGAGCGTTCAAGTGCGGAACCATCGTCTTGCCCGTACGAAGCAGTTGGTCTAGCGTCTCTGCATTCGGATGCAATAGAGCGTGGGGACAAGGCCGTGAACTGGACGGAAGAAGCAATGCGGACGCGGCTGGTACGCTACGCAGATCTGATCCCCTGCCGTACTGCGTTCATCGACACCCGCACGCCGGGATCGACCGAGAAGGAAAATTTCACCATCATCGGCGCTGGTGTATCCGAAAGCGCGGACCAGCATGTCCACATCACCGAGAAGCACGGGTTCAACATCGGTGCCGCCCGCCAGCCTTATGGCTGCGTCAACTCGCAGCACAGCCACGACACGGCCGAGGTGTTCGTGGTGCATTCGGGCCATTGGCGCCTGCCCTTCGGTCCCAACAAGGAGGACGGATACCTGGACGTGGGACCGGGCGACGTGGCTTCGCTGCCGATCCATATGTTTCGTGGGTTCCAGAAACTGGACGAAGGCACGGGCTTCCTTTGGACGGTGCTGGGTGAGGACGATCCGGGCAAGGTCACCTGGGCGCCGGCCGTGTTCGAGGCGGCCGAAGGCCACGGATTGAAGCTGGCCAAGGGCGGGCGGCTGATCGACACGTCGGCGGGCGACTACGCGCTGCGAGACGTGGAACTGGCGGACGCGACGGATCGGGATGCGGCCGCCGAACTGCGCACGCCGTCGCCCGAACGAATGCGCGAATGCGCGGTGGCGGCGGCCGATATGATTGCCAACCCCCGCTCGCCGCTCGCGTTCGAGGGGGTGGAGGAAGCCGCCGTCATCACCCCCGTCGCGACCGGCGACGGTTTCGCGCCCGGCCCCATCGCCGGCTGGTGGCCGCACGGCTTCAACCTGCGGCGGCTGACGCTCGCCACCGGCGCCTATGTGCCCCCGCACGCGCGCGCGGAGGCGGAAGTGGTATTCGTGCATTCGGGCACGCTGGAACTGCGCTGGGCGGACGGCGCGCTGATGCTTGGCGCAGGCGACACGCTGAGCGTGCCGGCGGGGCTGATGCGCCAGTTCCGCAATACGGCGTCCGTCGATGCGGTGGCGTTCGTGGTACGCGGCGGCGACGCGCCCGCCATGCCGGTGTTCGAGGACCGCGCCGCCGCCTGAGCGCTTGCTCCCCGCGCATCCCGACGCCAGGAAGGGGGCCGGAGGACGGACTGGAACGGGACGACGCGCGCGAAGAGGAATGCCCGCCCGCCCCGGTGCCATCAGAGTTCGCGACCGCGGTGGCCGGGTATCGCTGGGCACGCGACTTGGTGGGGGAGGCGGGGGCCGCGGTCTATCGGCTACACGGCCACCGGACCGCACCCGACCTGTTCCTGAAAGTCGGGCAGGGCGCGGTCGCGGGCGACGTGATCGACGAGATGGTGCGGCTACGCTGGCTGGCCGGCCATCTGCCGGTGCCTCGATTGATCCGCTTTCTTGCCGACGCGGACACGGCATGGCTGCTGACCGAGGCGCTGCCCGGCGTTACCGCCTATCAGGTTTTGGAGGCGGCGAACGGGGCTGGTGCCGTGGCCGGGGTGGTGGATGCGTTGGCGGACTGGCTGATGCGCCTACACGCGATCCCGGCCGAAACCTGCCCGTTCAACGCCGATCACCGCCTGCGCCTCCGCCTGGCGCGGCGGCGGGTGGAGGCGGGCCTAGTCGATGAGGACGAGTTCGATCCCGAACGGGCGGGGTGGAGCGCAGCGCGCCTGTGGGACGAGATGCAGGCGCTGCTGCCGCTGGGTGGCGAGGCGGTGGTCACTCACGGCGATTACTCGCTGGACAACATCCTGTTGCGCGACGGCCGGGTGACGGGCTGCATCGACCTGGGCCGGCTGGGCGTGGCCGACCGGTATCAGGACCTCGCGATCCTATGGAACTGTCTGGGCGAGTTCGGCGAACAAGCGCAGGCGCGAATGTTCCGCCGCTGCGGCATCGCGTCGCCCGACCCGCGCCGCCTGGAATTCCACCTGATGCTGGACGAGATGTTCTGACGGGGCGGGGCGGGGCGGCGGCTCGGATCGCTGCCGCCCCGGGCATGCCCTGGCTCAGGCCAGCTGGTGCAGCCGGTCCACGCGGACCTGTGCCGCCTTCATGTGGCCGTCCAGCCCCTCCGACCGGCTCTGGCGCGACGCGGGCGGGCCGACGCGCAGCACCGCCTCGTCCGTCAGCCACTGGTGAGTCGCGATCTTGACGTAGGAACCGACCCACAGACCGCCGGTATAACGGCCCGCGCCCATGGTCGGCAGCGTGTGGTTGGTGCCCACCGTCTTGTCCGAATACACCACCGAGGCGTTCTCGCCGACGAACAGCGAGCCGTAGTTGCGCAGGCGGGCCGCCAGCCCGTGCGCGTCGCGCGTGTGGACCTGAAGATGCTCGGCCGCCACCTGGTCCGAATAGCGGATCATCGCCGCCTCGTCGGCGCACAGCACGATCTCGCCGTAATCGGCCCAGCTGCGCCCCGCCACCGACGCCGTCTCCAGCGTTTCCAGCTGGCGCTCCACCTCGCGCAGCGTGCCCTCCGCCACGGCGCGGTCGGTGGTGATGAGGCCGACGCGTGTGCGCACATCGTGTTCGGCCTGCGCCAGGAGGTCGGTGGCGATCAGCCGCGGGTCGCCCGTCTCGTCCGCCAGCACGAAGATCTCAGACGGGCCGGCCAGCTGGTCGATGCCGACGGGACCGAACACCTGGCGCTTGGCCTCGTTCACGAAGGCGTTGCCGGGACCGACGATCTTGTTGACCTGGGGGATCGTCTCGGTGCCGAACGCCATTGCCGCGATCGCCTGTGCGCCGCCCACGCGAAAGATGCGGTCCGCGCCCGACAGGTGGCATCCCGCGATCATCGCCCGGTGCGCGTTGGGCGGCAGGCAGGCCACCACCTCGTCGCAGCCCGCGACCTTGCCCGGCACGATCGTCATGATTGGGGCCGACAGCAACGGGAAGCGCCCGCCCGGCACGTAGGCGCCAACGCGCTCTATCGGGATCACGCGGTGACCCAGGTGCAGGCCGGGCAGCGGTTCCACCTCCAGCGGCAGCATCGTCGCCAGCTGCGCCTCGGCGAAGCGGCGGACGTTGGCGATGGCGAACTCCGTATCCTCGCGCGTCTGCGGGTCCAGCTCGTTCACCGCGGCGAGGCGCTCTGTTTCGGACACCTCGAACCGGTCCAGGTTCGCGCGGTCGAAGCGGACCGAATAGTCGCGCACCGCCGCGTCGCCGCGCGCCCGCACGTCGGCCAGCACTTCCTCTACCACCGCCGTCACGTCGCCCGCGTCGCCGACCTGGTCGCGCAGCGGCGCCTTGACATAGCGGGTGGTGTCCTCGAACCCCTTGGGCGCCGTATCGGCCATCAACATCTACTCCGTGACCCGCGCCGCCCCGCGCGGCCGGGCAGGAGGGGTTTAGTGCATTCGGATGCAGAAGTCACGGGGGCCTAGTGGCGGAGCGACGCGGATCGATAGGCGGTGGAGGCGATCCCGCGGCGGAGGGCGGGCCCAGGACCGGACGTCGTGCCACCTCCTACGACGTGGCGCGGCTGGCGGGGGTGTCGCAGTCGGCGGTGTCGCGCTGCTTCGCGCCCGGCGGATCGATCTCTGCCGCCACGCGCGAACGCATCCTGCGCGCGGCTGCCGAGCTGGGCTACCGCCCCAACGCGCTGGCACAGGGGCTGATCTCGCGCCGCACGCACCTGGTGGCAGTGATCCTGTCCACGGGCACCGCGCTTCATTACCCGGAGGTGCTGGCCGAGTTGTCGCGCCGCCTGACCGAGCGCGACCTCCGGATGCTGCTCTTCACGCTGGACCACGAAGGCGACGTGGAGGCGATGCTGGACCAAGTGTGGCGGCACAGCGTCGACGGGGCGGTGTGCGCGGCCAAGCTGACCGACGATCAGGTGCGCCGTTTCGGCGACCACGGCGTGCCCCTGGTGCTCTACAATCGCGCGGGCGGGCGGGTCCCGGCGGCATCGATCGCCTGCGATTCGGTGACGGGAACGCGCGATCTAGTCGACCGGCTGCTGGCGGCCGGCCACCAGCGGTTCGGCGTCGTGGCCGGCCCGGCTGACAGCTATGTCGGGGAGGAGCGCCGCCGCGCCGCGCTGGGGCGGCTGGCGGAGGCGGGGATCGAGGACGTGCCCGTGGTGCGGGGCGATTTCGGTCACGCCAGCGGCGAGGCGGCGCTGGCCGCGTTGCTGGAACAGCATGACGAGTACGACGCCGTGGTCTGCGTCAGCGACGTGATGGCGATCGGCGTGGTGGACGCCGCGCGCGACCGGGGCCTGCGCGTACCGGACGACCTGTCCGTGGTGGGCTTCGACGGGTCGGATCCGGCCGGCTGGGGCGGCTATCGCCTGACCTCGGTCCGCCAGCCGGTGCGCCGGATGACGCGCGCCGCGGTGGAGATGCTGATGGAGCGGGTCGAGAATCCCGACCTGCCGGCCGAGCGGCGCCTGTTCGACGGGCAGTTCGTCGAGGGACGGTCCGCACGGCTGGGGGCGGTTGCGGACTAGAAGCGAATGCGAATTCAAAGCTATCGCCGGAATGGCAGCAGGGCCATGGTCCTGAAAGCGAAGCCGAAGGCTATCTCAGGGGACATAAGCTTTCTTAAAGCCATGTAATCCGAATGCAAAAAATGCTCGACAGGCGACAACCCTCTCGATAGCTTTCCCTCCACAGAGAAGTGAAAAGGGGGTTCCATGCGGGTACGGGTCTTGGCCGGAGCGTCGGTGCTGGCGCTCGCGATGACGGCGCAGGGGGTGTGGGCACAGAGCGCGATACCCGTCGGCTCGGGCGGGACCGCCGTCGACGAGCAGGTGTCGTCGCCCGGCACGGCCGCCGCGGCCGGTGCCCCCCAATCCAACGCCGACCCCGCCCAGGAGGCGGGCGACGCCGCGGGCGGCCCCGGCATCACGGACATCGTCGTCACCGCCCAGCGCCGCGAGGAGAATCTGCAGACGGTGCCGCTGGCGGTCACGGCCATTTCCGGCGACACGCTGCTCCAGCGCGGCGTGACCGACGTGTCGCGTTTGGCGGAGTTCGTGCCGGGCTTCTCGTTCGGCCAGACGGGCTCGGATATCCGCCCCGCGATGCGCGGCGTGCGCACCGCCAATAACGGCGTTACGGGCGACCCCACCATCGGCTATTTCATCGACGGCATCTACCAGTCGCGCACCAGCCAGGCGGCGCTGGGCGTGGCCGACGTCGCGACCATGGAGGTGCAGCGCGGGCCGCAGGGGACGTTGTACGGGCGCAATACCTTCGGCGGAAACATCGTGGTGACGACCAACGCACCGTCGAACGAGTTCGACTACGGCGCGACGCTGACCGCGGGCAATTACGACAAGATCCGCTACGAAGGCTTCGTCAACGTGCCGCTGGGCGACAACGTGGCCGCCCGGATCGTCGCCGTCACCGACTATGCCGACGGCTGGGTCAGGAACGGCTACAACCCCCAGGCCGACCTGTTCGACGAGAACAAGCAATATGTCCGCGGCTCGCTGAAGTGGAGTGTGGGCGACTTCGAGGCGGTGTTCCGCGCCGACTATGTACGCCAGGGCGGCAACGGCAACTCGGCGTTCGGCTACAAGCAGATCGGATCCTACATCGACCCGTCGGGCACCTGCCAGATCCTGTTCAACTCGCCGCAGATCGTCTATCTCAACGAGCGCGCGGGCAACCGCGACGGCGTGGCCGATTGCCGCGTCTCCGCCGCCAACCCCGTCAATCCGCTGGGGTCGGGCGTCGACCTGGGCATCCCGATCGATTACCTGGGCGACGAGTTCACCGTTTCGAACGACTACAAGCCGTTCCGCCGCCTGCAACAGGCGTCCACCTCGCTGACGGCCAGCTACGACTTCGGGCCGATCGCGCTGAAGTCGATCACGGGCTACGTCCATTACCGCGGCCGGCGCACCACCGATTCCGACTTTTCGGCCTCGTCGATCGCGATCGACCAGGCGCGCACCCAGACCGATACATTCAGCCAGGAACTGCAACTACTGTCGTCGCAGCCCGGCCGGTTGCAGTACGTCGTCGGCGGGTTCTTCCTGAACGACAACCTCGTCAACGGCTTCATCAACCAGCAGCTGCCCCGCGTCATCCGATCGAGCGCGCTGGCGGCGCCGATCACGGGCGCGCAGAACAACGGCACCTATCAGTTCGAGCGCGTCAAGGTCTATTCGCGCGCCGTCTATGGCCAGGCGACGTTCAACGTCACCGACGCATGGTCGATCACCGGCGGCGTCCGCTACACGCACGAGCGCAAGACCTATTTGAACGCCACCGCCTTCTGGTACCTGCCCGCGACGCTTCCGGGCGGCGTCAACCCGCTGACCCGCGTTACGATCGACGACCCGCTGCCCGGCCGCAGCGTGTTTCCGGACCGGCCGTCCAATTGCGGCACGGCGGGCGTCACCGCTGCCACCATCCTGAACGCGACGGGCCAGCAGGTCGCGTCCAACTACTGCCCGCTGTCGTTCAGCGAGGTCACGTGGAAGGCGGGCACCGAATACCAGCTGACCGACCGCAACCTGCTCTACGCGTCCGCCTCGACCGGCTTTCGTTCGGGCGGCTTCAATGCGGGGCTGGCGGCCGCGCAGAGCGCGCCGACCTTCGACCCCGAAAAGGTTACCGCGTTCGAGGTCGGGTCCAAGAACCGCTTCTTCGACAACACGGTGCAGCTGAACGTCGCCGCCTTCTACAACCGCTATCGCGACCTTCAGGAGAGCCGCCAGATCATCGTCGGCGGCACCACGCTTCAGACGACGTTCAACGCGGCGCGCGCGCGGTCCTACGGCGTCGAGTTCGAGGGCATCTGGGAGCCGACGCGCGAGTTGACGTTGGGGGCCAATTTGTCGCTCCTGAACGCGAAATACACTGATTTCGAGAACGTGCCCTTGCCGTTCGGTGGTTCCATCCTGGTCAACGACGCCAGTCAGACCGCGGCCACGATCGTCAACGGCGTGCAGATCGCCGGGGTCGGCCAGCGCCGCGTGATCGCGCCGGGCTATTCCTGCGCGCCGCTGACGGGCACGGGCGGTGCGGGCCAGCCGGCGCTGTCGTTCGTGTGCGACCTGTCGGGCAACAACATTCCCCACTCGCCGCGCTACTCGGGTTCGGCCTACGCGTCCTATCGCCTGGACCTGGGCGGCGAGTCCGCGCTGGTGCCGCTGGTGTTCGTGTCCTTCGCGGGCCACCACGACGAACAATCGTTCAACGACCGGCTGGCACGCGAGGAGCCCTGGGCCAAGCTCGACCTCAGCCTGACCTACGAATACAACCGCCAGATGTCGCTGACCGGCTTCGTGGACAACGTTACTAACACCAAGATTCAGACGCTGGTGTCCTATGGCGGCACCCCGCTCCAGGCCAGCTATCAGCCGCCGCGCATGTACGGGCTGCGGCTGCGCTTTCAACGCTAAGAAGGCAATCCCGCCCGTGGCCGTCCCGATCCCGGCGCCTGTGGGCGGTGCCGACCCTGGCGCGGTCGCGGCCAACGTCGGTGGCGTGCCGGCGGAACACGGGTTGGGGCAGCGCATCGCGGCCTTCGCCTTCGTGCTGGTGGCCGAGTTCTTCTACGGTTGGGCCTGGAACACCGTGGACGTGCTGCGCCCGTTCATTCGCGACGGGCTGGGCCTGTCGCTGACGCAGGCGGGGTCCGCCTATTCGGCGCAGGGCGCGGGCGCGCTGATCGGCGCGGTTGCCTTCGGCCAGCTCGCCGACCGGCTGGGGCGGCGCAACATGCTGGTGGCGATCATGGTCGGCTACGGCACGCTGCTGATCGCGGGCGCGGCCGTCGCCAGCTATCCGCAGCTGCTGGCGCAACGCTTCGCGCTCGGGCTGTTCCTGGGCGGCAGTTTTCCCGTCATCGTCGGCATCTATGTCAGCCTGTTCCACCCCGCCGTCCGCGGCCGGCTGGCTAGCGCGGTCAACCTGACGTTCAGCGCGGCGATCGTCGTGCTGGGGCTGGCGCTGGGCCAGCTAGGGGACCGCGACTGGCGGATGCTGCTGTGGCTGGGCGGGTTGCCGCCGATCCTGCTCGCGGGGCTGGCCTGGGTCGTGATCCCGGCAGGCATGCCGGGCGGGGCGGGGGCGACGCGCTTTCCAGTGCGCGAGCTGTTCGCGCCCGCGGTGCGGCGCCGCACGCTGATGCTGGCGGCGCTGACGGGTCTCAACTTCTTCGCCTATCAGGCGTTCAGCGGCTGGCTGACCATCTATCTGAAGGACGTGCGCGCGCTGTCGCCGGACGTGATCGGGCAACTGGTGGCGGCGCAGTTCGCGGGCAACATGATCGGCGGCTTCTGCTGGGGCTGGGCGTGCGACCGGCTGGGGCGGCGCTTCGGGCGCTGGGGGTTCGCGCTGGCCGCCGCGATGATCGCGCTCTACCTGTCGGCGCCGTCCGCGATGATGCTGCTGGTGCCGGTGGGATTCCTTTACGGCTTCGGCTTGTCATCCAGCGTCGTCTGGGGGCCGTGGCTGGCGGAACTGTACCCGCCGCACCTGAAATCGACGGCGGCGTCGATTTTCAACTGGGGCCGGCTGATCAGCTTCTTCGCACCGCTCTTGACGGGCGCACTCGCCAGCCGGTTCGGGTTGGAGGCGGCGATGGGGGCGGCGTGCGTCACCTTCCTGATCGCCGCCCTGCTGTGGCGCGCCCTGCCCGAAACGCTTGGGCGGGGGCAGGCGTCAGCGTAGCCGGTAGACCGCCGCCTGCCAGGGCGCGAGGTTCAGCCTCCGGCCGCGCTGCGAGCGGGGGCCCGTGTCGAGTAGCGTCGTTTCCGGTTCCACCCCGCCGGGCAGCGCCCATCGCGCGCGACGCGGCGACAGGTTGACCACCGTCAGCAACCGGTCGCCGTCCAGCACGCGGGTATAGGCGAAGACCTGAGGATGGTCGGGGTCGAGGTCGCGATACGCGCCGTACACCAGGGCAGGCATCGCGCGGCGCAGGCGGATCAGCGCGCGATAATGTTCCAGCACCGAGTTCGGCCGCCCCGTCTGGATCGCGACGTTGACGCGGCGCGCGTTCGGATTGACCGGAAGCCAGGGCTTGCCCGTCGTGAAGCCGGCGCCTGCGGCGGCGGTCCACTGCATCGGCGTGCGGGCATTGTCGCGACTGGTCCTGGCCAGTTCGGGCAGGAATTCCGACGCCGACACGCGGCCGGCCTGTACCTGGTCGCGATACAGGTTGCGCGCGGCGATGTCGTCATACTGCTCGATGCGCGTCCAGGGATAGTTGGTCATCCCGATCTCGTCGCCCTGGTACAGGAAGGGCGTGCCGCGCAGCGTCAGCATCATCGTCGCCAGCGCCTTGGCGGCGGCCGGACTGCCGTCGCCCAGCGCGTTCGCGGCGCGTGCCTTGTCGTGGTTGCCGATGAAGCTGGTGTTCCAGCCCGTGGCCCCCGCCGACCGGTCCAGATCGTCGTAGAAGCGTTTCAGGTCGGCGAGCTTCCACGGCTTGGTCCGCCAGCCGTCGCGGCCGATATTCACTCCCTCGAACCGGAAGATCATGTCCAGCTCGCCGCGCGAGGCGTCGGTGAACAGCGGGCCCTTGTCGGGGGTGACGCCCACCGCCTCGCCCACCGTCATCGTGTCGTAGCGCGACAGCACATCCCGCCGCATCTCGCGCAGATAGTCGTGGACGCGCGGACCGTCGGCATAGACGCGGTCGGGATGGCGCAGCTGGTCGGGCGTCAGGTCGGGAAAGGCCGGGTCCTTCGAGATGAACGGGATCACGTCCATGCGGAAACCCGACACGCCCTTGTCCAGCCAGAAGCGCATCACGTCGTACACCTCGCCGCGGACGCGGGGGTTGTCCCAGTTGAGGTCGGGCTGCTTCGCCGCGAAATAATGGAGATAGGCCTGATCGCCCGGCCCCCGCTTCTCCCAAGCCGAGCCGCCGAAGAAGCTGGGATAGTTGTTGGGAGGCCCGCCGTCCGCCCGGACGGGCCGCCAGATATAGTAATCGCGGTACGGCCCCGGCCCCTTCACCGCCTCGGTGAACCAGCGATGCTCGTCGCTGGTGTGGTTGACCACCAGGTCGATGACGAGCCGCATCCTGCGCGCCTTGATCGCCGCCAGCATCCGGTCGAAGTCCGCCATCGTCCCGAACTGCGGCAGCACGCGGCGATAGTCGCGGATGTCGTAGCCGTTGTCGGCGTTGGGACTATCGAAATGCGGGCTGAGCCAGATCACGTCGACGCCCAGCGCCTTCAGATGATCCAGGTGTCGCGTGATGCCGTTCAGATCGCCCACCCCGTCGCCGTCGCTATCGGCGAAGGAGCGGGGATAGATCTGGTACACCACCGCCTCCTTCCACCAGCGTCGTTCCGTTCGGACCGAGGTCGACGCGGGTGTCACAGGGGGCGTTGCAGGGAACTGGGTAGGGGCCTGGGCGACTGGGGCGGCGGCGCCCAGCAGGAGGGCAGCCAGGGGAGGGTAGTGCATGAATGCGAATGCAGACGAGCCGTGACGGCTTGTCAAGCGTCGGTGGCGTATCCCGTAGCGCGACGGAGTTCGGCCGCGCCCGACAGCAGGAAACCATGGTCCGACCCCAGCAGGAACAGCGACGCGCCGCGCGCGCGCCAGTGCGGAACGTCGCCGGGCCGGGCCAGGAACATGCCGGTCGGGCGTCCGTGCCTCCGCCCGGCGGCGCATATCCGCTCCACCGCCGCCACCACGCGCGGGTCGTCGCCGTCGGCCACCCCGTAGGCAACGGTCAGGTCGACGCGCCCCACGAACAGGGCGTCCAGGCCGTCGACGCCCGCGATGTCGTCGATCGCCTCCACCGCGTCCGGGTCCTCGATCTGCGCCACCACCACCGTTTCCGCCGCCGAGCGGGTCAGATGGTCGCGCATGGACCGGGTGGTGTAGCCGGCCGCGCGCGACGATCCGGCATAGCCGCGCCCGTCCAGCCCGTACTGGGCCGCGTGCACCGCCGCGCGCGCCTGTTCTACGCTGCGCACGTGCGGCACCACCACGCCGGTCGCGCCGCAATCCAGCGCGTTCAAGATATGTTCGGGCGCGGCCGACGGCACGCGCACCAGCACCGGACAGCCGCCCGCGCGCGCTGCCATGACGCAGGCGTCGATCGCCGCCCGGTCGAAGGGCGCGTGTTCCGCGTCCAGGCACAGGCAATCGAGCCCGGTCATCGCCAGCACCTCGACCACGTGCGGGTGGGGCGTCTTAACGAACGTCCCCAGCACGGCCTCCCCGGCCGCGAGCCTGGCCTTCAGGGTCATGCCCGGGGTCATGCGGCCCGCCGCCACAGCCGGTCGCTGGCGCGCGCGGCCCCCTCGGCCAGCGTCGCCAGCTTGGCATAGGCGATGTCGGGGTCCACCGCGCCGAACCCTGCGAAGGTGGAGAAGCCGCAGTCCGTGCCCGCCATCACCCGGTCGCGCCCGACGATGCACGCGAACTGCTCGATACGCAGTGCCACCACCTCCGGATGCTCGATGAAGTTGGTGGTGGTGTCGATCACGCCCGGCACCAGCGTCACGTCGTCGGGCACCAGGTGGATCAGGTCGCGGAATGCCTGCCAGTCGTGCTGGTGGCGGGGGTTGGCCGTCTCGAACAGCAGCGCGCGGGGCTTGGCCTTCATCAACACCGGCAGAATGGTGCGCATCTCCACGTCGCGCGTGTGCGGCCCCTCGTAATTGCCCCAGCAGACGTGCATCCGCACCCGGTCGGCCGGCACGTTGCGCAGCGCGTGGTTCAATACCTCGACGTGGCGTTCGATCAGCGTCAGATAGGCCGGCTCGTCCCGGTCCTTGTACATCATGTGCCGGCCCAGACCCAGGTCGGGGCTGTCGAGCTGAAGCAGGAAGCCGGCGGCCGCCACGCGCTCGTATTCGGGGCGCATCGCCTCTGCCAGCGCCTCCAGATAGGTGTCCGGCGTCGGGTAGTGGCGGTTAGGCTGGAACAGCGCGATGACGCCGGGCGAGGCGGCGTTGACGAAGGCGCCGGCCGGGCGGTGATGCCCGACCGCGCGCGATAGCCGGGCCAGTTCCCCGTCCAGCGGCGCCAGCGTGACGGACGCCACCGGCCCGACGCAGCAGGGGCGGCGATAGGTAGGCGTGCCGCCGGCAGCGGCCTGGCGCTTCAGGAAACTCGGATAGTCCTCTAGGTCGGCGGGCGGCGTCCGCGCGCTGTCGCCGTCGAAACCGCTGATCCGATCCTTGATATAGGTGGCGTAGCTGATGCGGGCCATCTCGCCGTCAGACACCAGATCGATGCCCGCCGCCGTCTGGTGCGCGACGCAGGCGTCGACGGCGGTGTCCATCACCGCCTCGAACCGCGCCTCGTCGACGGGCTCGCCGCGTTCGCGAGCGAAGATCAGTTCGGTCACCTCGGTCCCGCGCGGCAGCGAGCCGACATGCGTCGTCAGGATGCGATCGACCATATTCTCTCCTCTCGGCTCAGATCTATTCCGCGGTCCAGCCGCCGTCGACGACGATGCTGGTGCCCGTGACCAGCGCCGACGCGTCCGACGCCAGGAACAAGGCCGCCCCCATCAGGTCCTCGACCCGGCCCAGCCGCCCCAGCTTGATGCGGGCCAGCACCTCCGCTCGGAACCTGGCGTCCGCGAAGAAGGGCTGGGTCATCGGCGTCTCCACAAAGGTCGGCGCGATCGTGTTGGACCGGATGCCGTGCGGGGCCAGATCTAGCGCGAACGCCTTGCTCATCCCCTCCAGTCCCCATTTGGCCGCGCAGTAGAGCGAGCGGTTCGGGCCGCCGACATGGCCCATCTGGCTGCCGACATGGATCAGCGATCCCCCGACGCCCGCGTCCAGCATCCGCCGCACGCAGCCTTGCGCCACGAAGAAGGCGGCCTTCAGGTTCAGGTCCAGCACCGCGTCGTAATCGACCTCGGCGACGTGGTGCATCGGCATGGGCCGGTTGGTGCCCGCGTTGTTGACCAGCACGTCATAGGCGGGGCGTTCCGCGAAGAAGCCCGCGACGGCGGACAGGTCGGTGACGTCCAGCGTCGCCGCGTCCGCCCGGTCGCCGCGCGCACGGATCGCGTCGGCGCCCGCCGCCACCTCGTCGCCCGAGCGCGCGACCAGCGTGACGCCGGCCCCCGCCTCCGCCAGCGCGGCCGCCAGCGCCAAGCCGATGCCGCGGCCCGCCCCCGTCACCAGGGCGCGCCGCCCATCCAGCCGGAACGAGGGGGTGACGGGCAGGGAAGCCGTCACTCCGCCGCGACCAGTGGCTCCACGGCGGACGCGTAGGGCACGTTGCGCCCGCCGTAACGGCGCACGCGGATATTGGCCTGCTCGCCATGGCCCGCGAAGCCTTCCAGGGCGCACAAGCGCGAGCATCGCTCGCCGATCGCCGCCGACGCGGCGTCGCTGGTGACACGCTGATAGGTGCAGGTCTTGAGGAACTTGCCGACCCACAGCCCGCCCGTGTAGCGCGCGGCGCCGCGCGTCGGCAGCGTGTGGTTGGTGCCGATCACCTTGTCGCCATACGCCACGTTGGTGCGCGGCCCCAGGAACAGCGCGCCGTAGTTAGTCATGCGTTCCAGGAAATAGTCCGGGTCGCGGGTCATCACCTGCACGTGCTCGGACGCGATCCGGTCGGCGATCACCACCATCTCGGCCTCGTCTTCGGCCAGGATCACCTCACCGTAATCCTCCCACGCGCGGCGCGCATGGTCGGCGGTGGGCAGGATCGTCAGCAGCCGCTCAACCTCACGCATCGTGTCGCGCGCGAGCTTCTCAGACGTCGTTAGCAGCACGGCGGGGCTGTCGGGCCCGTGTTCGGCCTGGCCCAGCAGGTCGGTGGCGCACAGTTCGCCGTCCGCGCCCAGCTCGTCGGCGATCACCAGCGTCTCGGTCGGCCCGGCGAACAGGTCGATGCCGACGCGCCCGAACAGCTGGCGCTTGGCCTCGGCGACGAAGGCGTTGCCGGGCCCGACGAGCACGTCCACCGGGTCCATGCTCTGGGTGCCCAGCCCCATTGCTGCCACCGCCTGGATGCCGCCTAGAACGTAGATCTCGTCGGCGCCCGCCATATGCTGCGCCGCCACGATCGCCGGCGCGGGCCGGCCCTGAAAGGGCGGGGCGCAGGTGACGACGCGGCCGACGCCGGCCACCTTGGCGGTGATGACGCTCATGTGCGCTGATGCCAGCAGCGGGTATTTGCCGCCGGGCACGTAGCAGCCGGCCGCGTTGACGGGCACGTTGCGGTGGCCCAGCACCACGCCCGGCAGCGTTTCTACTTCCACGTCCCTGAGCGCGTCGCGCTGTACCTGAGCGAAGTTGCGCACCTGATCCTGCGCAAAGCCGATGTCGTCCAGGTCTTGCGTCGACAGCTGGTCAAGGCATGCCTGGACCTCGGCGGCATTTAGCCGATAGCCGTCGCGGTCCCACCGGTCGAAGCGATTGGACAGTTCACGCACCGCCGCGTCCCCGCGCCGTTCGACGTCCAGCAGGATCGCTTCCACGGTGTCGCGCACCGACCGATCGAGTTCCGCTCGCTCACCGGCCCGCCGCGCCGTCTTCAGGTGCCGCATCAGATCCTCCATGCATCCGAATGCAAGACCTATCCAAGCTTTGCGCTCAAGACAAGGCACGCGCTCGCGGCATGGGGGGACCCCGCAGCCCGCTACGGCCGTCTGACGACCTCGCCCCCCTTCATCACGAAGGTGACACGTTCCAACTGCCGGACGTCGGCCAGCGGGTCGCCGTCGACCGCCACGATGTCGCCGTACCGGCCGGGCGCGATCGCCCCCAGGTCGGCGCGGCCCAGCGCCTGGGCCGCGTTGCGCGTCGCCGCCTGGATCGCTTGCATCGGCGTCATGCCCCATTCCACCATCTTGGCGAATTGCAGCGCGTTGTTGCCGTTGGGATAGACGCCCCCGTCGGTGCCGAACACCATCCTGACCCCGGCGGCGCACTGTTCACGCTGCCGGGCGGGGCGGTGCAGTTCGCGCTGGGCGGCGAGTATCGCAAAGAACGCAGTCGAACGCTGCTCGACCCGCTGGTGCTGGGCACCCTGCCCGTCACCACCGCGTTCGGCCAGCAAGGCCAGTTCGTCGGCGACGTCAGCGCCAACCAGTCGCTGACCTTTGACGCGCAGACGCGGGTGTTCAACTCGGGCGGCAGTTTCGACGTGGCCGAGGCGTTCGGCGAGGTGCGCGTGCCGCTGCTGCGTGACCGGCCCTTCTTCGCCGAGCTGGAACTGAACGGCGCGGTGCGTTACTCGCATTACTCCACGGTGGGGGGCACCTTCACCTGGAACGCGGGCGGCGTCTATGCACCGATCCGCGACGTGCGCTTGCGCGGCACCTATGCCCGCGCGGTACGCGCGCCCAACATCGCCGAGCTGTTCAGCCCGCAACAAGGCACGGTGTTCCGCCCGGCCGACCCGTGCGACGCCGCCAACATCTCCAGTGCCGCCGACCCCGCGCGGCGCCAGGCGAACTGCGTCGCTGACGGCCTGCCGGCCGGGTTCGAGGATCCGCTGACCGCGCGCTTCTCGGGTACCACCGGCGGCAACTCCGACCTGCGCGAGGAGACGGCCGACACCTATACGGCGGGCGTGGTGCTGCAACCGCGCTTCCTGCCGGGGCTGACGATCAGCGGCGACTATTACAACATCAGCATCCGCAACGCGATCGCGGCGGTCAGCGCGCAGGACATCGTCGACAGCTGCTACGACAGCGCCACGCTCGAAAACCAGTATTGCGCGCTGTTCACCCGCAACCGGAACAGCGCGTCGCCGACCTTTCTGGGCCTCAACTTCCTGCGCCAGACCCAGCTCAACTACGGCCGGCTGGAGACGGAGGGCGTGGACGCCAGCGTCGCCTATCTGTTCCGCCTGGGTGAGAACCGCGTCAACCTGCGCGCCACGGGCAACTGGACCCGGCGGGTGGACCGCTTCTTCGATCCCGGCGACCCGTCCGCGCTCGACCCCGAACTGCGCGAGCAAGGGCGGCCCGAATTCGCCGCCACGGGTTCCATCGGCGTGTCGCGCGGGCCTTTCTCGATCAACTACCGCCTTCAATATATCAACGCGCAGTATATCGCCGGCGTCGAGCTGCGCGACGACGTCGACCCCCTCACCATCGCCGGCGCGCGCGGCCTGGCGGGCGAGGTTTTCATTCACGACGTCTCGTTCAATCTAGACGCGACCGACCGCTTCTCGATCTACGGCGGGGTCAATAACGTTTCGGACGTCGATCCCTATCGTAATCTGTCGGCCTATCCTGTCAGCCCCTACGGCCGCTTCTATTTCCTAGGCATACGCCTACGGACGCCCAGGTTTTGAAGTGGACGGCTCCTCTACGGTACCCTGCAGACGATACGCCCAGCGCTATTCCAAGACACCTCCGCCCGGCTTATGGAGTGCATTCACATCAGGTAGAGACGGATTCGAGTTCGTCTGACAGCACCGCCACTACCATCTCGTAAGTATCTAACTAGGCTCAGGCATTATAAATATTTTGCATTTATATTAACATTGCGTCTAGCTTTTTTCTGATGGTCAAAATAGGTCCTTTGAAGCTGTTTTTTGATATTTTCTGGCGTAAACTTCTTTGAGTTACAGGGGCTATTGATGCTAGGATTCAAACTCAATCAGCGGGTTGAGGTGGGGCGGTCTTCCTGGTTCACTGCGGGCGTGGTGCACGGGAGGGAGGCTGGGCATGGCGCTGTTCTGGTTATCGGATGATGCCTGGGTGGCGATCGAGCCGCATCTCCCCAAGAACTAGCCCGGCGCGCGGCGAGCAGACGACCGGCGGGTGATCTCCGGCATCCTGCACGTGCTGAAGGTTGGCTGTCGCTGGTGCGACTGCCCGGCCGAGTGCGGCCCCTCGACGACGGTCTACAACTGGTCCAACCGCTGGTCGCACCGGGGCTTCTGGCTCAAGCTGCTGGATGCGCTAGTAGATGCAGGCGCGGTGACGGAGAGCACCGCCATCGACAGCACCTACGTGAAGGGGCAGCGTGCCGCATTCGGCGCAAAAGGGGGCGCTCGGCGCAGGCGATCGGCCGCTCGCGCGGTGGCTGGACGACCAAGGTCCACGCGCTCACCGATGTCGTCGGCCGCCCCTATGCGCTGATGCTGACGGCCGGCAACGTCAGTGAGGTGAGGGCCGCACCCGCCCTCCTCGAATGGGCTGGGCGCATGCGCTACGTGCTCGGCGACAAGGGCTATGACGCCCACCGGCTGCGCTGCCTGCTCCGCGATGCCGGCGCCGTCCCGGTCATCCCAGGCCGGCGCAACCGCAAGCGCACCGTCCGCTGTGACAAAAACCGCTACGCCGGCCGCCACCTCATCGAGAACGCCTTCTGCCGTCTCAAGGACTTCCGCCGCGTCGCCACCCGCTACGACAAGCTCGCCGCCAACTTCCTCTCAGGCGTCGCTCTCGCCACCGCACTGGCCTTCTGGCTCTGAATGAGGCTGGACCCTAAGATATACGAATGACCAAAGTCGGGGTGCAGGAACGACGAACTGAGTGTCTGGCTCTGAGTCTAGGGTCAGGACTCGTTGATCACAGCCAGAAGATGACGGTGGCGGCGAGGGCGATGGCGGCGAAGAAGACGGTTGGGCAGCGGTCGTAACGGGTCGCGAC
>Ga0325400_1000825_pt1 | contig 24228 bp, 19 predicted proteins | sample PopdelMetagenome_2_FD_205662 | JGI IMG/M metagenome (GOLD analysis project Ga0325400, IMG submission 205662) | Populus deltoides microbial communities from Bellville, Georgia, United States - Xylem-PdKOR-R1 | ecosystem: Host-associated > Plants > Phyllosphere > Stem > Wood/Secondary xylem...
GACCGGGAGGGGGGGCTGGGCAGCAACGATATTTACGTTTGCAAGCGGGTCGACAAAACCTGGAAGCACTGGTCAAAGCCGGTGAATCTGGGACCGGCCATCAACACGGATGGGTATGATGCCTATTACTCGGTAGCGGCTTCGGGCGAATATGCCTACATGACCACGTTCAAGAATACATTGGGTAAGGGTGATATTGTCCGCATCAAGCTGATTGACGATACTAACCAGCCGGCCGTACCGACCGAAACGGCGCCCAACCCGGTTATTCTGGTTAGTGGTAAAGTAATTGATCAGAAAACAGGCAAGCCGGTGGAAGCCCGGATCGTTTATCAAACGCTGTCCGACGGGGTTGAGGTTGGTGAAGCTACCTCGGACCCGCTGACGGGGGAATACAAGATTGTTCTGCCGTCGGGGCAGAAATACACGATGCGCGCGATTGCACCCAGTTTCATTGCCGAAGGGGATAATATCGACGCCACCGACGTAAAAGGGTTTAGAGAAATTAAAGGCAAAGAACTGAAGCTGGTACCGATTGAAGTAGGTCGGTCCGTGCGGCTGAACAACATTTTCTTTGACCTCGGAAAAACGACGCTTCGTGAAGAGTCATTCCCCGAACTCGACCGGATGGTGGTTACGCTGAACGAAAATCCAAAGATGGCTATTGAATTGGGCGGGCACACGGATAACACGGGCTCCAATGAATTCAACCTGAAACTGTCGCAGGACCGGGCCGATGCTGTTCGGGAATACTTTATTGGCAAGGGTATCGAGCCGGATCGGGTTGGCAGCAAAGGCTATGGCGAAAGCAAACCGGTAGCCAACAACGCAACCGAGGAAGGCAAGCAGGCTAACCGGCGCGTTGAACTGGTTATCGTGAAAAAGTAACAAGTACAGGAAATAAGAAAGCGGACGCCATAGCAACTTCTATAGCGTCCGCTTTTTATATTATGTTTTAATGGATTGCGTTAATCCAGACCGGGTCTTCTAAAGTCACGGGCGGTTGGGAACGTTTCTTCCATATGGCGCCGGATACGATCCAGCAGCAGTAGCATATCCAGTAGTTCGTCGGTTTTTTCGGGATAATGGTTGAGCAAGGTATGCCACGCGGCCAGCGAAGAGTCGATACTTACCAGCACCAGTTTGGCTTTGCCAACAAAGTACGCACTCAACTCCGGCGTGCGGGGGCGTTCCAGCAGTTGCAGCGCCGAGATCACCTTGACGGGAATCAGCGTCCGGTACCATTTGATTACTTCCCAGGCGTCCTTCAGCGTATTCAGGATAAGGATGGCTTCCGGTTCCGACCGAAGACTTAGATTAACTTCGTAAGCCTGCTGGTGACCGGCCTGTTCGAGCAGATTCTTTTCCTGTTTCAACCAAGCCGCTGTCTGGTCGAGATAATCGTCGCATAAGCCCGCAACCGGATGCCGTTTACGAGTCTGGGACACGGAGATTGTCGCTGCTTTTTCGTATTCAACCCGAGCCTGCTCCGGCAGGGTGTTCTGTTGTTTAGCGTTCTGAATAAAGGATTTTGTTAATTCGAGGGCTTCCATTAACCGGGCTACCAGCGTTTCGGCATCGACATCCTGCTTTTTAACGCCTTCCGGATGCTTCATGGCGAAGCTCTGGCAGCGTTGAGTAAAAAGGCAGCGTTCGCACCAGGAGTTGCAGTAATTATGGATTTCTGGTATAGGTTGTGTGTTCTCGTTCATGTTAGGTGTTGCTCTGTTACGTTGGATTATTAGTAAATATAAATAAAAATTACTTTTAATAGCTATAGCAATAAGCTAGCCATTTTTTGTCATTAAATACTTTGAATTAGATTATATACGGTATATTATTTTGAACATTAATTTTTAGCTGTATTTATATTCTAACCGGGCGTGTCTGTTTTTAGGAAAACAAAATAGTATTTTTATAATTTTTTGTGTAGGCGACTATAGGATATGGATTAAAAAATAATTTTGTACTGTCTTACGATTAACTAGAAAACACTAAACTACTTTGCGCTTTTCAACAGTAAGTGTTCTGGGCTGCGGCTGGCTGGGTCTTCCTTTGGCGGCAACGCTGGTCGAGCAGGGGTATGAGGTAAAAGGCAGTACAATGTCGGCCCATAAATCCGCTTCATTAACTGCTAAAGGAGTCGATGCTTACATAATTCGGCTTGAGCCCCAGCCGGCGGGTGATGAGCTAACTTCTTTTTTAGCGTCCGATGCGCTAATCATTGCCGTTCCGCCCCGGGCCAGCCAGATGGGAGATGCTTTTTATCCGCAGCAGATGCAACGTCTGGCTCAGGCACTGCGCCAATCCGCCCGTCAACCTTACACAATTCTGATTAGCTCAACATCGGTCTATCCGGAAACCAACGGAGAAGCCAGCGAAGGGGACGTCACCCGTCCTGATCAATCCGCGGCGCCCGCTCTGGTCGAGGGAGAAGAAAGGATTCGGGAGTTAGGAAACGTAACGATTCTCCGCTGCGGTGGCCTGATGGGCTACGACCGGATTCCGGGCAAATACGTTGCGGGAAAGCAGAACCTTACTACCGGACGCGTACCGGTCAATTACCTGCACCGGGATGACGCCATTGGCATCCTGCAGACTTTATTGCTCCATCCGCAGCCCGGGGAGGTATTTAATGCCGTGGCGCCCTTGCACCCAACGCGGGAGGAAGTGTACCGAAGGAGCTGTGAAGACTTTGGGTACACCCTGCCAACCTTCGCCGAACCGACCGAGCCCACCGCCTTTAAAGTGATTAGCAACGAAAAGCTGATGAATGCTTTACCGTACCCGTTCCAATATGCTGATCCCCTACAGTTCTTTTATAGTCTATAGATACACTTCCACTACTTTAGAATTTTAAGCGACTTAAGCCGAGGTAAGTGGGGAGACCCTTCCCCACTCCCTACCGTTTTAGACCCAAAAAGGCCCAAACAAGCGTGTTTGGGCCTTTTTGGGTCTAGGTGCCAGAGTAAGTGAGTTGGCAGGCGACTGAAAAAGGTTTGATTTTGTTTAAAAATTGTGTGTAAATGTTGAACAATTGGTGCGCCTGTGATTCCACACACTGTGGAATTCTCCCCACAGTGTAGGTTACCGGGATTTAGTAAACGGTCTATTTTTAGGGGTGTGCCATTATTTTTAAAGCGCTGTTTTACAGTCGTTTGAGGGATATTATCGCTGTTTGAAGTATTTATTATTTTGTTTGGTTGCATTCTTGTCTAATAGGATACCAGACACGGTTCAACAAAAATATAAATAGCTCACAGCCATGACAGCACTTGAATTTACTTATCATATAGGCAAAGTTTCTAAGTCGCTGAAACCGTTTGCCCTTCGGTTAACGAAAGATGCAGAAGACGCGAATGATTTGCTGCAGGATACACTGCTGAAAGCATTTACCAATCGCGATAAATATACCGATGGCACTAACCTGAAAGCATGGTTATACACCATCATGAAAAACACGTTCATCACCAACTATCAGCGGATGGTGCGCAAGAATACGTTCATCGACACGACGGACAACTTGCACTACATCAACTCGATGGAAAGCAGCACGGACAACACAGCTTACTCAACATTTGCTCAGGAAGACATTCAGAAAGCAGTTGGTGCTCTGGACGAAACTTACCGCACGCCATTCATGATGCACTTCCGGGGCTTTAAATACCACGAAATTGCAACCCGGTTAGACATCCCTATCGGAACAGTTAAAAATCGGATTCACATTGCCCGCAAAGAACTGAAGGATAAACTGAAAGTTTACGCCTACTAAGATATACCTTATAAACCGCCAGTAACCGGTGACTTTAGCTGAGTGCTGGTGGTGAAAAAGAGACTGATTGAGTAGTTTTTGGTTAAAAAAGAGGAAGGTTCGAAAAGTTAGATGGAGTCCGTCTAACTTTTTTACTTTTTAGGGCTTTATATAAAGAACGCGATTACCTTAACGGCGTTTTTCGAAGTTCTTCCACAGTTATGCCCAAGAAAGTTATTGTTATCGGAGCCGGTTTTGCGGGCTTATCGGCTGCTACCAGTCTAGCGGATAAAGGATACCAGGTTACAATTCTGGAGAAAAACGATACCCCCGGTGGCCGCGCCCGCGTGTTTAAGCAGGATGGGTTTACGTTTGATATGGGGCCAAGCTGGTATTGGATGCCCGATATTTTTGAGACTTACTTCGCCCGTTTTGGCAAAAAACCGTCGGACTACTACAACCTCGTCCGCCTTGACCCCTCTTATTCCGTTATTTTCGGTCCCAGCGACGCCGTCGATCTGCCCGCCGGGGTCGAGAACCTGCAATTGCTTTTTGAACAGATGGAACCTGGCGCGGGCCGTCGGTTAGTTGACTTTCTCAAGCAGGCGGCCTACAAGTATGATGTTGGCATGAACAAATTCGTCTGGAAACCAAGTCGCCGGGTTTCGGAATTTATGAGCCTGCAGCTGCTCAACGACGCCATGAAGATTGACGTGTTTCAGTCGTTTGCCGATCACGTCCGAAAATATTTTACCGACGAGCGCCTGCTTCAGTTGATGGAATTTCCTATTTTGTTCCTCGGTGCCACGCCGGAAAATACCCCAGCCCTGTACAGCCTGATGAATTATGCGGAGATTTCGATGGGAACCTGGTATCCTATGGGCGGCATGCACGAGATTGTCAAAGGAATGGTCCGGTTGGCCGAGGAAAAAGGTGTTAACATTTTATTAAACCACCCGGTCAAACAAATTCACGTAACAAATGGTAGTGCTCAACAGGTGGAAACCTACCAGGGAACCTTTGACGCGGATATTGTTGTAGCCGGGGCTGATTACCAGCACGTAGATAGTAAACTGCTGGCGCCGGAGTACCAGAATTACAACGAGCGCTACTGGAGTAACCGGGTGATGGCACCCTCATCGCTATTGTTCTATCTAGGAGTGAATAAGCGATTGCCGCGTTTGCAGCATCATAACTTATTTTTTGACGAGGATTTTAAGCAGCACGCCCGGGAAATTTATCAAAATCCGGAGTGGCCCTCAAGGCCGCTGTTTTACGTCTCGGCGCCCTCGAAAACGGATCCAAGTGTGGCACCGGAAGGAATGGAAAACCTGTTTGTCCTGATTCCGGTGGCGCCCGACCTGAATGACCCCGAAGAAAGGCGGGAAAAGTACTATCATATAGTTATGGAGCGGCTCGAGCGTTTTGTTGGGGAGGATATTCGCAACCATGTGGTTTTCAAACGGAGTTACGCGCACAGCAATTTTATTGCTGACTATCACGCGTTCCGGGGTAACGCTTACGGGCTGGCCAATACGCTGCGCCAGACCGCAATATTAAAACCGACCCTGAAGAACAAAAGGGTAAACAACTTGTTCTATACGGGTCAGTTAACGGTTCCCGGCCCAGGAGTACCGCCCTCGTTGATCTCGGGGCTGGTCGTAGCGGATGAGGTAGTGAGAGAGTTTGCTTAATGGCACTTAAATCTAACCCAATAAATGCGGCTGTGCCTGCTCGTGATGGAACAGGCTCAGCGTCCATACCTGTATGATGGAATTATTCGACCGAACCTCGCAAGAGTGTAGCAAACTGGTTACTGAACACTACAGTACTTCGTTTACCCTGGGCATCAAAACCTTAGATCGCAAGTTTCACCTACCAATTTATTCCGTGTATGGCTTTGTCCGGTACGCCGACGAAATTGTTGACACGTTCTACGATCATGATCAGAAATATCTGCTGGACAAGTTCCGGCGGGATACCTACGAAGCGATTGAAAGCGGCATTAGTTTAAACCCCATCCTGCATGCTTTTCAGTGGGTGGTTAAAAAGTACAACATTAGCCGGGAGTTGATCGATGCCTTCCTGAAGAGCATGGAAATGGATTTGTATTTTAACGAATACAACGCCAATGGCTACGAAGAATACATTTATGGCTCCGCCGAGGTGGTTGGCCTGATGTGTCTGCGGGTGTTCTGCGAAGGAGACGACGCCATGTACAACCGGCTGAAGGAGCCCGCCCGCAAACTCGGCTCGGCTTTTCAGAAAGTAAATTTTCTGCGCGATATAAAGAGCGATTATCAGGACCGGGGGCGGGTTTATTTTCCGGGCGTTGATTTTAATGACTTCTCAAAAGACGTTAAGCAGTTGATTGAAGAAGACATTCAGAAAGATTTCGACGAGGCTTACCAAGGCATTATGAACCTGCCACGCGGAGCCCGGATGGGTGTTCACCTCGCCTATACCTACTACCAGACGCTTTTTGATAAAATCAAACTGGTACCGGCCTCCCGGATACAGGAGGAACGGATTCGGGTACCGGATATGAAAAAGATCGCTTTGCTGGCCCAGACCTACCTTATGTTCCGGTTTGGCTGAACAACTTTCTAAACGTTAAAACTGGAAGCCGCTGAATAGCTGCCAGTTTTAACCACGAACACGCTTCACTTAAGATCACTCAATCAGGATCAGTTCTAGGCTAAGAGGACTCGTTTGGTTTGCGTCCGAATAGCAAACACCTGAGCAGTTCCGTCCGGTCCTTCGATTACTTCACACCGATACAGGCCGTCCTGCTAATTAGGCAGGCTAAACAGCATAGTCTTTAGGAAATAGTGCGAGTACAATCCACAACGGAAACGCGGACAACTTCGGTCAGCATTAGAATGAGCTTGATCAGTTCAACGCGGAACTGTAACTGACCCCGGTTACGGATGGTCAGCCTCGCCAACTGAATTCCCTTCGTCTTATCCCCAATCTCAGACACAGTCTGCGCTTTGGCAAAACTTAGCCCGAGGAAGACCGCCAGCACCAGGGCGCTCGGATGGATTTATTGTTTTTCAAAAAGAGAAAGTGTTTTCATAGCTTGTTGTCTGAACAATGTACAAATCGTGGAGTAACGGGTGCTTTCATTATTGTAAATCAAAACGACGCTATTTTGGTTGTAATCGACTAACAGACAGAGTGTTAATCTTGTTAATTAAATTGAAAGGTGTATCTTGCTTGCTGGCCTTATCGTAGAAAAGGAACTAAAAGAGTGGGGATCTTTCCATTTGGGCCGGGAATAATTAAATAAAAAAGCATTAACTTAGTCAGGAACGCAGCGTCTGCCAATCCCGCTAAAAGTGGTATCTTTGCTATTTAGCACGATTATTTACTTATAAGATACGGGCTTATGGTATCGGACAAAACCAGTACCCCTACGGCGCAATCGCCGGTGACGCCGGACGTACTGGCAAAGTATGAAATGGTTATTGGACTGGAAGTCCATTGCCAGTTGGTAACGGCAACCAAAATTTTTGCCGGAGACTCCAATCAGTTTGGCAGTGAGCCGAATACCAACATCAGCGTCATTACCCTGGGCCATCCCGGTACGCTGCCGAAGCTAAACCGGAAGGCGGTTGAGTATGCCATTCGGATGGGCCTGGCCTGCGAGTCCGAAATTACCCGCTACAACGTCTTCGCCCGAAAAAATTATTTCTATCCTGATCTGCCCAAAGGGTATCAGCTCTCCCAGGATAAAACGCCCATCTGCGTGGGTGGGCAGATTCCCGTGAAATTTAAGGATGCCAGCGGGCAGGCGGTCGAAAAGGCGGTTCAACTGCACCACATCCACCTGGAAGAAGACGCCGGAAAGTCGATTCACGAAACGAGCGATTACGGCGATGCCGGCTCCCTGTTGGATTATAACCGCGCCGGAACGCCGTTGATCGAGATGGTGACCGATCCGGTGATCCATAGCGCCGAAGAAGCGGCCGCTTACCTGACCGAAGTCCGGCGACTGGTTCGTTACCTGGAAATCTGTGATGGTAACATGGAGGAGGGCTCGTTACGCTGCGATGTCAACGTATCCGTCCGGCTTTGGGGCGAAGAGCGCTTGGGCACAAAAGTTGAAGTAAAGAACATGAACTCCATCCGCAACGTTCAGCGGGCCATCGAAACGGAGTTCCGGCGGCAGGTGGAAGCGCTGGAAACCGGCGAGCCTATCCTGCAGCAAACCCGGATGTTCGACGCGACCAACGGTCAGACGTACAGCATGCGGACTAAGGAGACGATGAATGATTACCGGTACTTTCCGGATCCGGATCTGAGCCCGGTTCTGGTGTCCGAAGCGTGGCTGGCGACCATCAAGGCGTCCATGCCGGCTTTGCCCAAAGAACGGTACGAAACGTTTTTAAATCAGTATGGTTTACCAGAGTACGATGCGGCTTTGCTGACCGACGTCAAAGAACTGGCGGATTACTACGAAGCCGTTTGTCGGCTGACGACCAATTATAAAGCAGCCTCGAACTGGATTATGGGGCCGGTGAAAGCGCACCTGAGCGAAAAAGCGTTGCGGGATCATCAAGCGTTTCCGGTGTCGGCGGAGCGATTGGCCGAACTGATTGCCCTTGTTGACGCGGGAAGTGTCAGCTTCTCGACGGCCAGCCAGCGGATTTTTCCGTTGCTGATCGAGCAGCCCGACAAGACTGCAGAAGCGATTGCGCACGAGCAGAATTTGCTGCAGAACAGCAATACCGACGCCCTGCAAACGTTGGTAAAAGAGGTCCTGGCGGCCTGGCCCGACAAGGTCAAGGAATACAAAAAAGGCAAGAAAGGCCTGCTGGGATTGTTCATGGGTGAAGTAATGAAAAAGTCTGGCGGCAGCGCCGATCCTAAATTGACCAATGAATTACTTGTAAAAGCATTATCTCAATGAAAAACGTAATGACTCAGGTAAGGCGCCAGACGCTGACAATCCCGGTTCTGGGCGTGGCTTTTATGCTGTCTTCGGCGGCTGTGGCCCAGCAGGCGGGTAAAGATTTCACCATCAACGGAACCGTTAAGAATCCGGTAGCAGGCGGTAAGGTTTATCTGGAAGTGGGTCAGCCCGCCAAACGGCTCGATTCGGCCAAAGTCGACGCCAGCAATCACTTCTCCTTCAAAGGACACGAAACCGAAGGAGGCAGCTTCTATCAGCTGAATTTATTCAACCAGCAGAAGGTTGGACTGCTCGTTGAAGGCGGTGAAACGCTTGAGGTGACGGCCGACGCGGCCACCAAGACCGCCGATGTAAAAGGCTCCAAAAACATGGAGTACTACCAGAAAATTATGAGCCAGTACCGGGCGATGACGGAGAAGTCAAAGTCGTGGCAGGCACAATACGCGGATGCAGAGCAGAAACGGGATACCAAAAAAATCGATCAGATTCAGAAGGATTACGAAGAGTCGACCCGGCAGTTTGCGGGCACCATCAAGCAGATGCTACCCGAAATGGGCACGTCGCTGGTGGCCTTGTTTGCCACTAATTTCCTGAACCCTGAACAGGATTTTCCCACGCTGGACGCTCTGGCGAAAAAATTTGAAAAAGAGAATCCGGATAGCCGGCAGGCAAAAAACTTCATTGGCAACATGGCCCGGATGCGCGGTGTGATGGTCGGCTCCGAAGCTCCCGACATTACACTGAACAACCCACAGGGTAAGGTCGTGAGTCTGTCGTCATTGCGCGGAAAATACGTTCTGATCGATTTTTGGGCGTCGTGGTGCGGTCCGTGCCGGATGGAAAACCCGAATGTGGTCCGGATGTATAACAAGTACAAGGACAAAGGCTTTGAAATCTACAGCGTTTCGCTGGACCGTGATAAAGATCCTTGGCTGAAAGCCATCGAAAAGGACGGTCTGACCTGGACGCACGTTTCTGACCTTAAATACTGGCAGTCGGCGGCCGCTCAGCAATACGGCGTAACGGCCATTCCGGCAACGTTCCTGCTGGATAAGGAAGGCAAGATCATCGCGAAAAACCTGCGTGGCGAATCCCTCGAACGCAAACTGGACGAACTGCTGCAGAACAAGCAGTAAGTCGAAACTTGGTGCATATACCGGCCGGATGGCTCCCAAGAGGGGTCATCCGGTTTTTTTACGCCCCATTGCGTGATGGATTAGCGGAAAGTTTGGATTTTTGCCCCAGAACTGAACACTTAAACTACGGAAGATGAAAGTTGCAATTGTCGGCTGCGGAAACATGGGTATGGCGTTTGCCAAATCATTCCTGCAATATGATCTGGTGCGGAAGGACGATTTACTGCTGATCGAAAAGAGCAGCGATCGGTCGGAAGCCCTGAAATCGGAAAAAGCGGGCGTAGTCGTCGATACCATTGGGCCGCGTGTTGCCGAATACGACCTGGTTATTCTGTCGGTTAAGCCGCAGGATTTTGGCAGTGTTCACGAGGCACTGCGGGCGGTCATTCAACCGCAGCAGCTCATCCTGTCGATCATGGCCGGGATTCCCATTGCCACCATTCAGGAAAAGCTGAACCATCGGCTAGTGATTCGGGCCATGCCCAATACGCCCGCCATGCTGGGTATGGGGATCACGGGCTTCACGGCGTCTAAGGAAATTGATCTGGCGAATCTGCGGAAAGCCGAAAACCTGATCAACGCTACCGGGCGGTCTATCTTTCTGGAAGACGAAGCCATGCTGGATGCGGTGACGGCACTCAGCGGTAGCGGCCCCGCCTATTTTTATTACCTCGTGAAAGCGATGGTGGAAGCCGGTAAGGAGATGGGCTTTGACGACGCCGTGGCTACCCTGTTGGTTAAACAAACCATGCTAGGCGCGTTTCACCTGATCAACAATGCCGACAAAAGCCTCGATGACCTGATAAAAGCGGTGGCTTCCAAGGGCGGAACCACCGAAGCAGCTTTGAAGCGGTTTGAAGAAGGGGGCCTGGCCGAAACCCTGATTGCGGGCATTAAAGCGGCTCAAACCCGGTCGACGGAACTGTCAAAAGCATAAAGAGAGGAGAAGTCGGCGGCTAAGACTAACCGCCGACTCTTTCCCAGTTAAATACCCGTATAATTGAACGGCGTAATTTTGCGCAACTCCTCTTTTACCGAATCCTTCACATCCAGTCCGTCGATAAACTGGCTAATGGATTCCTGCGTAATTTTTTCGTTTTTACGGGTCAGGGCTTTCAGCGCTTCGTACGGCTTAGGAAAGCCCTCGCGCCGGAGAACGGTCTGAATGCCTTCGGCCACGACGGCCCAGTTGGCTTCCAGGTCTTCGTGAATGGCGGCTTCGTTCAGTTCCAGCTTATCCAGCCCTTTCAGTAGCGATTTCAGGGCCAGGAACGAGTGAGCAAACGGCACGCCTAGATTCCGCAATACCGTCGAGTCGGTCAGGTCGCGCTGCAACCGGGAGATCGGCAGCTTGGCGGACAGGTGTTCAAACAGCGCATTGGCGATCCCGAGGTTCCCTTCCGAGTTTTCGAAATCAATCGGGTTGACCTTGTGCGGCATAGCCGATGAACCCACTTCGCCCGCTTTGATTTTCTGCTTAAAGTAGTTCATCGACACGTACGTCCAGATGTCCCGGTCGAGGTCAATCAGGATTGTATTTAGTCGCTTGTAAGCGTCCAGCATCGCGGCCAGCATATCATAATGCTCGATCTGCGTCGTAAACTGACTCCGTTGCAGGCCTAGCTTCTGCACGAACTGATCGCCGAAGTTTTTCCAGTTAACGTCGGGGTACGCAACCGAGTGGGCGTTGAAGTTCCCCGTTGCCCCGCCGAACTTGGCCAGCACCGGAATGTCCGACAGCATAAACAGCTGCTTTTCCAGTCGTTCGCAGAAAACTAGTATTTCCTTGCCCAGCCGCGTCGGGGAAGCCGGTTGGCCGTGCGTCCGGGCCAGCATCGGTATATCCTTCCAGCGTTCCGCCAGATTCTGGAGTTTGATATAAACCTGACGATACAGCGGTTCAATTTCCATATCAATGGCTGCGCTCAACAGCATTGGAATGGCCGTGTTGTTGATGTCCTGCGAGGTTAGACCAAAATGGATAAACTCCAGATACTGACCAATATGTAAATCCTCGAGTTTTTCCTTGATGAAGTACTCAACCGCTTTGACGTCGTGGTTGGTCTCTTTCTCGATCTCCTTGATCCGTAGCGCGTCGGCTTCCGAGAAGTTTTCGTAAAGGGCCCGCAGATTGGCAAAAACAGCCCGGTCAATGCCTTCTAACTGCGGTAAGGGAATATCGCAGAGTTCAATAAAATATTCAATTTCAACCTGAATCCGGTACCGAATAAGGCCCCATTCAGAAAAATAAGGAGCCAGTGATTCAACCTGGCGACGATAACGACCGTCAATCGGACCGATAGCAGTCAGCGCGGAAAGTTCCATAAGTGATGTTGCAAAAGACAAAAGTAACGGATGTTAGCTAAATTGAGTCAGTCCATTTTCGAGTATATTCTTTACTCTTTGGGATTTTAAAGAGATAAACTTGGACTTCCTAATCTGCCCCGCAACTGCGTATGCAACCTTCCCCTTTCCTCGGCGAGCTGGCCGGGACATTAATTGTGGTTCTTTTAGGCGACGGTGTCGTTGCCAATGTACTCCTTCGCCACACGAAAGGCGAATCCGCCGGCTGGATGGCGATCACAACCGGATGGGCCTTTGCCGTGACAATGGGCGTGTTCGTCGCCAAAGCTTTCGGCAGCATCGACGCCCATCTGAACCCCGCCGTAACGCTGGCGTTTGCCGTTGCTACCCAGAATTACGATCATGTGGCAAGTTATTTTCTGGCTCAGCTGATCGGCGCTTTCCTGGGAGCGGTGCTGGTCTGGCTGCACTATCTGCCCCACTGGTCGGCCACGCCCGACCCTGCCACCAAACTCGGCGTTTTTGCCACCGGACCCGCCATGCGCACCACCCGCGGTAACTTCATCAGTGAAGTAATTGGCACCATTGTGCTGATTCTGGGTATCGCCGGAATCTCCGCCAAAGCCCTTGGATCGGTAGCCATTGGCGTCGGGCCTTATCTGGTGGGCGTGCTGGTCTGGAGCATTGGTCTTTCGCTGGGCGGGACGACGGGGTACGCCATCAATCCGGCCCGCGATATTGGCCCTCGGCTCGCCTACACGGTGCTGCCCATTCCCGGAAAAGGATCGTCGGACTGGGGCTATGCCTGGCTGCCGGTAGTGGCTCCGCTGGTCGGTGGCGCTATTGGTGGGGGCCTAATCCGGCTGTTCAATCTGTAAAAAAATGAATTAGTTTCTGAAAACACCCATCTTACGGACGATTCTATTCCATTGCCTTTATGTCATACATTGCCGCCATTGATCAGGGGACTACCAGTACCCGGTGTATTGTCTTCGACCGCCAGGGAGCCATCGTTTCGCTGGCCCAGAAAGAACACGCCCAGATTTATCCGCAGCCCGGCTGGGTCGAGCACGATCCGGAAGAAATCTGGCGCAACACGCAGGAGGTAATTGCCCTGGCCCGCATCAGCGCCCAGCTCCAGACGAGCGATATTGCCGCTATCGGCATTACCAACCAGCGCGAAACCACCGTCGTCTGGAACCGCCGGACGGGCAAACCTTATTACAACGCCCTGGTCTGGCAGGACACCCGGACAGGCGACATGGTGGCTCAATACGCGCAGGAAGGGGGCCAGGACCGCTTCCGGGCGACAACGGGTCTACCGCTGGCGACGTATTTCAGCAGCTTGAAACTAAAATGGATTCTGGATCACGTACCGGGCGTGCGCGAAGATGCCGAGAAGGGGCTGGCTCTGTTTGGTAACATGGACACCTATCTGATCTGGCACCTAACCGGGGGGACCTACAACGGTCTGCACCTGACCGACGTGACCAACGCCAGCCGGACGCAGCTCATGAATCTGGAAACGCTCGAATGGGATGAGGAGCTACTCCGGGCCTTCGACGTACCCCGGGCGATGCTGCCCCAGATCCGGTCGAGCAGTGAGGTGTACGGGAAAATTGTTTCGGAAGTGCTGCCCGGCGTCCCGATTGCGGGTATTCTGGGCGATCAGCAGGCCGCGCTGGTGGGGCAGACCTGCTACGAATCCGGGCAGGCTAAAAATACGTACGGCACGGGCTGCTTTCTGCTGATGAACACGGGCACCGAACTGCGCCATTCGACCTGCGGTTTGCTGACGACCGTGGCTTACCGGTTTGGCGATGGTCCCACCCATTACGCCCTCGAAGGAAGCGTCGCCATTACGGGGGCGCTGGTGCAGTGGCTGCGGGACAATCTGGGCATTATCCAGACCAGCGCCGACATTGAATCGCTGGCGGACAGTGTGACCGACAACGGCGGGGCTTATTTTGTGCCTGCCTTTTCGGGCCTGTACGCGCCGTACTGGAAAGCGGACGCACGCGGAGTGATTGCCGGTCTGACCCGGTTTGTCAACAAGGGACACCTGGCCCGGGCCGTACTGGAAGCCACGGCCTACCAGACACTGGATGTGCTGCGGGCAATGGAGCAGGACGCCAATCGGCAGCTGAGTTCGCTGCGGGTGGACGGCGGTATGACGGGCAACGCGCTGCTGATGCAGTTTCAGGCCGACATGCTGGGCGTGCCGGTGGTGCGGCCCACAATCACCGAAACCACGGCGCTGGGTGCGGCCTATGCCGCCGGGCTGGCTGTGGGGTACTGGTCGAGCTTCGATGATTTACGCCAGAACTGGGGCGTTGACCGGGTGTTCGAGCCCCAGTTGCCGAGCCAGGAAAAAGAGCGGTTGTACAGCGGCTGGCAGAAAGCCGTGGAGCGCTCGTTCGCCTGGGAGGAAAGTTAATGCGGCTTCCGATGCGTTGAAGCGGGCGAAAATAAGCGTTTAGCGACCAAAAATAGTAGCCACGAAAGTGAGCGTCAGGTGGGATTTTAATGCAATGCTACCGAAACGTCTTACCTTTGTGGCTGTATTTGTGTAGTATACCGTTTTATGACGCATAATCTCTTCCTCAAAAAACCACTGGCTTTCTTCGATCTGGAGACAACGGGTGTCGAACCCGCCAAAGACCGGATCGTGGAAATCAGTATTGTAAAAGCACTGCCCAACGGTGAAGTTACCATCAAGACGCAGCGCATTAATCCGACGGTACCCATTCCTATTGAATCCAGTCTGATTCATGGTATTTACGATGAAGATGTGAAGGACATGCCGACTTTCAAAACCGTGGCCCGGACGATGGCCCAGTTTTTAGACGGCTGCGATCTGGCAGGTTATAACTGCAATCGCTTTGATATTCCGCTGCTGGTGGAGGAATTCCTGCGGGCCAATATCGATTTTGACCTAAAAAATCGCCGGTTGATCGACATACAGCGGATCTTCCACATTATGGAGCCCCGTACGTTGAAAGCGGCCTACAAATTTTACTGCCAGAAAGAACTGGTAAACGCTCACAGCGCCGAAGCGGATACCATTGCCACGTTTGAAGTGCTGGGCGCCATGCTCCAGAAATACGAAGGAATGAGCGCAACCGACGAGCGCGGCAACGAAATTCCGATCGTCAATGATGTTGAGGTGTTGAACAAGCTGATGCAGAACAACAACGTTGATTTGCGGGGCCACATGGTTTTTAACAAGGACGGCAAGGAAGTGGTCAACTTCGGTAAACACAAAGGCGTGCTGGTTATTGACGTGCTGAAGAAAGAACCTTCGTTCTACGATTGGGTCCTGAAAGGTGAATTTCCGCTGGATACCAAACGAAAACTAACGGAGATTAAACTGCGGATGTTCAACAACAAATAAGCCATTGCCGGACAAGGGCGTGCCTCTCCGTGCCAGCTGTGCGGGACGCGGAAATGCCCCCGGCGGCAGCCGTTGCAAACAACGACAAAATTCTAAATCATTTGGGTAAGCGGGAATAATCCGTAACTTTACCCGGTCTTTTTACGCCTTTGTGCATCAAGACCGTAACAAAAAGCCTAGACCAAAAGAGTGGTATGCAGCCTACTCAAGCACCGATTCAAATACCGGAAGTCATTCAACTGATTGACGTTAAATACTACCTCATTATCAGCACTGCTTTATTTGTGATTGGTATTATTGGGGTACTCACCCGGCGCAACGCCATCATCATTTTCATGTCGATTGAATTGATGCTCAACGCCGTCAACCTGCTGTTAATCGCTTTTTCTTCCTACCGGGCTGATTCAACGGGTCAGGTGTTCGTCTTTTTCATCATGGCCGTAGCCGCAGCGGAAGTCGCCGTGGGGCTGGCCATTATTGTGATGATCTACCGGAATACCCGTTCGATTGACGTTGGGCTGCTGAATAAGCTCAAATGGTAGTCGAATTTCTTTATTAATTAACCACCGAAGACCCTAATTAATGTCCATGCAGACGGATTTGTTGGTAATACTGATTCCGCTGTTACCCCTTCTCGGCTTTATCATCAACGGCATAGGCTTTCGAAAAGTACCGAACGGGCTCGTCGGCCTTGTCGCCACCATTGGCCCGTTGATCGCCTTTGTTTGTGCACTCCTCCTTTTTAACGGATTTGGCGGACAGGCCGAAAAAGTGCCGCTTTTTGACTGGATCACTGTTGGTAAGTTCAACATTCCCTTCTCGTTTCAGATTGACCAGCTTTCGCTGATTATGCTCCTGATCGTGACGGGAGTCGGATCGCTGATTCACATTTACTCCATCGGCTACATGAAGCACGACGAGGGCTATGGCAAGTTCATGGCTTTTCTGAACCTTTTCCTGTTCTTCATGCTCCTGCTGGTGATGGGGTCCAATTACGTCATCATGTTTATCGGTTGGGAAGGCGTAGGGCTTAGCTCGTATCTACTCATTGGTTTTTGGAACAAGAATACGAGTTATGGCAACGCAGCCCGCAAAGCCTTCGTTATGAACCGGATCGGGGACTTGGGTTTCCTGCTCGGGATCTTCATGATCATCGGGGCCTTCGGCTCAGTAGAATACACGGAGGTATTCGATCAGGCTGCGGGTTTCCCAATCGGTGACAGTACGGTGGTTGCCATCACCCTGCTGTTGTTCGTGGGCGCGATGGGTAAGTCAGCCCAGATTCCGCTTTATACCTGGCTGCCCGACGCCATGGCCGGTCCGACGCCGGTGTCGGCGCTTATTCACGCGGCAACGATGGTAACGGCCGGGATTTATATGGTCGTTCGCTCGAACGTCCTTTATACCCTGTCACCCATTACGCTCGACATCATCGGTGGCATTGCCATTGCCACGGCGCTGCTGGCCGCGTCGATTGGCCTTGTGCAGAACGACATTAAAAAAGTACTGGCTTATTCAACCGTAAGTCAGCTGGGTTATATGTTCCTTGGGTTAAGCGTTATGGGCTACACGGCGGGAATGTTCCACGTCATGACCCACGCTTTCTTCAAAGCGCTTCTTTTCCTCGGGGCCGGCAGCGTTATTCACGCCATGGCGGACGAGCAGGATATTCGGAAAATGGGGGGCCTGCGGAAGTATCTGCCCGTTACGTACTGGACCTTCCTGATCGCCACCATTGCCATTGCCGGGATTCCGCCATTTGCGGGTTTCTTCTCAAAGGATGAGATCCTGATGCACGCCTACGAACACAACAAAGTGCTGTGGTTCCTCGGCGTGATTGGTTCGGCCATGACATCATTCTACATGTTCCGGCTGCTTTTCCTCACTTTCTTTGGTCGTTTCCGGGGTTCGGAGCACACGCGGGAGCACCTGCACGAGTCGCCCGCAACGATGACCATTCCGCTTATCGTCCTGGCGGTTTTATCCGCAGCTGGTGGTTTCCTGAACGTACCGGAGGCTCTGGGCGGTAGCGCTAAACTGGCCGAGTTCCTGAGTCCGGTCTTCGATCTGTCGCGTAAAGTATCACCCCATTCCTTCGGGGAAACTCTGCTGACGCATAATGAAGAGTTTATGCTGATGGGGATTTCAACGGGCGTGGCTATTCTGTCGGCGATTGCGGCTTATGTCGTCTACGTGCAGCGCGTTAGTCTGCCGGAAGCCGATACCACCGAACGGCCGGTTCTTCAGAAAGTATTGTACAACAAGTACTACATCGACGAGTTCTACGACGCCATCATTGTGCGTCCCATCGAAGGCCTGTCCGACGCATTCTTCAGCTTTGGCGAATTTATCGTCGATGGCATTGTCAACGCGCTGGCTGGCTTGGTTAGCCTGTTATCCGGTCAGGCTCGTCGTCTGCAAACCGGTTCCATCGGCTTTTATGTGTTTGCGATGGTCGTCAGTATCGCGGCCATTATCTGCTTACGCTTTTTCGTTCGGTTCTGATCAACGGGTCGTTTCCGAAGACCCGCTCTGGAGCCTGTAACTTAAATAGAGAAACCCATCTGTAAACGCACGTAGATGCTTACACTTATTCTTCTGCTTTTCCCGGCCCTGGCAGCTGCCCTTATTCTGGCTGTTCGGGGACAACAGTCTAAGCAAATTGCTTTGATAGCCGCGCTGGTTGAATTGGGCCTTGCCGGTTATGTGTTCTTTACCTTTGTACCGGATGCCAACGCGCAGTTCGGCTTTAATTATCCCTGGCTGGCCCCGGCTGGCAGTAAGGTCGGGGGCATTCGCTTTAGTGCGGCTATCGATGGGATAAGCCTGTTGCTGGTGGTGCTGACAGGTTTGCTGGCGCCCCTGATTGTACTTTCGACGTTTCGGCATACCTACACACGTCCGGCTTCGTTCTACGCGCTGATTCTGTTCATGGAAGCAGCCCTGATGGGTGTCTTTACGGCGCAGGACGGATTTCTGTTCTACTTCTTTTTCGAAGCGGCTCTGATTCCGGTGTACTTCCTGGCGGCTCAGTGGGGTGGGGAGAACCGCATTCCGGTGACGTTCAAATTCTTCCTCTACACCATCTTCGGGAGCTTGTTCATGCTGGTGGCGCTGGTTTATTTATACTACCAAACGCAGACCGGTAACGTATTAGCCCCGCACTCGTCGGCCATTGCTGATTTCTACAAACTGAGCCTAAGCCCTACGGCGCAGACCTGGATTTTCTGGGCGTTTTTTATAGCCTTCGCTATTAAGATGCCGGTGTTTCCGTTCCACACCTGGCAGCCCGATACGTACGTTGAATCACCCACTCCGGCGACGATGCTGCTGGCGGGGATTATGCTAAAAATGGGGGTTTATGGCGTTATTCGTCTCCTGTTGCCCATTGTTCCGGGTGGCGTTGAACTGTGGGGGACCACGGCCATTGTGCTCGCCGTCATCGGTATTGTCTACGGGGCTATCATCGCTATTCGTCAGCGCGATATCAAGCGGCTGATTGCCTATTCATCGTTCTCCCACGTTGGTCTGATGGCCGCGGGAGTTTTCTCGCTGACCACCGCCGGCGTGCAGGGTGCCCTGATTCAGATGCTGGCGCACGGAATTAACGTGGTTGGTATGTTCTTCGTGGCCGACATTATTACCTCCCGGACGAACACGCGCCTGATTGACCAGATGGGGGGCATTACGCGTTACACGCCGAAGCTGACCGTCTACTTCATGATTCTGTTGCTCGGCAGCGTCGCGCTGCCCCTGACCAACGGCTTTGTGGGTGAGTTTCTGCTCCTGGAAGGCGTTTTTGAATACAACAACGTTCTGGGTGCCGTAGCCGGACTGACGATCATCCTGGGGGCTGTCTATATGTTGCGTCTGTTCCAGAAAACAATGTTTGGCAAGGTAACCGACGTAACGGAAGGCTTCCATGATGTATCCGGCAGCGAAAGCTGGGTGTTCATCCCGCTTTGTTTCATGGTTTTCTGGATTGGTATGGTGCCTAATTCCTTCCTGAAGCTGACGGGACCCGCCGTGGATAATTTATTGCAGTTTGTTAAATAAAGCCCTTAAGAGATCTATATGCTTCCTATCGTACTGCTGTCTATTTTCGGAATTGCGCTGTTATTTCTAGGCTTCTTAAAGTCAAAGACAATTCTGCTGCCGGCTACGTTACTGTTTCTACTGATTGCTCTGGGCGCCAGCTTCCTGGAGTGGAATAAATCATATCTGTACTTTGGTGATATGCTGCTGGTCAGCAATCTGGCCATTGTTTTCACGGCGATTGTTCTGGTATCCGCTTTTATGGTGGTGGCTTTATCCGGTGATTTTCTGGAGGACGAAATGGCCCAGCCCGCCGAATACTACGCCCTGCTGCTGTTTTCCATCGTAGGCGCCATCATGATGATTGGGTACGAAAACCTGATCATGCTGTTCGTCGGCGTCGAAATTCTGTCGGTTTCCATGTACGTACTGACCGGCAGCGACAAGCGGAACCTGCGTTCCAACGAAGCGGCTCTAAAGTACTTTCTGATGGGTGCGTTTGCGACCGGTATCATGCTGTTTGGGATGGCCCTGCTGTACGGCGCGGTTGGTTCTTTTACCTTGATGGATATCAAAGGCTATGTCCTGCTGTCGCACGGTCAGCCTTCCCTGCTGTTATACGTAGGCTTGCTGATGGTCCTGATTGGAATGTTGTTCAAAGTTTCGGCGGCTCCCTTCCACTTCTGGACTCCGGACGTATACGAAGGCGCCCCGACCCTGTTTACGGCGTTCATGTCAACGGTTGTTAAAACGGCCGGTTTTGCGGCTTTGCTTCAGTTGTTGTCTGTCGCCTTCAGCGCCATTTACGGCTTCTGGTGGGCCGTGCTGGCCGCCATTACGGCGCTGACTCTGCTGGCGGGTAACCTGACGGCTGCTTACCAGAATAGCTTCAAGCGGATGATGGCTTATTCCAGCATTTCGCACGCGGGGTACCTGCTGATCGGCTTAGCGGCTTTGGGACAGCAGTCTCGGCAGGCCCTGGTCTTTTACTCGCTGGCGTATTCACTGGCAACCATATCAGCTTTCGGTATTTTACTGCTGGTTGCCAAGCAAAAAACCAACGATGGTCGCCCGGACGAGAGCTACGCTGCTTTCAATGGCCTGGCGCGTCAGAACCCGTTGCTGGCCTTTATTCTGGCCGTATCTATGTTATCACTGGCGGGTATTCCATTAACCGCGGGTTTCTGGGGTAAATTCATGGTTTTCTCGGCCGCTATCGATAAAGGAATGGTCTGGATTCTGGTGCTGGCGGTGCTGATGTCAGCGGTGGGGATCTACTACTACTTTCGGGTGGTTATCGCGATGTACTTCCGGGATGGCGCGTCGGAGCGTATCCACGTAGCACCGTTTTACCGGTTTGTCCTGATTACGGCTACTGTATTGACTATTGTTCTGGGCTTTATTCCCGGCTTGTTCCAGGGGCTGGTATAAGCTTGACGTGTCCCGTACGCTCATAATTGGTTTATAAATCAGCTTCTAGCGATTTATAAACCAATTAGTTCTCTTATTTTGTGGATTCATAGCAACGGGCATGCCCACGTCAAGGTGATCAGTGTGAATTCCAGCCGACCCAAAGTAAAAGAGAATAAAAGCTTTATTTCTTTCTTTCTGACGGCTCTGTTAGGAGCATCCGTCAACTTCATTTCGCAGATCGTTTACCGCAAGTATTTTGACTTTGACACCAGTGTCTTGCTGGGGTACCTGACCGCCACGGTCATCAGTTTTCTGCCCACCAAGAATTATGCCTTTGCTGCCGGTGGCACCGGAAACACAGGGAGGGAGGCCATTAAATTCCTGATCATCGCCCTGATTGCCTGGGTTGTACAGGTTTACACCGCCGTCGCTGCGCTGAAGCTGGTTGCCAATCCGTACTTCCCAAACCTGTCACTCTTCTGGCGCGAAAAAGGCTCGCACGTTGTCGGAATGGGCTTTAGTTTCCTGGCAAACTACTTCGGACACAAGATGCTCACGTTCCGTAGCACGGGCGTTTACGACATGTTCAAGGCCCGGTCTAATCGAAATAAGTATTAATGCAAATTAATACTGGTATAATTACGTAAATTAACCAAAATCCTTATAGGGTATGTTTTGGTAACATGTTAATTTTGTTCTTCAAACCTTAAACGCCCCGGAAGAATGAAAAAAGTATTCGCTCTCTTATTTGTAGGTAGTATGCTTACGTTTGCTGCCTGCCAAAGCAAACCAAAAACTGAAGAAACTTCATCGACGGCTACGGACAGCACGATGATGAACGACAGCGCTTCAATGACGGGTGACAGTGCGGCTGCCACGGCTGACAGTGCCGCTGCAACAGCTGACACAACAAGATAATTGAGTTGCTTAAAGAGCTCATAGAAAAGCCTTATCTTTACGATAGGGCTTTTCTATTTTGTGCAGTCAATGGAAGTCATTCGACTATTTGAAAAACATGTTCCTCCGGCGGCTGTTGCCTATTGCTATCAGCTCTGGCAACGGTATCCATTCACTTTTCGGGTGACCCGACCGCGCCAGACCAAACTGGGTGACTTTCGGGCCGAAGTCCGGCCGGAGACACCATTGACCGTTGCTTACACCATTACGGTGAATAACAACTTAAATTCAAGTGCTTTTCTGATTACTTATCTGCACGAGGTCGCACACTTACTGGTGTATCAGACCAGACGGCGGCAGGTCAGGCCCCACGGCCCGGCCTGGCAGAAAGCTTTCCGGGAAGTAATGCGGCCAGTGTTGAACGAGGCCGTTTTCCCGGATTCAGTCCTGCTGCCATTGATGCACTATCTGCAACGACCCGCGGCTTCGACCGGGGCGCATACCGCGCTGGCAACGGCCCTGCGCCAGCTGGATACGGCACCGGCTGACCAACACCTGTTGATTGACTTGCCGGAAGGGGCCGGCTTTCGATTTTTAGAGAAAGAGTACATAAGAGGTATGAAACGCCGAACCCGCATCGTTTGTACAGATAAACAGACGGGTTCAAAAGTGTCAGTCTGGGCGCATGTTTGGGTGGAGAAAGTATAGCTGGCTTTTTATTGGCTTGTTCTTGGTTACGGAAAACGGATGGGCACAACCGGCGGCATCGGTGTTGTCCGACGGGAAGTGGGTCAAAATTGGCGTTACCCGGACGGGCGTTTATAAGCTGGATGCGGCTTTTCTTAATCGCTATGGCATTCCCGTGGCTACCCTCGATCCGCGAACCATTCGCCTGTTTGGCAACGGGGGGGCTCCGTTGCCGCAGTTAAACCGGCAGACTCGCCCGCTGGACTTAACCGAGAACGCCATTCTGGTCCAGGGCGAGGAGGATGGCCGGTTTGATGCCGGGGATGCTGTTTATTTCTTCGCCAGTAGTCCGCACGTTAAAACTTACGACAGTACCGCCCGGCGCCTGACCCATCGGCTGAATCCGTACACCGATACCACGTATTATTTTCTGAACGTTGGCTTAACGCGAGGGAAGCGCGTAACCACCTCTTCCTTTACGGCCGCCAGCCCGGCGCCAATCCGGGTTTTTGACGATTATGTCTACCACGAGACAGAAGCTCAGAGCCGGATCCAGTCGGGCCGGGAGTGGTTGGGCGAACCCTTTAATTCGGCGGTCACCAGCCAGCAGGTGAAGGACTTTGACTCACCGGTTTCGGACATAGTTCCGGGCACCGGCGTTCTGATTACCTCCTCGGTGGTTGGTAAGGCAACCGACACCACTTCGTTTTCGCTGACCTGGGGCACTCAGTCCATCGGCAGGCAGCGGTTTAATCCGATCTATGAGCCAGACGTGACTAAGAGCCGTTTTTACCTGCAGGGACTTCTTAATCAGCAAACGTTCACGCTTGTTCCTTCGGCGCTCACTAACCCTGTCCAGTTCACTTACCAATACAACCCGGCTGGCGTCACGAACGCGCAGGGCTGGCTTAATTTTCTGGCTTTGCAGATGCAGCGCCCGCTTCGTCGCTATGATGAACAGATCGTTTTCCGATCCCTGGCGGCTGCGGGCCAACCCGCCGTGCAGTACCTAATTCAGCAGGCCGACGCGGAGACAAACGTGTGGGAGGTAACCAACCCGCAGCAAGTTGTACAAATGCCGCTTGCGGTGAATGAAAAAGGCGAAGGGGTCGTCACGGCACCGGGAGGCAGTCTGCGTAACTTTCTGCTCTTTTCTTTTGCCAAAGCGTATGCACCCGAAGGGGCAAGGCCCGTCGCCAATCAGAATCTGCACGCCAGCACAACGCCCCAGTTGCTCATTATAACCCCGGCCGCCTGGCGCGCGCAGGCTGAGCGGCTGGCGGACTTACGGCGAAAAAAGGATGGTTTACAGGTGCTGGTAGTAAACGCGCAGGAAGTTTATAACGAGTTTGCTTCGGGCGGGCCGGACCCAACGGCAATCCGGGATTTTGTGCGGTACCTGTACCAGCAGGCGCCCGATAAACTAAAATACCTCCTCTTGTTTGGGGACGGTACTTATGACTACAAAAACCACCAGGCGCTCTTTTCGGCGGCTCAGCTGGCCACGAAGATACCCGTGTATGAAAGCCGAGAGTCCCTGAACCCGGTCACCAGTTACTGTTCCGATGACTACTTTGGATTCATGGACCCCGACGAAGGAGAATGGTCGGAGGTCGACGCGGACGATAGTACGCTGGAAGTGGGCGTTGGGCGGTTGCCCGTGAAGTCCGCTGAAGAAGCAACGACGGTGGTC
>Ga0325400_1000827_pt1 | contig 24207 bp, 14 predicted proteins | sample PopdelMetagenome_2_FD_205662 | JGI IMG/M metagenome (GOLD analysis project Ga0325400, IMG submission 205662) | Populus deltoides microbial communities from Bellville, Georgia, United States - Xylem-PdKOR-R1 | ecosystem: Host-associated > Plants > Phyllosphere > Stem > Wood/Secondary xylem...
GGCGGCTGGCCCGCCGGGCGTCCCTGCTGCACGTGCCGCTCGTCGGCGTCGTCTACGACGACGACCGCACGGGCGACCGCCTCTCCACGACCGAGCGCCGCTCGTGGAAGGAGGTGGTGCGGCGCCACCACCTCGTCGACTGGGACGCCCTCGCCACGACGCCGACCGCCGCCGGCACGACGAGCGTGCTCCTCGTCGCCCGCCGCGGCTGGGCCGAGGCGTGGCGCGCCGTGACGGCCGCCCTCGGCGACGCCACCGCCGACGGGCGCACCCGGGACGCCGACCGGGCGGTCGTCGTCGACGCCGGGGGGCGCCCCTCGGTGGCCCGGCTCCTGGGCGCCCTCGCCCTCGCCGACCCCCGCGTCACCGTGCTGCGGGCCCCCGACGACGTGGGCGTCCCCCTCGGGCTCGACCTCGCGCTCGCGGCGGCCACCGGCGACGTCGCCGTCCTCCTGGCCGAGGACGCCGAGCCGGTGCCGGGCGCCCTGGCCGCCCTGCGTGCGGCCCTCGACGACGGGGCGCCGGCCGCGGGGGCCCTGCTCCTCGACCACCGCGACCTCGTCGTCGCCGCCGGGACGGGGGGTGCCCCGGGGGCGCCCGAGCCCCTGCTGGCCGACCTGCCGGCCGACGACGCCCGCCGCCTCGGCCCCGTCGTCGCCGTGCCCGCGCTCCGCGGGGAGGCGCTCGCCGCGCGCACCGCCGACCTCGTCGCCGAGCGGGGCGCCGACCCGCTGCTGGCCGGCGGCGGCTGGGACGTCGACCTGTCGGCCCGTCTGGCCGCGCGCCGCGCGGCGTCGCCCGTCCTCGTCACCGGCGCCGTCGTGCGCACCGGTGCGGCGGTCGGCACGGCGCGCCGGGCCGCCCCCGCGACCCGCGCCACGAGGACCGACCCCGCCGAGGCCGCCGCCGACGCCGCGGAGAACGGCCGGCGCCACGGGGCGGCGGCGCCCGCCTGGGCCGCCACGACGGCCGGCCTGCGGCGGCGCGCCGACCCGCGGCACCGTCCCGCCGCCGTCGTGACCGCCGAGGCCCCGCCGCGCCTGCGGTGGGCGGTGCGGACCGCCGCGCTGGCGGGCCCGCGGGGCGACACGTGGGGCGACCGCCACTTCGGCCGGGCCGTCGCGGACGCGCTCGCCGCCCTCGGCCAGGAGGTCGTCGTCGACACGCGGCACTCGCTGGGCCGCAGCACCTCCGACCTCGACGACGTCGTCCTCGCCGTCCGGGGCAAGGTCCCGCTGGCGCCCGCCGACGGCGCGGTGCGCCTCGCGTGGGTCATCAGCCACCCGGACCTCGTCGGCGCGGAGGAGCTGGCCGCCTACGACCGGGTCTGGGCGGCCTCGGCGGCGTGGGCGGCCGACCCCGCCCGCGGCCGGGACGTCGGGGTGCTCCTGCAGGCCACCGACCCCCGGCTGTTCCACCCGGCGGCGGGGGAGGGCGACGCGGTCGAGCACCACGACGTCCTCTTCGTCGGCAGCTCACGGTCGGTCTACCGCCCCGTCGTGCGCGTCCTCGTGGAGGCGGGCCGCGACGTCGCCGTCTACGGCGGGGGCTGGGAGCGCTTCCTGCCGCCGGGGGTGCTGCGCGGCAGCGGGATCGACAACGCGGCGCTGTCCGCGGCCTACCGCGGCGCGGGCCTCGTGCTCAACGACCACTGGGAGGACATGCGCCGCTCGGGCTTCGCGTCCAACCGCCTCTTCGACGCCGCGGCGTCGGGCGCCCGGGTGGTCAGCGACCACGTGGAGGGGCTCGGCGACGTCGTCGGCCCGCTCGTGCGGACCTACGCCGACGAGCGCGAGCTGCTGGCCCTCGTCGACGAGGGCCCGGCCGGCTTCCCGCCCGACGCCGAGCGGGCGCGCCTGGGGCGCCGTGTCGGCGAGCTGCACTCCTTCGACGCCCGCGCGCGGGTGCTGCTCGAGGGGGCGCTCGCCGTGCGCGCCGGCCGCCCGGGGCGCGCCGCGCGCTGACCCGGCCCGGCGACCGGGTCAGCCCCCGGCGGCCGGTCCCGCCGCGTCCGCCCGCGGGCCGCCGTGGTCGTCGGGGACGCGCAGCAGCGTGGCGCGGTCGGTCGTGGCCTCCACCCGGAGGCCGGGGACGTCCTCCAGCCACCGCGCGACGACCTCCCGCTCCTCCGGCCGGTCGGTGTCGTCGAGGACGACGGCGGCGCCCGGGGCGAGCAGCCCGGCGAGGGCCGGCAGCGCGGGGCGGCGGGCCGCGGGGCCCGTCCCGCCGGGCGGGCCGTCGACGAAGAGCAGGTCGACGAGCGGCGGCAGCCGCCGGACGACCTCCTCGGGGTACCAGGCCGTGGTGTGGCCGGCCGGCCCCGTGCCGTCGGGCAGGGGCGCCAGGGCGCCGACGAGCACCTCGGAGCGGTCGTCGAGGCCCGCGGCCCGCAGCGCGCGGCGCGTGCCGCGGGCGTAGTGCTCGTCGTGCTCGACCGACACCACGCGACCACCGCCGCGCTCGCGGAGCGCGGCCGCGACCCACGCGGTGGAGGTGCCGCTGCCGAGCTCGACGACGACGGGGTGCTCGCGGCGCGCCAGCACCTCGCGGACGAGGAGCAGCACGGTCTCGGGCGTCGCCGCCCACCCGGCGGCCCCGCCCGGCGGGGGCAGCCGCGTGGCGCCCGGCAGCAGGTCGCGCAGGGCGAGGAGCGACCAGGTGCCCACCTCGCCCGCCCGCACGCCGCGCCACAGCGCGGGGGCGACCTGGTGGGTGGCCACCCGCGTGCCCACGCGGGCGTCGACCGCGCCCAGGCGGGCCAGGAGGTCCTCGTGGTGCGCCCCGGCGTCCCCGCGCACCGCGGCGACGGCGGCGCCGAGCTGCGCGCGCGAGGCCTCCTCGCGGCGCGCGGCGTCGTCGCGGAGCCCCCGCACCTCGGTCAGCAGCTCCTCGAGCTGCCGCCGGGCGCGCAGGGCCTCGCCGCGGGCGGCGCGGGCCTCGCCGCGCGCCTCGACCACCTCGGCCCGCAGGCGGCGCCACTCGCCCCCCGCGCCGGTGGCGCGCGCGACGGCTCGGGCGACGGCGCGGGGCGCTGACGTGCTGCGCGGCATGGCTCCTCCTGGCGCGGGGGCCGGACGGCTCCTCCGGGCGGTGAGGCTAGCGACCGGGCCCGGCCGCGCCGGCAGGACCACGCCGCCCGGGTGGTGCGCCGTCCCGACGCTCCAGCGGCGGCCCCCGCCCGCCGAGACGGCAGGCATGAGCCCTCGCCCCACCCCCTCCGTCCGACCGGTCGCCCGCCCGGCCGTCCGCAGGGCCCGTCGTGCGCTCGTCGTCGCCGTCGCGGTCGCAGCGCTCGGCCTGCCCGGGCTGCCGGGGCCCGCCGGCGCGGCCGGCGGCGCCGTGGCCGCCGCGTCGACGACGTGCCCCGCCGCGGGCGGTGCCGTCGTCCCCCCGGCCGCGGCGCCCGCCGGGAGCCCGGACGTCGTGCTCGACGGCCACGGCTTCGGCCACGGGATGGGCCTGAGCCAGTACGGCGCCCGGGGCGCGGCGCTGCTGGGCTGCTCGTCCTCGACCATCCTCACGACGTACTACCCCGGCCTCGTGCCGGCCCGGCGCGCCACCCGGCCCACGGTCCTCGTGGACCTCCTCACCGGCGGCGGCTCCACCTCGCGCGCCGAGCTGCGCGCCGACGCCGGTCCCGTCCGCTGGGTCAGCGGCGGGCAGGAGGTCGTCCAGCCGCAGGGGGCGACGTGGACGGTCCGTCGCGCCGCGTCCGACCGGCTCGAGGTCCTCGCCGGGACGGGTGCCGGCGCCGTCGCGCCGCGAGGCTTCGCGCCGGTCGCCGGCGGCCTCGTCCGGGCCGAGCACGGCGGGCAGGAGGTGCGCCTGTCCACGTGGACGTCGTCGGGCGCGACGCCGCTCGTGCGCCGCTCGGACGCGGACGCCGCCCGCTTCGCCCCAAGGAGGGCCGGACTCGAGGTGCGCGCCGTCCTCGTCGACGGGGCCCGCGGGTCCGCCGTCGACGCGTACCTGCGCGGGCTCGCGGAGATGCCGGTCACGTGGCCGCAGGCCGCCCAGGAGGCGCAGGTCGTCGCGGCGCGCACGTTCCTCCTCGGCCGCTACGTCTCCTCCGAGGACGCCTACGTCGTCCGCCCCACGACCGCCGACCAGGTGTGGGCGGGCGCCGAGCGGCGGGCCGAGGACACGCGGAACGGCGGCGGGCTCGCCCGCGCCGTCGCGGCGACGTCGACCACCGGCGCCGGGACGGTCCTCACGACGGCGTCGGGCGGCCTCGCCCGTGACCTCTTCTACGCGTCCAGCCACGGGGGCTGGTCGGAGACGAACACCTACGTGTGGGGCTCCGCGCCCGTGGCCCACCTGCGCCAGGTCGACGACAGCCGCTGGGCCCTGGCCTCCGGCGACCCCAACCTCGCCTGGACGGTCGGGCTGAGCTGGGCCCAGGTGGCGGACGCCTTCGGCCTCGCCACGGCCACCGACCTGCGGGTGGCCCCGCGCGGCCAGGCCGCCCGGACCGAGGTCGTCGTCGTCGGCACGCGCGCGGGCAAGGCCGTCACGCTGCGCGTGACGGGCCAGAAGGCCCGCGACGCGCTGCGCGCCGTCGCCCCGGGCGTCCGGTCGTCCGGCTTCGTCGTCCGCCCGTCCGCGCCGGTGGCGCCGCCCGCGGCGGCCCCCGTGGCCGGTGCCACCGGCGGCAGGCCCGTCGCGCTCGACGCCGACGGCGACGGGCGCGACGAGGTGGGCTGGTTCTCCGGCGGCACGTGGACGCTGCGGGCGGCGGACGGCAGCACCCGCTCCTTCACCTTCGGGCGCGCGGGCGACCTGCCCGTCACCGGCGACTGGGACGGCGACGGCCGCGACGGCGTCGGTGTCGTGCGCGCCGGCGTCTGGCACCTGCGCGAGCAGGCCGGCCCCGGCACCGCCGACCGCTCCTTCGCCTACGGCCGGGCCGGGCAGCAGCCCGTCACGGGCGTCTGGGCCCCCGGCCGTCCCACGGGCATCGGCGTCGTGGCGCGCGGCACGTGGCACCTGCGCGACGCCGTCGGGCCGGGAAATGCGTCCAGGACCTGGACATTCGGGGCACCTGGTGCGCAGGCTGTGCCCGGTGACTGGGACGGAGACGGGGTCGACGACCCGGGTGCCCTCGACGGGGCGCGCTGGACGTTCGGCTCCTCGGCCCGTCTGACGATCCCCCCGCTCGTGCTCGGACGCCCCGGCGTCCGGGGCGTGGCGGGGGACTGGCAGGGCCGCGGGGGCGACCTGCCGGGCGTCGGGCGTGCCGGCGTCGTCCACGTCGCCGCCCGCCTCGACGACGGGCGGTCCGCGACCCCCTGGCAGGTCCTGCGCTGACGACGCCTCAGCGATCAGGGGCTACAGGTGCGCGCGGGCCGTGACGACGTAAGGGCATGGCCCTGCACCCCCGTCCGACAGGAGCTCGCCCCGTGCCGCACCATCTCCTCCGCCTCGGCGGAGCCCTGACCTGCGCCGCCGCCGTCGTCGCCCCCCTCGGCCTCGCGGCGACGCCCGCGCTGGCCGCGCCCGTCACGGCCGCCACGGCCGCCGCCGCGGTCGAGGACGCGCCGGTCGCCACGAGCACCGACGTCGTCCCCGAGGTCGGCGTCGACGCCGACGCCCTCGCGCAGCTGCGCGCGGCCGGCGACCCCGCCGCCCGCCCCGCCGTCCTCACGGACGAGGTGGCCACCGACGCCGACTTCGACGTCCTCGGCGTCACCTGGTCCGCCGCCGACACCTCGGCCGGCGCGGTCACCGTGGCCGTGCGCGTCCTCGAGGACGGCGCCTGGTCGACGTGGGAGACGCTGCCCGTCGAGGACGCCGGCCCCGACGCCGGCTCCGCCGAGGCGCGCTCGGCCGCGCCCGTCGTCGGCACGTCGCCGCTGGCGACGGACGGCGCCCGCGGCTACCAGCTGCGCGTCGACACGACGAGCGGTGCGGCGCCGCAGGACCTGCAGGTGCGCGTGGTCGACGGCGGCGACGGCGACGTCGCCCGCGTCGAGCGCGCGGCGGGCCCGGCCGCGGCCGCGGCCGCGGCGGAGGTGCGGGGAAGCACCGTCGCCGCGTCGGCCACGGCCCCGGCGGCGGGCACGCTCTCCGCGACCTCGGCGGGGACGCTCTCCGCGACCGCCTCGACGGCGGCGCAGCCGACCATCGTCACCCGCGCGCAGTGGGGGGCGGACGAGTCCCTGGCCCGCGGCACCGGTCGCAACGACACGGTCAAGGCGATGGTCGTCCACCACACCGCGTCGTCGAACAGCTACTCGACGGCGAGCCAGTCCATGAGCCAGCTGCGCGGGATCTACGCGTACCACACGCAGTCCCTCGGCTGGTCCGACATCGGCTACAACTTCGTCGTCGACAAGTTCGGCACCATCTACGAGGGCCGCCGCGGCAGCATCACCGAGAAGGTCATGGGCGCCCACGCCGCCGGCTTCAACACCGACACCATGGGTGTCTCGGCGATGGGGAACTACGAGGAGGCGGCGCCCTCGTCGGCCCTCGTCCGCAGCATCGCGGCCGTCGCGGCGTGGAAGCTCGGCCAGTTCGGCGTCTCGCCCACGGCGACGACGACGCTCACGTCCGCCGGCGGCGGCACGGCCCGCTACTCCAAGGGTCGTGCGGTGACGCTGCCGACCGTCCTGCGGCACATGGACGTCGGCTACACGGCGTGCCCCGGCTCGGGCCTGTCCGCCCAGATGGACACCATCCGCTCGCGGGCCGCCCAGCTGCAGGCCGCCGCGACGCCGACGCCCACCCCGACGCCCACCCCGTCCCCCGCCCCCGTGCCGGCGGGCACGCAGACCCTCGTCGGCGACTGGAACGGCGACGGCACCGACCAGGTCGGCCTCTTCGTCGACGGGAACATCTCCCTGCGCCGCGCCGACGGCGGGACGCTGCGGTACCGCTACGGCGGCAAGGGCGACGTCGCCGTCGTCGGCGACTGGGACGGCGACGGCCGCGACACGGTCTCGGTCTTCCGCCGCGGCCAGTGGCTCGTCAACGACTCGCTGTCCGGCGGCAGCGCGGACCGGTCCTTCTGGCTCGGCCAGGCCGGCGACGTCCCCGTCACCGGCTCCTGGGACGGCCGCAGCCAGGGCGTCGGCGTCTACCGCGACGGGCGCTGGCTCCTGCGCAAGTACCCCTCGGCCGGGCCGGTCCACGTGTCGCTGAACTGGGGCCGCACGAGCGACCGCCCCGTGGTCGGCGACTGGGACGGCGACGGCGCGGACACGCCGGGCCTCCAGCGCGGCTCGCAGCGCTTCCGCCTCGACTCCCTCTACCCGGGCTCCCCGGGGCCCGTCAGCTTCGGCCGCGCGAGCATGCCCGGCTTCGCCGCCGACCTCACCGGCAAGGGCCACGACGGCTGGGGCGCCCGCCAGGGCGCGACCTTCCTCTACCGCACCGACGTCCGCGGCGGCGTGGCGCAGGGCTCCGTGGCGGTCGTCCGATGAGCGGCGCGACCCGCGGCGGCACGCTGCGCCGCCTGCTCACCGCGTCCGCGCTCTGCGCCGGCGTCGTCGTCAGCGCGCTGCCCGCCGTCGCCGCCCCGGCGGTCGCGCCGGACGCCGCGTCCACCGACGTCGGCGTGCACCACGCCGACGACGGCCACGCGCACTCCCACGACCCGTCCCTCGAGGGCGCGGTCGTCCCGGGCCCGGGCACCGACGGCTGGACGGGGCCCGACGCGGCCCCGTCCGCCGGCCGCGGCACGCTCTCCGCCGCCGCGGCGGTCCCCACGCCGAAGCCGGTTCAGCGCTACTCCGGCGAGCCCGAGGAGCTGGCCCGCTACGTGCCGCAGATCGCCTGCGACCCGGTCGAGCGCGTGGGCACCAACCGCCTGCGCGACCTGCTCCACGCCACCTACGGCGGCTACAAGGGCGGCACGACCCGCCAGTGCTCCGGGCGCAGCGAGCACTCCGACGGCCGGGCGTACGACTGGATGCTCGACGCCGGCGACCCCGCCGACGCGGCGAAGGCGGACGCGTTCCTCACGTGGCTCATCGGCCCGGACGCCCAGGGCCGGCCGTCCGGCAACGCCCGCCGGCTCGGGATCATGTACGTCATCTGGGACCGCAAGATCTGGGGCTCCTACAACCAGACGTGGAAGGCGTACAGCGGCGCGAGCCCGCACACCGACCACATCCACATCTCGCTCAGCTGGGACGGGGCGCTCGCCCGCACGTCCTTCTGGACCGGGACGACGATCACCGGCACCGACTACGGGCCCTGCGTCCGCTACACGGGCGAGGCGGCGCCGCGGTACTCGGTCCGCAACCCCTCGCCGTGCCCGACGCCGGGCCCGCGCCCCGCGCCGGTCGCCCCGACGCCGGCACCGGTCCCGGCGCGCGCCCAGCCGCTCGCGGGCGACTGGGACGGCGACGGGCTCGACGAGGTCGGCCTCTACCTCGACGGCAACGTGTCCCTGCGCCGCGACGACGGCTCGACCGTGCGCTACCGGTACGGCCAGGCCGGCGACGTCGCCGTCGTGGGGGACTGGGACGGCGACGGCCGCGAGACCGTCGGCGTGTACCGCCGGGGGCACTGGCTGCTGAAGAACTCCCTGTCGGGCGGCTCGGCCGACCGCGCCTTCTGGATGGGGCAGTCCGGCGACGTGCCCGTCGTCGGGTCCTGGGACGGCCGCCGCCTCGGCGTCGGCATCTACCGCCAGGGCCGCTGGATGCTCCGCACCTCCGTGGGTGCGGGCCCGGTCGACGTCTCGGTGAATTGGGGCCGTCCCACCGACGTCCCCGTCCCCGGCGACTGGGACGGCGACGGCGCAGACACCCCCGGCCTCCAGCGCGGCGCCCAGCGCTTCCGCCTCGACTCGCTGCGTGCGGCGTCCCCCTCGCCCGTCACCTTCGGCCGGGCCGGCATGCCGGGCTTCGCCGGCGACTTCGACGGCAACGCCCGCGACGGCTGGGGCGTCCGCTCCGGCGCCACCTTCCTGTGGCGCCACGACACCCGCGGCGGCGACGCCCAGGGCTCGGTGGTCCTCTTCCGCTGACCCCCTACCCGTCACGACGGCAGAGGCCGGGACCCCGCAGGGGGTCCCGGCCTCTTCCGCTCCCACCGCGAGGCCCTGCACGGGACCCGCCGTGCATTGGTACCCACGCGCAACCCCAGCACGAGCTCGCGCCGGGTCCGCCGCCGGGTACGCGGCCCAGGCCGGCCCGAGGGGCCGCGGAGCCCGCCCCGGAGCCGACGCCGACCGCGGAGCGGAGCCGGGCGCGGCGACCCGTCGGGGACCGCAGCGGGCGGCGGAGAACAGGGGAGAGGCGCCTCAGCGGGCGAGCGCGTCCACCCGTTCCGACAGGACCGTCCACGCCGAGCGGCTCCACGTGTTGGTGAAGTGGCTGTCGTCCGCGTAGACGACCGCGCCGTTGGGGGCGACGACGGTGCACTCGTCGGGCCCGGGGCAGACGGCGTCGGTCATGTCGAGCCAGGCGACGCGGTCGCCGAGGCCCTCGGCGGCGGCGGCCCGCTCCTCGGCCTCGACGAGGACGGTGTCGAGGTGGACGTTGCCCTCGCGGGGGAAGTTGCAGGCGCGCCAGCCCGAGGGCTCCTGCTCGGACAGGCAGGAGGGGACGTCCTGGGGGGACCAGGGGGTGTCCTGGACGACGACGACGCGGTCGGCCAGGTCGCCGAGGCGGACGAGGGTGCGCTCGGCGGCGGCCTCCCAGACGGGGCCGGTGCCGGCCTCGTCGAGGACCTCGCCGTCGGGGCCGAGCGTCGCCGTCGTGTAGCCCTTGGAGCGGGCGACGAAGACGGTCGTGAGGTCGTCGACCTCGGCGAGGCGCTCCTCGACGGAGGTGCGCCACTCGCCGCACTCGGAGTAGGCCCGGGTCTGGCGGGCCACCCAGACGTCGATGTCGACGGAGGGGCAGGCGGTCTTGCCCCAGACCAGCAGGCGCTGGCCGCGCTCGCGCGCCATCTCGTCGAAGGCGGGCAGCCAGTGGACCGAGTGGCTGTCGCCGATGAGGGCCACGGTCTCCTCGCCCTCGGGGTCGCCGAAGACGCAGTCGTCGACGGGCGGGGCCTCGGTGCTGGCGTAGCTGACGTAGCAGCCGGAGGGGCGGGCCTGGTCGGCGCGCGCCTCCTCGGCGGTCATGGACGGGACGTCGACGGCGGGGACGCCGTCCTCGTCGACCGGGGCGGAGGCGGCGGGCGTGCCGAGGTCGGGCAGGCGCTCGACGTCGACGTCGCGGGAGGCGAAGGGCTGCAGCAGGAGCGCGGCACCCACGGTGAGGACCGTGAGGCCCGCGCCGAGGGCCAGGGAGCGGCCGGGGACGGCCGACAGCCACCGGTTGCGGCGGACCGGGTCCTCGACGAGGACGTGCGAGACGACCGACAGGACGAGCGAGGCGACGACGCCGAGGACGAGCTGCCAGGCGGTGGGCGAGCCGTCCGTCAGCAGGGCGACGACGACGAGGCACGGCCAGTGCCACAGGTACCAGGCGTACGAGATGCGGCCGACGTAGCGGGGGCCGGGCCGCGACAGCAGGGCGCCGACGCCCGCGCCGCTCGCGACGGTGCCGGCGGCGAGGAGCAGCACGGCGCCGCCGACGGGCGCGGCCGCGGCGATGCCCGGGAACAGCGTCGTGTCGTCGTAGGCGACGGCGGACCACAGCACGAGACCCAGGCCGGCGGCGGCCGCGACGAGGGCGACGGCGCGGGGGAGGCGCTCGCAGAGCGGCAGGGCCAGCGCGACGGCCGCGCCGGCGGCGAGCTCCCACGCGCGGGTGTGGAGGCCGAAGTAGGCCCAGGAGCCGCTGGTCGGCGTGAGGAGCACCGACAGCACGAGCGAGCCGCCGCCGAGGAGGACGAGGCCCACGGTGACGCGGCGGCGCACGCTGCCCCAGCCCTTCGGGCCCAGCGCCACGACGAGGAGGATGAGCAGGGGCCAGACGACGTAGAACTGCTCCTCGACGGCGAGCGACCAGAAGTGCAGGAACGGGCTGTCGTGGGAGTCGGCGCCCAGGTAGTCGGTGGCCCCGACGGCGTAGCGCCAGTTGGCCGCGTAGAGCGCGGCGCCCAGCGCGTCGACCCCGATGCGCGGGCGGTCCAGCGGCGGCACGAGGAGGTACGCGGCCGCGGCGCTCGCGACGACGACGAGCGCCGCCAGCGGGAGGAGGCGCCGCGCGCGCCGCGCGTAGAAGCGGCGCAGCGAGATGGTGCCGCTGCGGCGGACCTCGTCGAGCAGGAGGCCGGTGATGAGGAAGCCGGAGAGCACGAAGAAGACGTCGACCCCGACGTAGCCGCCGGAGAGGAACGGCACGCCCGCGTGGTAGAGCACGACGAGGGTCACGGCGACGGCGCGCATGCCCTCGATGTCGGGGCGGAAGCGCCGTCCGGCGTCCAGCCGGGGCCCCACCGGCTCGGCGGGGGCGGGCGCGCTCGCGGGCGCGACGTCTCGGCTCTGCACCGGGACAGTCTGGACGACGCCGGGCGGTGGGCCGTGACGCGCCGCCCCCGCGCGCCGCGACGGGAGGCGCCGACGGCGTTCGTTACTGTCCCCGACGACCTGTTCGACCGGTGCGTCCCGCGACGGCGCCCGCCTGCCCCCGACCCGAGGGCCGACCCCCAGGGAGAGGTACCCGTGCGAGTGACCCGCAGCGGTCGGGTGGCGCTGGCCGCCGTCCGGAGCTACCTGACCGACAAGGACGTCCGCAGCGGCATCGCCTTCCACGCCCGCGAGGGCCGCTGGCCCGGCGCCGCGGCCTCGTGGTCCCGCTCGGTCACGCCGACCGCGCCGGCGTCGACGGGCGCGCCGCGCGTCGCGCTGCCCGGCGGCGGCGACGAGGGCACGCCCGCCGTCCCGGTGCCCCGCGTGCGGCTCGGCGAGATCGCCCGCGGCGGCTCGACCTTCGAGCGCACGTCGCTCGTCGACGCCCCGCCGCACGTCAACCTGGTCCTGCCCGGCCTCGACGTCGAGCGCATCTACGCCGGCCTGCTCACGGCCATGACCGTCGGCTGGCGGCTCGCGGAGGCGCGCGGCGTGCCGCTGCGCGTGGTCCTCACGAGCGAGGCCGTGGGCTCCACGTCCACGCGGACGCTGCGCCGCTGGTTCGTCGACAACGGGTTCGACCCCGCGCGGGCGGCGACGGTCGACCTCGTCGAGCGCGCCCAGGTGCCGTCGGCGACCTTCGGCACCGGTGACGTCTGGGTGGCGACCTACTGGACGACGGCCCACGCCCTCGACCTCGCCTGCCGCCGCGGTGCCGTCGACCGCGACCGCGTCGTCTACCTCGTCCAGGACTTCGAGCCGTCGTTCAGCGGCTGGAGCGACCAGTACGCCATCGCGGAGAGCACCTACCGGGCCGGCTTCACGCCCATGGTCAACTCCCGCTCGCTGGCCGACTACCTCGCGTGGGCGGTCGGGCTCGAGGTCGACCCGCAGGTCGTCTTCGCGCCGCACCTCGACCTCCCGGCGCTGCAGGGCGCCGCGGCGGCGTGGGAGCCCGGCGACCCGGAGCGCCCGCGCGTCTTCTTCTACGCCCGGCCCCGCCACCCGCGGAACCTCTTCCGCATCGGCATCGAGGGCGTGCAGCGCTTCGCCGTCCTCGCCGAGGCCGAGGGGCTGCGGCCCGACGTCGTCACCGCGGGCGACCTGCACCGCGACGTGGCGCTGACGCCGACGACGGTGGCGCGCAGCGCGGGCAAGCTCTCGATGGCGGACTACTACGGCCTCGTCGGGCGCACCGACCTCGCGCTCTGCCTCATGCAGAGCCCTCACCCGAGCCACATGCCGCTCGAGCTGGCGTGCAGCGGCGTCCCCACGGTGACCAACAGCCTCGGCGGTTTCCGCGGCGACTGGCACGACCGGCTCGTCCGCGCGGAGGCCGACCCCGACGCGCTCGGCGCGGCCCTCCTCGAGGCCTGGCGCACGCGTCCGGAGGGGCACGCCTTCGCGCCGCCCCGCGGGCTCGGCGGCGAGCTGGACGCGGCCGTGGCCGCCGTGGCGCAGCGGGTGCCGCGCTGAGCGCCGGGGCCCTGGGCGGGGCGCGGCGGGTGGCCGGACGGGCCGCGCGGCGCACGTCGCAGCGCGTCCGGTCGGCGGCGGCGCTCGCGCCGCGCCACCCCACCGCCACCCGCGACGAGGCACGCGTCCTGGCCTCCGGGCTCTTCGACGCCCGCTGGTACCTCGCGCAGGCGGCCTTCCTCGGCGACGACGTCGACGAGCTCGCCGCCCTGCGCCACTACCTCGCGAAGGGCCGGCGCGCGGGCCGGACGCCGCACCGCTGGTTCCTGCCGGAGTGGATCGACCCGCGTGGCTGGGCGACCGCCGAGGAGGACCCGCTCGTCACGTACGTGCGGCGGTCGTCGGTGCGCCGGACGTCGTCGCCGCACCCCTGCTTCGACCCCGCCGCCCACGTCGCGCGGCACCCGGGTGCCGCCCGCCACCCCCTGGGCCCGCTGGGGGACCTGCTGGACCGCGGCCCGGAGACGCCCGTGGACGTCGCCGGCCCCGCCGGGACCGTCGTCACGACGCGCGGCGCGGTCGAGGCGCTGCTCGACGAGCACCTCGCGCGCTGGGCGGGCCAGGAGGCGCTGCGCACCGCGCCGCGCAAGACCGAGCGCTTCACCGAGCCCTCGGGCGCCCGCACGCTGACGGCCGAGGAGGCCACGCGCCTGGCGGCCACGTCGGTGTCCGTCGTCGTGCCCGTGTGGGAGCGTGAGGACCTCGTCGAGGTCGCCCTCACCTCGGCGCTGGCGCAGGAGGGCCTCGACCTCGAGGTCGTCGTCGTCGACGACGGCTCCCGGGACGGCTCGGTGGCCGCGGCCCGTGCCGTCGCCGCCCGCGACCCGCGCGTCGTCGTCGTCGAGCGTCCCCACGAGGGGGTCTCGGCCGCCCGCAACGCCGGCCTCGCCGTCGCGCGCGGCGAGTACGTCGCGTTCCTCGACTCCGACAACACCTGGCGCCCGGGCTTCCTCGCGCGCATGGTCGCCGAGCTGCGGCGCAGCGGGCGCGACGTCGGCTACGGCGTCGTGGCCATGGACACGGGGGAGCGCACCGTCTACCGCGCGCTGGACGCGGGCCGCAGCCACCTCGAGGTCATCAACCACGTCGACCTCAACGTCCTCGTGGCCCGGGCCGACGCCGTCCGGGCCGTGGGCGGCTTCGACACCGACCTCAGGCGGGCCGTCGACTACGACCTCGTGTGGAAGCTGGCCACGGCCGGCCCGCTCGAGTTCGTGCCCGTCGTCGGGGTGGACTACCACGCGGACGACTCCGACGTCCGACGCATCACGGTCACCCACGGCGACAGCTGGGGCGAGGTCGTCAAGAAGCGCCGGCTGCTCGACTGGGACGCGGTCGCCGCCGCGCCCCGCACCACGGGACTCACGTCGCTCGTCGTCGTCACGCGCGACAGCCCCCGGGCGCTCATGACGGCCCTGTCCGGGCTGTGCGCGGGCGAGGGCGCGCCGGGCGAGGTCGTCGTCGTCGACGACGGCTCGCGCCTGTCCGCCTCGCTCGCCACGGCGTGCGCCGAGCTCGCCGTGCCGGCGCTGCGCGTGCTGCGCCGTCCCGTGCAGGAGTTCTTCGCCCTCGGCGCCGACACCGGCTTCGCGGCCACGCACGGCGACGTCGTCGTCCTCGCCGACGACGACGTCACGGTCCTGCCCGGCGACGTCGGCCGCCTCGCCGCCGTCCTGCGCGAGCGGGGCGCGGCCGCCGTGCAGCCGGTCCTCGTCACCCGGCACGGCCTCGTGCAGCACGCCGGTGCCGTCCTCGAGACGTCGACGGCGCTGCCCGTGCCCTTCCTCGCGGGCCACCACCCGGACGACGTGGGGGAGGAGCCCTTCGAGGTGCCCGCGCCGGCGGCGTCGCTGCTGGCGCTGGACGCCGCCCGGCACGCGGGGGTCGGCGGCTTCGACACGCGCTTCCGGAACGGCCTGCACGACACCGACCTCGGGCTGCGGCTCCGGGCCGCGGGCGGGACGGTCCTCGTCGACCCCCGCGTCCACGCGGTGCACGTCGGCCGGTCCCTCGCCCGCGAGGACCCGCAGGCGCACCACAACTTCCGGCACTTCGTCGCCCGCTGGGGCGGCTCGCGGCCGGACCCCGCGCCGACCTACGCGGACCGCGGCCTCGAGGTCGTCGGCTGGCAGCCGCCGCCCGTGGGGGAGCAGGGGGCGCCCCGCCGCCCGGCGACGCCGCTCGTGCGCCGGCTGCGGCCGGTCCGCACGCACGTCGAGGGCCACGAGGTCCCGCGGCTGCACTGGGCCATCAAGATCGCGGCCCCCTTCCGCGGCGCGCAGCGCTGGGGCGACGAGCACTTCGCCGAGAGCCTGGCCCAGGGGCTGCGGCGCCTGGGGCAGCACGTGGTCGTCGACACCCGCGACACCCGGGTGCGCCCCAGCGCGCACCTCGACGACGTCGTCCTCCAGCTGCGCGGGCTCATGCCGCTGCCGCCGCAGCCGGGCGCCGTCAACCTCGCCTGGGTCATCAGCCACCCCGAGGACGTGCGCCGCGAGGAGGTCGTCGGCTACGACGGGGTCTTCGCCGCCAGCGAGACGTGGGCCGAGCAGGCCACCCGGGCGTGGGGCCTGCCGGTGCACCCGCTGCTGCAGTGCACCGACCCCGCCCGCTTCCACCCGGACGCCGCCGTCGCGGACACCGGCTACAAGGTGCTCTTCGTCGGCAACTCGCGGAACATCCGCCGTCGCGTCGTCGGCTGGGCCGTCGACGCGGACGTCCGCACGGACGTGATCGGGCAGGGCTGGGACGGCGTCGTGCCGAGCTCGTGGGTGCGGGGCGAGTACCTGCCCAACGAAGGGCTCGCCGCGGCGTACCGCGGCGCCGGCGTGGTCCTCAACGACCACTGGGACGACATGCTGCGGGACGGGTTCGTCTCGAACCGCCTCTTCGACGCGGTGGCCTCCGGCGCACGGGTCCTCACCGACCCGGTACCGGGGCTCGAGGAGCTGTTCCAGGGCTGCGCCGTCGCGGTGCGGGACGCCGAGCACCTGCGGACGCTCGTCGACCTGCCCCGCGACCAGGTGTTCCCGCAGTCCGACGAGCGGGCCGTCATCGCCGACCAGGTGCGCGTGCACCACTCCTTCGAGGCGCGGGCCCGGACGCTGCTGACGCACGTCCTCGGCCTGCGCGGCGAGGAGCCGCTCGAGGAGCCGCCGACCGGGTGAGACGGCTCCACCGCCGGGGGGCACGGCCCGATGCACGGGCAACAGCACACCTCTCGAGGAGCCCCCATGCCCGCCCGTCGCCGTCCCCTGCGCCATGCCCTCGTGGCCCTGCTCGCCGTCGCCGCGGCCGTGGCCCCCCTCGCCCCGGCGTCGGCCGAGGACGGCTACCCGGCCCGCACCTACACGGCGGGGGCGGGGGACGACATGCGGCGCGCCTTCGAGGCGCTCCGGCCGGGCGACACCCTCCTGCTCGAGCCGGGGACCTACGACATCGGCTACATCCGGCCGGTCGTCGCGCGGGGCACGTCGAAGGCGCCCATCACGGTCAAGCCCCAGGTGTGGACGTCCCCGCCCGTCCTCGTGGGCGGCATCGAGCTCAAGAGCCCCGACTTCTGGAGCCTCCAGCGGCTGCGCGTCAAGGCGGCGGCGGACCGCGCCCCGGCCCTGCACGTGCACGGCGGCACCGGCTGGCGCGTCACCGGCGGCGAGTTCTGGGGGGCCCGGGACACCGAGGCCTACGCCAACGTCGCCATCGACGGCGGCGGCGGGTACCCCCGCGCGTTCACGTTCTCGCAGAACTGCGTCCACGACGCCGCGACGACGCAGCGCGTCAAGACCGACCACAACATCTACGTGAAGTTCCACGGCGCCGCCGGCTCGGGCGGCGTCATCAGCCAGAACACGATCGTCGGCCACCCCAACGGCGCCGGCATCAAGCTCGGCGACGGCGGCGAGACGAACGCCCCCGGTCCCTGGGGCGTCAAGGTCACCGGCAACACGATCGTCGACGGCGGCCGCCAGGTCCTCATGAGCCACGACGTCCGCGGCAACTCGGTGACGGGCAACCTCCTCGGCCGCTCGCGCGAGCCCTTCACCGCCACCGACCGCCGCACGACCGGCCTGTACGCGCTCATGGTCGGCGGCACCGGGAACGTCGTCGGCAACAACTACGTCTTCGGGGCCGACATGGCCCTGCGCGACCCGTACGGCAAGGTCCGGGTGGCCGGCGACATGGCGGTGCGCCCCGACGCACAGCTCACGGGCCGCGGCTGCTCCGTGCAGCCCGGCTACTGGAAGGCCCGCTACTACGGCCGCACCAGCACGGGCGTCTACCCGCGCTGGTGACCACGGGGCGTCGCGCCGCCGGGCTCCAGGGCGGCGCGCGCCACCCGGTCGGCGCAGAGGACCGTCACGGTCCGGTCACGAGCGGGACGCCGGGCGTCGCGCCGTCGTAGCGTCCGGCTGCCACCGCGCCGAGGACCTGCGGACGGCGTCCGCGGGCACCGCCCCGGGCGAGAGGTGGCCACCCCCCGAGATCCCCGGAGGTCCACCGTGCGCCCGACGCCGCGCCGTGCCGTCACCGCCCTGCTCGCCGCCGCCCTGGGGGCCGCCGGCCTCGTGACCGCGGCGGTCCCCGCCTCGGCCGCCCCGGTCGCCGCGGCCGCCGCCCCGTGCAGCGTCACCACCGGCGCGCCCGCTCGCGTGAGCATCGACCGGGCCGAGCAGCTCGTGCCGGTCACCCTCCGCACGACGTGCGTCGGCCTGACCTACGCCAACGTGTACGTCGTCGACCCCCGCGGCGACGACATCGACGTGGCCGAGTGGGACCCCGCGACCGACGGGGCCGTCTACCCGCTCGCGATCTTCGGCGACGACCTCCCCGGTACCTACCGCACCGACGAGCTCTACGTGGAGCCCGAGAGCACGGAGGTGACGGCCACCTACGGCCGCACCGTCGCCAAGTTCGGCTCCAAGGCGGGGCTCACCGCGGCCCGGAGCGGCTCCTCGGTCACCCTCACCGCCTGCGCGTCCTACTACAACGGCCGCCGCGACGCCTTCGTCCCGTGGTCGGCGCACAAGGTGACGCTGCAGAAGCTCGGCGCCGACGGCCGCACGTGGGAGTTCGTCCGCACGGTCGGCACCAACGCCCGCGGCTGCGCGGTCCACACGGTGCAGTCCGCCGCGGCGGGCACCTACCGCGCCACGACGTACGAGACCTACCAGATCTTCTCCCGCACGTCCCCGTCCGTCCGGGCCTGACCGGCACCCGCCGACGCCCCGTCGCCCCGCCCCGTGCGGTGCGGCGGGGCGTCGTCGCGCCCGGCCCGCGGCGCCCGCTGCCGTAGGGTCCTGGGCGCCTCACCAGCCCCACGCCCGCCCCGAGCCCCCGCGAGGACACCCATGCGCCTGCTCGTCACCGGAGGTGCCGGCTTCATCGGCGCCAACTTCGTCCACCTCACGGTGCGCGAGCACCCCGACGTCGAGGTGACCGTCCTCGACGCCCTCACCTACGCCGGGGACCGCGCCTCGCTCGCCGACGTGGCCGACCGGGTCACCTTCGTCGAGGGCGACGTCGCCGACGCCGAGCTCGTGGGCCGGCTCGTGGCCGGCAGCGACGCCGTCGTGCACTTCGCCGCCGAGAGCCACAACGACAACTCCCTCAGCGACCCGAGCCCCTTCCTGCGGACCAACCTGCTCGGCACGTACGCCCTGCTGGAGGCCGTCCGGGCGCACGACGTCCGGTACCACCACATCTCCACCGACGAGGTGTACGGGGACCTCGAGCTCGACGACCCGGCCCGCTTCACCGAGAGCACGCCGTACAACCCTTCCAGCCCCTACAGCTCCACCAAGGCCGGCAGCGACCTCCTCGTGCGCGCGTGGGCCCGCTCCTTCGGCGTCCGGGCGACGATCTCGAACTGCTCCAACAACTACGGGCCGTACCAGCACGTCGAGAAGTTCATCCCGCGGCAGATCACCAACCTCGTGGACGGCGTGCGGCCCAAGCTCTACGGCGCGGGCGAGAACGTCCGGGACTGGATCCACGTCGAGGACCACAACACCGCCGTCTGGGACATCCTCGAGCGCGGCCGGCTGGGGGAGACCTACCTCATCGGCGCCGACGGCGAGCTGAGCAACAAGCGCGTCGTGGAGCTCGTCCTCGGCGCCTTCGGCCGCCCCGCCGACGACTACGACCACGTCACCGACCGGGCCGGCCACGACCTGCGCTACGCCATCGACTCCTCCAAGCTCCGCACCGAGCTCGGGTGGGCGCCGCGCTACACGACCTTCGAGGAGGGCCTCGCCGCGACGGTCGACTGGTACCGCCGCAACGAGGCGTGGTGGCGCCCGCGCAAGGCCGAGACCGAGGCGCGGTACACGGCTGCGGGACAGGTGGTCCTGTAGGCCGCGAGTCGGTGCCCCGGCCCCCCGCGGTGCGCTCGTAGTCTCGGCAGGTGCCCGCCCTCACGCCGCGTGACGTCCCGGCTCGGGAGGGGGGCAGGGCCGCGGACGTGCTCGTCGTCGTGCCCGCGTGGAACGAGGCGGCCGCGCTGCCCGCGACGCTGGCGGAGATCCGCGCGGGCGTGCCGGACGCGGACGTCGTCGTCGTCGACGACGGCTCGACCGACGGCACCGCCCGGGCGGCCCGCGACGCCGGGGCGACGGTGCTCGAGCTGCCCTTCAACCTCGGCGTGGGCGGCGCCGTCCGGGCCGGCTACCGCTACGCGCTGCGGCGCGGGTACGCGGTGGCGGTGCAGGTCGACGCGGACGGCCAGCACGACCCCGCCGACGTGCCGCGGCTCGTCGCGGCGCTGGACTCCGCGGACGTCGTGGTCGGCGCGCGCTTCGCCGACCGCCGCGACTTCGAGACCTCGCGCACCCGGCGGTCGGCCATGGTCGTGCTCGCCGCCGTGGTGTCCCGGATCGCCGGCACGCGCCTGACCGACACGACGTCGGGGTTCAAGGCCGTCGGGCCCCGTGCCCTGGCCTTCTACGCCGCGAACTTCCCGGCGGAGTACCTGGGGGACACCGTGGAGGCGCTCGTCATCGGGGCCCGCGCCGGCCTCGTCGTCACGCAGGTGCCGGTGCAGATGCGGCCCCGGCGCGCGGGCGCCCCCAGCCAGCGGCCCTGGCGGGCCGGCCTCTACCTCGGGCGTGCGGTCGTCGCTCTCGTCATGGCCCTCGTGCGCCGGCGCGTGCCGGCCGGGGAGGTGGCCTTCCCGTGAGCCCCCAGGTGCTCTACGTCGTCGGGGCGGTCGTCGCCCTCGCGCTCATCGTCGAGATGGTGCGCCGCCGCACCCTCCGGGAGAAGTACGCCGTCCTGTGGACGGCCGTCGGCGTCGTCGTCCTCGTCGTCGGCCTGGCCCCCGGGCTGCTCACGGCGGCCGCCGACCTCCTCGGCGTCGAGGTGCCGGCCAACCTCCTCTTCTTCGTCGCGAGCCTCACGCTCCTCCTCGTCTCGGTCCAGCAGAGCGCCGAGCTCGGGCGGCTCGAGGAGCGCACGCGCACGCTGGCCGAGCGCTGCGCCGAGCTGGGCGCCGAGGTGCGCCGGCTGCAGGACGACGCCCCCGGCGCGGACGACCGGCGGCGCCGCGGCACGGACCCGGGACCGTGAGCGTGTCGACGACGCCGCCCCCGGGGGCCCGGAGGAGCGACGGGTCCCCGGCAGCTCGGGCGCCCCGGGGCCGCCTGCGGGGGCCCGTCGGCTACCTCGCGGTCGGCGGGCTCAGCTACCTCGTCGACGTCGGCCTGCTCGTGCTCCTCCACAGCGGCGCCGGTACCCCCCTGTGGCTGGCCACCACCGCGGGCTACTGGTGCAGCGTGGTCGTCAACTTCTCGGGCAACCGGCTCGTGCTGGGCCGGGCCGGGGCGCCCGTGAGCCGGTCCGCCGTGCGCTACGGCGTCCTGCTCGCCCTCAACTACGGCGTCACCGTGGTCACCGTCGCCGGCCTGGCCTCCGCCGGCGTGGAGCCGGTCGTGGCCAAGACGGGCTGCGTCGTCGTCCTCGCCGTCGTCAACTACCTCCTCTACCGCCGGTGGGTCTTCCGGTGAGCCCGGGGAGCAGCGCCCCGGCGGCACCGCGGCCGTCGCCGGAGCGGTCGGAGCGCTCGGCCCGTGCCCTCCGTCGGCTGCGGGACGGAGACCTGTGGGTCCTGCCCGTCGCCGTCCTCACCACGCTGGTGGCCTACCGCGACGTGCTCGCGGGGCGGGCCCTGTCCGCGGTGGACGTGCTGGGGCGCTACAGCCCGTGGTCGACGGCGTCCGTGCCGGACGTCCAGAACCGGCTCCAGACCGACGTCGCCCAGCTGGCGCCGCTGTCGATCCACTTCTACGAGCGGCTGCGCGCCGGGCACCTGGCGCTCTTCGACCCCACCACCGCCGGGGGCACGCCGCTCGGGACCTTCCCCGTCAACAACAACGTGGGCCTCCTCTCGCCCTTCCAGTGGCCGCGGCTCCTGCTGCCGGACCCGGCGGCGGACACCCTGCGGGTGCTGCTCCCCGTCCTCGTCGGCCAGGTGTGCCTCGTGCTCCTCCTGCGGCGCCGCGGGCTCGACCGCCTCCCCGCGCTCGTCGGCGGGGTCGGCTTCGCCTTCGCAGGGGCGCTGTGGGTCTACGACTACCGGGTGGTGGCGGTCCACCTGCTGCCCGTGATGCTGCTCGGGGCGGACCGCGTGCTGGGCGGCCGCGCCCGCTCGGGCGGGCTGCTCGTGGCGCTCGGCGTGTGGGTGGGCCTGCTCGAGGGGTACCCGACGACCGCCCTCACGAGCTGCGCGCTGACCGGTGCGTACGCCGTCGTCGGGGCGCGGTGGTCACGGGCGGGGTCCCGCCCGGTCGTCCGCGTAGCCCTGGCGGGCGCGCTCGGGGCCGCCGCGTCGGCGTTCCACCTCCTGCCCTTCCTGGAGGTCGTGCGCGCCGGGACCTTCCTGTCCTTCCGGGACTTCGACGCCACCTGGCACCTCCCGACGCCGGCGCTGCTGTCCACCTTCGCCTCGCGCGTCTCGGGCACGACGTCCTTCGAGCTCTACGGCCTTCTCGAGGTCGACCCCGTCGAGGGAGGGCTCCACGTCGGCTCCGTGCTGCTCGGCCTGGCCGTCGCCGGTCTCCTGCTCGGCGCCGCCGGCCGGCTGCCGGCGGACCTCCGCCCGCTCTGGACGACCGTGGTGCCCGCCGGCGCCCTGCTCCTCGTCCTCATGACGACGGGCACGCCGCTGCTGGAGGCCTGGTACGCGCTGCCGCTCCTGGGCGACTCGGTCGTCCAGGTCAACCGGCACCTGCTCGTCCTCGCCGTCGCGGTCGCCGCCTCCGGTGCGGTCCAGCTCGTCCGCGACCGCGCGCGGGACGGGCGGCTGCCGGCCGTCACCGGCCGCGCGGTGCGCGTCGTCGCCGTCCTCTCGCTCGTCGCCCCGACGCTGGTGGTCCCGGCGGCCGTCACGGGGCTCGTGGCGGCGGCCCGCGAGCGTCCCGAGCTCGCGGAGGGGCTCCGGACCGCCGTCGTGCTGCACGGGCTCGTCGTGCTGCTGACCGCTGCGGCCGTGCTCGCGGCGACGGCGGCGACACGCCGGACGGCCGGCTCCCGCCTCGTGGGCTCGCGGGCCGCCGTCGGCGTCGTCGTGGCGGTCGTCCTGGCGCAGGCCGTCGTGCCCTGGCACGGATTCGTGGCAGCCAACCCGCCGGGGGACTACTACCCGGACACCGCCGGCCACCGTGCCGTCCGCGAGCTGCTCGGTGGGCAGGGGCGCCTCGTCGGCGTGGACCTGGCGTACATGCCGAACACCGGGGTGCTGGCGGACGTCCCCGACCTCCGCGGCCACGCCTTCGCCTACGCCCCCTACCGGGAGATGCTGGCCGAGGTCCTCCCGGCCGAGCAGCTCGGCCGCGTCTTCGTCCAGGTGGACGACCAGGTCACCGCCCGCCGGACCCGGGTGCTCGACGAGCTGGCGGTCTCCGTCGTCGCCGTCGAGGCGACCGGACGCCCCCTCCTGCGCGAGGAGGCGCTCACCGCGGCGCCGCGGGAGAACGCCCTCGTCCCCGCGGCGGTGGCGTCGGGCGCGCGCACGCCGGTCCCCGCGGCGGCCGACGTCCTCCGCGTCGTCGTCGCCGCCACCGGTGAGGGCTGCGAGCGGGGTCTCGTCCGCCTCGTCGGGACCGACGGCTCCTCCGAGCCCCGCCGGCTGCGGACGGCCGACGAGCCCTACGCGCTCTTCCTCGACACCCTGACCCTGCGCGGGCAGGACGTCGGCCTCGTCGTCGAGGGAGCGCCCGCGTCGTGCGACGTCCTGGTCCAGGTGGCGGCCGACGGCGACGGCGAGCCGGACGCGGGGGTGCTCTCGGCGTCGGCCCACGCCGCCGACCCGGCCACGCCGCTCGCCTCCGCGGTGCAGTCCTGGTTGCACGTCCGGCCCGCGGCGCGCCCGCTCGTGGACGTGTCCACCGCGTGGACGTGCGTGGCCGACCAGCGGACGGCGATGGACCGGCTGCGCACGACGTCGCGGGGCACGACCGGCACGCTGCTCGTGGGGGCGTGCCCCACGTCGCCCGCGGGCGGGTCCCGCGCCGAGCTCCTCGGCTCCGCCGTCGTCGACGACGTCGTCACCGCACGGGTCCGGGGCGACGGCCCGCAGCTGCTCGAGGTCAGGCTCAACGCCTGGCCCGGGTGGCGGGCCACCGTCGACGGCGAGCCCGCGGAGCTGCTGTCCCTCAACGGCGCCCAGCTCGCGGTCGAGGTGCCGGCGGGGACCCACGACGTCCGGCTGGAGTACCGGCCGACGAGCCTGCTCGTGGGCGCCGGGATCTCTGCCCTGGCCGTCGGCGGCGGGCTCGTGCTCCTCGGGCTCGGTGCCCGGCGCCGCACGGCCGACGAGCGCGCGGCGACCGGTCCAGGGGCGGCGCGCCCGGTCGGGTGACGGCGCCCGGCCGGGGTCAAGCGCCCCTCCCGCGGTCTCGATGACCGTGGTATGCCGCTGCTGACCGGACGACGCCTCCCGGCCCCCCGCACCCCGGTCGCCGCGACGGGCGCCGTCGCGGCCCCCGTCTGCGTCCCCGGCGAGCCCGTCCTCCCGGTGCCGCCGGTGCCGGTGCCGACACCGTCGCCGACCACCCCGACGCCTGCCCCCACGCCCACCCCGACGCCGTCGGGGCCGGTCGCCGACCCCGTCGCCGCCGAGCGCGCCGCGGTGCTCCACCTCGTGCGCCGCGCGACCTTCGGCCCGACGCCCGGCCTCGTCGACGAGGTGGCCCGGACCGGCCGTGCCGCCTGGGTCGACGCCCAGCTGGCGCCGTCGCTCCTCGACGACGGCGTCGTCGAGG
>Ga0325400_1000828_pt1 | contig 24190 bp, 10 predicted proteins | sample PopdelMetagenome_2_FD_205662 | JGI IMG/M metagenome (GOLD analysis project Ga0325400, IMG submission 205662) | Populus deltoides microbial communities from Bellville, Georgia, United States - Xylem-PdKOR-R1 | ecosystem: Host-associated > Plants > Phyllosphere > Stem > Wood/Secondary xylem...
AAATTACAATTTACAACCCAAATCCATTCATCACAAGTTACAACCCAAATCACGGTAAAATGACAATAAATCCATGCATCACAACTCAGCAGCAGCAGCATCATTCTAAATTATAATAAATCCATTAATCACAATTCACAACTCATTCACAACTCAGCAGCAGCAGCACTCTAAAATAAATTACAATAAATCCATTATCACAACTCAGCAGCAACATCATCAATCATCACTCTAAATTCCAAATTCAAGGTAAGAAAAAACAGAGTCTCTCCATTTAGACACTGTCACACACACACACTGTCACACACACACACTGTCACCGGTTATATTTCAATCCAAAATTCGCAGGCATACTCTCAAATTGATGGACACTTGAATATTAACATGTCTCAATAACAGATTAAACATCATTAAACTGTAAAGAAACGGAATGGTAAGAAACTAAGAAGCTTACCTTTGTTCTGAGCAGTGAGCACCGACGCTGAGAAGAGAAACAGAGTAACGGACTAAGCAACAAGACTCACAGTGAATGTTTGCAGTCAAAGTTGGAGCATCTGAATTCAATCAAACTAACATTAACATCAGTGATGAGATTAATAAACGGACAGGGACGAAAAAATAACCCACTTGAAGACTACAGAAACAAGATAAACGGACACTGTAACTTACCTCGTGAAGACTGGAGAGACGTCGTTGACCGTTGTTGTTGTGTGGACTGTGATTCTCACAGTGGCCGGTGGAAAGAACGTCGGCGATGATGGAAATAATGCAGATGAGGGACGAGCGAGGGCTGTGACGGTGGTTGATTGTTGGCTGAGAGGAAGACTGCAAGAGATTAAGAGAAGACTGAAGAGAGAAGACTGATTCGGTGAAGAGAAGACTGAAGAGAGAAGACTGTTGGTTGTTAAATTTGGGATTTTCGATTTAGGGATTTCATGAATTACTGAATGTCTAAAATTCTGAATTGTGAAATGTGAATGTCAAGAGAGAAGACTGATTCGGTGAGTCACAGACTCACAGTTACTTTGCCTTCGATATGTTCAAGCCAATAGGCGGGTGACACGTGGCAACTACACTGAATTTTGTTCTCCTGCGGGCAAACTCGTTCAATCGGTGGTGAAATCGCGATTTTAGGCGATTTCACCCGATTTTAAACGATTTTAACTGTTTTTGATGCGATTTTACTCATTTCCGATTTTTATGAACGATTTAGCACGTAAAGTCTATATTAACTCGTAAAAACGTACGATTTTACGACTTGAATCGCGATTTTAACAACCATGTATATACATGATTTGATGCAGGAATTATGGAAATCATGAAGTAAATGGAATGAAGAATTATAGCAGGGGATCTCTCAACGGTGTGATGTATGCAGAAGATCCATGCAGGATTGCTGCACTTGAATCCTGCATGCATGTAATCTCTGCATATATTTCCATATCTCTTCATCCCCCCTCAAGCTCAAGGCGGGGCTGGACCGAGGCAGAGCTTGTCACGATTTAATGTAAACATTGCAGGACAAAGTGATTTGGTGAAAATATCCGCAATTTGATCGGATCCTGGAATATAAGCCAAAGAAAGAGCTCCACTTGCAACTCGTTCTCTGACAAAATGGACATCTATTTCAATGTGTTTTGTACGATGATGGAAGACTGGGTTCTTAGCCATATGGATGGCACTAATATTATCACAATAGAGCTTAGGAGGAGGAACACAGTGGCCAATATTTTTGAGTAAGTGGACGAACCACATGAGCTCAGCTGTAGTGGAAGCTAAGGCGCGATACTCTGCCTCAGCTGTTGATCGAGACACAGTGACCTGCTTCTTAGCTCCCCAGGATATCAAATTGGGGCCTAAAAAGATAGCAAACCCAGTAATGGAACGTCTGTCATCCCTACAGCCAGCCCAATCTGCGTCACAAAAACCACGAAGTTCATGAACAGGAGTGCGAATATAGTGAAGTCCAACATTGAGTGTCCCTTTCAGATACCGAAAAATCCTTTTTACAGCAGTAAGGTGAGTATCATGAGGTGCTTGCATGAATCTGCAGACATGATGTACAACAAACGAAATGTCTGGTCTGGTCAGGGTGAGGTATTGCAGAGAACCAACCAAACAACGATAGTGAGAAGGATCAGCTAAGGGAACACCATCAGTGGCAGACATGGAAGCACCTGATGCTAGTGGAGTGCTTACTGGTTTGGCACCGTCAAGGCCAAACTTTTGAAGAAGAGATAGCAGATACCTTGTTTGAGTGACTGTGAATGTGGACTCATCACGAGCAATTTGAAGTCCTAAGAAATAATGAATGTCACCAAGATTTTTCATATGGAAGACAACAGAGAGATGGGCAATAAGCTTGGTAATCTGTGAAGATGAGCTGCCTGTTAAAAGAATGTCATCAACATAGATGAGTAAGAGGAGAATGTCTGATCCTTGAGTGCGATAAAATAAGGATTGATCATATGGGCATTGTGTAAATCCCATTTGCTGAATATAGTTACTGAATTTGAGATACCATGCACGAGGAGCCTGCTACCACGTCCACGATTACTGTTATGTGAGATTTGTTTCTGACGAGTCCCAGTGAAGCTTCCATTTTGGCGAGGAAAATGAGTCTCTTTAGCTTGTGATGGAGTGTTGTTAGTGGGATTTCTCCCAGTGAAGCTGCAATGATTGTGACCACGAGTGCTGGTGTTTATCCATGGCTTTGAGTTTGTGCGGCCACGATTTGTATAAAAAGCCACAGAAGGAGCAGTTGTCTATGCTCCTTGAATTCGAATTTCAAAGTCACGGAGTTTGCCAATAACTCCTTCATAAACTCTATACGGATTGAAGCAGGCTCCTCGTGCATGGTATCTCAAATGCTGCACACAAGAGAGGTCATCCTGCGGGACCTCAGATGGAATTTAATTGATGCACAAGGACGCATGAAATCTCGGGCAGATTTGCATCGTCGGGAGGTCATATTTCAGGTTGGAGATTATGTGTTCTTAAAATTGCAACCATACCGCTAAAAAACGGTAGCTTTCAGGAGTTCCTTAAAGTTATCACCCAGGTTTTTTTGGCCTCTTCAAGGTTCTCGCTCGCATTGGACCAGTGGCATACAAATTAGACCTTCCCACAGGGTCACGCATACATGATGTTTTCCATGTCAGTTTACTCAAGAAACAGTGGGGAGATATAGCCAAGGACACGGTGATCACCCTTCCTCCAATTACGTCAGATGCTGTGGTGTTACCAGAACCAGAAGCAGTCCTTGATAGAAGGTTATCCAGAAGGGGAAATACAAGCCACGAACGGAAATCTTGGTGAAATGGAAGGGGGCATTGCCAGAAGATTCTTCGTGGGAAAATTTGTGGCGATTTGCAAAAACTTATCCTCAATTCAACCTTGCGGACAAGGAGAATTCAAGGGAGAGGGAATGATAAGAGCATTGGGCACGTGGATCTCTTGCTACTACTGCATGGAGAGAGTCTACGTGGAATTACTTTATGTTTTGTTTGTTTCATTGTTTAATTTATTTCATTGTTTAATTAAGTAATTGAATGGGTCAGAGAATAAGTAACGGGATTAGCAAGAGCATCCCTAGTCTTCAGCTCTCCACTACTGGAGTTCCTATTATTTAGTTTACAGTTGTATTGAATGACCTATTTAGGCTCACTGTTGCGAGAGGAAAGGCATGCAATCAATAAACAATCACCTTTTCTCTTATTATCTCTTCTTCCTCTAAATACTATCTTATCAGAAGGGTACTATAAAACAAAGGTATGTAAAGGAGGTTTTGACAGTGGGAAGCTTAGAGGGAGTTTCTTTCTTTCTGGAGAGGCAAAAAGATGTCATCCACTAAGGGAAGCAATGAAGAATCTTTACCCTTTCTAGTTAGCTGTCTCCCTATATTTGTAATAAATATGTTTGTTTTTTTTTGCTTCTGATTTTTATATATATATATATATATATGACTTGTCAGCTTCTGATTTGTTTCATTTTGATTTATTATATTTTTACATTTGAAAAAAAAAATTGAAGAATCTTTGCTTTTCCACATAGTAGTGTATGTATATGTGTATGTATTGGCAGGTACAGGGCAAGGCAATATTAGAACAGGTTATTTACTGCGACTTCCTCTGTATCTTCAAGCTTTCCTCTGTTACTGCGTCACGATGTCTTTTTGGAAATTTATTGGTATTTAATTTTAAGATAATTAAAACTAAGTATTTGTAAAAGAATTGATAAATTAATTTTACATAAAAAAATCAAAATTCTCTTTTATTATTTATTTTGACAAAAACATATATATTTTTTAATTAGCAACATAGTTGTTTTAATAAATAAAAAACTTGGTGATTTAAATAAGTATTCAAGAATTTTTAATTATTTAAATTAAAAGGGAAAAAATATATCTCTTTAATCAAAACTTTCATTCTTTATTTATATATTTTTTGTTTTAATAAAAATATATCTTTTTTTATTAGAAGAAGCGTGGTTATTCAAATAAAATGATTTTAAAAACAATTTTTAATACAAAAATAAAGACATTGTTTTTCCATAAATTTCTGTTTTTAAAATTAATATCTATAAATTATATTAATCATCCTAAAGTAATTAGAGCAGTTGGAACATAACAAAACAAATGTGTTTCTATTTATAGAGTAAGGCTTAAAAAAATTATGAAGCAGAAAGAATAGCAGATCAATTTACCTAGCTACGATACACCGTTTCATCAATATTTCAGGTCTTCAAAATCCTGAATGGTAGTTTATAAATTTGTTTTGCTCTCTATTTTTAGTCACTTTTTTATATTTTGTTATATGCTTTGTGTTGGATTCCACTTGTCCAGGCTTTTTCTTTTTTTAACTAGAATTCCCTGGAAGTCGTATAAAAGAAGAGCAAGGAATTTCAACAACAATTAAAAAAAGAGAAGAAAAATAAAGGAATTTCAACCATTTTTAATATATAGTCATCAAAATGATATTAAAATACTAAAAAATATTAATTTAAAATAAAAAAATAATTTTTTTTAATTTTTTCATAAACATTTTTAAAATGCAAAAATAAACTCCATTGATTTTTCGGGAATAAGCACTAAAACACAATTAATTAAAGTGACGTGGAAATAAAATAACAATAAGAAGACATTATTTTTCTACAATCTTAAATTTCAATTTCAGTGTTTTTTTTCTTTCCCTGGAGCACTAAAACACAATTAATTAAAGTGACATTTTGGTTGCAAATAGCAATTTGGGTTTGCGACATTAAACAAAGCAATGGCATAAAAAGATTCACAACAAATCATAGAAATATTAAAATTTTCTTAGAAGGACAATATAAAAAAGGTTGTGAAAAGATTTAAAATGATAAATTAAACAACTTCATTATCCATAAATTAAACAGCTTAGAATTTGAGAATAAATTTTTAGATTTAGTTAATTTTTTTTATGATTTTAGAGTGGAGATGCTTACTATGAGTTAGTTTTATGAGGTTTAGGTTTTTATTTTGAGAAAAAAAATAGTAAAAAACAAAAGGATTTTGCATCTAAGCTTGTACGTAGCCATTGAAGATATATAAAGATGAAAGCATGGTTATTAAGATTTTATTATTAATAAAAAAATAAAATTGCTTTTTTCTTTTAATTATAAAGTTCATCCAAGCTTCGCATATCTAGACCAGTAATAACATGCAGGTCTGGCAGTGCGAGGCCTTTTCCTTTTCATCTACATTTTTTCAATTTGATTGTTTTAATTTCTTTCTGTTTATTTCACTTGTAAATGTGGATATTAATGTGATGCCTTCACAACATTTTGATCTGAACGGATAATGTGATGAGCAATCTTGATGGAATTGTCTAAGTTCAGCGTTTACGAGTCTATTGACCCACCGCATGCCTTATTCTATTCATTGAAAAATGCTTATATCAAAATATGGAACCTCTTGGGTTCCCCTGTTGGTCTGAGATGTCTGTTTAAGTTGATTTTGTGATTCTCTGGCTCTAGCTCCTCTGAATGACACTCTGTTTATTCGGATGCATGCACACTCGTGAAAGCTAATCTATTCGGAGATTTGACTTTCAGTGTTGGTTACAGTCTAAGCATGTGGATTTCTATACAATTACAACGAGACTCAAATTCAGGTCAATGATCAGAGGTATTCTTCTCTCTGAACACAGGATTTTTCTGCTCTTGTTCAATGTTAATCAGTCGTACTCTTCTCGGTTCAAGCTATCAAAACATGGCATACTGAATAAAAAAAATCATGTACCTTCTCTAATGCTAATAATATATCATTTTGTTTCCCAGTCTCTAAGCTCATAGATTCATTTCCTCCTCCATCGAATTTGCATCAGATTACATATATTTATATATATTCTGCCCATTGATCACTGTCCATACAGTTCTGGTGGGTGGTTCTTTGTAAGGGATTCAGTGATGAGGTGACTTTCTCAAGAGCGAGAAAGAGGTTTGATGTGCCCTCTGCCATCAGTTCAAGGAAGGAACGCTCTGATACCAACTTATGCACCTCAATTGGTATATCTGATATTGTAGTTGGCAGAAACGAAGAAGAAGAAGAAGTGACATGGAAATAAAATAACAAAAAAAGACATTATTTTTCTACAATCTTAAATTTCAGTGCTTTTCAAGTTCCATTATATATTTTTGTATCTTGTAGATTATTACGGTATTAGTGATCAATACCAGAAATTATATACCTTTATCAGTATGTCGTTTACAGTTATTCAGGGTTCTTTTGTATTTGTCTCAATTAAAGAAATAAAGATTCAATCACTCAATGAAAATATTAAAAAATAATTGAAATTCAAGAACAAGAAAATTTATTGCAAATAATACTTACAATCATAGAATTGTTCTTAATCTAAGTGAGATCTTAATAGAAAAATATATTTAAAAAAAAAAAAGAATTTGCTATGAAGATTACTGCTTATTAGTTACAAGCCTACTACTTATCCTTCTATAAGTCACCAGCATGCTGAATCTATCAGCCTACAAGATTATTAGCTTACTTGATAAAATCATTCCTTATTTTAAGAATCATGTAACATCTAGAATACTTTTGCTTTCAAATTACCCACGTTAATCCATTACTTGTTTTAAGGATTTTACAGCATATAAACTATTTTTTACATAAATTTGGGTTTTTATCAAATCTAGTCTATAATCAATTTTTTTATATTTTTTAAATTTTATTTTAACATCAGCACATCAAAACGATCCAAAAATATAAAAAAATCATTTAAAGCAAAAATAAATAATTTTTAACAAAAAAAATAGATTGAAACTTACTTTTAAACACCCCTTTCATGTCCAAGACTTCATCTCTTCCTTTTTTAACATAATTTTTATGTATAACAAGCAGATAGTTTTTTTTTTTGGAATCGTTGTTGATTTCTGAATTTCTAAAAAGAGTGTAAATGCACAAATTAAGGAATTGAATGATATGGAATCTACTGATTCTTCCTTTTTTTATATGAGGAATTTGTGTGGGAAGGATTTGCTGTCCAGTTCGAAAACAGTATCCAGTACGCATACATGGCCGATAGGTAGAAGAATTGCGCACTTAATTATGAGATTGTACTAGTGATATACATGATTTTGTGATGTCAGTATCATTGGCTTTTCATCTGAAATATTATGATTTCTAAATTAGAAATCTTCTGTGGAATTAAAAGTATTATTGAAGTTTTAGTGAGTGAAGTGCTGCTTTCATACTCATTAAGTTACAATCATATTAATATTGTTAGGCCAACTCTGGCCATTTCTCCTTGATTTTTACCTTCAAGCACCCTCACAAAATCACATAAAGAAAGAATCTGAATTTTACAGAAAGATTTGTGAATCATTTAAGCTAAAAGATTCATCTCCTCCATCGAATTAGAGTCGGATTACGTACCTATCTTTTGCCTGTTGATCATAAGTTCTTTTATCATTTTTCAGACAATCCTGGTGAGCGATGTTTTCTAGAGTCAATGATGAGGTAGTTTTTTTAAGAGTGTGTGACAGATTTCATGAGTCTCAAGTATTCTTATGAGTTAGTGCGTAGCAATCTCAAGCTTTTTTTTAATGCACCTGGGCCTGTGAGAATTAAGAGTTTTGAATATTAGAATCTCCATGGAAATCTAACAGATATTTTTATAAATTAAAATATATTATATAAATGACCTAACAGATATATTTATAAATTAATTAGAGATGTTTAATATTTATAAAGAACTAAAATAGTGACTAAAAAAATTCATAACAAAAAATTTAATCATTGAATTGGGCTTAAATTAATTTTCAGTTGAGATTAATGAGATCTAGTTTCATAAAGGACTTGTTTTGCTGGCTGCTTATAGTCTGGATCTCATGAAATTAGATTTAAAAGATGTTATTTGGATTAATTTTATTATTTTTCTCGGATTTCTTGCTTTATTTAGGTATTTTGATGTGAGCTTATCAATTAACTACTTAGTTTATTTTCTTTTTAAAATTCTCTAGTTTTAATATAGATAATATATCTTCTAGCGATTTGAAAGGCAAGGTAATCTTAAACAATTGTAGAGATATTCCTCATGTGAAACCAAAACAAGATAAGAAGCCACATAATAGTCAACTTAAATACCGGCGTCTAAAGGTAAGTATTTCCAGTTGTTTTCAGAACCTAGATCCGAGATTTTTGATGACTTGGGATTGGGATCTACTCCCCTAAATCTCTGTTATTTTCTTCATCGTAAAAATAAAATTCCTAGAAAGCAACTGGCCGGCCAACTGCTTACTTTCATTAGAATACATTAACTCAAATATATATATATATATATATATATATATATATATATATATAAAGACTAATTGGCTGTAAGATTAGTATGACCAGCTTACTCCAAAATACAAACATCCAAGAAAATGCAATTAACTGTGTTTTTTTAAATCCTGTCAATATCAAATTCAACAACTTGCTTCATTAAAAAAAAAAAAACAATAAAGAAAGACTTCGACAGAGTAGACATAAAGTATTTTTTTTTAAATGAAGGACCCAAGCAATAGGTGAGTTCACACAAGAATGGCAAATAATTAGTGTGAAACCTTGCCAGTTGTGACCAAACAGTTAAGACAAAGTCATTATTAGGTAGACTATATTAAGAATATCAGAAAATTCAGTAATTATTTTCGTTTTCTGATGATGTTCATGAATGTCCATCGTTTAGCCAGACAAAAAAAAAAAAAAAAACTGCAGAAAGCAACGGGGCATCTCGCAGTATCACATGGCAAACACTTCTGTAAACCATTGAGGGAATAGACTTATATAAGCACTTGGAAATGGATAATGAGGTTAAGGACTGGTGCATAGGAAAGGAGAATGAAACACAACACTCTAAGGCAGGGGCCGAGCGTTTTACAAGGTTAAGGAGGGCTGTAGCCCAGGGTAAAAAAAATTAATAACCCACTTTCCCTTTTCTCTTTTACACAGCAAACGTCCCACTTTCCCTATTTTTTACACAATAAACCTAGTGTTCCACTTTTCCTTGCAATATAAATTAATTAACAACTATTAGCCGTCCACTTTACTTTTTCAAGCAACACTAATTAATTAGCCACCTATCTTCCCTTGGAATACTAATTAATTAGTTATATTTTACAATAAATCTATCTAAATATAAATAATTAATTAGTTCACGTATCTTCCAAATTACTTGGGGTTTTAACTATTTTTCTTCTCAACAATATATAATTTTAGCTTGGATTTTGAAGAAGAATCTATATAGAGCCGCACAAAAGTGTAAAATCATCAGGTAAGAATTTACAAGCCCTGACTTTTTATTTTGAATTCAATGTTTCACATTCATTACAGTAAATTATTAATGGAGTAAACAGTAGACTGTACCCTAGAAATGGATGCATGCTAACACACTAGTAGTCTAGTACTAATAATTTACTGGTTATTTAAAAGTTAAGTTCTCCAAATCTCCCTGTAATTTGCATCACTAGTTTATCCTTGTATATTCTGCATTTCATGAATATTCTATTGTGGCATTAGTATCTTTTCATCTTGCACCTGACTTCCTTAATCCCTTTTACTTGAATAGGTTATAAATTATAATGGAAAATCAAGGAAACAAGAGAGGAAAAACTATGTTTTCATTCTTTAAACCAAATGAACAAACATCAACCAGTAAAGGACATTCTCCATCCAATATTGATGTCTCAAATCGTAGTGAACAACCCCCTTTCAAATCTCAAAGAGTTGAAATTGATGTTAATACTCTTGAACGAGATCCTGGGTTACGAATTCCAGTGTGGAAATATCCTATTAATCAACAAGATGAAATTAGAAGAGCTTATATCAAAATGGGTCCATATCAACCTAAGTTAACAGAGTATCCAAGGATTGAATCAAAGAGACAGTATCGTCGATTTCAATACACTTGGTTTGATCAATTTCCTTGGCTAGAGTACTCTCCATCAAAGGATGCAGTATTTTGTTTTCCATGCTTTATCTTTGAAAACAAAGTGTCTCGTCATCTCACATTCACCACCGAAGGCTTTAGAAGTTGGAAGAGGGTTAATGATGGGGTTAGATGTGCACTTCTGATGCATGTGGGAAGTCCCATTTCACCACATAATAATGCTGTGAAATCTGCTGAAGATTTAATAAAAGTAAGTAGACATATTGATAAAGTGTTGAATGCACAAACTATTGAAGAAGTTTAAAAAAATCGGTTGAGACTTATACAACAATTGAAAGTGTTCGATGGCTTAGCTTACAAGCATGTGCATTTATAGGTCATGATAAATCTTCAACTTCTAATAACCGAGGCAATTTTTTGGAGATGATAAGACTTATGGGGAGGCTGAATGTTGACATTGATGATGTTGTCTTAGAAAAAGCTCTGAAAAATGCAAAGTATACCTCGTCGACTATTCAAAAAGAGATTTTGCATATTCTCGCGAACAAAGTGAGGAAAAAGATTTGTGAAGAAGTTAGAGATGCAAAGTTTTTTATTTTAGTTGACGAAGCCAAAGATGCATCAAATAAAAAACAAATGGCTATTGTTTTGAGATTTGTTGACATTCAAGGTTTTGTACGAGAGTTTTTTTTTAGTATTGTGCATGTTTCAGATACTACTTCTTCAACAAAAAAAAAAGAATTTTGTGATGTGCTTGCTCGATATAACTTGCATATTTTCAATATGCGAGGTCAAGGGTATGATGGTGCTAGCAATATGCGTGGCGCATGGAATGGACTACAAGCTCTATTTCTTAGAGATTGTCCTTATACATATTATGTACATTGCTTTGCTCACCAACTACAACTGGCATTAGTTGCAGCAGCTGGAAATGAGATTTTTATTTGGTTATTTTTCTCAAAATTGACAACCATTATCAACCTTATTTGTGCTTCTTCCAAATGTCATACCGAGTTACATCATGCCCAGGCTATAGAAATTGCACATATGGTAGCTACTGGAGAACGTGAGACTGGTAAAGGGGCTAATCAAATTGGTAATTTACATCGAAGCGGAACTACTCGCTGGAGCTCTCATTTTGATTCTATTTGCAACTTAATAGATATGTATGGTGCAACTATTACTGTGCTTGAAAGTATGGTTCAAGAAAGATCTTCTAATTCTATACGTGGAGAAGCTAGTGGTTGTTTGATTGTGATGAAATCTTTTGAATTTATATTCATCTTATATTTGATGCATAAAATAATGGGGATTATTGATTTACTTTGTCAAGTATTGCAGCAAAAATCTCTTGATATCTTAAATGCAATGGATCTTGTATCAACTACTAAAGCATTGCTTCAAACTTTGAGAGATGCCGGATTTGATCTTCTCCTTGCAAATGTGCAATTTGTTTGCACAAAATATGAGATTGACATACCACATATTAATGCTTCGTATAAAAAGGCTACATGTCGTTCATGTCAACAACAAGGTTCAGTGACAGTTTACCAGCATTATCATTATGATATATTTAACTCAACGATAGATTTTCAGTTGGAAGAATTAAATTCTAGATTCAGTGATGGGACAGTGGAACTCCTTGTACTTAGCTCTGCTTTAGAACCTAAGGACAACTTTAAATCATTTAAAGTTGATGCTATTTACAAGCTTACTGAGAAATTTTATCCTGAAGATTTCAATGAACAAAAGATGTATTTTTTGAGATCTTAGTAAGAGCATTATTAGATTGATGTGATTCATCATGAGAGCTTTCAAAATATGTCTACCATTTCTGAATTATGTCGAGGATTAGCTGAAACAAATAAGTCGCAACACTATCATTTGATTGACAGGTTGATTCGTCTTGTTTTGACTTTATCTATTTCCACTGCCACTACAGAGCAGGCATTTTTAGCTATGAAACATGTTAAAACCGTGCTTCGCAATAAAATGGAAGAGGAGTTCTTAGCAGATTTTATGATGATTTACATTGAACGAGAGCTTGTTGAAGATATTGATTCGAATTCGATCATAGATAAATTCTATTCTACAAAACATCGAAAGGTGTAGCTTTGATGGTATAATTTTTTTTTTATTTTGAATTTAATGTACTTTAAATTTTATTTTTTATATATTTTATGTTATGTATTTGAATTAAAAATTTATTATTAACTTGATAAATTTATATATCTGAATGAATGATTAATCTTAAAAAAATAATTTATATATATTATAAGAAAAATTTCAGGCTCGGTCCCTGCTCTAAAGACAACAAAAGGAAATAATTAATATGGTCAGAGGCACATCCGGGTGCGGTGCTACCTATGTATTAGCACAAGACTCGAAGAAAAGTCCATTGGCAAATAAAACCTAGCTAAAAACAGGGGTTAGTTCATGTGATTCAGGAAAACGCAGCCACCTTGAGTGTTTTTCTTTATATGAAATCAAATACATATATGATATCAAATAAGTTCAAATAAACATGGATCAATAATAATTAATCCGATTATTGACAATTGATGTTTAGGGTGACGATGGGGGTGATCACATGGGATGCACAGATCTCTAGCTCTCTTGTCTGCCAGACCTAGCAGACTTTTCTGTTTCCACATCTATTTTCTATCCTTTTGATGTCGTTCTCGAAGACCGAAGATTTACTACCAATGCTATTCTCTGTTATTTTCGTTTCCTTTTCCTGAACACATTTCCTTCAAGCCTTCCGGACACATGATGGCGTCGGTCTAACGTTCCATGGAATGTTGTCAATATGATCAATAAATTTAGTTGATGCTGCAAATCAAGTTCAGAATATGGTGAAATATATAAAATGAAAGCCATGGTGTTCTGCATGCTTGATTGATATATGGCTCGGAAGTTAGATGAAAAATAAAATGTCCTTTTCATGGATACAGTGAATTGCTGTCATGTAATGAAGAGGGTACAGAGTCTACTTTAGGCCTTCCGGGATGAGCCATCAAAATCACGAGGTTAACTGGTAATTTTTTTCCCATATCAGAAATATAACTGAGGGACATGAATTAAGATTGTCAATTCCGTTTTGGTAGTTGTTTTGTTTTTTTAATTGGAATGAAATGTTTCAATTTTGAAATATTTCGGCGTGAAGTTTCGCAGTTATACTGTTCATATATATATATATTCAATAAACATAATTCAAATTTAAGATAAATTAATTATAAATTATGCAATATAAACACAATGTCAAACAAATATAATTTTAAAATTTAAAATATTTCTAAATAGTCAAGATTAAATAGATCTTTAACTTAAAGTAATTCAACTTAAATAAAATATCAAAATCTTATGAAAGTAAAATGTTTTAACACAAATATTTTAAATATAAAGTGAGGTTAATGTTATCAAGGCTAATGGAATCTAAAGCATCCCTTGTTTTGCTCAAATTCCTATAAAGTATAAACATGAAAAAAAACAACATGAATATAAACCATATATATTAGTGATAAATCTAATTTTAAAAAATTAATATCATTGTTAATGAAAATAGTAATAATAATTTTCAATATTATTATTAATATCATTATTATTGAAAATAGTAATGAAAAAGAGTTTTTTTATAATTGGGTGGTTTAATTAATTAAATTGAACAATGTTCAATTTGATTTACTGGCTTTTCAAGAGCGGAACAGAACATGTGGAATGAAACCGGAACGTTCCGGGTGGAATTTAGCCGAAAAATCCGGAACAGACCGAGATTTAAAATGAGATAAAATTTATTTCATTTTGTTCTGTTTTTAAATTGATATGAAATGTTTCTGTTATTCCGAGCAAAATGGAACAAAATTTATAACTTTACCTTGAAGAAGTAGTGAATGTAACGCTAAATCACATGACAAATCTCATCACATTGATTGAAAAAGTAGAGACCTAGAAAGCAACTGGTCGGCCAACAGAATACTTTAACTCAAATATATGTATATAGAAAGACGGCAGAAAACTGTACGTAAGATTAGGAAATGCAATTAAGTACTCTGGTACGCAGTGGGAAATAGTTTTTTGAAAATTATTTTTTGTATTTTTTTGTGTTTATTTGTTATTAAAAATTTTAATTAATAAAAATATACTTTTCATTCAATGAAAAATAAAAAGTTTTTTTTTATTTTGATCAAAAAAATACTTTTTAAAAATTATAAAAAATTTAAAAATATCATATTATTTGTTAATTATAACAAATTTTGTCCTCAAACTTTTGATTGTTATATATTTTGTTTTGTTTTGAATCTTTTTTTTTTAATTTCACCATTTAGAATTTGATTTAATTTGATTTTTATATTAATTTTGGTTCTTATTTTTATGATTGTTATTTATTGTTCTCTTATTATTTTTTTAATTGAAATTTTTTATCTATCAACTTTGGTCCTTATTTTTTTATTATATTTTATTTGAAATAATTTATAAAATTGTAATTATTATTATTTTAATTTTATCATCTTTTATTTTTTTTTATCTTTTAGATTTAATCTCTATTTTTTATTGTTATTTATTTTATTTAAGATAATTTATGAAATTAGATTTTATTTTCAATTTCATTCCATTTCAACTTTTTAATTTGTAAGATTTGTTTTTTATTATTTTAATAAACTTGAAAAAAATATTAATAAGTTATTTTTCAACTCATTTTCTATTACATAACTAGATACTGGAAAAATATTTTTCAATTTATTTTCTATAATACTACCAAATATCAAAAAATAATTCACTTATCAGGAATTTATTTTTTTTTAAAATCATTTTCTAAATTTTTTTTATTTTTTAGCAAACAAACATATCTAAACACACACACACACACACACACACACATATATATATATATATATATATATATATATATATATTTTAAAATCATGTCCTTAACAACTTGCTGCATCAAAAAAGAAAGAAAGAAAGAAAGACTTGGAAGAAGACTTATAAATTATTTTAAAAAAAATAACAGTAGACAGAGAGTGGTTACAGTGTAATTTTGCTGCATCAAAAGAAAGAAAGAAAGAAGACTTACAAACTATTCTTTTAATGTCTTGAACGGGATACGAAGGAAGGATCCTTGTCTTGGCTTCAGCGTGCCAAGTTTGACCGTAGTGGTTCCTGGAAGATGCTGCCATCTGCCATCAATCAATTAATACAGTGAGGGAGGGACCCTCTGCTTTCAAGTTGAATGCATCTCCCCGTTCCAAAACGCACTTCATTCTATTTCACAACTTTCAAACCGTTCATCTCTCTTTTGCTCATTCTTTTTTCTTTGATTTCCCAAAGAAAACAAGAGAATATGGCAACAGAGCTTTTTCTTACGTTTGCCGTGGAGGAGACTTTGACAAGGGTCAGTTCCATAGCTGCTGAAGGGATCAGACTTGCTTGGGGATTGGAGGGACAGCTGCAAAAGCTCGAAGAGTCTTTGACCATGATCCAAGCTGTGCTCCAAGATGCAGCCAGAAGGCCCGTAACAGACGAGTCTGCGAAGCTTTGGCTGGAGAAGCTACAAGATGTAGCTTACGATGCTGAAGATGTTCTAGACGAGTTTGCTTATGAGATTCTCCGAAAAGACCAAAAGAAGGGAAAGGTACGTGACTGCTTTTCACTGCACAACCCTGTTGCATTCCGTCTGAATATGGGTCAAAAAGTTAAGGAGATCAATGGATCACTGGATGAGATTCAGAAACTTGCAACTCGCTTTGGGCTGGGAATTGCATCTCAACATGTAGAGAGTGCTCCTGAAGTTATCCGGGATATAGACCGAGAGACAGATTCCTTGCTTGAAAGCTCAGAAGTTGTAGTAGGAAGGGAGGATGATGTCTATAAAGTTATGAAATTGCTGATTGGCTCGATCGGTCAACAAGTTCTGTCTGTTGTCCCTATTGTTGGGATGGCAGGTCTTGGAAAGACTACCATAGCAAAGAAAATTTGTCAATTAGCGAGGGAGAAAAAACATTTTGATGTGACTCTATGGGTTTGTGTCTCTAATGATTTCAGTAAAAGGAGGATATTAGGAGAGATGTTGCAAAAGATTGATAAATCTACTGGTGGGTTGAGCAATCTAGATGCAATTCTTGAAAAACTTCAGCAAGAGCTGGAAAAGAAAACACTTCTTCTTGTTCTTGATGATGTGTGGAATGAAGACTATGATAAGTGGGCTGGTTTGAAGGAGGGACTGTTAAAAATTAACAGCAGGAATGGGAATGCTGTTGTTGTTACAACCCGCAGTAAGAAAGTAGCAGACATGATGGAGACTTCTCCTGGGATTCAGCACGAGCCAGGGAGACTATCAGCTGATCAATGTTGGTCCATTATCAAGCAAAAGTTGAGCAGGGGTGGACGAGAAACAATACCATCAGACTTGGAGTCTATTGGAAAAGAGATTGCAAAGAAATGTGGAGGGATTCCATTACTTGCTAAAGTTTTGGGAGGAACTCTTCACGGAAAGCAGACGCATGAGTGGCAGTCAATTCTACACAGTAGAATTTGGGATTCTCAGTATGGAGATAAAGCTTTGCGCATATTGAGACTCAGTTTTGATTACTTGTCATCGCCAACATTGAAAAAATGTTTTGCATACTGTTCCATTTTTCCTAAAGATTTTAAAATCGGAAGGGAAGAGCTAATTCAACTTTGGATGGCTGAAGGTTTTCTCAGGCCACCAAATGGGAGGATGGAAGACAAAGGCAACAAGTGTTTCAATGACTTGCTTGCAAATTCCTTTTTCCAAGATGTTGAAAGGAATGAGTGTGAGATCGTAACAAGTTGCAAGATGCATGATCTTGTGCATGATCTTGCATTGCAGGTCTCAAAATCAGAAGTGTTAAATCTGGAGGAGGATTCGGCTGTTGAAGGGGCATCTCATATTCATCATCTAAATCTCATATCTCGTGGGGATGTTGAGGCAGCATTTCCAGTGGGTGATGGTAGAAAATTGCGAACTGTTTTCTCAATGGTTGATGTATTCAATGGGTCTTGGAAATTCAAAAGCTTGAGAACTCTCAAATTGCAACGGTCTGATATCACAGAGTTGCCAGATTCAATTTGCAAGCTGAGACATTTGAGATATCTTGATGTCTCACGTACCAGAATCAGAGAATTGCCAGAATCCATTACCAAGCTCTACCATTTGGAAACATTAAGATTCACTGATTGCAAGTCACTAGAGAAGCTTCCCAAGAAAATGAGAAATTTAGTCAGCTTGAGACATCTCCATTTTGACGATCCAAAGCTAGTGCCAGCTGAGGTGAGACTCTTAGCACGCCTTCAAACTCTGCCTTTATTTGTAGTGGGTCCAAATCATATGGTTGAAGAGCTGGGATGTTTGAATGAACTAAGAGGAGCATTGAAGATATGCAAGCTTGAGCAAGTTAGAGACAGAGAAGAAGCTGAGAAGGCAAAACTACGTGAAAAAAGAATGAACAAATTGGTGCTTGAATGGAGTGATGATGAAGGTAACAGCGGTGTCAATAACGAGGATGTGCTGGAAGGCCTGCAGCCTCACCCAGACATAAGAAGCTTGACAATTGAGGGTTATGAAGTTGAATATTTCTCATCATGGATGTCTACTTTGCTACTCAATAATCTGATGGAGCTGAGATTGAAAGACTGCAGCAGGTGCAGACAACTCCCAACACTTGGATGTCTTCTTCGCCTTAAGATTCTAGAGATGAGTGGAATGCCTAATGTGAAATGTATAGGCAATGAGTTCTATAGCAGCAGTGGCAGTGCAACAGTACTGTTTCCAGCACTAAAAGAACTCACTCTGTTGGGTATGGGTGGTCTTGAAGAATGGATGGTACCAGATGGAGAAGTTGTTGCAGTATTTCCTTGTCTTGAAAAGTTGAGCATTAAGAAGTGTGGAAAGTTGGAAAGCATTCCGGTATGTCATCTTTCATCTCTTGTACAATTTGAAATTGAAGATTGTAAGGAACTGAGATATTTGTCTGGTGAATTTCATGACTTCACGTCTCTTCGAGTTTTAAAGATATTCAATTGTTCAAAGCTGGCATCCATTCCAAGCGTACAACACTGCACAGCTCTGGTGGAATTGGGCATATGGTTTAGCCATGAGTTGATCTCAATTCCTGGTGATTTCCAAGAATTGAATTCTTTGAAGAAATTGGTTGTTAATGGGTGTAAATTGGGAGCTCTTCCAAGCGGACTACAATGTTGCGCTTCTCTAGAAGAATTGTGGATATTTAATTGGAGAGAGCTTATCCATATCAGTGATTTACAAGAATTGTCTTCGCTTCGAAGATTAACCATTTCATCATGTGATAAGCTCAGCAGTATTGATTGGGCATATGGTTTACGACAATTGCCTTCTCTTGTTCATTTAGATATAACCATGTGTCGGAGGTTAAGTGATTTCCCAGAGGATGATTGGTTAGGCGGCCTCACCCAACTGCAGTTTTTGAGCATCGGTGGTTTCTCAGAGGAACTGGAGGCTTTTCCTGCAGGAGTTCTAAACTCAATCCAACACCTCAACTTGAGTGGGTCCCTCAAAGCCCTATGGATATGGGGATGGGATAAACTGAAGAGTGTACCACACCAACTTCAACACCTCACTGCCCTTAAGTCATTGCGTATATGTGATTTCATGGGAGAGGGATTTGAGGAAGCATTGCCAGATTGGTTGGCCAACCTTTCTTCTCTTCAACTTCTTTGGATCTCGCGTTGCAAGAATCTCAAGTATCTGCCAAGCTCAACAGCCATTCAACGCTTCTCCAAATTAAAGCAATTGCGGATTTATAGATGTCCACATCTTGAAGAAAATTGTAGAGAGAAGAATGGCTCTGAGTGGCCCAAGATTTCTCATATCCCATCAATCAATATAAGATAGATTATATGCCAAGTTCAACAGCCATTTAACGCCTCTCCAAATTAAAGACATTGCAGATTTGGGAATGTCCACATCTATTGGATACTTTTCGTTGTCCACATCTTGAAGAAAATTGTAGAGAGGTGAATGGTTCTGAGTGGCCCAAGATTTACTACCATTGCTATTCTCTGTTATTTTCGTTTCCTTTTCCTGAACACATTTCTTTCAGGCCTTCCGGACACATAATGGCGTCGGTTTAACGTTCCATGGAATGTTGTCAATATGATCAATAAATTTAGTTGATGCTGCAAATCAAGTTCAGAATATGGTGAAATATATAAAATGAAAGCCATGGTGTTATGCATGCTTGATTGATCTATGGCTAGGAAGTTGGCTGAAAAATAAAATGTCCTTTTCATGGATACATTGAATTGCTGTCATGTAATGAAGAAGGTACAGAGTCTACTTTAGGCCTTCCGGGATGAGCCATCAAAATCACGAGGTTAACTGGTAATTTTTTTTCCCATATCAGAAATATAATTGAGGGCCTTGAACAAGTAGTGAATGTAATGCTAAATCATATGACAAATCTCATTACATTGATTGAAAAAGTAGAGACCTAGAAAGCAACTGGTCGGCCAATAGAATACTTTAACTCAAATATATGTATATATAAAAGACTTGGCTGAAGACTGTAAGATTAGGAAATGCAATTAAATATGTTTGTTTGTTTGTTTTTTTTCAAATCATGTCCTCAACAACTTGCTGCATCAAAAAGAAAGAAAGAAAGAAAGAAAGACTTGGAAGAAGACTTATAATTTTTTTTTAAAAAAACAATTATTGACTAATTTTTTGGGTGTTCAAGTTAGTATATAAGATACTTGAAACTACGAAAAAAAATGCAATAGCATGCAAACTTCAAAATGAATAGAGCAATTTTCTCCTCTTGAAAGGAAGGAAACGAGCAATCACTGAGTTCACAAATTATATTAATCATCCCTAAAGCAATTAGAGCTGGAACATAATAAATGGCTTAACATATTTATAAAGCACAAAAATAAGCATCCATTACATCATCAGGCTAGTTAGATAAACCATTCCACCAGTAGTTTATCACGAAGACATAGTTTGTTTCAAGAGAATATTGGTAAACTTGAAAGAAAACCTTGAATCAAGGGCGGAGGTGCGCTAAAGGGCTAGGGTGGGCTCTAGCCCAGGTCAAGATTTTATCACTATTTTTTAACTAGTTTTATATAAAATAAATTCATAATTCTCAATTGAATAATAAAAAAATTCTGAAAATTTACGTGGAGCCTTATAATATAATACTTTAGCTTGGATTAAAATTTCAGAATTTTTGAAGAAATTTAGAAATTTGATGAAAAATCACAATTTGACTAGTTTTACATTTTTTAACGTAATTTTCAATCCGACTATCAGATTGAGCTGAAATTTTACAAGGGATCTTAAAATATATTGAATAAAATTTGGTTAAATTTTAGGATGAACGGAGCTTGGTAGTGCTAACAAAAAAAAGACTGTCAAATAAAAGCAAAACAACTCATTAAGGGTAAAATGATTATTTGCCATTAAAAAATAAAACAAATAAGCTCTTCCTTTCTTTTATATGTTGCCAACTGGAAAGAAGCAAAATAGAAAAAAAAAAGAAAAGAAAAGGCAAGTGAGAAAGAGAGAGAAGTAAGGGAAAAACATAAAAAAAAAATCCAAGGAAAAAAATAAGAAAAGTAAGAGAATAACTTTATAAACTTATAAAGTCTAACTTATAAAACCCTAATCTAAGAAAGAATCAAGTGAAGGAAGGAGGAATTGAGAGATGAAAAAAATTAATTACTTTGTTTTCCAGTTGACATGAGATTGTTATTTTATCCCGGTTGAGGGGTTGTTATAATATCAATTCAGATTTGATTATAGATGAATTATATTCATAAAACATCGAAGGATGTAACTTCAATAGTGAGTTTCTTTTTACTTTTTACTTTAATTTTATATACTTTTAAATTTATTTTTTAATATTTTAGGTAATGTATTTGAATTAAAACTGTAATGTTAATTTCAAAAATTCATATACATGAATTAATAATTAATTGTTTTTAAATTATATATTTATTTAATAGTCCAGGACAGAAAAAATTCCTGGCTCCGCCCTTGCCTTGAATAATTTTAAGTTTTGATCCTAAAACTAGTAAATCTTAATTTTTAGTACCCCTAGAAAAAAATTTCTTTGGCACTCTATCAAAATTTCTTGGCTCCCCCTTACATACAAAGTTTTAATATTTCACTCATCTTAGACTTGCTAAATCTTAAAATCAACTAATTGATAAACTCACATTTAAATAAGGCCCATATAATATAAATTTAATAATATTTTTTTTAAGATTTAACAGTCATAATAATGTCTTTTATTTATGATAAGACATATGATTCTATTTTCTTTCATCATTGCTCATACAGTTTTGCAGACTGTTCTTTGTAAAGGAGTCAATGACGAGGTGATATTTTTAAGAATATGTAACAGGTTTGCTGAGTATCAACTATTCTTACGAGTTAGGGCGTAGCTAAATCTCAAGCTCTGTTGTCTGCAGATTTAATGAATTTTACCCCCAGAACATGAAAATGAAACAAACTGTAAGAAGAAACTCTGCTGCCGTTCTTGGTTTATTGGAAATAGGAAAGAAAGTCTGATTACCTATTTTCACAAGTGGTTAAAATCTGGCAGAGAGTAGATACAACGTAATTTTTTAATGTCTTGAAAATTCTGAATGGTAGTTTATGACAAATCTCATCACGTTGATTGAAAAAGTAGAATCCTAGAAAGCAACTGGCCGGCCATTAGAATACTTTAACTCAAATATATGTTTATATAAAGAAAGACTTGGCAGAAGACTGTACGTAAGATTAGGAAATGCAATTAAATATGTTTGTTTTTTTTTTTTATTTTAAAATCATGTCCTTAACAACTCGTTGTAGGGTTCACGGTTCAGTTTAGATTCAAAAAACCAACCGAGTCGAGTTATATTAATTTTATGAAATATTAATCGGACCGGACCGAAATCCGATTCAAATCGAACCGGTTCGGTTCGATTAAATCTGGTTCTTTTGGCAAAAAACCGGGAAACCGAATCCCTTCACAGATCAAACACTAATTTTTCGTCGTTCGGAATTTTATATTTCCTGCTATTACAATCTTGAGCTGACAAGCGAGGAACAATGCAATTTAGCTAACCATTCAGAGGATTTGTAATAGATCCATCTTTGTTGTAGTAAACAATAAAAGCTATAAATTCATCTTAGGTCATTAATCATTGTTTCCTATTGATATACCTTGGATCCCTGGGCAAACACCAAGTACTGGGTCAAAAATTACCTTGTTATCTTTTCTTTACAGGAGCTATCTCCTTCTATTACAACTGCAACAACTTGCGCAGAAATAAAGAAGGCTTGTGCAAAAGTAAAGAGAAGAGAAGTTAAGAAGATGAAGAGATGAGATAAACATAGATGAAGAGATGAGGCTCACTTTTGACATGGAGATAAATGTAGATGAAGAGATGAGGCTAATTTTGAGATGGAGATAAACATAGATGAAGAGATAGAGGTAGAGCAATTGAAATTTGATAGGGAAAGGAAGATTGAGATAAATATTCTCAGGGGTCAAGCGGCGGCTTTTAGGGTTAGGTTTAAGTATTTAACTATTTATACCCCTCTTAATTTGTATAGTTTTGGTTTCTTGGTTGGTCCGGTTCGGTTTGTCAATTTCAGTTTTAAAACCAAAACCGAACCGGACCTATTAGAATTTATGGTTTTGAAAATCGATTTAAAAGGTTTTTTATCTCGGTTCGGTTTTTTCGGTTATTTTTCTTCGGTTTTTTTGGTTAATCGGTTTTTTTGAACACCCCTAACTCATTGCATCAAAAGAAAGAAAGACTTGTCTCGTAATTCAATTTTTTAATTTACATTAAAAAAATAAATGAATGAAAAATAAATTTAAATTTAAATCAAGATAACATAAATTGAAAGTTTAAGGACTAATAGGAATAAAATTATAAATTTAAAAGTCAATTTTAGTAGAAATTAAAAAAAATGATAAATTTCGGAACTTAATTAAACTTTGGATTATTTTAATTAATCAAACAAGGAGCTTAATTGAAGAATTGACAAGTTTAAATTTAATTAAAATATATATTTTAAAAAAATCTATTGAACAAAAAAAATAATTAAAAAATGAAATTGTATAAAATTCAAGTATGTAAAAATAAATTATCTTAATATAAAAGTCAAATATTCATTACAAATTTATATGTTCAAATAAAATTAAACTAGAAAAATAGTGGCGCTGGAGGAGGAGGAGAAAGCCAGTTGCTCCCATGATCATATGGTCAAAAAAGGGGCGCACATGTATCACCAATTTGTGATCTCATATCTATGACCATTCAGTGGAGTTCTTCATTGAGAATTTTTTATCATTGAAGGGGGCACCTTTGATCATTGAGAATTTTTTTTCACTTGCCCCCCAGTGTGGGGTGTAATCCTAGCCAAGGTTATTATTTTTTTTATTTTTTTAAATTACTAGGCTCAAAAGGGGGCTGCAAATGATATATCTTGTAAACCCTCGGTTATAATTTTTCTGAGTATTTAAAAGATGAGAAATTTAACCAATAGTAAAATGGGTTAAATTAAATTAAAGAAACCTAATCAAGATAAAAATAGTGAAATTAATGAAATGAAAAGTGAATATAGTACTAAATCATTGAAAAGAAAAACATTTATGAGGACAAAATGAATACGTAAGATCAAGAGAGGTCAATATTCAAATAACAGAAGGTTGAGAGTTTATGTATAAATGATAAAAAGGGGTGGGGATAAATGTGCAATTAACAAGATGTTAGAACTATAAATATCA
>Ga0325400_1000829_pt1 | contig 24190 bp, 20 predicted proteins | sample PopdelMetagenome_2_FD_205662 | JGI IMG/M metagenome (GOLD analysis project Ga0325400, IMG submission 205662) | Populus deltoides microbial communities from Bellville, Georgia, United States - Xylem-PdKOR-R1 | ecosystem: Host-associated > Plants > Phyllosphere > Stem > Wood/Secondary xylem...
CGCCGAGGGGCTCTCGATCGCCGACCAGCAGATCATCGAGATCGCCAAAGCCATCTCGCTCGACGCGACCTTGCTGATCATGGACGAGCCGACCGCCGCGCTCAGCGGGGTGGAGGTCGACCGGCTGTTCGCCGTCGCCCGCAGCCTGCGCGACGAGGGCCGCGCGCTGCTGTTCATCTCCCATCGCTTCGACGAGGTGTTCGACCTGTGCGACACCATCACGGTGATGCGCGACGGCGAGTACATCGCCACCGACCCGATCGACGCGGTCACCGTCGACGACACGGTGCGGCGGATGGTGGGGCGGCAGGTCGCGGAGCTGTTCCCCAAGCAGGAGACGACGATCGGCGAGGTGCTGCTCGAGGTCGACGGGCTGAACTCTCGGGGCGTGTTCCACGACATCCGCTTCACCGTGCGCTCCGGCGAGATCGTCGGGCTCGCGGGTCTCGTCGGCGCCGGGCGCAGCGAGGTCGCCCGGGCGGTGTTCGGCGTCGACCGCTACGACTCGGGCCGCGTCACCCTCGCCGGCCGCGCCGTTCCGCCCCACAACCCGTCGGCGGCGATGCGGCGCGGGCTCGCACTCGTGCCCGAGGACCGGCGGGCGCAGGGGCTCGTGCTCGACTCGTCGGTGTCGCGCAACATCACCACCGCCATCCGCGACCGGCTCGCCCGGCTCGGCCTGCTCACGAACCGCTCCGAGAACGGCGCCGCCCGCACCTGGTCGAGCCGCCTCGAGGTGAAGACCTCGGCGCTCGACACCGTGGCCGGCACGCTGAGCGGCGGCAACCAGCAGAAGGTCGTGCTCGGCAAGTGGCTCGCCACCGACCCGCGCGTGCTGATCATCGACGAGCCCACCCGCGGCATCGACGTGGGCACCAAGGCCGAGGTGCACCGGCTGCTCTCCGAGCTCGCGGGCCGGGGCATGGGCATCCTCATGATCTCGTCCGAGCTGCCGGAGGTGCTCGGGATGGCGGACCGCGTGCTCGTGATGCGGGAGGGACGCATCACCGCCGAGCTCGACCGGAGCGCCGCGACCTCGGAGTCCGTGATGTTCGCGGCGACGCACGCCGGGCGGGAGGCGTCGTGACGGTCGCGACGCCGACGAGGCCCGGATCGAGAGGGCAGGGGGCCGTCGGGCGCGGTATCCGCGCCGTCACCCGGGCGAGAGAGACCGGCATCCTGCTCGCCCTGGTGCTCGTGGTGGTCGTGGCGACGGCGCGCAACCCGAGCTTCCTGTTCAGCCCCGACGGCTTCCGCGACCTGCTGCTGACCCCGTCGATCCTCGTGCTCGCCGCCGTCGGCCAGGCGCTGGTGATCATCACCCGCAACGTCGACCTCTCGGTCGGGTCGGTGCTCGGGCTGAGCGCCTACCTCGCCGGGCGGCTGTTCATCGACCTCGAGGGCATCCCGCCGATCCTCGTCGCGGTGGCCTGCGTGCTGTTCGGCGCCGTCCTCGGGCTGATCAACGGGGCGCTGATCGCGATCGCGAAGGTGCCGGCCCTGGTGATCACCCTCGGCACCCTCTACGCCTACCGCGGCATCAACGTCGCGTGGGCGGGTAGCTCGCGCATCAACGCCTCCGACCTGCCGCGCGAGTTCCTCGCCCTCGGCACGGGGCAGGTGCTCGGTATCCCGATCCTCGCGATCCTCGCCCTCGTGGTGCTCGTGGCCGCCGCCTGGTACCTGCGCAACACCCGCAGCGGGCGCGAGTTCTACGCCATCGGCTCCGACCCCGCCGCCGCCGAGCTCTACGGCCTGCGGGTCACCCGCCGGGTGATCATCGCCTTCGTCGCCTCGGGCGCCCTCGCCGGACTTGCGGGACTGCTCTACGCCGCCCGCTACGGCACCATCTCGTCGAGCGCCGGCACCGGGTTCGAGCTGCAGGCGGTGGGCGCCGCCGTGATCGGCGGGGTCGCGATCTTCGGCGGCAGCGGCACCGTGTGGGGCGCCGCGATCGGCGCCGTGCTGCTGCTCACCATCAACCGGGCGCTGCCCGTGATCGGGGTGGCCGACTTCTGGCAGCGAGCCGTGGTGGGGGCGCTCATCATCGGGGCGATCGTGCTCGACCGGGTGCTGTCGCTGCGGCAGTCCCGGCGATTGGCGGCCGAGAGGGACGCGCAGACGACGGATGCGGGCACCGCGGAGTCGAGTTCCGCGACGGCGACGAGGACGACGAGCACCGGGGAGCGGACGGATGACTGACACCCTGACCTCGCCGGCGAACAGCACCGAGCCGGTCGCGCGCACCTACCGCTCCCACGCCCGACCGGCGTGGCAGCGGCTGCTGCTCACCCGCGAGGTGGCGATCATCGCCCTGCTCGTGATCGTCTGCGTCGTCGCCGCGAGCACGGTGCGCGGCTTCGGCACCCCGATCACCCTCCGCTACCTGCTGCTCGACGTGGCGCCCATCCTGCTCATCGCCCTGCCGATGACGCTCGTGATCGTCACCGGCCAGATCGACCTCTCGGTGGCGAGCATGGTGGGGCTCAGCAGCGTGCTCGTCGGCACGTTGCACGCCGGTGGTCTGCCCATCCCCGCCGCCGGACTCGTCGCCCTCGTCGTCGGCGTGCTGGGCGGGGCGCTCAACGGCTTCCTCGTCACCGTGGTCGGCCTGCCGTCGCTCGCGGTGACGATCGGCACGCTCGCCCTCTACCGCGGCATCGCGGTGGGCCTGCTCGGCACCACGGCGATCACCGACTTCCCCGACTTCTGGACCGACCTCGCGCAGTCACGCATCGCCGGCGGCAACGTGCCCACCATCACCATCCCGTTCCTCGTGCTGGCCGTGGTGTTCGTGGTGCTGCTGCACTTCACCCCGTTCGGGCGCGGCATCGTGGCGATCGGGCTCGGCTCCGAGGCGGCGACGTTCTCCGGCATCCACGTGAACCGCACCAAGTTCATCCTGTTCATGCTCACCGGTGTGGTCAGCGCCTTCGCCGGCATCTACTACACGCTGCGCTTCGGCAGCGCCCGCGGCGACAACGCAACCGGCCTCGAGCTGCAGGTGATCGCCGCCGTACTGCTCGGCGGGGTGTCGATCTTCGGCGGGCGCGGCGCGCTGCACGGCGTGATCGCCGGCGTGCTGCTCATTGGGGTGCTCGGCAGCGCACTGCGGCTCGCCAACGTCACCTCCGACGTCATCAACATCATCACCGGGGTGCTGCTCGTGCTCTCAGTGGTGTCCTCGAGCTTCCTGGCCTGGCTGCACCGCGTGCGGGCGCGCCCGGGAAGACGGGGCGGGGTCGGCACAGCCGCCGGATGACCCCGAGCTCCGCGCCCGTGCACCCGCACCGGCACCCCTCACCGAAAGGAACCGCAATGACGCACCACACCTCGAGGCGCCGCCTCGGCATCGTCGCCGCGCTCGGTCTGAGCGCCGCCCTCGCCCTCACCGGCTGCGCCGGCGGAGGGAACGACGGCGGGGGAGGAGAGGGCGGCGGTGGAGGCGGCGACCTCTCGATCACCTTCCTGCCCAAGAACCTCGGAAACCCCTACTTCGAGACCTCGGATGCCGGCGGCGAGAGCGCGATCGAGGAGTTCGGCGGCACCTACTCCGAGGTCGGCCCGTCGGAGGCGACCCCCGACGCGCAGGTCAGCTACATCAACACCCTCACCCAGCAGGCGGTCGGCGGCATCGTGATCGCCGCGAACGACCCGACCGCCGTGTGCGACGCGCTCACCGAGGCGCGCGACAACGGCGCCGCCGTGGTGACCTTCGACTCCGACACCGACCCCGAGTGCCGCGACGTGTTCGTGAACCAGGCCGACGCCGAGGGCATCGCCCAGGCGCAGGTCGACCTGATCGCCGAGCAGATCGGCGACGAGGGCCAGGTCGCCATCCTCTCCGCCACCGCCAACGCCACGAACCAGAACGCGTGGATCGAGCTGATGGAGCAGGAGATCGCCGACAACCACCCGAACATCGAGCTCGTCGACACGGTGTACGGCGACGACGACGACCAGACCTCGTTCGACCGCACCGCGGCGCTGCTGCAGACCTACCCCGACCTCGCCGGCATCATCTCGCCCACCACGGTCGGCATCGCCGCGGCCGCCCGCTACCTGTCGACCTCCGACGCGAAGGGGCAGGTCGCGTTGACCGGCCTCGGCACGCCGAACCAGATGCGCGAGTACGTCGAGGACGGCACCGTCACCGCGTTCGCGCTGTGGAACCCGGAGGATCTCGGCTACCTCGCCGCCTACACCGCGCAGGCGCTGATCAACGGCGACATCACCGGCGAGGAGGGCGACGAGTTCGAGGCCGGGCGCCTCGGGTCGTATACGGTCGGCGCCGACAACACGGTCCTGCTCGGCGACCCGTTCGTCTTCGACGCCGACAACATCGACGACTTCGACTTCTGACGCTCGTCCACTGAAGTGCCGGATGCCGGCGGGGTGCGCCCCGCCGGCATCCGTCGTTCCATCGGCTGGTCCTTCCTCAGCGGGTCGGAGCATCTGCAGCCAGTGCACCTGCGACGGCTCGGCGCGCGGCGCGTGGCGACGCCGTGCCGGGCACGATCGCGGTCATGGGCTGCGACCACAACACCGCGGCGTGGGACGGGCCGATGCCGCTGTCCACCGTGCGGATGCAGGGGAACGCCGTCGGCTCCGCGGCGATGGAGCTGCTGCTCGAGGAGCTCGGGCCGGATGCGGCGGAGCACCGCCATCAGCGCCGGGTCCTCGAGCCGGAACTCGTCGTGCGCGCGTCGACCGTCGGCTGACGCCCAAGCGGCGGAAGCCACGTGTGCGGTCTCCGACCGGGTCGTACGCCTCCTGCCACGGCGGAGCGACGGCGGGCGAGATGCTGACGAAGCGTCTTGGCGGACGTCGAGGATCGGACTCTCTCGCAGGGCGGCGGTGCGATACCCGGGCGTCCGGATCCGTGCCGCACCATCATGGAAGCACGACCGAGGAGGAGCCCATGACCCGCACCCACATAGTCGTGCTGCCCGGCGGCGGTTACGAGGGGCATGCCGATCACGAAGGCCGGCCGGTCGCCGACTGGCTGCGCACTCTCGGCGTCGAGAGCTCGGTCTTCCGGTACCCCGTGCTCGCCCGGCATCCGGCCCCCATCGACGCGGTGGCGGATCGGATGTCGCAGCTGCGGGCCGACGGCGTGATCCGTCTCGGCGTGCTCGGCTTCTCCGCCGGAGGGCACTTGGCCGGCCACGCCGCGCTCACCGGACTCGCGGATCTCGCGATCCTGGGCTACCCGGTGGTGTCGATGGTGCTCGACACCCACGCCGGCTCACGAGTCAACCTGCTGGGTGCCGATGCGACCGACGCCGTGCGCGAGTCGACCTCTCTCGAGAATCTGGTGACGGCCGCCGCTCCGCCGATGTTCGTCTGGCACACGTCGGACGACGCGATGGTGCCGGTCGAGCACGCATACGTGCTGGGCACGGCGCTGAACCGCGCGGGCGTACGCCACGAGCTGCACGTGTACCCGTCAGGCTTGCACGGGCTCGGGCTCGCGGCCGGATCCGGATCGCCGGCGAGGTGGACGTCCGAGTGCGCGGCGTGGCTCGCCGAGGAGGGGTGGGTCGGCCGGGGCCGTGTCGTCAGCCCTTGACCGCCCCCGCCGTCACCGCGCGAAGGAACCCCCGCTGGGAGACGAGTAGGGCGACGATCACCGGCGCAGCCGCGAGCACCATGCCTGCGAACCCCACGTTGTAGCCGTAGAGCACCTTGTTGTCGTCGAGGAAGACGAGGCCGATGGGCACGGTGAACCTCTCGGAGTCGCGGAGGGCGATGAACGCCCACAGGAACTCCTCCCACACCGGCATGAAGACCAGGAACCCCACCATGGAGATCGAGCCCGGCACGAGGGGCACCGCGATGTTCCAGAACACCCTCCATTCGCTGCATCCGTCGATACGCGCGGCAGCGAAGACGTCTTCGGGCAGGGCGTCGAAGGCGCTCTTCATCAACAGGATCGACAGCGGCAGGGTGAAGGTGGTGTACGGGATGATCAGCCCGAGCGCACTGTTCAGCAGACCGAGCTCGTAGCTGACCAGGAACATCGGCAGGAGCAGGATGGCGCCCGGGAAGGTGAGCACCGCCAGGACGAGGACCGACGTCACCCGACGCCCCGGGAACGACAACCGCGACAGTGCATAGCCGGCTCCGAGGCTGAGCACGAGCACGAGCGCGACGACGGTGGCGACGACGACCGCGCTGTTGCCGAAGTAGGCCGCCATCTCGCCCTCGACGAATGCGGTGAGGTACGAGTCGACTGAGAGGGTGTCGAGACTCGGCAGTGACCAGGGATCGACGAGGAACTCGATGTCGGGACGCAGGGACTGCACCGCTACCCACAACAGCGGGAGCAGCGACAGGAACGCCCAGACCCAGATGAAGGCCCCGCCGAGCATCGCCGGACGTCGCCGACGGCGCCGGCCTACGGACACCGAAGGTCGGTCGGTGGACCTCGCCGAGGCGCGTGTCGAATGAAGCGTCGTCACAGCTCGATCGCCCCTCTCCGCATCTGACGCGCGATGAACGGCAGGATCAGGGCGAGCACGACAGCGATCACGAAACCGAGCGCGCTCGCGTATCCGTACGCGTTGAACTCGAACGCCTGTCGGTAGGTGTAGAGCGCTGCGGTGGTCGTGGAATAGCCGGGGCCTCCCGCCGTCATGATGTAGACGAGATCGAAGCTGCGGAAACTCGCCACGACCACGAGCGCGGCGACGAGCCACAGCGTCGGCGCGATGACCGGCAGCACGACGTGCCGCAGCAGCTTCGCCTCGGAGGCGCCCTCGAGGCGCGCGGACTCGGTCAGCTCCTCGGGTATGCGGAGCATGCCGACGAAGATGATGAGCATCGCGAAGGGAACGAGGGTCCACGCCCAGACGAATCCGACGGCGAACGATGCGAGTGCGGGCTCGCCCAGCCACAGCGTGGTGCCGTCTCCGATGCCGAGTGCAGCCATGCTCGAGTCGAGCAGGCCGATCGTGGGCTGGTAGATGAACCGCCACAGCAGGGCGACCACCGCGACGGGAAGGATGTGCGGAATGAAGACGGCGATCTGCAGGAATCGCCATCCGCGGATCTTCCGGTAGAGCTGGTACGCGAGGACGGACCCGATGACCAGGGCTCCCGCCAGGTTGATCGCTGCGAACAGTAGGTTGCGCGCGAGCGAGGCCCAGAGCTCGGGATCGGCGAGCGCACGCGCGTAGTTGCCGAGACCGACGAAGTCGTCGGCGGCGGGTGAGCCGAGGCCGGTGTACTCGTAGAGGCTCACCTGGAACGCCCGCGCGAGCGGCCAGAGGAAGTACACCCCGATGAGCAGCAGTGTCGGAGCCACCAGGAGGACGCCGAGCCGCCGCTGGGCCGGCGGGTCCGCGCGGGATCCGTCGGCCCGACGCCGGGTCGGGAGGACGGCCGCTACCCGGGTCAAGAGCCGAAGAGTTCGCTGATCTGCCGGCCGGCCTCCTCGGGCGAGATCCGCCCGCTGAACAGCCCGGGGTAGATCTCATTGTTCAGGCGGTCGTAGTTCGCCGGATCGAAGGTCTGGAACCAGGTCTGCGACACCGCGGCTCCGTCGGCGACCGCATCCGAGTACGCCCGGTACACCTCGTCGTCGGTCTCAACGGGGGTCGCGAGCGGCGAGAGCATGTAGTTCTCGGCCTGCGACTCGTAGAGGCCCTGGGAGGTGAGGTACTTGGCGAAGAGGATGGCCGCCTCCTGGTTGTCGCTGTCCTTGTTCACCACGACGTTCGAGGTCGTGCCTCCGACCGGGCGCACCGGGTCGACGCCCTTCGCGCCGGGGAGCACGTAGGCGCCGACCTCGAACGGCGCGTTCTCGACGACGTACTGGCCCACGGTCGGCGTGTTGAGGAACTGCGCGGTCCTGCCGCCGAGGAACAGCGCCTGCTCCTCCTCCGTAGCGTTCGACGTGCCGCCCTCGGGGAAGGTGCCCGCCGCGTGGAGGTCGGCGACGATCTCCAGCGCCTCGACCAGGCGCGAGTCGGTGAAGTCGACCTCGCCGCTCTCGATCTGCTCCCGTGTGACGTCGCCCGCGGTCTGATCCCAGACCATCTTTGGCCACCAATCGGGTGCGAGCGCGCCGGTCAGGGACATCGGCGTGTATCCCGCCTCCACGAGGCGCTCGTTGTTGTCGAGGAACTCGTCCCAGTCGGCGGGAGGCTCGATCCCCACTTCGTCGAAGATGTCCCTGTTGTAGATCGGCGCGACCGCGAGAAGCGACTGCGGCACGAACCACTGCTCTCCGTCGGCGTACCTGTCCTGCGTGAGGAATGTCGCGCTCGCCTGAGTGAGCACCCCCTCGTTGAAGCTGTCGCGCCACGACCCTCCCCCCTCGTAAGCCTCCGTGTCGAGCGCGTCGGCGAGGTCGAGGGGGACACCAGCGATCACGAGCGCCTCTCCGTCGGGTCCCCCGGGAAGGCTGATGACGTCGGGGAGATCGCCGGTCTGGGTGAGGGTGCGGATCTGCTGCTTGTACGCAGCGACGGGCACCTCCTGCACGGTCAGCGCGATCTCGGGATGGTCCTCCTCGAACGCCTCGTACGCATCGGTGCGGATGCTGCCCTGCGGCACGATGAAGGTCACCGCGCCGCTGTCCGACGCTTCCTCGGCTCCACCGGCGCCGGTGCCGCCGGTACTGCTGCACGAGGTGAGCGACAGAGCCGCGGCGACGAAGGACGTGATCGCGACCGACGATGCTCTACGGCCGGGACGGGTGCGGTTCATGCGGATCTCCTTCTGGAGGTCGAGTGCTGGGAGGTGCCGTCGGCGCGGGTGAAGCGGATCGACGGTCGTTCAGCCGGGAAGGGTTCGTCCCGCCGGATCCATCCGGCGGCGGGGGCGGCCCGGCGACCGCCCCCGTCGTACTCTCGGACCGGTGTCAGCGGCCGGAGAGGGTGATGATCGACAGCGGCGACCCGGTGGTCGCGGGGTATTCGCTCTCGGGCCTCGGCTTGTCCAGGTTGGACTTCGCCGACTCCCACCGCATCACGTAGTTCGCGCCGCCCGTGTCCCCGGCGATCTGCGTCACGAGGTCCCAGTCGGGGTTGGTGTTCCGCACGGCCAGTACTTGCGACGGGTAGGCGGGGGGAGTGGCCACTTCCGCGAAGGGCGTGAGGTCGGGGTTGAGGACGAGGGTGCGCTGCGAGCCCAGGCACCCGAAGGGCAGCGCGAGCTTGCCGTCGGGTAGCGTGGAAGGGCGTCCGAGCGTGATGTCGTTCTGGAGCGATCCACCGCCGCCGAAGTCCCATCGCCCGCTCCAGCGGGTGACCTGCGTCTTCGTCCACGTCGAGCCACTCGCCTTCGCGACGTAGAGCTGGCTGCTCCCCGCGGCGTCGTACTTGTGGTACGAGATGATCGGCGTGCTCCCAACGAACCCCTGCACGGCGAGCCCGTTGAGGAGTCCCTCGTAGATGGGCACGTCGTCGACGACCACGCCCGGCTGGTCGTACTTCACCGGCAGAGTGATCGGGTCACCCGCGAGAGTCTCCCAGGTCTTCAGATCGGGGCTGCGCATGTACGAGAGCCGGCTGTTGGTCGCCGCATCCGGCGTGTCACGCCACACCCACGTCACGTGATACATCTGATCGGGCCCGAGGCGCGGCTGACCGCCCGTGTAGGCGCTGCGCTCGCCTTCGCCATCGAACAGCGGACCGTCGATCAGCTCTTCCCACTCATCGGTGGTGTGGTCGTACTCGTAGTAGTAGTTGACGCCGTCTCCGCTGCCGCCGCTCCGGAAGGTGAAGACGAGGTCGCCGTCCTTATCTCGGATGAAGGTCGGGTAGGTCACCTTCTGCTCCTGCGCCGAGTCGACCAGGGACGCCTCACGCGTGAGAGTCTGGATGTCGCCCCGCGTGGTCGTCTTCCAGTAGTTGAGGGGCACGCCGTGCATGTTGCCTGACACGTGGAGATTGCCCCTCGGGTCGAGCTGCATCGTCACGTAGTTGTGGCTGTCGGCGCCGATCTTCGTGTCGAGCACTTTGCGCGTCCAGGTGGTGGACGGAAGCGTGCGCTTGGCGACGACGAGCTCCTTGTGCCGGTTGTAATAGGCGGCGTACTGAGTCGATCCGTCGGTGAGCAGGGCCTGACCGACCGGGTGCGAGGCGAGTGCGTCATCGATCACCGTCTCGCTGACCACGGTCGGCGTGCGGTTCGGGAGGGTGTAGCCGCCGGATGCCGCCGGCGGGCACCGGAGAGGCGCGGGAGCGGAAGGCGGCACGGCTGCGGCGCTGCTCGTGGTGACCTCGACGTCGTCGTACACGCCGGTGCCGTTGATCGAATAGAGCGCGACCTTGCCCCCGTAGAGCTGTGGGGTATCGAAGCCCGGGTAGGCGGCCTGCTGCAGGAAGACCTGCCCCGCCTTCGCAAGCGACACGCTGAGGCGGCCCGTCGTCCCCGCCGAGGTGAGCGATGCGGTGACAGTGTCGCCCTGCTCGAACTTCGCCTCACCGCGGGCGATCTCGCGAGCGGTGGAGCCGTTGGAGCCGGTCAGCTGAATGAGCTGCCATCTACCGCCGCCGTCGTTCGGACCCCTCCCGATGCGGAACACGTACCCGCTCTGCGTGCCATTGGACTGGGTCGACACGTTGGCTGCGATGCCATTCCAGGTCCGGTTGCCCGTGGGCACGGTGACGTCGGCCGAGACGATGTACTTGTTACCCAGGGTGACGCCGTTCTGCACGAGCATCTGCTCGGTGGGCCCTCCGGCGGAGGAGAGGACGGTAGGGCGCACCTTGCCCGAGTTGATGCGCCAGGTTCCGCGTCCCTCCACCCAGTTCTGTCCGACCGCACCGCTCGTGCGCGTGAATGTGTCGGTCCACGTGACGTCGAGCGGTGGTCCCGCCATGGCGGGTATGGCCGGCACGGCGAGCAACCCGGCCATGACGAGAGCGGCAAGCGTGATACGCCGCCACCGCTTCCCGGCGGATGCGTCGGGGGTTCCAGTCGTCCTGATCATCGCGTTCGTGTCTCCTCGTCGAGTTATCTCACGGAGCTTCTTATTGAATGCATTCAAGCCCGCTTCGCAGTCACTCAAGCACATCCGCGCATGGTGGACAAGAGTCGCGCCAAGATTCGGAAGGCGTTTTCCCCTGGGCGATCAGGCGGTCTGCCGGACCTGTAGCTGCGGCGTGAAGAGACTGTGCCGGTGCGCGTGCTGAGGGTGGCGAGCCGTCTCCTCGAGGAGGAGGCTCATCGCCTCCATCCCCATCACACGGCTGGGCTGCCGCACCGATGTGAGCGAGGGGGAGAGCGCCGCCGCGTAGGGGATGTCGTCGTAGCCGATCACTGCGACGTCCTCGGGCACGCGCCGGTGCGACTCGGTCAGCGCCTGGATCACGCCGAGAGCCATCACGTCGTTCACGGCGAAGATCGCCGTGACGCCATCGAGACGCCCGGCGGCCATCGTGCGCTCGACGGCCGTTCGCGCGTCGGGGGCGGAGAAGGCGCCGGCGCGCTCCAGTGCGGCATCCATGCCGAGTGCGCGCGCCGACTCGAGAGCGCCCTCCACTCGGGCGCGCACCTGGTGGATCCGAGCGGGACCGCTCAGCACGAGGATGCGTCGGTGCCCGCGCTCGTAGAGGTGCTCGGCCGCCATCCGACCGCCCTGCGCGTCGTCGACAGCAACCGAGCAGTAGCTGTCAGCGTCCCGTGCGTCATCGACGAGTACGACGGGCGTGCCGAGAGCACGGAGCTGCTCGAGGCGTTCCTTCGTCGAGGCGGCGGGGGAGAGGATGACGCCGCTCACGCGCTGCTCGAGGAACAGCGAGATGTACGCCGCCTCCTTCTCGGCGCTCTCCTTGGTGTTGCCCAGGGTCACTGTGAGACCGGCGCCCGTCGCGACGTCCTCGACTCCCTGGATCAGCTCGGTGAAGAAAGGGTTTCCGATGTCGAGTACGAGCAGCCCGACGGCGCGGGAGCGACCGACGCGCAGATCGCGCGCGGCCGTGTTGCGCACGTAGCCGAGTTCCTCGACCGCGAGCCGCACGCGTTCGTGGGTCGCCGGCGCGAGCACTTCGGACCGGTTGAAGAAGTTCGATACCGTCCCGACGGACACGCCGGCACGCTGCGCCACCTGGCCAATGCCGACATCCGTCATCTCGCCCCTGTCCGCGACGAATATTAGTCGTTGCGCCGTCAGTTCAACACGACTCTCAACTTCACCGGAGCGCGACTTGCCGAGATTGTGGTTGAATGCATTCAAGACGAAGGTCGTCCGACCCCAACAACGAAGTCGAGGTAGACATGAAGCGAAACTGCGGGGGCGCCGCGATGATCGTCGGCGCCGTGCTGCTCTCCGGATGTGCGGCGGGCGGCGGCTCCAGCGAGGTGGTCTCGACGGAACCGCCGGCGGGAGAGCTCCGCTATGAGAGCTGGACCCCCACCGAAGAGACGTTCGACGCCGTCGTCAGCGCCTTCACCGAGGAGAACCCGGAGGTCGAGGTGGTCGGCACCCTCTCCCCGTTCGAGGACTACCAGACGGCGCTGCAGACTCAGCTGCGCAGCGGCCAAGGGCCCGATGTGTTCGTCGTGCAGCCGGGTGCCATGCTCAACCAGTTCGCGCAATACATCGAGCCGGTCGAGGCGTACGAGGAGGCGTTCGACGGAGCCGGCTGGCGCGAGAAGTACAACGCCGAACCGCTCGAGCGGGCATCGGTCGGCGACGAGACGCTCGGCCTCCCCGTCGGCTACGGCGTGGCCGGCTTCCTCTGGGTGAACAACACGCTGCTGGAGCAGAACGGTCTCACCGCGCCGGCGAGCTACGACGAGCTCGTCGAGGTGTCCGAGAGCCTGGCGGATGCAGGCGTCCAGCCGATCGCCTTCGGCGCGAAGGACACATGGCAGGACGTGGACTATTACCTCGCACTCGCCGCGGCGCTCGACGCCGACGCTCTTTACGCGGCGATGGCGGGCGAGGGCGGATGGGACGACCCCGAGCTCGTCGAGGCCTTCGGCGCGTGGCAGAGCCTCTTCCAGGATGGTGTCGTCCAGCAGGGCGCTGCCGGGGCTGCGACCTACACCGACACCTACGACCTCTTCACGCAGGGCAAGGCGGCGTTCTTCGCGAACGGCAGTTGGAACTTGGACATGTACCGCAACTCCCTCGACCTCGTCGAGCGATACGACATCGACGTGATGCGTCTGCCCGTACCGGGCAGTGATTCGAGCGCGCCGATCACCGGCGACACCGCCGTCGTGGTGGTGAACAAGTACAGCGAGAACAAGTCGGCCGCGTTCCAGCTGGCACGCTACATGAGCAGCGGGGCCGGAGCGCAGATACTCACCGACGCGGCGCTCGACTTCCCGGTGACGGTCGACGGTCCGACCCCGGAGGGGCTCCCGGAGTCAGCGCAGCAGGCACGGGCCACCATCGAGGATCTGATCGCCAACGACCTCGCCGGCTACCGGCAGGTCCCCTCGCCCTCGGTGAACACTGCACTCGGCGATGCCCTCGTCGGCCTCATCTCCTCCGATCTCACGCCGGAGGACGCGGCGGCTCGGGTGCAGTCGGCCGCGGAAGAAGCGCAGTAGCCGATGACCGCCACGACCGCGGCGCGTGCCGTCGACCCGCCCGATGTCGAAGCCGCGGCCGTGGCGGCGCGGCCGAGGCGGCCCTCCGGTGAAGACCCTCGATGGCGGCGTGGATGGCTCGGGCCCCTTCTCGTGCTCCCCGCCGCCCTCGTCTTCGCGATCTACATCGCCTACCCGGTGGTGGCGAACGTCGCGACGAGCCTCCTCGGCAACACCGAGATCGACCCGACCCTCCGCTTCATCGGACTCGACAACTACGAGTGGATGGGCACCGACAGGGCATCCCTGCTCGCGTTCCGGAACGTCGCGGTCTTCGCCGCGCTGACCATCCCGGTGCAGATGGTGCTCGGGTTCCTGCTCGCGGTGGGGCTGCGGGGCCGGGGCGTGCTGCGCGCGGCGATGCGCACCCTCCTCTTTCTTCCCGTCGTGCTGACTCCCGTCGTCGTCGGATATCTCTACGCCGATCTGCTCGAGGCGTCGGATGGTCCGGTCAACGAGGGACTCCGTGCCGTCGGGCTCGGGGTACTGGCTCAGAACTGGCTCGCCGATCCCGCTCTCGCCCTACCGGTGATCGCTCTCATCAACGTGTGGATGTGGACGGGCTTCAGCATGGCCATCTACCAGGCCGCGCTGACCTCACTCGACGAGGAAGTGCTCGAGGCCGCCGCCCTCGACGGCGCCGGTCGTGCTCAGACCCTGTGGCTCGTCGTCGCACCGATGTTACGCCCCGCTCACTTCTCACTGCTGATCCTCGGAGTGATCGGCACGCTGAAGACCTTCGACCTCGTGTACGTGCTGACGCGAGGGGGACCGGACAACGCCAGTCAGGTACCGACCACGCTGCTCTTTCAAACCCTCCTCGACGGACGTGACGGGCGGGCAGCGGCGATCGGCACCATCGTGCTCCTGTTGGCCCTGATCATCACGGTGCTCCAGCTGCGCCAGTATCTGAAGGGCGGGCGCTCGTGACCTCCGGCCGCTTCGCGCTCACCGCACTGGCTGCGATCACCCTGCTGTGGATGCTGCCTCTCGTTCGCCTCATCACGGTGTCGCTCGAGGGTGACGGCCTCGGCAACTACGTCGAGGTCGTGCAGAGCGAGGGATTAGTCCGCTATCTCGGGAACAGCGCGCTGGTCACCGCGGGCACCGTGGTGCTCGTCCTCGTCTTCGCATCGGCGGGAGCGTTCGCGTTCAGCAAGCTGCGGTTCCGGGGCCGCAACACGCTGTACGCGATCCTTCTCACCGGCCTGATGATCCCGGTCGCGGCGATCCTCGTGCCGCTCAGCGAGATTCAGAAGCTGTTCGGGCTGTACAACACCTACCCCGGCCTCATCCTCCCGTACACGGCGCTCTCCCTGCCTTTCGCGCTCATCTTGCTGCGCGGCGCGTACGACGCCCTTCCTGACCAGCTGCTCGAGGCGGCGGTCGTCGACGGCGCCGGCACGTTCCGAGCGTTCGTGCGCGTGCTCCTCCCACTGACGAGCCCTACGCTCGTGATGGTAGGGATTTGGACTTTCCTCAACTCGTGGAACGAGTTCCTTCTCGCTCTGCTTTTCATGTCGGCACCCGACATGCGCACCGTCACCGTCGTGCCCGCGAGCTTCCAGCTCGCGTTCTTCGTCGACGTGCCGAAGATCTTCGCCGCACTCGTTCTGATTCAGCTGCCCGTGGTGCTGCTCTACGCCGCCTTGCAGAAGAGGTTCGAGTCGGGCCTCACCGCGGGAGCCGTGAAATGACGGAGAAGGCGTGCTTCGTACTGCGGATCCGACCCGAGTGCCTTCCCGAGTACACGGCCCGCCATGACGACCTGTGGCCCGAGATGAAGGACGCCCTGACCGGTGCCGGCTACCGCAACTACTCGATCTTCGCCGACGACACGGGACTCCTCGTGGGGTATTTCGAGTCGGACGACGTGCGGGTCAGCGCGGCCCGGATGGCGGCGCACCCCGTGTCCGAGCGCTGGAGTCGCGAGATCGGGTGGATGTTCGAACAGTCCCTTTCGTCGAGTGGCCGCGTCGCCGAGGGGCACCGGTACCTCACCCGTGTCTTCGACCTCGGGCCGGAGCGGGCTCCGGCGGGCTCACGATGACGACCGCGCAGCGCGAGCGGATCGCCGTGCTCGGCACCCCGTCGCGACCTCGCGTCGCGTGGACGCAGGAGACGCTGGATCGTCTACGCGCTGACGGGTTCACCGGCGTGCAGCTCAACATCGCCTGGTCGTACCGGCCGCTCGACGAGCCGCTCTCGCTCGAGGACCTCATCGCGGTGGACGGGGCGCCGGAGTCGCTCGCCGACCCGGCGACGCCCGCATCGGTTCGTCTCGAGCGGATGGGGCGGCGCTCAGAGCTCGTTCGAGCGGCCGGGCTCCGATCCATTCTGCACGTGGGGATGCCGTTCCAGGGACGGGCAGGTTTCGAGGGAGCCCCCCTGCCGCAGTGCCTTTCCGACCCAGGCGTCGTGCGGCGGTACCGCCACGCCGTCGAGGAGCTGGCGAGGGCCCTCCCCTACCTCGACGACCTCCTCGTGTACACGTACGATCAGGACGCCTGGCTCTGCAGCGAGTTCCAGGGCTGCCCGCGATGCGCCGGCGTCCCCCTTCCCGCGCGGCTCGCTCCCTTCCTCGATGGCGTCGCCCGCTCGTGGCGCGAGGCCCGGCCCGGTGGCCGGCTGTGGTGGGAGCCGTGGGAGCTCACGGCCGGTCAGGCGCTCGCGACCGTCGCGCTCCTGGACCCGGCTCCCGTCGGGCTGATGGTGCACAGCAACATCGGCGAGGTGATGACGGTGGCTCCGGCCGACCTGTTCCTGCGGAACCTGGCGGCGCTCGCGGCGCGCCGCGGCATCCCCGTGATCGCCGAGGCATTCCTCTCCTCCTCGAACGAGGAGGTGGAGCCGTGGCGCCACCTCCCGGTACCGTCGTGCACCCTCGAGCAGGTGCGCGCACTCGATGCGGTGCCGGGCGTGATCGGGGTCAAGGAGTACTTCGGCCTCTCGCCGAGCGCTCGGGACGTCAACGCCGAGGCGGCGGTGCTCTACTTCGCCGATCCGGATCTCGCGGACGACCCGCTGATCGCCCGACTCGCGCGATCCTGGGGGTACGGCTGGCTGAGCCGCTTCTGGACGCTCACCTCCTCCGCCTATCGGTTGTACCCGTGGGACCTGTCTTGGTTCGCGCGACAACTGGGTCGCAGCGACCCCGCGCACGCCCTCAGCGCCGCCACGCTCCGCGGTACTCAGACCGCCGCGTCGACCTGGGACACGCCCGCCTGGCGCGCCTCCCGGCGAGGCGTGTTCATGCGGGTGACCAACGAGGAGCCGCACCCGTGGCAGCTCGAGGATGCACGGCTCCGGTTCCGCCTCGCGGCCGATGCCATGCGCGAGGCCGTCGAGTTCGCGGGGCCGCTGACTCCCCGGGACGACGGGGAGACCGCAGCGCACATCCGTCAGCAGGTCGACGACGCGACGCGATTCATGATCCGCTGCACGGCCTACGAGTGCCACATCGAGGAAACCCTGCTCGCCGAGCGAGCGCGGACCACGCCGGAGCCGGCAGCACGCGCGGCGCTTCTCGATCGCCTCGACGCCGTGCTCGCCCGTGATGCCGACAACCTGCGCAGGGAGTCCGAGTTGACGCCGACCTCGGGCGTCGCCGCTGCCACACCCCTCCAGCTCGTCGAGCGGTGGGTCATCGAGGGGACGGCGGGACCGGAGCCCCTCGAGCGCGCGAGGGCCGAGCTCGCCAGCGATCCCGAACTGTTCCTGCGCACCCGATTCCGCCGCGGCGAGGAGGAGGCCGCGGCGGGACAGTTCAGCCTGACCACCGCATGACCACGGGGCCCGGCGTCCTCGCTCACGAGACGGGAGCCATGCCGCCCAAGCCGAATGCATCCCTTCCTTCGTCTCACGGAGTCGGCGGGGGGTCGAGCGGTGTGCGACACGCATTCGGCCTGTGCTCCGTCAGCTTCCGCCGATATCCCCCGGGGAAGGTCATCGAGCTTGCGGCGCACGCTGCGCTCACAGCGATCGAATGGGGTGCCGATCTGCACGTGCCGCCCGACGCTCCGCCGAGCGAAGCCGAGAGCGTCCGTGCCCTCGGAGTGGAACGGGGCATCTCGGTCGCCTCGTACGGCTCGTACTTCCGCGCGAGCGACGTCGAGGGCTTTCTTCCCGTCCTCGAGACGGCGCAACGGCTCCAGGCTCCACGCGTCCGGGTGTGGGCCGGTGAGCAGTCGTCGGACATGGCGACTACGTCGCAGCGTCGACGCATCGGCGCCGTCCTTCAGGAGTGCGCGACCGCGGCAGCCGAGCGGGGCGTACAAGTCGGGCTCGAGTTCCACGGTGGCACGTTGACCGACTCCGTCGAGTCCACGGAACGATTGCTCGACGAGGTCGACAACGGGAATCTGCGCACCTACTGGCAGCCGCCGGTCGGCGCGTCCGACGAGGAGGCGATCGCGGGGCTGGAGAGGCTCGGCGACCGTGTCTGCGCGGTGCACGCGTTCTCCTGGCGACCCGACGGGACTCGCATGCCTCTCGAGAGTCGTGCCACGCTGTGGCGGAACGTGCTCGAGCTACTGGAGACGCGGACGGTCGTGACCGACGTGCTCCTCGAATTCGTGGTTGACGACGCTCCGAAGAGCTTGATCGCCGACGCCGCTGTTCTGCGCGCGCTCTCGCGGGGGGTACGTCCGTGAGAGCAGCCTTCGCGATGTCCGCTGGACTGCAGTGCAGACTGTTCGACCCCGAAGCGTTGCGCCTTCTGACACGACTCGTCGCCATCGACATCAGCGCCGCGTGGGAGCGGTGGGACGACGCGCGGCCGAGCGACCTGGCCGAGGTGGACGTTCTGATCACCAGTTGGGGTGCGCCCGCGATCGACGCGGACGGGCTCGACGCCATGCCGCGGCTTCGCGCCGTCGTGCACGCCGCCGGTTCGGTCAAGGGGTTCCTGTCCGACGAGGTCTGGCGGAGAGGGGTCGTCGTGACCTCGGAGGCGGACGCGAACGCCCGGCCCGTGGCGGAGTACGCGCTCGCGATGATCCTCCTCGCCGGGAAGCAGGTCCCCCTGATCTCCCGGCAGCACCGCGGCGAGGTGCGTCAGCTCGACATCGGCGAGCGGTACCCCGCCCTGGGGAACTACCGCGCCATCGTCGGCATAGTCGGAGCGTCCCGTGTGGGCCGTCGGGTGCTCGAGCTACTCGCGCCGTTCGACCACGAGGTGCTCGTGCACGACCCGTACCTCACGTCCGAGCAGGCGACAGCCCTCGGCGCCCGCAAGGTCAGCCTGGACGAACTGATGACGGCTGCCCGCGTAGTGAGTGTGCACGCACCGTTGCTGCCCGAGACGGAGAACCTGATCGACTCCGAGCGGCTCGCGCTGATGAGTGATGGCGCGACGCTCGTCAACACCTCGCGTGCCGCGGTGGTCGATCAGCCCGCTCTGCTGCGCGAGCTTCGCAGCGGACGGCTCAGCGCCGTTCTCGACGTGATGTCCGAGGAGCCGCCGGAGGTGGAGGACGAGCTCCGGAACATGGCGAACCTCACGCTCACCCCCCACCTCGCCGGCGCCTTCGGCAACGAACTCCTGCGGCTGGGGGCGGGTGCAGTGGCGCAAGTCGGCGCCCTCGTCGACGGCCGACGCCCGGACCACACCGTCGACCATGCGGCACTCGAGCGCCTGGCGTGAGCGCATTGCGTCAGTCGGAGCGGACCAGTATGTTTGAAACGATTCACAGAGATCGCGTCCGCTTCTGCTCGTCGTCGAGCGCGATGGTGGACGTTCCGTCGAGGAGGACAGGCTCATGACCACACACCAGGCCTTCGACCAGATCGCCGATCGGCTCGCCGAGCAGGAGATCGAGCTGCCCTCCTGGGCGTTCGGCAACTCCGGCACGCGATTCAAGGTGTTCGGCACCCCCGGCACGCCGCGCACCCCCGAGGAGAAGATCTCCGATGCGGCGCAGGTGCACGAGCACACCGGGCTGTCGCCGAAGGTGGCGCTGCACATCCCGTGGGACCTCGTCGACGACTACGGCGCGCTGCGCTCGCACGCCGAGGGGCTGGGGGTCGCGCTGGGCACGGTGAACTCCAACACGTTCCAGGACGACGACTACAAGTTCGGCTCGCTCACGCACACCGACGCCCGCATCCGGCAGAAGGCGATCGACCACCACTTCGAGTGCATCGAGGTGATGAACGCCACCGGTTCCCGCGACCTCAAGATCTGGCTGGCGGACGGCACGAACTACCCGGGGCAGGGCGACATCCGCGGTCGGCAGGACCGGCTCGCCGAGTCGCTCGCCACCATCTACGCCCGCCTCGGCGACTCGCAGCGCCTCGTGCTCGAGTACAAGTTCTTCGAGCCGGCTTTCTACCACACGGATGTGCCGGACTGGGGCACCTCGTACACGCAGGTGGCGGCGCTGGGCGATCGCGCCGTGGTGTGCCTCGACACCGGGCACCACGCCCCGGGCACGAACATCGAGTTCATCGTGGCGCAGCTGTTGCGCCTCGGGAAGCTCGGCTCGTTCGACTTCAACTCTCGGTTCTACGCCGACGACGACCTCATCGTCGGCGCCGCGGACCCGTTCCAGCTGTTCCGCATCCTCTTCGAGGTGGTGCGCGGCGGCGGGTACGGCGCCGGCAGCGACGTCGCCTTCATGCTCGACCAGTGCCACAACGTGGAGGACAAGATCACCGGGCAGATGCGCAGCGTGCTCAACGTGCAGGAGATGACGGCGCGGGCACTCCTCGTGGACCGCGAGGCGCTCGCGGCCGCGCAGGAGGAGGCCGACGTGCTCGGCGCGAACGCCGTCCTCATGGACGCCTTCTACACCGACGTGCGCCCGATGCTCGCCTCCTGGCGGGAGTCGCGCGGGCTGCCCGCCGACCCGATCGCGGCCTACAAGGCATCCGGCTACAAGGAGCGGATCGAGTCCGAGCGCGTCGGCGGCACCCAGGCGGGGTGGGGAGCGTGAGCACATCCCTGGTCCTCGCGCAGCCCGCCCCGGTCCTCTCGCGCGAGATCCCCATCCCCTCGCGGCGGGAGAAAAGAGCTGCCGGAGGGAGCAACTTCTCCCGCCGCGAGCGGATTTCTCCCGCCACGAGCACTGCTGTGACCGCACACCGTTCCCACCCCGCATCGGAGACCGCGCCGTGACCCACGAGACCGCAACCGAGCTGATCGCCCGGTCGAACCGCCTCGGCGCCGACCCGCGCAACACCAACTACGCCGGCGGCAACACGTCGGCGAAGGGCACCGATCGCGACCCGGTCACGGGGGAGCAGGTGGAGCTGCTGTGGGTGAAGGGCTCCGGCGGCGACCTCGGCACGCTCACCGAGCAGGGCCTCGCCGTGCTGCGCCTCGACCGGGTGCGCGCGATGACGGAGGTCTATCCGGGCGTCGATCGCGAGGACGAGATGGTCGCCGCGTTCGACTACGCCTTGCACGGCAAGGGGGGCGCGGCGCCGTCGATCGACACCGCCATGCACGGCCTCGTCGACGCGGCGCACGTCGACCACCTGCACCCCGACTCCGGCATCGCGTTCGCGACCGCCGCCGACGGTGAGCGGCTCACCGCCGAGGCGTTCGGCGGCCGCGTCGCGTGGGTGCCGTGGCGGCGCCCCGGATTCCAGCTCGGGCTCGACATCTCCGAGATCAAGCGGACCCATCCGGATGCCGTCGGCTGCATCCTGGGCGGACACGGCATCACCGCCTGGGGCGACACCTCGGAGGAGGCGGAGGCGAACTCGCTCTGGATCATCGGGACCGCCGCGGCGTACATCGCCGAGCACGGCCGGTCCGATCCGTTCGGCGCCGCGCTCGACGGGTACGCCGCGCTCGAGGCGGGGGAGCGGCGGGCCAAGGCGGCCGCCCTCGCCCCGCACCTCCGCGGACTCGTCTCCACCGACAAGGCGCAGGTGGGCCACTTCACGGACAGCGCCGAGGTGCTCGACTTCCTCGCGTCGGCGGAGCACCCGCGGCTCGCCGCGCTCGGCACGAGCTGCCCCGACCACTTCCTGCGCACCAAGGTCAAGCCGATGGTGCTCGACCTGCCGGCGGAGGCCGGGGTGGAGGAGTCGATCGAGCGGCTCACGGCGCTGCACGAGCAGTACCGCACCGAGTACGCCGCGTACTACGACGAGCACGCCGACGACGCGTCGCCCACGATGCGCGGCGCGGACCCCGCCATCGTGCTCGTGCCGGGCGTCGGCATGTTCAGCTACGGTGCCAACGCGCAGACCGCGCGCGTGGCCGGCGAGTTCTACGTCAACGCCATCAACGTGATGCGCGGCGCCGAGGCGATTTCCACCTACTCGCCCATCGACGACGCGGAGAAGTTCCGCATCGAGTACTGGGCGCTCGAGGAGGCGAAGCTTCAGCGGATGCCCAAGCCGAAACCGCTCGCCACCCGCATCGCGCTCGTCACCGGCGCCGCATCCGGCATCGGCAAGGCCATCGCCACCCGCCTCGCCGCCGAGGGCGCGTGCGTGGTGATCGCCGACCTCGACCTCGAGAAGGCGCAGGCCGCAGCCGCCGAGATCGGCTCCACCGACGTCGCTGTAGGCGTGCAGGCGAACGTCACCGACGAGGCGCAGGTGCAGGCGGCGGTCGACGCGGCGGTGCTCGCCTTCGGCGGGCTCGACCTCGTGGTGAACAACGCCGGCCTGTCGCTGTCGAAGTCGCTGCTCGAGACCACGGTCGCCGACTGGGACCTGCAGCACGACGTGATGGCCAAGGGCTCCTTCCTGGTGTCGCGGGCGGCGGCATCCGTGCTCATCGCCCAGAAGCTCGGCGGCGACATCGTCTACATCTCGTCGAAGAACTCCGTGTTCGCGGGCCCGAACAACATCGCCTACTCCGCGACCAAGGCCGACCAGGCCCACCAGGTGCGGCTGCTCGCGGCCGAGCTCGGCGAGCACGGCGTGAAGGTGAACGGCATCAACCCCGACGGCGTCGTGCGCGGGTCGGGCATCTTCGCGGGCGGATGGGGCGCCAAGCGCGCCGCCGTCTACGGGGTGCCCGAGGAGGAGCTCGGCAAGTACTACGCGCAGCGCACGCTGCTCAAGCGCGAGGTGCTGCCCGAGAACGTGGCGAACGCCGTGTTCGTGCTCTGCAGCGCCGACCTCTCGCACACCACCGGCCTGCACGTGCCGGTGGACGCGGGGGTCGCCGCGGCCTTCCTGCGATGACGCCGGTGGATCTCTGATGCAGGCGGCGGACGTCGCTGCGGTCGACCTCGGCGCGACGAGCGGGCGCGTCATCCTGGCCCGCGTCGGCCACGACGAGATCCGGCTGCGGCCGGTGGCGCGGTTCCCGAACCATCCGGTGCGCCTCGCCGATGGATTGCACTGGAACATCGTGGAGCTGTACCGCAGCGTGCTCGCCGGCCTCGGCACCGCCGCCCGCGAGGAGCCGGGCCTGCGCACCGCTGGGGTGGACGCGTGGGCCGTCGACTACGCCCTCCTCCGCGGCGACCGCATGCTTGGGGTGCCGTTCCACTACCGGGACGAGCGCACGGCGGCGGGCGTGGAGGCGGTGCACGCGCGGACGTCGCACGCCGAACTCTTCGCCCGCAACGGCCTGCAGTTCCTGCCGTTCAACACCGTGTACCAGCTGGCCACCGAGGAGCTGACGGCGGACGACCGGATGCTGCTGATCCCCGACCTGCTCGGGTTCTGGCTCACCGGCGAGCAGGTCGCCGAGCGCACGAACGCGTCGACCACCGGGCTGCTGAACGCCCGCACGTCGGCGTGGGACGCGGAGCTCGCGGGCGCGCTCGGGATCCCCGCGTCGGTGCTGCCGCCGCTCGTCGACCCGGGCTCGACCCTCGGACCCGTGACCGCGGATGCCGGCGCCCGGCTCGAGCTCGTGGCGGTCGGGTCGCACGACACCGCCTCCGCGGTCGTCGCCATCCCGGCCACGAGCGACGACGTCGCCTACATCAGCTGCGGCACCTGGGGGCTCGTGGGCGTGGAGCTGCCGTCGCCGGTGCTCACCGACGCCGCCCGCGACGCCGGCTTCACCAACGAGCTCGGGGTCGACGGCCGGGTGCGGTTCCTTACCAACGTGATGGGGCTGTGGCTGCTCAGCGAGTCGGTGCGGCAGTGGGAGAAGCCGGGCGGCACGATCGACCTGCCGGCGCTGCTCGCCCAGGCGGCGGAGGTCTCGGCGCCGGTGTTCGACGCCGACGACCCGCGGTTCCTCGCGCCGGGCGACGTGCCCGCGCGCATCCGCGACTGGTTCGCCGAGCGCGGGAGGCGGGCGCCCGGCACCCCCGCCGAGTTCGTGCGGAGCATCGTCGAGTCGCTCGCCGCCGCATTCGCCACCGCCGTGCAGAGCGCCTCCGCACTGTCGGGGCGTAGCGTGAGGGCGGTGCACCTCGTCGGCGGCGGCTCGCAGAACGAACTGCTCTGCCGCCTCACCGCCGACGCGGCCGGCGTGCCCGTCCTGGCGGGTCCGGTCGAGGCCACCGCGATCGGCAACGCGCTCGTGCAGGCCCGCGCGCTCGGCGCCACGCCGCAGGATCTCGAGGGGATGCGGGCGCTGGTCGCCGCGTCGTTCCCGCCCATCCGGTACGAGCCCCGCCGTCCGGCATCCGCCCAGCCCTCCCCGACCACAGCAAGGAGCACCGCATGACCGTGCAGCGCCAGCTCCCCGTTCCCGCCGACCTGC
>Ga0325400_1000831_pt1 | contig 24172 bp, 13 predicted proteins | sample PopdelMetagenome_2_FD_205662 | JGI IMG/M metagenome (GOLD analysis project Ga0325400, IMG submission 205662) | Populus deltoides microbial communities from Bellville, Georgia, United States - Xylem-PdKOR-R1 | ecosystem: Host-associated > Plants > Phyllosphere > Stem > Wood/Secondary xylem...
TGAGAGGCAAACCAGGGAAGTTACAACAGTTATCGGCAGTTTCTTGTTGGAATAAAACTAGCTTAAACTTGTAATTATCTATTAAAAAGCTTGTTGGAAATTAGCGAGACAATTTTCATTTGTAACTCGTATATTTTGTTCTTTAAATAGGTTGTAAAATGCTATATAGGAAGTAAGTTATGTGCATGGAGCACACACAAGGGGCTTGTGTAATTTCTTTGTCAAGGGTTTAATAAAGATTGTGATTTTTCCTATAATTGTTTTGCATTGTTCTATTCATTTGCTTATGTATATTCCGCTTGTTTACAATAAGTAAGAAAGGGGAAATCCTTTTTTAGTGAAGGAAACGCCTAGTCATAGGCAAACATGAGTGAATCGGTGAGTATGGGTAGAGTCTAGGGGGACTAGATTACCGTACAATGAGCTAAAATTTGTGTGAAAAATTTGTCGTGTGACAATTGATAGAGTAATGATGAAAAAGAGATGACCAGTGAAAAATATATATGAATTGTGCTTAATTGGATGTTGGATGTGGGAGGGTCCTATATATGAATTGTGTTTAATTTACCCCTTTCATGCTAACAAATGTATTTTTGGAGACTGGGCAAACTGGCTAGAAGACTTTTATTAGTGACATCTAGTCAAAATGTGTAGTGACAGCATGTCTCACCTGAATGGTATGTTTCTGAGGTTAATAATACTAGAAGGATCCATGCGTTGCACCATACTTATGGGTGAAATTCCTGCTATGTCCACCATGCACTTGTGCATGAGTTTATTGTTTGACAAGGCATAGCAAAGGAGATTTCTTTGTTGCTTTTCTGTGGTGTTATTTACTTGCTCCTCGCACCATGATGTGCCCAGCTTGATCTCTGTTTCCTTTTAAAAAAATGTTCTTAAGCTATTCTATGGTTTCGCCCTTGTTTTCTGGAAAATGGTTTTTGAAAAGTGCACAGTCAAACCAATATACATGGAATGTTGATAAATATAATGCAGCATTTACCACTTAGAGTGCAACAGAGTACATAAGGGGCAGACTTATTCCAAGTGTGAATTTAGGAACTTAGGATGTAGCATGGTCATGTTGAATGGGAATGCCATGTTGGACTGGTAACTAGATAATATAAGTTCCTTAACTAGTATTTTTATGACTTGATTCATAAAATGACTACCTGTGATATAATTGGGGAATGTTTTAACTAGAAGTTTCACTTAGTGTTTGTGAATTTTTGGATTTTACTTTTCCAACTATACTTGATTGTTAACAAACATATAATAATTGGATCACTGAGAGTTCTTTTGAATATTTATCATCCAAAGATATGAAATGCTCTCTCAATTAGGTGTGGAAAATTGTCATATCTTACTGTGACTCTGCTGGTTGCATTATAAATGTTGTTTTGACTCCTGACTCCCTTTGTTAGCCGATTCACCTGTGAATTTTTGTTTCAGAGATTTTGATTATTGGTTGTGGAAGATACACTCAACCAGTAGATCCTGAACTTAGGCGCTTCATTCAGTCTACTGGCATGAAGTTGGAAGCTGTTGACTCGGTATTCTTTTTTATATAGCTTTTTCTATGTATGAGAAAAAGTAAACCAAAATTTTGAAATGACTAGCAATGAGTTTAAACAATGACAAACTTACATACCAAGTTTGTTTGATCCATATGAATTTTGTAATTGTTTATGGAATTTTCCAAATTGTAAATTGCCTTCTTGTAATCTCTGGATGATTAAATATCTGTAAATGTTCTGTTTGGAAAGGAAAAACCTGATAACCTTCCCAGAAAAACTGATAACAGATGTCAAATGCATTTCTCCCGCATTTTAAACTTGATGAAATGTTGCTGACTTCCACTACAATGTTTATGATACCTTAGCTTTATTTTGTTGCAGAGGAATGCTGCAGCAACCTATAACATACTGAATGAGGAAGGGAGGCCCGTGGCTGCTGCACTTCTCCCATATGGAGTTTCTTCATAATGCCTAAATTCTTGAGTTGCATCCTTTTCCAGTCAAATCTCCACGATCACTTGGCTGATTTCACCTTTATTTCAAGCGAGGCTTCTGGAAAGTACTCAACTTACTACATAGCCAGTAGCGACTTGCATAAGATTGTCAATTTACATGAATTTAGAGAAAGGTTTTTGTTAGGATGTGTAATATTCTGCATTTCTTGTGCTGATAAGAGAGGCTCATGCTACAAATGACTGTACTGACATTTTAATATCATCCTTTCCTTTTGATTTCCTTGCTGGTTGTTATTTATTTGTTTATTATCAGCCTTCTTGGTGGGATGTTACGCTCTGATCTTGAAATATTGGTATTTTTTCACTAATATTTTGGGTGAGAGGTTGGTAGACCCTATCGTTGATTCAATGTTTAGTTTTCGATACTTGTCAAATGGGCAATAACTCTATTACTTTAGTTCTGTTTATATTTCTGTTTATACGCTGGAAAGTAAATTTTTTTTTTTGAAGTAAATTTTAAAAAAAGAGAATTATTTTATGATAGTTGATAGTATAAGCTGGAAAATAAGTTAGAAAATATTTTTCAGTGTTTGATTATGTCATGGAAAATAAGCTGGAAAATAACTTATTAATGTTTTATTTTTTTGAAGTTTATTACAAGCAACAAATCTTACAAATTAAAAAGTTGAATGAGAATGAAATTAAAAAGAAAAATATAATTTTATAAATTATCTCAAATAAAATAAATAATTAATAAAATAATAGAGATCAAATCTAAAAATTTTAAAAAATAAAGATGAAGAAATTAAAATAATAATAATTAACATTTTATAAATTATTTCAAATAAAATAAATAATAATCAGAAGAACGAGAATCAAATTTGATAGATAAAAAATTTCAATTAAAAAATGATAAGGGAAAAGCAAATAACAATTATAAAATGAGGATCAAAGTTAATAGAAAAATTAAATTTTAAGGGATGAAATTGAAAAATAAATATTCAAAACAATACCAGATAAATAGTAAACAGGTAAATAATAAACAGGTAAATAGTAAACAGGTAAATAATAAACAGTTCAGATAAATAGTAAACAGGTAAATAGTAAACAGGTAAATAATAAACAGTACGAGCGATTGTTATACCTGAGAATGATCTTAAAAGATCGGGTCACAGGTTTTCAGCCTATATACTGACTGTATAAAAGAACAAGAACAAAGAAATGAATAATATAAACAGATTTCTGATGCGAATGATCAAGGCAAGACCAACAATGTCAGGATCCTTGATCAAACACAGAGCATACTTAAAAGTAAAAAAGAACAACAACAGATATAACAAAAACATAGATAAAAATAAGATTATCTTACTTAAATTTGTAACAAAATTAAGACAGGAGATATTGGTTACAGAGGAGAATGGGTTACAAATTTTTAGGGAAGAGTAAAATTTTCTAGGAGAAAGATTGGTCCCCCTTCTAAGGGTTTTGAAGTGGCTTTTTATAGGCGAGTTGGCATGGAAGAGGCCAAATTGTCCTATTGGAGAAGTTCTTCAGGACCCATGTGAACTCATGTGGCATTTGGCAGAACCTATAGAAGCCTATGTGGTGTTGTCTGCCTTGATTGGATGGCGACAGAATGGAAATTGTCCACGTTTTTGGTTGAGCTTCATTTGTTGTCGTTTTGCCACCGACACTTGATTTGGAGTGACTGGTAACTTTTGTAGAAAAAAGCCTTAAAACAGATAGGCCGAAAAATAAAAGGGCTCAAAACATCTGAGTCTAAAAGAAATGGGCTCTAAATAGATGAGCCTTTAAAAAGACCTGAAATACTTTTTTTTTTTTTAACGTCGTGTGATAGACGACAGGATACCAAAATAGTCATCTTCATTATCATTGCCGAGGGAAATGGCAAGAGATGTTGAGCCAGATGAGCTGGATTGGGACAAGACCGTTTCTGGGTCTTGGCTTTGTATAATGCCTTGTACTATTTGTAGGTATTCTTCCTCAGTTCTAGCAAAGGCAAGGAGAGCTGCCGTTTGGGCCTTTCTGGCTAAGAACTTTGATTGAGGATGAGGATCGATAATGGGAGTTGTTTGATGTTTTTGTAACCATTCTGTAACAGCTAATTTTGAACTTTTGGACTCAGCTGCAAAGGAATCCCACCACTTGATTTTGAATTTGCGAATAAGTACTGGATGTCCGTTTTGCAAATTATAATCAAAGAACCATGAACATACCCACGGAACAAAAAATTTTGTACAGAAGATAAGGAGGGAAGAAAACTTTCTTTTAGAGGGAGCTAGTTGGAAATTGTTTTTGAAATGTAGATAACCATTTTCAACTAAAGGATGTTCTTTAAGGTAATCAACATGACAACCATAAAAGTCCCACCATTGAAGGAACCAGAGGGGGAGATTTGTAGTATTCATGGTATTGTGGAAGTAGAAGAGCCAAGAATGGCTATGATTTTGATTTTGTATGAGGAAGACATTAAACCATGTCTGTTGGTAATCCCAATATGTGTAGGTGGTATTGAAGTCTTGGGGGCTTGTGCGGTATTGTATGGGGAAGGAGAGAGGTTGATGCAGGGGTTGTCCCCAATCTTTAGGGTGGATGACTTTGTGAATAATGCATGTAGAGTATGCTGGTTCAGTGTGATCAGAATGTAATTTGAAGTGTTTGAATTTGACAGAATCGGTAATTTCAAGGATAGTTGTATAATAGGATTGTGGTTTAGCTAGATTCCAAGGTTTATAGTGCCATTTTGGAGGGAATATTTTGGAAGCAACAATGGAAGGGTTTTCATGGTAAAATCCTTCTTCCATAGTTAAAATATTTTGGAAAGCATTTTTGAAAATATATTTGGATTTGGTTTTTGAAAAACTTGTTTGTTGTAAGGAAAGGAGGGGTTTTGAAGATAAAAGGCCTCCTTGGAGTTTTGAAAGTGATTTGGAAATACTACCTGTTTGAGACACGGAGTCACTAGAGGCTTGTTGGGATACTTTTTGCAATGCCAGGAGTAATTCTGGCGATTTGGATTAGTTTCAACCCAATGTTGAACGGCGTCTGCTTGTACTTGTGGTGGTTTTGTAGGTTCTTCATCTTCAATAACTGCCTCATACCAAGATTTGATAGGCTTGGCAGCGAGGATGGCTGAAGACATGAGTTTTGTAGAAGGCTTGGGGCTCTCTAGTTTTGTAGGTTGTGTTTGAGGGGCTTTTCCCTTGTCCTTTGCTTTTGCTTTAGGAGGCATCAGGACCTGTTTTGAAGGAATTCCCGGGTTAGGAAGTCAGGGATGGAATTTGATTCTCCTTTAATGTAAACAATATCGAAATAAAAAATATTTAAAATGGCTTGCCATCTGGCAAAGATTTGTTTGGAAGCATGATTTTGGACATCTTTTTGGAGAACTTCTTTTGCGGATTTGCAGTCAACACGTAAAAGAAATTTTTGATTTAATAAATCACTTTGAAATTTTGTAATACAAAGAACAATTGAAAGGATCTCCTTTTTAATAGTAGAGTAATTTTTCTGGCAGTCATTCCAGTGGGCAGATGTGTACTGGATTATTTGTTCTTTGTTATCTTGTAACTGTTTAAGAATTCCACCATACCCTAGGTCAGAGGCGTCAGTCTCAACAATCTTAGGGGCTAAAGGGTTAGCTAAATAGAGGAGAGGAATAGTTTGGACCTGTTTCTTAATCTGTTTGACTAGATTGGTATGGAGGTCAGACCAAGGAATGGGGTTGGTTTTTAACCTGTCATGTAAGGGTTTGGATAGACGACTAATATTGGGATAGTAGTCCAAAACATAATTAAGACTTCCTAAAAGTCTTTGTAATTGGGTTTTATCAGTGATTTTGTCAGGAAATTTATTTGTAAAGTTTAAAGATCTCTCTATCGGTGTTACGGTACCTTGACAGATGTAATGACCGAGGAAACGGACACGAGTTTGAAAAAGAGAAATTTTTGTTTTAGAAACAACTAAACCATTTTGTTTGGCAGTATGAAAAAAGATATGTAGATGCTTGAAATGTTGTTCTATGGAATGTGAAAAAATGAGCACATCATCAATGTAAACAATGCAGAATTTTGAATGTGCATTGAATATGTCATTCATGATGCGTTGAAATTCTGATGGTGCATTTTTTAGGCCAAAAGGCATGACATTCCATTCATATTGGGCAAAAGGAACTGTAAAAGCAGTTTTGTACCTATCTTTGGGATCAATCTGGATTTGCCAAAATCCAGATTTCATATCAAACTTAGAAAATATGAATGCGGAGTGTAATTTTTGTAATAAATCTTTTTTGTTGGGGATTGGATACCTGATCCATTTTAAAGCAGAATTAAGAGGTTTGTAATTGATTACAAGTCTTGGTGTACCCCTTTCAATTTCAGAATTTTTATTGACATAAAAGGCCACACACGACCAGGGTGATCTAGACTTTTGGATAAGACCTTTAGACTCGAGATCATGGATTTCAAGTCTGCAATGCTGTTCTAAGTCAGCATTCATTTGTATAGGTCTTGCTTTTGTAGGGATGAGTTTTTCTGAAAATGTATCTTCATAAGGAAGATCAACGATGTGTTGTTTTCGCTTCCAAAAAGCATTGGGTAGGTCTGAACATATCTGTTGTTCAATCTTATTTTGGAAATCAATGATTTTCTTTTGTAAATCAGAACTTTGTAATTGTTTGTTAATACGACAAAAAATAAACATGGTTTTGTAAATCATGTAGATGGAATTGTTTCCCATGAATTAGTGCATTGATATGACAGGTATGTATGGAACATGCTTTAATCAAATTTAAATTCCTAGTCTTAGATTTTTCTAAGAATGAAAAAACAAGTTTGGTGTTATTAATTTTGGAAGTAATACAGTTATGACGTGCTTGATACGGAGTGATCATGTCAATAAATGGAGTGCCAAGAATGATGGTATGATTGATGTCTTTTGTAACAACAAAAAATATTTTAAGAGATATGCCGTTATTGAAAATGGAGGCTTGGGTTTTGCCTGCAATGTGTAATTTGGAATTGTTAGCAGCAGAGAGTTTTTCAGAGGTATTTTGTAAAAATCTTGTTGGAACCACGCCTTCTTTGATGCAGTTCAAATATGCACCTGTGTCAAATAAGGCAATAGCATCAAGCTTGAAATCGTCTGAGAAAACAAGAGTAATTCTAATTAAATATTTCTTGGAAGATATTTGGGTTAGAATGTTTAAGAAATCATTTGGAATATGTTCAATATTTGTAAGTGTATGTGGTAATGCATGAGATTCAATGGTTTGATCCTCTGTATCAGACTCAGTATCGGACGGGCTTTCAATTTTAGACAAAAGATGTTGTAGTATGGCAGAGTCTTTCTGTTAGGCTTGTTTGAGGATTTGCGATTCTGATTTAAGGGTTTTTATCTCATATTGTAGTTCTGGAATGGTGACTGTGGTTTTGGATTTCTTCCTGCCAAGAATTTTTGTAAGATCATAGGTATTGGTGCTGGCAGAAGGTAATATAGAGCGGTTAGACTAAGGGTGCTCCGGTTGGCTGAAGTCTTTTAATAATTTATCCAAATAGGTTTTTTGAAGTTGAGGATCATCAAGTCGTTTGATAGCCTCAAGAATGAACTCTTGATCTTGGGTCAAGACGTTGATTTGTTTGGAATTTGTAGAGGCATCTGAAGTAGCACTGGTGGTTGCTATTTCATCGATTTGGAATTCTTCTTCAGAAGTGTCTGAAAGAAAGTAGTCAGTGTCTGTAGCCTCAATGTAGAGATTTTGTATTTGGTTGATTGTGTCTTCATCTATTTAGAGTTCATGAAGTTTAGTATTGACCTTGCAGAAACGGGATGTATGTCCTTTCTGGTTGCATTTGTAACAGGTAATGTTTTTGGGTCAAATTTTGTTTTAGGTTTCGACTGGAAAGGTTTGTGGGGCTTGGTAAATTTGTAGGGCTTTTTGTAGTAAGGTTGATCTGGTTTAGAATAGAATTGTTGTCGGTTTTTATGTAGTGATCGTTTATAAGGAGGTCTCTGGCTTGAATATTTTTTGGGATGTGAACAGTTTCCGTTACAGGAGGGTGTTTTGGTGGAAAGGTCGAACAGGTGACGGAAACTACCAAGTTCTTGCCTGGTATGTTTCATTTCCCACTTTAGGTGCTTCTGGAGTTTAAGATCTTGACAGATCTTCAGACCTTCCTTTTGAGTAAAGCTTACAAGTTCACCGTATGTGAGCTGGTCATATGGGATGGTTTTTGTTGTGAAGGTATCTTTGATTTTGTTTCTAACCTTTTCTCCTAAGAGAATAGGTAGTCCTGCAAGGAATTTTTCTTTCCAAAAGGGTTGGTTTGAATCTTCCCTAAGCATGACACGGGTAAGGAAGGTGTTTTTGTACCATTGAAAGTCACTTAGTTTCTTGTATCTAAGGTTGGAAAGGAGTTCAGCATTTTTGTCTTTCAAATGTGAAGGATCTCCAACAAAATGTAGGGAAATTGTAAGAATAAGGGTCGACACCGCGTCTTGGATGGTGTTTCCGGATGGGTCAAGGATGGGTGTTTGGTCCTCATATGTTTGGAAGGAGTTTAGGATATGTAGATGATCGGTGTCAGTGAGATGGTAATCCCACCATCCTTTTAACTGGCCAGAGAAACCAGCGATAAGGAGTTTAGCAATAGCTTTATCTGGGGTGCCGGTCTGGGTTTTGTAGGCATTTGCTGCCATGGTCATTTGTTGGAGAGTGTTTAGGATATTATATTCGGACATTCCATCTATATTCCATTCATAGAGGGAAGAGGCATTATACTTGTGTTCAGTAAGAATAGTTGGTTCAGTAGTTATGGAAATGTCTGGGGCAATGGTTGTTTTGGGAGTTTGCCAGGTAAGTCTGTTTAGGGTAAGAGGTTTTTGTGGAGAAGTACTTTCATCAGAAGATGCCTGAGGACTATTCTGTAAAGTGTTGACTTGATTTGTAGAGGTAGAAGGGTTGGTTATTTGTGGTGTGTCGGGGACAGTTAAAGATGAACTGTCAAGGTGTTGTAGATGCGTTTTAATAGCTTTAAGAAAATCTGTTTGGTTTTCTTGGATCTGTGTTTGGCTGGTTTTTGTAATTTGGTAGGGTTTGAAGACTGGGTTTTTTAGCTTTAAGTCGGTTGAGGTTTTAATGCCAGCTGAACTTGTAGCAGTTCTTTGTATTTGTTTCTCAAGTCGTGTAAGCTGCTTGCCCAAGGTATTAAGGTTGGTGTTTGTAAAGTTGTTTTGTTTAATGATGTGTTTTGTATTGGAAAGGGTGTCATCTGTGGATAATTTGTAAGGGGCTGCCTCGACAGTCTGGTTATTATGGGTTATTTGGATATTTCTCAAAGGTGAATGTTCAGACTCAACTGTAGGTCCACTGGTGAGGTTCCATATAGGGGTTTTTGACCTTGATGTGACCGGACATGCATGCTTAATGGATGCAAAAGGATATGAAATGTGACGTTCAGATGCATAATATAATTCGAACCAATCAAAGAATAGAATTTGTATTTTATGTAGCTCAATGAAATTATAAAATTGTTTTTGTATTTCATTTCTATGTTCGAGAAAGTTTTGAAAAAGCCAAATTCGTTTTGTAGAGTTACAGGCCGAATAGAAATCCTTTTTGAAAAGTGGTTTGTCAAGAACAAAATGTTTCTCTGAAGTCAAAACATTCAGCTCGTTTTGGATATTTTCAGTAATGGCTGAGAAGGTCGGTGAAGTTGGAGGAGATGGTTGCTCAAGGTTTATATAGACAGGTTTTGGTATATTTGTAGTATAGTCTGCATTTTGGAAACTAGGGGAAGGGATATCGAATGTAGATTTTCTTGGAAGGTTTTCGTGATAAGGGATATTAATAACAGAATGGATTTTGGAAATTCTTCCTAAATCTATTGTACTGGAAAAGGAAGAGGCTTCTGAGAATATGGAACTTGTAGAGTGTCGGTGGAAAGACAGTTTGACTTTTCCATCTATATATTGGGTAATATTTTTAATTTGGACATTGGGTTGAGGTGGTGGTGGTAGTTCTGGTGGTGCTGCACCTTTAAGGATCCAATCTTCTGGTAGGGATATGTCTTTCCATTGGATTGCTTTTGGGACAACAGTGTTTGAGCGGGATAAATTTGTTTGTAGTAGGAGTGTTTCGCCTTTTTGAGATTGGAATTTGTGTTTGCTAGCAAAGGCTGAGAACATGGCTTTGTAATGGATTTTGAAAATGAGAGCAACAGGGATAGATCCTTCGAGCATGTCATAGTTGTGGGTCTTTATTTGTAGTAGCATACTCTGCAAGATATTTTTGCCTTTGAGGGATATGGTTATGTTTGGATAACAGTCAAATGATATCGGCTCACTGCAGAGGCTAGACTCAATAGAACTGAGGAAGGAGTCCTGGAAGTTTTGAAACCTAGCATCACGGAGGACAGCTAGAATGGAGGTGTTTAAGCCTTCTTTTATAAGGGGTTTTATTCCGACCTGGACAAGGCCAACATGAATATATTTATAGTTTCGGGCTAGATGTTTTTGTAAGGATTTTTGGGAGAGGAGTTGAATGGTTTCAAAAGGTTTGGTAAGCTGAATATCTCGCTCTTCAGTTTTGATAGTAAAATCTGTTTTGAAAATATCATATTTAGATTTTTGATAAATCTGAGTTTGAGAAATTTTTGGAATTTTCCAGTCATCAATGTTTTTTGTAAAGTCTTAAATAGTTATCTTTTCACTTTGTACTATTCTTCTGCTTTCAGAAGATTCAGAGGTAGAGGAAGCTGAAAGAGAAGTAGTCCTGTGAAAGACGGAATCCATAGAAAGAAAAGATAAACTACGAAACAAGCTGCAGGTTATATATAAATCAATCAAAAGTTTGAGGATCAAATTTGATATAATCAGCAAATAATATGACATTTCTAAAATTTTCACAACTTTCGAAAAGTGTTTTCCGCTCAAAATAAAACGAAAATATTTTTATGAAAACCAAATCAAATTTTTCTTTGGCTGAAAAGTGTTTTTCGTTGACCAATTTTTCTAATGGCAAACAAACACAGAAAAGTTTAGAAAATAGTTTTTCAAAAATCACTTTTCAGAAAACAAACACACTATTTATTCTTATTGTTGTTGTTGTTGTTATTTGTTTAGGGGAGATTTCATCATTTTTAAGAATGGGTTTCCTATTATTTGATAATTATCCCATTTCTACAGCTATCCAACCATAATAAATACATAATGTTTACATTCCAAATATAAAATGATTTTCCTATTATTTGATAATTATCCCATTTCTACAGCTATCCCATTTCTATAGCTATCCAACCATAATAAATACATGATTTTTAAATTTTGCTTTTTTTTTTCCCATTCAATTACGTGTCATATTAGAAATATGTATTTTGTAAGAACATGAAACCTCATAATTGGGATGACAATGTGTTAATTTCACAGTTTTTGGTCCCGCGCTAAACTGCGATTAAAAAGTAAAAAATTTGATTAAGTAATAAAAAATTACTTGATATTTTTAATAAATTTAATTTACCGAGTCAATTTTAAATTTTCTTAATGCAGCTTCTTATATAGCTTGGGTTTAAAATTAACTCAAGCAAGAATTGGTTTTACATGGTCTTATTGACTCAACGAGTCTAAATACAATTAGAATGACCAGTAAAAAATATGGTTTAACTTGAAAAAGAAATTAATATAATATTTTTTTTAATAAAAACATCTACATATTTAGATTGACTTAGGTTTTTCAGCTTAATCCGCTAAACCTGTGACCCAGATCATGAACTTCACTGAGTTTAACTATTTTTTAACTATTTTTTTACTTAATAATATGATAATAAAAATTAATGCTTGTAAAATTGAGCATAAACCAAATATAGGGATAATTGTTTTAGATTGCGATAATATCATAAAAAACAAATCAAAATAAAATTATGAAGACCGATTCAAAATTAACCAGATGTGAATTGGAAGATGAAACTTAAAAATAAAGAAATTATTTGACATTATTATTAAACCGGACCCAGTAGATCAACCTTGAAATTTTTTGACTTGACTCCTTGCCTAACTTAGGTTCAAAATTAACCCGGGAGTTGCTCTTATGTGACCCAATTAACTTGATGTGTTTAAAGGCAACTAAGATGATCAGTAAAAGCGTGGTTTTATTTTAAAAAAATTTCAAGATTATATATTTTTTAATATTAAAACAACAATATATTGAATCGAACCCATAATCCGGATCATGAAAACAATTTAAGTACTAATCTAAAAACCAAAAAAAAAAAGAAGCAATGCTCCCTGCTAACATCACGCAACCCAATTCTTTTAGAAACCGTTTTACACCGCGTTCCTAAAAAATTCAATTTTTTTATTAAAATTTAATATGTTTTAGATCATTTTGATGTGGTGATGTCAAAAATAATTTTAAAAAATAAAAAAATATCATTACATGCATTTCAGTACGAAAAGTTATTTAAAAAGCAACATCAACTACACTGCCAAGCTATTTCTTAGCATGTCTAGATAATACTTTTCTTGTTCCTACTTTATATTTAACAGGGTTTGGGTCGATGAAAGAATTTTTCTCCATCAAGTTTGTTGGTTTTCTATTGATAAAAGGAATATTGTGTTTTGTGATTACAATATCACATTTAATAGTTAATATAAAAATAAATATTGAATTTTATCATAAATTATTGCATATGTAACTATAAATAATTAAATAAAAAATCAATTGCTTAAGAAATAAATTTGATGAAAAAACCAATATATTTCCCGGCTTCCTTTCTCATTTGTTTATATATATATAGCTTTTCATACCCGCTCATATGGGTGGATAACCACCAGGATGATTAATTTTGCCCTAAGGTATTACCATTTTTTTTTAATGATCTGCAAATTGACACTCACAAATACAAAGTAATATTCAATTTTTTTTCCCTCAAATTAGATAATGCTAGATTACACGCCGTGCTATGTCGCACTTTAAATTATTAATTTTTAAAATGTAAAAAAAAAAAAGGATTTAGATCATAGAAATTATTTAATATTATTATTAAATTAACCCAACAAGTCAACATTGAAATCTTCTAACCTGATTTCTTACCTAACCCGAGTTTAAAATTAAATTATGTGGGAACTATCTTGACATGACCTTGTCAACTTGGTAGGTCCAAAGATTACTCAAACGACCGGTAAAAAACATAGTTTGAATTAGAAAAAAATAATTCAACATGATATTTTTTTTTAATATTAAGATGTCAACATAGTATATCGACTTGGGCCTTGAAAGTTAACCCGTCAACTTTAAAATTTCAATGATGAACTCCGCTGAGTTTAATAACTTTTTTTTAAAAAAATATTTCTCACTTAATTATACGATAACAAAAACAAACTCTTGTAAAAAGACCAATATTTGAAGTTTATTTAAGATTATAATAATCTCATTAAAAGTAAACTGAAAAAACCTATCTCTTCCAAAGTGAAGGATATTCTTGACATGCAACTCTCTTAGATGCATTACTTGTGATTTTATTTACGTTTCGTCGTGGGTTTTTCTCTCATTACTAGAATCTAACAATCTCTCTCTTTCCTCTCTCTAACTAGGAGACAAAAATAAAAAAAATTAATTTTTATACAAAAATTAAATTTTTAAAATTAAAGGGACCTAAATTGTACAAATTGTATTGTTTTTAAAGATGGAGTATCTAAGTGTATTTTTTGCAAAAACTCTGGACATGCACCTATATTTGTGCCTTTTAAATCCCGGCCCCGCTTCTTTTAATTCCACTATTGCTTAAAAAATCAAAAGTAATTAGCCTTTAATTAAGATTAAATTGTTTAAAATAAAAATTTGAGGATAAAATTGAATAAAAAAAACAAACAACATACAATAAAAGCTTGTTTGTTTTTGTGTTTTAAAAACGTTTTTGAATTTTTTTTAATGTTTTTCTTTGTTTAAAATTATTTTTTTTTATTTATTTTCATATTGATTAATGTGTTGATATCAAAATAAATTTTAAAAAAATAAAAAAATATTATTTTAATAAATTTCAAAATAAAAAATATTTTAAAAAATAAAAATTAACACAATTCCAATTAACTGTCTAAACATTGTTATTCTACGTTGAAAAGGCCATTCTTTTTATGATTTTTATAATACAATAATGAAATTTTAATTTTAAAAGAACTGGAAAAAAGAAAAAAGAAAAAAGAAAAGAGGAGGATCAACAAAATTTAGTCACTAGTGGAGGAGAGCCAACAGAATGAATTCTGAGAACCTAATGAAGCTATAAAACCGCTCCCTCTCTCTCTCTCTCTCTCCCCACACGCATATGCACCTGGAAAGAAAGAAAAAGGAAAAAAAAGAAAGAAATAAAGAAGGCTTCCGCAAGTAATGGCATCACTGCTTCAGTGTCCTACTTCACCATTTCCTTCTTCTTTCTCCTCCAACAACCCCCGCTTCCCCTTCCTCCGCTTTCACTTCCCTCTCCGTCACGCCGTCGTAAGTTCCTCTTTCTCTTTCTTTCTTTTCCCCTTTCTCAGTTCTTGATTGACCTACCATACTATTAATCCCTTAAAGAATTCTTGGAATAATTGCTTTCTTTTCTTTTGTATTTATTTGGTATTGATTACTGCTGCTGCTGTTACTGCTACTAATACTCTTTTGATGCGTTGATTTTCTGTATCAGAGGTGTAATCTGGTGGAGCCCATCAAATTTGCCAACGGCAAGCCTTACATCCCGCTCCTCAACACCTCGGCTCATCATTTATCCTCCACTGCCACTTCCCATTTAGATAACACTCTTCCACCTTTCAACAAGCATGACACCAGGCTCCGCATTTTCTCTGGCACTGCTAATCCTGCTCTCTCTCAGGTAATTACTTCTTCTTGTTTTTTTTTTTCTTTTACTTCTTGGAATGATTATTGCTGTTAATCTTTATCCAATAATTTTTTATATAGGAAATTGCTTGCTACATGGGTTTGGAGCTTGGCAAGATTAAAATTAAGCGTTTTGCGGACGGGGAGATTTATGTCCAATTGCAAGAAAGTGTCAGAGGCTGTGATGTTTTTCTTGTCCAACCCACCTGTCCTCCTGCCAATGAGAACCTCATGGAGCTGCTGATTATGATTGATGCTTGTCGCAGGGCGTCTGCTAAGAATATTACTGCTGTTATTCCTTATTTCGGCTACGCCAGGGCCGATAGAAAGGTAATGCTTCCGGGAGCTGAATCGACAGATACTCTTGTTTTTTAGTTAATTTTTTATTCATTGTTTCAACTATCTGGATTTTCAGACTCAAGGGCGAGAATCTATTGCTGCCAAGCTTGTTGCGAATTTGATTACTGAAGCAGGTGCAAATCGTGTTCTTGCCTGTGATCTTCATTCCGGGCAGTCCATGGGGTATTTTGACATTCCTGTGGATCATGTGTATGGTCAGGTAAAGAATCCACTCTACCTTCGACGGCTATTTCATTACATTATTCCAAGATATAGCTATTGGAGTATGATATAGAGTTTTCAAATTATTTTAACAGTTCTTGTTATGCTGTCAGTATGGACCAGTGAGAAAGCCATGAAAACCTTAATTGCTGTAATCGTCTGTTCAATGGTAATTATTTGTTTTTTCTTTTGTGCATCACCAGCCTGTGATACTCGATTACCTTGCTAGCAAGACTATATGTTCTGATGACTTGGTGGTGGTCTCCCCTGATGTTGGAGGTGTAGCAAGAGCTCGTGCTTTTGCCAAGAAATTATCAGATGCACCTCTAGCCATTGTTGATAAAAGACGTCATGGACACAATGTTGCAGAGGTAAAATATGCCAAATATGCTGCTCTTTTCTTATGCTTCAAGATGGTCTGGTTGTATTGAGAATTGAGATAAAGATAGAAGCACTGTTTATATGCTTTTAGGTTCAGCCATGCTCTTTAAGGTTGAAGATCGAGTGGTCCCCTAATTCCTACCACCATCTGCTTTTCCCTTTGTTTCATGCGTTGAGAATTGAAATATCCATATCATGTTCCCTTCTTTTTATTTCCTCTTTTTTTATGGGGTTGAAACGGACACAACCTGATTTCTTTATATGCATTGAATTCACTAGATTGCAATGATGTTACTGTCTGCTGAATGTCATCTTTCAGGTGATGAATTTGATTGGTGATGTGAAGGGGAAAGTTGCAGTTATGGTAGATGACATGATTGACACAGCTGGTGAGTTTTGCTCAAATCTTATTTGCTGTCCTTATCATGTATTGGAAAATGCATGCTGCAGAAGCTATGCCTTTATATCCTAGGTGACGTAGTTTGGGAAGAGGAAAAAAAATAAACAATAGTAGTTTGCCTTTTCTTCCGGCATCACTAGGATACTGTAGTCAAAGTTATCAGAACCACACATGAAGATGACTCACAGAAGGCTGAGGTCATGGTTTTCACTGGTTCAGCTGTTGGTAAACTAATTGTACCTTTGATCTATTAGTGATAAATCTAACATTTAAAGTAACTTATCCAGGAAATCTTTAAAAATTAGTCTTAAAACAGTATCTTTGTGCCTAGTATTTTGAAACGGTGGATTTTTTTATCTTATCTGGTTAAGTATTTGTTCCATAATTCAGTTTTGTCTGCTATAGTGTGTCAAAAATAGGGTCAAAGTTACTGAAGTCAGTTTTGTCTGTATAGTGTGCCAAAATCAGGCTCAAAGTTGCAGAAGTAAATATAAATTTCGAAGGTGTTACTAGAGGGTAATAATTATAACAGTATAAATGTAAAGTGCATTTGGTCATTCAATAGCCAATGTCTAATTTATGTGTAAAAGTTATGAAAATTTATGGTGTTTCACCTTTTTCCCTCTTCAATTTCTCACATGGTCCTGACAAATAAGCAAAGAGTCTGATTCACAGTTGAACCAGTCTAGTCTTTGATTTGATCAGATGCTGATAGCCATTGTTCTTGCCTTTTTTTTTTCCTGGTGATCTTACCCTATGTTAGTTGCCTAACATTTCAAATTCTTGTTTATTCATTGTTAAATGTTTCCTATGCACTATTTGTTGCAGGAACTATTACCAAAGGTGCAGCTCTATTACATCAAGAGGGGGCAAGGGAGGTCTATGCATGCACTACACATGCTGTTTTCAGGTATCTAATATTATCCAGGTAGCTTGGATTTCTAATGATGCATTGGATGTAGATAATATGCAGGTAACACTAGCATACTATCTCCATGTGGTCTGTGATCACTACAAATGAAGTCAAAGTTATATACCAGATTTGACAGCAGCCATATATTTATCAACCAATAGATAGAACTTCTATAGGTCAAATTGATTTCTGTAGATCATAGATACTTTCCTCTTATCAATTATTAGAGCATATGATGGAATGTTCAGCAAACCTGAAACTGTGCATCTGATTGTTGTTGCTCATTTTCACTACCTTTTTCTGTTTGCAGCCCTCCTGCCATTGAGAGGTTATCGAGTGGTCTTTTTCAAGAGGTTATCATAACAAACACGATTCCAGTGTCAGAGCAGAACTATTTTCCCCAGCTCACAGTCTTGTCAGTAGCAAACCTCTTGGGCGAGACCATATGGCGTGTTCATGATGACTGCTCTGTGAGTAGCATCTTTCAGTAAAATTGGATCTATATGATCAATTACAAGTGAAATTAACACTCCACCCCAATGAAATTCTTTCATTTTTTCTTCCTGCATGAGGTGTCAATGTGTTGCAGATTTTGTTTTATTCTTTTCTTGGCGATGCATGCATCTGGAAGAATGAATGGTGCTGACATAGTGTAGCCCAAATTGTAGTCAAGAAATTTGAAGTAAAAAAAAACCAAGGATTTAAGAAAAAAAGCCATTCCTTTTTAATTTAAAAACTAAAATGAAAATCCTTACCATTCTTTTGATTAGATTCTCAACTATTGCCATTGCTCCACATTTTGCCATGTGTCATTCTTCCTTTAGGGTTCTATCCAAGTCATTGTAGTTTGGGGAGTTCAGATCATAGATTTATAACTTAATGGTACCAATAGATTAGATTCATTCTCGGTTTTTTTCTCATTGTCAGGGTGGCATTGAACCCTATTCCAGCTTGGGCATTGATTGATCAATTTACATGGTGTGTCTCCCAGCTTGAACTACAGCCAAATTTAGATTCGTCGTCGTGAAGTGTTACTGGATTGTAGAAAACTCAAACAACTTTATGTTTAGAGAAGTCATATCTTTAGTTTTGTATGGAGGACATGGGGTCGATTGGCAGATTTTTGGTAGCTTGAATTAGATTCCTTGTTTAGGTTTTTTCAATGTTTCTTATACTCCTGAATGTTTTGACTCCCGAATGTTTTGATGAGAAACTTTTGGAAGAGTTTTCTGCTTTATAAATGATGTATGCATAAAGGTATATCAATGTTGAGTTGGTTTCGTATCAATGGAAGCTCCAGCTCCACCATTGTTATCTATATTTAACATGGATTGGTTTCTTGCTCGGGGAAAAATACTCGTGAGAATTGAGAATGACTCGCCAGGATGAAATCAAGTGCCAGTTGGGTTAGTTAGTGTTTTCTGCACCTGGCAATGCTCGCCGATTTGGTGTTTTCAGTGAAGTAAAGGCCTATGAATTGTAATCTGCGCTGGATGATGTCGGAATGCATGGCTGCTTGATGAAGAGCTAATTCCTAGTTTATTTACTGAAAGCAAACCCCTTCCGTTCTTGCATGGTGGAAGCAGCTGAGCATTCCTTATCCTTTTTTTTTTTTTCCGTCAACTCAAGACGGTCAAAAAGTCAAAAATATCATTTTAGGACAAGTTAAAAATTGTAAACTTATCTTTTTTTATTTACCAGACCGCAGTTCAAAAATAAAAAATGACAGCACACAGCTGTGCTCGTAAATTCATTCAGTTACAGCCACCATTTTATTTTTTTGTTTTAAAAGAATGACTCCTTTTTTTTTTCTTGTTGAAGTTATTTTTATCAGGTATCTAAAATAATTTAATAAAAATAAAAAAATCTACAACAGTGCCTAACCCCAACAGGCTCACAGTCACTCACTCCCTCACCGTCACTGATATGGTAAACCTCCTGGGGCTGGCTGGTGCTAGGGTTTGTTTTCTTTTTGCAAATCTGATTTAATCTGTCTATCCCTTTTGTTTTCTTGGCGGGAATTAACTCTACCCACTTTCTAAAAAAAAAAAAAATCCCCAAATTAAAATACAAAAAGAAACCCTAGAAAGCAAAAGAAGAGTAGCAAATCATATCCAAGTTGAAGAAATAAAGAGGAGAGGGTGATGGGGAAAGACGAAGACGAAATGAGGGGAGAGATAGAAGAACGATTGATAAACGAAGAGTACAAGATATGGAAAAAGAACACACCTTTCCTCTACGACCTTGTCATCACTCATGCCCTCGAATGGCCTTCTCTCACAGTCGAATGGCTTCCCGATCGCGAGGAGCCTCCTGGCAAGGACTACTCCGTTCAAAAGATGATTCTTGGCACTCACACCTCCGAGAACGAGCCTAACTATCTCATGCTTGCCCAGGTCCAGCTTCCTCTTGACGACGCCGAAAACGACGCCCGTCACTACGATGACGATCGCTCCGATTTTGGCGGATTTGGCGCCGCCAATGGCAAGGTTTTGCTTTTGTTTTTGTGGCTTTTCAAGATTTTGGTTTCATTTTGTTTCTCAGATTTGATGTGATCGATTTTAATTTTGTAGGTGCAAATAATTCAGCAAATAAATCATGATGGGGAGGTGAATAGGGCGCGGTATATGCCGCAAAACCCATTCATGATAGCTACCAAGACTGTTAGTGCTGAAGTTTATGTCTTTGACTACAGCAAGCACCCATCTAAGCCGCCTCTTGATGGTGCTTGTACTCCTGATTTGAGATTGAGGGGTCACAGCACTGAAGGCTATGGTTTGTCTTGGAGTAAGTTTAAAGAAGGGTATTTGCTTAGTGGTTCTGATGATGCTCAAATTTGCTTGTGGGACATTAACACCACCCCTAAGAATAAGTCTCTCGATGCCATGCAAATCTTTAAGGTTGGTTTGCATGCCCATATGTTCACTATGATGTTTCTTTTTGAGTAGTTATTGAGAAATAAAGCATAAATTTTTGTGTTTTTTTAGAGATATGCCAATGTGTGTGATGATTTAAAGTACTGTCTTATAGGTTCATGAAGGTGTTGTAGAAGATGTAGCGTGGCATCTGAGACATGAACATCTGTTTGGTTCTGTTGGGGATGATCAATACCTGCTTATATGGGATCTCCGAACTCCATCTGTTACTAAGCCTGTCCATTCCGTAGTTGCTCACCAGAGTGAGGTATGCCATAGCATTTTTGTGATTCCTTCGTGAATTAATAAACTAATTGTTCAGTGGCTAAGACATGGTTTTGTACCTTCATATGCAACTCTACTATCTGAAACCTGTGACTTGAAATGTTCCATGTGAAATGATCTGTAATTGTGCTATTAATTGCTCAAAAACTTGTGCCTTGCAATCAGAAGGTTCTGTATGACATATTGTAGGTGAACTCGTATTTGTCAAAAGGATTCCTCATACACATGCGAGTTTTTGTTGCTTTGAAAGCTGATGAGTTTTTTTTTAATTCTTATTCTAAAAACCATGCTGTTTGCCAGTGTTGACATGCCATGAGGCTTATATCTCTTTTTTTATTTTATTTGATGTTATTTCTTTTTATGTTCTTGTCTTAGGTTAACTGCTTGGCTTTTAATCCTTTTAATGAATGGGTTGTGGCAACGGGGTCTACTGATAAGACTGTCAAGCTATTTGACATACGGAAGATCAATACTGCACTTCATACATTTAACTGTCACAAGTAAGCATATCTGGGGAATTCTGTATTATTCTTCCAGGCATATATCTGTGGTGTGTATTGTTTACGAGTGGCACTCACTTGCAGCATGGATGCATGTACAGATCACCTCAAAACTTGTTATTTAATATCTTCTGTACTTTATTTTTTCCGTGATGTACACAGGGAGGAGGTTTTCCAAGTCGGGTGGAATCCAAAGAATGAGACTATCTTAGCTTCTTGTTGCCTTGGTAGAAGGCTCATGGTCTGGGATCTTAGCAGGTTTGTCTTTGAAAAAAACCCAGTGAGCTGTTAATTGATATTTCTTAGGTTTACTGGTTGCCGGATTTGAGGTTTGCCTTGAGCTTTTATTTGGATAAGCCAACACCACATGAGGATTGTTCTGAGCTACATTTGCTTTGTTTAATGTGGGGCTACACCTTTGCAGGATTGATGATGAGCAGACACCAGAGGATGCTGAAGATGGCCCACCAGAATTGCTTTTCATTCATGGTGGTCACACCAGTAAAATATCAGATTTTTCATGGAACCCATGTGAAGATTGGGTTGTTGCTAGTGTAGCTGAAGATAACATCCTTCAAATATGGCAGATGGCAGAGAATATCTACCATGATGAAGATGATATACCAGCAGATGAATCAACAAAAGATTCCTAGTGTATTTACCAGGCTTTAATAGTTATTATCAATCACACAACGGGTGCTTGTAGGATCTTTTTGGTTTTTTAGTCGCCTTTTTTTTGGTTAGCATCCAATAGATCTCCCGTGTATGGAGGCTTTTTTTCGACCCTTGTTCCGAACTGATGTGTAATAACCTATCAATAGCTTTTTTATTTTGCAAATGTGGTTGCTTGTGCGTTGTTTGGATGATGCTTTGCTGCGGCGTTGCACAGGTCATAATCTGGTTTAAAAGATGAAGCTACTGCTGGAGAAAATCATATAACAGAAGAAGTTTCAGTGGGATTCTTCTTAAGCCTAGCACACAATGTGTCCCGAGGATTAGTATGCTATGCTAGAAAAAGCTACTGTGTGCGGTGTTTTTATTTATATTTATTTTTTTGTTTTAAAATGAATTAAAATAAAATTTTAATGATTTTTTTGCTTTACTTTTTTTTTATGCCAAACATGCTTAACGCAACGCAATTTGAAACAAAATGATAAACAATCGCAATTTGAAACAAAATGATAAACAATCTCTTCGTTACAGTGACAGCAGCTTTCTTCATATCAAATCTAAAATTTACACAACCTGAACACAGAATGCAAATTTGGAAGCTGCTTTGGCCAAAATTATCTGCTGAATCTTCAGATGTCATGGTTTGAATCCAAATCTTCTCCGTCGAGAGGCCCCCCGGCAGCTGTACTAGCGGGTGTCTGATGCTGCTGCGGGTGGTTTTTGGTGTCATCAGAAGCCATCATGAAGTGGAAGCCCATGATATACCTATACTCTCCAGTTCCAAGGCAACGGGAGCAGTAGCTGAGGCCACTGCCACCACAAGTCCTGCACCTGCAACAAAACAAGTGTAATTCCTCTTACAATGGAGTTGTTGACTTTGATATATTAACAGCAGTAGCAGTACTGATTCCATTAATCCACTTAAGAAATCAATCTGCTGATAGCTCACCATTTAGGCCATTCACCTTCAGGAAGCATTGCTAAATGCACACAGTTAGTCCTGCCTGCAGAATTTACATAGAGTTACAACCAATTTTAAATCAAATGCAAGTAAATGGCAGTAAACACCATTATTATCCTTATCATATCAGAATAAAAAGAAAGAGAGATACTGGGACGTTGGTTGACACCTTGTCCAGAACAATGGGGGCAATCAACTCTACCAGTTCCATGGCAGACCTCACAAGGTGGGTCTGGCCTCTTCCTTATTTCTTTCCGTACATTTGACTGTCCAAAGTATACAAGTATTAGCAGTGAAGGGAGTTATAATGGGTAGAAAAGGGGAAGAACGGAAATGAAATTGATAGTTACATACCTCTGTTCTGACAATCCAAGATGGCTTTGTGAGGGAAAGGTGGCGTCTACCGGTACCAAAACTTTCTTCTTTTCCTGCGACAACCGCTGTCTTCTTACTATTCTTTGCGCTGTCCAATTCTAGTTGATCCAACCAGACAGCCGTCAGCAGAGTCGCCGCCGCCGCGCTCCCTGCCATTATCGTTTCATCTACTTACACCTACTGCCACTGTGGCACATCGACAGACAGACATATTGATAATTTTTTTTAATTTATCATAATTGATTCTGTATTAATTTACCTTACTTGAAAAAAAAAAATCCTTTTCTTTTTGGGATCTATATATCTAACAAATGATATAAAAAGAAAAAAAAGGAAAAGAAAGCCCTAAACACAAAATTACCTCTTAAACCCTAATAACTTATAAAATCCCTCCCCCATCCCTTAAGAAAACCCAGTATCTGCAGAACTGATTCCACTTGACGAAAGCCAAAACGAGAAGCAAACGGGCTACAGAAGAGATTGATGGACACAATCAAGCCGAGGGAGTATCAGGACAGAGTAAACCGGTGGCTCATGACACAGAGTTGGAGAGGGAAGGGAACGCAGGGAAGGAACCGATTACATTGCTGGCTTCAAGCCAAATGAACTCAGAATGTAAAAGCTGCCACTGATCTTTCGCTTGTTGAGAAAGTATTGGTTGCAGAAGCCCGTTCATAATATCCCCTCAGATACATAAGAGTACAAGGTTTCCCTTTGTTTCTCTAACGGTTTTTTTTTTTTTGTTTTCTTGCAACGTTTGGAATGGAATTGTTTGGAACCAAATAATCAATTCTTTAGTTTAGAATATGAAGAGATATTAATTTAAATTATAAATAGAATTCAATTGCTACAAAATAATAAAAATTAAATTACAGAAAAGACCTTCTAATAATTTACTATAGTATTTTCTCTTAAAATCGACACTAAAAACAATATTCTAAAAATATACATCTTGTCTAAATTGGTTGCTAGTATCCATGGAGTCCTTCTCTTCTTCTCTTTCTCATTCAGATTATTTGGGCTTGTTAATTTTGCATTCCATTCTCATAATCATGTTTGTGTTTTTGTTTATATCTATTGGTATATATGTACACAGTACTAGCAAATTAATAGTTGATATTTTCTTCATGGTATGGTATGTTGCAAGAAAGGAAATGTGCTAGGTTCAGAAAGAAACCAGATTAGTTTCTTGATGCAATCTATTACCCGTGTACGGTGTTGCGGTGATTGTCTTATCAAAGCGAGATCTTTGTAGTGGGTGGAAAAATAAAGAATTCTTGATCTTTATCAGTTAAAAAAATAGAATCACCACCTTATATTTTGATTATTAGGAATTCCAACTAGTCTCAGAGTC
>Ga0325400_1000833_pt1 | contig 24148 bp, 25 predicted proteins | sample PopdelMetagenome_2_FD_205662 | JGI IMG/M metagenome (GOLD analysis project Ga0325400, IMG submission 205662) | Populus deltoides microbial communities from Bellville, Georgia, United States - Xylem-PdKOR-R1 | ecosystem: Host-associated > Plants > Phyllosphere > Stem > Wood/Secondary xylem...
TCCAGCTCAGCGTCTTCAACTAAGCTGTTAGCTAAGGTTTCGTTAGTAATGGTCGCAGCATGCTCCTGGATAGCCTGGTTCAGGTCTAAGTCAGGCGTTACCAATGATAGCTCAATCCGGTCATCAACCTGCAAACCAGCCGTCTTACGGGCGCTCTGCACGAAGCGGACCACCTCGCGGGCGATACCTTCGCGCTTGAGTTCCGGCGTGATCTCGGTATCAAGATCGGTAAAACCATTAGTTGATGCAGCATTTAAAGATTTTAGATTCAATTCATCTTTAACGATTTCTGCATATTCACCTTGGAGATGATTTTCTGGATCATAAACACTCATGCCCGCCAAAGGCTGGCGGACCTTGATTTTAGCCTGGGCCCGCATACTCAGTCCAGTGTTGATCACTTCACGGGTCGTAGCCATGCGTGCGACAACTTCTTCGTTTACCGCACCACCGACTGGCCAATCTTCTAAATGGACACTTTCATGACCCGTCAGGTTGCGGAATAGCTCCTCACTCAGGAATGGCGTGAACGGCGCTAACACTAATGCCGTCTGTGCCAGCACATAGTGTAAGGTACGATACGCCTGCGCTTTGTCCGTGTCGTTAGTCGACTTCCAGAAGCGTGTGCGTGAGCGGCGGACGTACCAGTTGCTAGCATCATCCAGGAAGTCCAGAATTGGCTTGGTAGCCCGCGGCACGTTATAGGCCTCCATGTTAACGTCGACGTCCGCGATTAACTGGTGCAGCCGTGAGACGATCCATTGGTCTAATACGTTAGCCAAATCGGCCGATGGATCAGATAAGTCACCATCCCATTCCCATTGGTCGACATCAGCATAAAGCGTAAAGAAGTCGTACATGTTCCACAACATGCCAAGCTTGCGAGCGATGTCACCGACCTCTTTGTCTTGCAAGCTGAAGTCTTCACCAGATAGGACCGGCGACTGAAGTAGTAAGAAACGCAACGAATCAGCACTGTATTGATCCATCAGTTCGTTCGGATCCGTGTAATTACCGAAGCTTTTACTCATCTTACGGCCGTCATTGCCAGCCAAAGTACCAGTCACGATTACGTTCTTAAATGCTTTCTGACCGAACAAACCGACGTTGACAGCATGTAAGTAGTAGAACCAGGCCCGTACTTGGCCGACGTACTCGGCAATGAAGTCGCCTGGGAAGCTAGCTTCGAACTTCTCGACATTCTCAAACGGGTAGTGGAACTGCGCGAAAGGCATTGAGCCGCTCTCAAACCAGCAGTCCATGACCTTATCAATCCGGGTATAGGTTTTGCCATCTAGTTCAAAGGTAACGTCATCAACCCACGGGCGGTGGTAGTCTTCTAGCTCGACGCCGCTTAGTTCTTTAAGCTCGGCGTATGAGCCGATAACCTTAACATCACCATCAGCCGACTTCCAGACTGGCATAGCCGTCGCCCAGAAGCGGTCACGGCTCAAGTTCCAATCCGGCGCGCTTTCCATCGTCTTAGTGAAGCGGCCGTCTTTGATGTGGCCAGGGAACCAAGTGATGTCGGTGTTCTGCTCGAGCATTTCAAAGCGTTGACCATCAATATCCATGAACCAGCTCGGGTGCGCCCGGTACATCAGCTTCGTGCCGCAGCGGTGGCAGTGCGGGTAGCTGTGCTTAAAGTACTCGATCTTCCAAACAATGCCACGTTCGTAATACGTCTTAGCGATCGTCTTATTAACATCCCAAAGGTTTTGGCCTTGCCATTCGCCCTCAGTGTAAAAGCCGTTGTCATCTAAGTTACTGACGTAAGGAATGCCGTTTTCTTTAGCCATAACATAGTCTTCTTCACCATACGCTGGTGCAAGATGTACAACACCTGTACCGTCTTCTAGAGAGACGTAGTCGGCGTGCCAGATTTTATGAGCATTTTCACCACGGTTTTCAGTAATTGGTTCGTAATACAAACCTACCAATTCTGAACCTTTAAATGACGACAACATTGTGTACGAAACAACGTTATGTTTCTCATCTGTTAATACCTTCGGTAATAAAGCCTCTGCTAAAATCACAACTTCGTTTTCTAACTCAACTGCAGCATATGTTTCTGTTGCATTTACTGCAACGGCAACATTGGCCGGCAACGTCCATGGTGTGGTCGTCCAAGCCATAATACTGATTTTTTTGTTGCCAGCAGATCCGACTAGATGCTTAAGCTTATCTGTTGAGTCAATCGTCAGTGTAAATTTTACATAGACAGACGGGTCGGTAACGTCCTGATATGAGTTATCCATCGCCACTTCAGCCTTCGAAATTGGCGTCGCATCGCGGACACAATATAAGAGCACTTTTTCACCCTCGTAAATCTTGCCTTTGTCATACAAAGTCTTAAAGGCCCACCAAACCGACTCCATATAATTCTTATCCATGGTCTTATAAGCACCCTTAAAGTTGACCCATCGGCCGATCCGGTTAATCGTCGTTTCCCAAAGGTCACCCGTCTGCACCATATTATTGCGGCACGTAATGATGTACTCTTCCAATGAAATTTTGGTACCGATGTCTCGCTTGTCATGAATGCCGAGTTTCTTTTCGGTAAAGACTTCAGCCGGTAAACCGTGGCAATCCCATCCCCAGGTCCGTTCGACTCGCTTGCCTTTCATCGTCCAATAGCGCGGCACAGCATCTTTAATGATGCTGGACAACAATGTGCCGTGGTGTGGCACGCCGGTAATGAACGGCGGGCCGTCATAAAACACATAGGCATTGTCAGCCGGACGCTGCTGAACAGATTTATTAAACGTGTCGTTTTGCTTCCAATATTGGACTAAATCGGCTTCGTACTCCTTAGCCCGACGTCGACTTCCCTGAACAAATTTCATACTCAACTCCTTTTTGGTATATAAAAACCCCTTTTAGATATCGGAACCCGCTGGGTGCGGGCGTTACCATCCGATTTCTAAAAGAGGTTCTTTTAGCGCTTACTTTTAGCTGTTACGGGCTAACCCGGTCAGGTCTACTAAGTCATGAATAACTTTTCTTCTGACTACTCGCGGCTGATTACCGCTCAAACGTAGTGAAGCAATTGTACCATATTTTGAGATAGCGTTCTGGCTTTTCGGCTTTAGTCTGAAAAAGCCGGCACTTGGCCGACTATCTCAAAATATGCTCCAATTGCCTATTATTAAAAGAAGCCAGTGCCGCTTGAGGTAGCGTAATAAGAAACTTCTTGAATGCGCGGCATCTCTCTGCCCTGCCACATTTTGAGAACTTGGCCGTCATCGGTTAACGCCAGAATGCCTGGATAATCCATGATGTCATATAAGCTGGCGGTGGCGATGCCATCGCGACTATCAATGTTGACGACTTCGAGGCGAGCGCCGTCGTGCTGATGCTCTAAATCGCGAATGAACATCTCGATAATACGGGCGTGTTCGGACTCCGGTCGGTATAGCACAAGCACTTTCATAGTTTCAGTATACCACTGCCCGGCTATGCACCCTATGGTTTACCGACTATTTGCGTTGGTACCTATATACCAATACTATATGAGGATAAATTGCTATTTAACTCGTTTTGTAGTATAATATACGTGCGTTGTCGAGTCTTCGTGAGACTTCAATTGCACCTTCCACCCACCCACTCCTCGAAGGAGCTGTGCCGATGCTGCAAATAATCGTGGCGCTCGTCGCTACGGTGATCGCCCTGGTCATCTTCATGTTGAGCATCGAACGGCCGAGTGCGCACGCCTCACCCGCCGCCATCTTTAGGCACCTGAGCTACGGCGTGTTCGTGCTCGGCCTTGCCGCCCTGATCAGCTGGCAAACCGTCGTGCTTACCCTGGTAGCGGCCGTGTTCGGGCTCGGATTGCTGACGATACTCGATCTGCCAATCGTCATCAATTCACGCTACGCCGCTTGCCGCCAGGCCAACCGCAAGGATGGGCAGCAATGATCCCTGGCGAAGCCCTTGGAAGCTATGGACTCCTGTCCATCGGCCTCTTGATCGTCGGGATCTGCTCATTCGTCCACAACCGCCGCCATAACCACGGCGCCAAGATGACTGGCGATCAGCGCTACGGCGTTGCTCTGCCCATCATCTTTGGCACCATCGGCATCCTGCTGATCCTATCATCGCCAAGTCTACACTGAGAGGAGGTGCTCCATGGCCGATGTCGTGTCATTCATCCTGGCAGTCATCGTGGTGATTGCCGCGGTAGCCGTACTGATCTTCCTGATCGTAGTGCTACTTCCCGAGATGCGTCCTGTCTGGGTCATCCAGGTCAAACGCAAGTTCGGCAAGCACAAGCCCAATCAGAACCAGGACTGATCATCCAGGCGTGGGTGGAACCGGGTCGGTGGTTGGCTGAAGTAGTGACGTTCATTCGTCTGCAATCTACTTTTAGTCAACTGCCGCCCCACCCCACCACCAACGCAAATAGTCGAATTTTCCTAGTAACCAAAAAGACCCACTCAATGAAGAGTGGGTCTTTTTGCAACGAACCGGTCAGCTGATCTTACGAACAACCGGTCGTTGAGCCGCAGCTCGTACATACATAGCACGAACCAGAGCGCTGGGTTTGGTTACCGCAGTTGAAGCACAGTGGTGCTGAACTGTCAGCAACGCTTTTCTTAGTACCAGGAGCCTGAGCTACGACTGGGGTTGGAACGTCAGCTGGGGCGTCGACGGCGGCACCGGCCGAGACGGCAGCGGCGACTGGTTCAGCCGTAGTTGGAGCAACGGCTTCGGCAACCAATGCGCCATCAGTCGAAGCGTCGTCGATGAGCGAAGTCTGCTCATCAGGCATGTCATCGAAAGATGCCAAGCCGAGTTCAAGCCGGTCGTCGAATGACAAGTAATCCAGGGCCAAGCGGCGGAAAATGTAGTCCGTGATGCTGGATGCAGTCCGGATGTCGGTGTCATCGGTGATGCCCGATGGGGCGAAGGTGGTGCCGCGCATCGTCTTGACGTAGCTCTTCAGTGGCACGCCGTACTGCAAACCGTGAGAGACCGAGATTGCGAAGCTGTCCATCAAGCCGGACAAGGTGCTTCCCTGCTTCGATACGTTGATGAATAGTTCACCAGGTGTACCATCTGGGTATTCGCCGACGGTGAAGAAGCCCTTAAGGTCAGCCAACTGGAAGTGGTACGTCTTACCATTGCGGACCCGAGGCAGTTCGCGGCGGGATGGACCCTTGACGACGAACTTCTCGACGATCTTTTCGGTGATGACTGGTTCAGCAGCTGAAGCGGCTGGCTCAGCAGCGGCGCCTTCCTTCTTAGCCATGCTCAAAGGTTGAGCGACCTTACAATTGTCGCGGTAGATAGCGACGGCCTTGAGGCCCATCTGCCAGCTGTCGATGTGCAGCTGTTCGATGTCTTCAATAGTCGCGCTTTCCGGCATGTTGACGGTCTTAGAAATAGCACCAGATAGGAATGGCTGAACGGCGGCCATCATCTTGACGTGGCCCAGGTAGTGGATGGCGTTGTCACCCATTGAGCAAGCGAAGACGCTTTCGTGTTCTTTAGCGAGATGTGGGGCACCGAGGATGGTCTTTTCTTCATCGATGTAAGCCACGATTTCGCTAACCTGCTCTGGGCTGTAGCCGAGAGCTTTGAGGGCGCGTGGCACAGTCTGGTTGACGATAGTCATAGTACCGCCACCGACGAGCTTCTTCATCTTAACGAGGCCGAGGTCCGGCTCGATACCGGTGGTGTCGCAGTCCATCATCAGGCCGATGGTGCCGGTTGGCGCCAAAACGGAAGCCTGTGAGTTACGGACACCGTACTTCTGGCCAAGTTCGACAGCGTCGTCCCAGGCTTCGGCGGCGGCTTGCAACAGATCTTCTGGAACCAGTGAAGCATCGATCTTGGAAACTTCGTCGCGGTGCATCTTAAGAACGTTGATCATACCTTCGCGGTCGCGGTTGAAGCCAGCGAACGGACCGACCTGGCCAGCCATGCGGGCCGACTGGGCGTATGATTCACCGGTCAATAAAGCGGTGATGGCAGCGGCAATAGCGCGGCCTTCGTCGCTGTCATATGGCAAACCGAGGGCCATCAAAAGGGCACCAAGATTGGCGTAGCCGATACCGAGCTCGCGGTAGGCGCGGGCGGTCTTGCCGATACCTTCGGTTGGGTAGTCGGAGTAACCAACCAGGATTTCCTGACCCTTGAAGATGATGTTGACGGTGTGCTTAAAGGCTTCGACGTCAAAGGTGTTGTCATCGTTCAGGAACTTGAGGAGGTTGAGTGAGGCCAAGTTACAGGCTGAGTTGTCGAGGTGCATGTATTCGGAGCATGGGTTGCTACCGTTGATACGGCCGGCGTTCGGCGTGGTGTGCCACTTGTTGATGACGGTGTCGAACTGCATACCAGGGTCGGCACACTCCCAAGCGGCGGCAGCGAACTTGCGGTACAGGTCGCGAGCTTTGACGGTCTTAACGACGCGGCCATCGGTGACAGCCTTAAAGTCCCAATCGGCGTCGTCAACGACGGCCTGCATGAAGTCGTCAGTTACACGGACGGAGATGTTAGCATTCTGATACTGGACACTAAAGGCGTCCTTGCCGTTCAGGCTCATGTCCCAGCCGGCGGCCTGGAGGTCGCGGGCTTTGCGTTCTTCGAGCATTTTACTGTCGATGAACTCCTCGATGTCTGGGTGATCGGCGTTCAGGATAACCATCTTAGCGGCGCGGCGGGTTTTGCCACCACTCTTGATGGCACCGGCGCTGGCGTCGGCGCCACGCATGAAGCTCATCGGGCCACTGGCGGTACCGGCAGACTTACCAAGCTTTTCGTACGAGCTGCGGATTGGCGAAATGTTGATACCCGAACCAGAACCGCCCTTGAAGATCATACCTTCGTCGACATACCACTGGAGGATAGCCGGCATGGTGTCGTCGATACCGAGGATGAAGCAAGCGCTGGCTTGCTGAGCCCGTTCGCTTGCACCAATGTTGAACCAGACTGGCGAGTTGAAGGAAGCGCGCTGGGTAGCCAAAATGTACTTGAGCTCTTCGCGGTAGGTTTCGGCGTCTTCATCAGAAACGAAGTAGCCTTCCTGCAAGCCCTGGCGAGTAATGGTGTCGGCCACGCGGTTGATCAGGTGCTTCAAAGATGATTCGCGTTCATCAGTACCCGGCGTACCAGTGAAGTACTTCTGAGCCACGATGTTGATGGCGTTCAGCGAAAAGCTATCCGGGAATTCAACACCGCGCTGCTCGAAAACCGGCGTGTTGCTCATCGGATTGGTAATAATACTGTCGCGCTTGACCCAGGTGATCTGGTCGTAGGCTTTGCTACCCGGTTTGGTGAAGCGGCGCGTGTGCCCTTCGTTTGCTGTTGCTTGACCCATAAAGTGTTACCCTCCACTTCTCTCTTTATATATGTTTGACTGGCTGTTTTTGCTCTTTGATATGCGTCAGTTCGCGCTCGAACCCGCTCAAATCGGTGAACCGTCGGTAGACGCTGGCGAACCGGACATAGGCGACTTCGTTGAGTTTCCGCAGCTGGTCCATCACTAGGTCGCCGATCTTGGCGCTGGCGATTTCGCTCTCGCCGCAACCGTACAAAGCTGCTTCGATCTCGGCAACCGATTGCTCGATCTGCAAACTGGTGACCGGTGTCTTCTCGCAAGCTCGCAGCATACCCTTCTGCAGCTTCTCGCGACTGAATAGTTGCCGCTTGCCATCCGACTTAACGACGACCAGTTGCGGCCGTTCCAGGCGCTCGTAGGTCGTGAAGCGCTCGCCGCAAAGCGTGCACATGCGACGACGCCGTATGGCCTGTCCGTCGGTGACATCCCGTGATTCAATCACTTTCGTATCAGTTGCCTGACAGTGGTGACATTTCACTCTTACCCCCTCTATTTACTCCAAGGTACCAGGCCCGCCGGCCTACATATAGTGCTTAGCCTATTAAGCATAGTACTAGCTGTAGCGTTTTACAATCCAATTAGCGTTGTATTAAAGGCGCCGGGCGCTACCGGTGTAACCATGTGGAAAAGCGTTGTTTTATAACCTTTACACATGGCTTTAAAACAACCAGATGAATTAAAAAAGACCGCAGCGGCGGTCTTTTTTAATTAGTTGCCTGTTGGCTCGTCGTCGTCACTACGCTCTTTACGGCGCTTGGCCAAACGGCGTAGGAACGATGGCTTGTCGACATCTTCGTCGTCGTGGTCGGACACAACTGGGCGGCTGGCTGGCTCGTCATCGTGACGAGACTCATCTTGATTGTCCTGCTCGTCGGTTGGTTCTTCAATAGTCCAGATGTTTGGCATTGGCTGATCATTATTGAAGTCGGCGGCTGGCTGATCCTGAGCGCTCAGGTCGGTGTCGATACCGGCCATGCTACTTTCTTCGACTGGCGCCGATGCGGCCGGCTGAGCGGCTGCTAACGGCTGGCTCGGTGTAAAGTACGAGGCGTCGAAGCCAGTCGCGACGACCGTAATGATGACATCGGCTTCAATATCTGGATTGATGGTGGCACCAAAGATGATGTTGGCTTCTGGATCGGCGGCACTGGTGATAGTTTCGGCTGCCATGTTGATTTCGTGCATTGAGAGATCGTTACCACCAATGATGTTGAACAGGATGCCGCGGGCACCATCGATCGAGACTTCAAGGAGTGGTGAGTCGATAGCCTGCTGAGCAGCTTTGATGGCGCGGTCGTCACCACTAGCGCGGCCGATACCCATGAGGGCGGAGCCGGCGTTGGTCATAACGGCCTTGACGTCGGCAAAGTCGAGGTTGATGAGACCGTGAACAGTTATAAGGTCCGAAATACCTTGGACGCCTTGGCGTAAAACGTCGTCGGCTACCTTGAAGGCTTCCATGAGCGGCGTGTTGCGATCGATGGTCTGTAGTAAGCGGTCGTTCGGAATAATAATGAGGGTATCAACAGCGCGACGCAGGTTGTCGATGGCCGACTCAGCGTTGCGGCGGCGTTTCTCACCTTCGAAAGCAAATGGACGGGTTGCAAAGCCAACTACCAGTGATCCGTTATCTTTGGCTATTTGGGCGACGACATGGCCGGCACCACTACCCGTACCACCACCAGCACCGATAGTAACAAAAACCATGTCGGCACCAGCAACAGCCTTAGCGATTTCGTCGCGGGATTCGGTAGCAGCAGTTTCACCAACTGACGGGTCGGCACCGGCACCAAGGCCGCGGGTAGCATCTTTGCCAATGTGGATTTTGTGATGAGCTTGCGAGAAGTGCAATGCCTGGGCATCGGTGTTGACGGCGATAAACTCAACGCCTTCGATACCAGCTTCGACCATGCGGTTGACGGCCGCCCCACCAGCACCGCCTACCCCGACGACTTTGATTCGGGCAAAAGTTTCAATGGCTGGTTCGACTTGTGGCATGCTTCCCTCACTTATTTATACAGCCATTATACGGTGTTAATGCTTTTTTATACAAGCCGGTTTCCGGCCCGTCTTGCCCGCGCGGACGCAACACAAAACATTGCTCGGGTTTGCCGACTATTTGCGCTGGTACTCACGTACCGCACCTATTTAGTATTCACCATCAATTAACAGATTGAATAGTCCGTTAAGCTATCAAAAACCGACCGTTATACCGTTATAAAGAGAGTCAGCCAAGTGCCGGCTTTTTCAGGCTAAAGCCGAAAAGCCAGAACGCTCTCTTTTTAACGGTCAGTTTTTGACTTGAGACGCTTTAATAATGAGTCCACCATCGTCTTAGCCCGTTGGCTGGCCTGGTTATAGCCAGTCCCTGGATCGAAGGCAATCGGTGTGAGTAAAATATCGAGTAAGGTTAAGCCGACGGCTGTGGCGTAAGCCGGCTCAGAGACAACATCGCCGAGGCCACCAATTGGCTGAAGCTTACCGATACGCGATGATAGCTGCAAACGCTCCTTGGCGAACTCTGCCAAACCGGGTAAAGCGGCCGTACCCCCAACGATCACTACCCCGCCCGGCAACTTGCGCGAGCGATGGATGCGCGACAGCTCCTTATCAACGAACTCGAACAGTTCATCAACCCGGGCCTCAGTAATCATGGCAATGTCTTCTTGAGTGAATGTCACGTCGCCACTGCCAGTTTTAATGCGGACATTGCCGATCTTAACCGGTTGCACCAATGAAGCGTGCTTCAGCTTAACCTGTTCGGCAACATCAAGATCGGTCTTAAGGCCAATCGCCAAGTCATTAGTAATGTGCAGGCCGCCAATTGGCAAAACAGCGGCGTGTTGAACTTCGCCGTCTTCAACCACTAGTAAGTTGGTGGTACCAGCTCCAATATCAAGTACAACGGTGCCGGCTTCTTTTTGCTGACGAGTCAGGACGGCTTCGGCCGCTGCCAAACCAGAAATAGTATGGTGGCTAGCCTGAATTTGCGCCCGCTCCAAAGCGAAGTCGAGGTTGCGCAGGTTCGGACTAGCTGCTGTTACAATGTGGGCGTCGACTTCAAGCCGAACACCGCTCATACCGACCGGGTCCTTAATGTTGTGTTGGCCATCCAACGAATAATTCTTAGCGAAGAATTGAATGATCTCACGGTTCGGCGGTAATTTCACCACCGTAGCAGCCTCTTCAACCCGTAAGCGGTCGTCATCATTGATCTCGCGGTTGGCAGCACTGATCGCAATGACGCCTTTACTATTCAAACCAGTGACGTGACCACCGTTAACATTAACCGTCGCCTGGTGAATTCGAATACCACTGATACGCTCTGCCTCAGTCACGGCTCCGATGATCGCTTCGGCGACATCATCAATATGAACCGGCACACCCTTACGCATACCGAAGTTAACGGCTGAGCCGTGGCCAATAATCGACGGTTTATTGGTTTCGGGGTCAAGCGCCCCAACTACACAGCGCACCATAGCGGTGCCGATGTCGAGGCCGACAAAGTGTTCAAGGTTATTGGAACCGTGCATGTTGGCAGTAGTATAACGCTTATTCTTGGTCTAAGGCAAATTAGAGTGAGTAATGACCTCAAAGCCGTCGGGTGTGATCAGTACGGTGTGCTCAAAATGGGCCGACCATGAAGTGTCGCAGGTGAGGATCGTCCAGCCGTCGCGGGCTACCCAAACTTTGTGAGTGCCAAGGGTAGCCATCGGCTCGATGGCGATCGTCATGCCGGCATCAAGCGTGACGCCCTTGCCGGCTCGGCCGTAGTTCGGGACATTCGGCTCTTCATGGAGCTCATGACCAACGCCGTGGCCAACCAGGTCGCGGACGATACCGTACTTATAGCGGTTCAGTACAGACTGGACAGCCGCGCCAATGTCACCGGTTTTAACTTTATCATGGAGGGTATTGATACCGGCTTCCATCGACTCTTTGGTACGCGCGACCAAGTCGGCATGTACCTTCCGTGACGTACCGGCGATCACGCTAATGGCACTGTCGGTCACCATATCGTCATAGGTTACGCCAAAGTCAAGACTGACAATATCACCATCGGCTACAATTCTTGATGCCAGTGGAATGCCGTGGACGACTTCGTTATTTAGAGAAATGCAGATGACATCCGGGAAGCCTTCATAGCCGAGAAACGACGGTTTGCCACCAAGACGTTTCAGCTCAGCCGCCGCTAAATCGGCCAGTTCTTTGGTCGAAATACCCGGCTGCACGTGCGGCCGCAAATAGTCCAGCACACTGGCCAGCATTTTGCCGCTGATCCGCATGGCGGCCAGCTCGGCTTCGGTTTTGACTTTGGTCATCATAGGAGTTTAGGCTTTCGTATAGGAGACTTTGCCCTGTAAAGCGGCGGCAATGTCGTCGTGAACGGCGCCCTGATCTTGATCAGCGTCGATATCAAGGACTTCAGCTCCGGCGTTACGGAACAAGCCGATCACCGGCACGGTAATCGAGTGGTACTCGCGGAAGCGGCGGCTAATAACATGTTCGGCGTCGTCCTGGCGGCCGCGTAAACGCAAGCGGCGGTGGACCGTCTCTTCATTGATCTCAAGATTGATAATTACTGGCAGTTTGAATCGGCCTTTTTCACATTGTTCAAGTAACCATTCAACTTGTACAAGCGTGCGCGGGAAACCGTCTAAAATACATTGTTCGGGATTCGGGATGGCGGCCATAGCCTCTTCGACCATAGCAATAATTTCTTGGTCGCTCAGCAGCTCGCCGGCCAGCATGCGCTCGCGTTGGCTATCGCTGGCGAATTGGCGCAGCATTTCACCGGTTGAAATATAATCGAAGCCGGTTTCGGCGCGCAGCATCTCACCCTGGGTGCCTTTACCAGCCCCAGCTACCCCCATTAGAACGATCATGATTGTAGAGCTGCCTTGACGAGTTGAGCAATTTTAGCACCGTCAGCACTAGCTCCGGCGGCTTGTTTAATTAAGCCGATCACCTGACCCATTTGGGCATCTGGATTATCGGCAACCGTCTGGTCAACCAAAGCCGACAGTTCGTCGTCGGACATTTTTGCTGGCAAAAAGGTTTCGATCATGGCTTTTTCTTCGAGCTCTTTAGCAGCCTTATCAGGCGCATTACCCTGCGTGAACATGTCGGCGCTTTCCTGACGCTTCTTAGCTTCTTTCACTAAGATAGACTGAATAGCGTCATCGGCCAGGCCAGTCTCACGGGCGCCCTGGGCAACTTCCTCATTCAATATGGCAGCTTTAAGGCCACGCAGAACCGTGGCCTTTAATTCGTTACGACTAAGAAGTGCCTCTTTGAGGGCAGAATCAATGCGGGCTTTTAAGGTCTGGTCGGCCACGCGGTCGACTTACCTTTGGCCTAACTTAATTTTCTTAAGCTTGGCAGCTTTACGCTCACCACGAATGATGGCTTTAGCGCGGCGTTCGCTTTTGCTAATTGGCTTCTCAAAGTATTGCTTGCCCTTAACAACGGCAACAACACCAGACTGCTGAACCTTGCGGTTGAAGCGGCGGAGCAGGTTTTCTAACGACTCTTTCGAATCTTTGCGGGTTACTTGTATCATCGCAATTAATATACCTTATCTGTTACGGAATCGCAAGGGTCGTGGCTGCAGACACGTTCCGGCGCAAACAGCGCCTACACTGCACAACTGACGGTAATGTGAGTCTGCAGCCACGACCCTTGTGATTCCGAGCAGTACGTGGAGCTAAAAACACGGCGCGTCAAAAGACTTGCCTTACCAAAGTGGCAGAAGGACAAATGCCTGCTTGGCGTTTTCCTGTATCTTTTGGCGCGCCGTGTTTTTAGCTATTGGGTGCTTTGCGAGTAGCAGTGCGTTGTGACTTCAACACGATCGATTGTAGTTCTTTGAAGATTGGGAAAGACTTGTTGGTGTAGTAAATCTTAGTGTTGCCCTGCTTTTCAGAAATCAGGAAGCCGACCTTTTCGAGGCGCTTAAGTTCGCGCTGGATGTTGCCGGCGTCTTCTTTAATGAGCTTGGCAAGACCTCGGACATGAGTCTTGAAGTCTGGGTACTTTGCATAAATCACAATGATTTTACGGCGTACGCGGGAGGTGATAAAAACGTCTAACATAAGCTTGTATTGTCATTCACACAACGTGAAGTCTTAAGAATTATAAAGGCTCAGCCATTTTCCTGCAACACATTTTTCAAGCCGACTATAATAATAGTTATGCCCTATGTAAAAGTCCGCGTCAGCAGCCATAAGTACAAAAGTGCCGAACCGCTCACCTACCAGGCCGACAGTACTGTCAAAGCCGGTAGTTTGGTGCGAGTACCGCTTAAGAACGACCTAGTTTTGGGTGTCGTCACAGGTCCGGACAGTAAACCGGCTTTTGCGACTAAGCCTTTACAGCCTTTAACTGGCCTACCACCCTTACCAAAGCCGCTGCTTCAAACCGCCGAATGGATTGCTCAATATTACGCCACGCCGCTGAGCGCTGTTATGCAGTCAATCCTGCCGTCCAGTATCAGCGAACGTCGTCTTGGCGAAATCGAACACGTGGCCGTGTCGGCTGTCGCTACCCGGGCTAATCGCCCCGCCCTGACTGCCGATCAAACGAAGGCTCTCGAAACAATTATCAAACCTGATACGTATCTACTGCATGGCGATACTGGCACCGGTAAAACCCGGGTATATCTTGAGCTTGTCGAACGTACTTTACAAGAAGGCCGTTCGGCCATTATCCTGACGCCAGAGATTGGCCTGACCTCTCAGCTATCGCAAAATTTACAAATGGACCTGCCTGGCCGGGTCGTCGTCCTCCATTCGCAGCTGACGGCTAAAGAACGTGAACTAGCTTGGTTGCGCCTGCTCAGTAGCCAGCAGCCTCAGGTTGTTGTCGGGCCCCGCTCTGCCTTGTTCAGCCCGCTTGCCAACATCGGCCTCATTATCATTGACGAAGCCCACGACGGCTCTTACAAACAAGACCAGGCACCACGCTACTCAGCCCTACGCGTGGCTGCCAAGCTGGCTAGCTTGCACCAGTCGATTCTTGTACTCGGTTCAGCTACACCGAACGTCGAAGATTACTATGTGGCCGAACAGCGTCGCAAGCCGATCATTCGCATGACTCAGCTCGCCGCAAGTGACGCCGCACCAGCGCCGATTGTTACGACCGTCGACCTTAAAGATCGCAGCCAGTTCAAAGGCGGTGGTAACCTCAGTAAGCCGTTAATCGCTGCCATTCAAGCTGCCCTCGACCGCGGCGAGCAAAGCTTGCTCTACCTTAACCGCCGCGGCACCGCCCGACTGGTTGTCTGCGAGAACTGCGGCTGGCAGGCGCTTTGTCCGCACTGCGACATTCCGCTTGTCTACCACGGCGACACCCACCGTTTGCGCTGTCATACCTGCGGCCACCACGAACCCATTAAGATTGCCTGCCCCGACTGTCAGCAACCGGCTATCATTTTCAAACAAGTTGGCACCAAAGCGATAGCCGAAGAAGTGCAGCGCGCTTTCCCCGATGCCAAAGTCGCTCGCTTCGATACTGATAATGCTAAATCCGAACGACTCGAAGCCAACTATGACGCCGTCCGCTGCGGCGACGTCGACATCCTGGTCGGCACCCAGACCCTCTCGAAGGGCCTCGATCTACCACTGCTAACCACCCTCGGTATTGTGCTAGCCGACACATCACTCAACTTGCCCGACTTCAGCGCCGGTGAACGCACCTACCAAGAAATCAGCCAGGTGCTTGGCCGGATCGGCCGCGGCCACCGTCTTGAACACCCGCCTCTGGCAATTGTCCAGACGTACCAGCCGGATAATACCATTCTGCAATCCGCTTTGCAGCGTGACTGGCAGCGCTTTTACCAAGCCGAACTAGATAGCCGCCGCCACTTTCACTTCGCGCCGTTCCGGTATTTGCTGCAGATCAGCTGTCGCCGGGCCAGTCCGAAAGCCGTTGAGAAAGCCGCCGTCGATTTTGCCAACCAATTAGCAAAGCTAAATCTTGAGATTACCGTCGACGGACCAGCGCCATCATTCCACGAGAAAGTGGCTGGTAAATACGATTGGCAACTGACGCTAAAAGCTACCCAGCGTAGCGAGTTACTTAAAGCTGTTGCGGCCATACCAAAAACGACCGGTTGGTCGTTCGATCTTGATCCGATTAATTTACTTTAACGTAAGTAGCCAGCTGCAAAGGCCTGAGCGGTCATAACACCTTTACCGGCTGGCTTAAGTTCATCAATAATTAATATACCGTCATTAGTATAAACACCAAGCTCTATGCCACTACGGTAGACTTCACCAGGCTTTCCCATACCGCTTATGGTATGAGACTTGGTCACGATGATGTCATGCCCAGCTAATGTCAGACGACTCTTCGGCCATTCGATCAAAGCCCGAACTTCGCGTTCTAATACGGCGGCCGGCTTGGTAACGTCAAGGACGCCGTCAGCCTTACTGAGCTTACGGGTATATGTTGCACCTTCGGTCGGTTGCTCCAATGGCCGAACTTCACCCAGCACATAGAGTGGCAAAACTTTGCGTAACAAGCGGGCACTCATATCAATCAAAACGTCCGTCAAAGCCGGTCCGGTGATATCAGGTGGCAGCAAGTAGGTATCTTGAGCCAAGACCGGTCCCTCGTCCATCGCTTCCACCAGCAGCATCAGCGAAACACCCGTCTCCTGATCCCCATTCAAGATAGCGAACGAGATTGGGTCGGCCCCTCGCAGCCGCGGTAGCAACGAAAAGTGACTGTTCACAATACCGTACTTGAAGGCATCAATCACGTCTTGGGATACGATGATACCAAAATCAATTAAAACGGCCATATTACTGGCAAACGGCTTAGTGGCCATCAGTGCCGACAGTTCGGACTTGTTAGCGGCCGTAAAGATTGGCAACCCGAGCTCTTCGGCCAGCTCCAGTACCGGCACGCTACCGCGGTGATGCGCCGCTCGTGGCTTAGTCACGACCGCTTCAATCAAAAAGTGTTCATGAAGCAACCGCAGCGAGGCGGCCGCGACCGGGCCACTACCAAAGAACGCTATCGGCAATTTCACGGTCGTAGTCCAACTTGTTCAATTTGCCGTCTTCGGCCAGGTTATAAAAATGATCGTGCTCATCACGAATATGATCGACGAACAGAATGCCATTGGTGTGATCAATTTCGTGCTGAAGCGTCCGGGCCAAAAAGTCTTCGGCCGTCAGGCGCACTTCCTGCCCTTGCAGGTTCATCGCCTTGACACGCACCCGCGTATAGCGCGGCACCTTACCGTACACATTCTTAACGCTCAAACAGCCTTCGTAGTCTTCTTCGATCTTACCTTCGTACTTGGTAATCTCCGGATTAAGCAGAACCGTAAATTCGTGGTCGTTCTTATCTTCATAATTATTGCGTAGCACCACGATACGCTGCAGCACGTCGATCTGAACAGCAGCTAACGCTACGCCGACTTCGTGATCGCGACTGTTTTCCCAGTCGATGGTGGCGGCTTTCATATCTTCGATAATCTGCAGAACTTCCTCGGTCACGAACGAAACCCGCTGACTGCGGGTCCGCAAATGCTCATTCGGCAGGCTGATAATGTCGTCTTTGGTTTTGGGCACGGGCTATTTTCCTGAGTTTACTGTTGAGGTGGTTGGTATGGCTGCTGCTGTTGAGGTTGAGGTTGCTGAACCTGACCCTGATTCTGGGCTTGGGCGTCAGCCAAAATCTGCGGTGCATACTGCTGCACTTCAGTTTTCAGCTTTTCAAACTCGTCAGCGACAACATCTTTGTAGTTCGGAAAGTTAGACTCTAACCAATGAAAGGCACCGTTATCGTCCTGCGTCTTCACGAATTGCTCGAACTCGTTGAGCTGCTGATCGGTCATTTGCTCTGCAAGGCGCATACCGACACGCATCTCGAGCTGCTCGTAGATGTGCTTAAGCATGCTCTTTTTGTCTTCGGGGGCGAGAGCGCCGAGGCCGACTTGTTGTAGGAGATTATCGTCTAATTTCAACATATGGGTATTTTATCACGGATTTACAGGGTGCGTTCAATGGTCTCACGCGTGAACAGCTCAATATGATCACCGTCGACCAAATCAAGTCGTGATGGTGTGCTTAGCGAAATACCGCACATTTCACCTTCAAAAACTTCTTTGGCTTCTTGTGGGCCGCGCTTCAGACCAGTCACTTCGACTTCCATCAGCTGCTCGTCGCCACGCATGACGCGGGCCAATGCCGGCGTGGTCATCTTGCCCTTGGTGACTTCACCACCGGCGATGACAGCTTGTTTAGTAGTATTGAAGATACCGCGGACGACGAGGCGGCCAACTGAAGTCTCAACAATTTCTGGCGGTAAGAGCTTGGTTAGTTCTTCCTTGGCGTCGTCAATCAGTTCGTAAATGACGCGGTATTGGCGGACGACGGTCTTGTCGCGCGAAGCCAGGCGCTTAATGTTCAAAGGTAGTTCAACGTTAAAACCGTAGATAATGGCGCCGGACGTCTGGGCCATCAGGACATCGTTTTCGGTGACAGCACCGACGCCACTACCGACGATACGGACGGCGACTTCGTTGGTATCCATTGATTTAAGGCTGTCGATAACGGAGGTCAATGAACCTTGGACGTCAGCTTTGAGGATGACATTGAGCTCGTTGACTTCATTGCCGCGGTTGATCATACGGATCAGCTCACTGCTGTTCATATCGAGGCGACCTGAGCCAGCTTGCTTGTTGCTGGCGTTGGTAGCGGCAAGAGCACGGGCTTCTTTTTCGTTCTTAACGACAGTGAACTGGTCACCGAATTCTGGCAACTGCTTGAAGCCGGTCATAACAACCGGTGTCGATGGCTTAGCGACTTTAATCGCTTTACCAGCCGAGTCTTCAAGGTTGCGCACGCGGGCATAGGTGCTACCAGCCACTACGAATTGGCCCGGCTCAAGCGTGCCCTGCTCTACCAGGGCGTTGGCGATTGCGCCGCGGCCGGTTTCCATATGGGCTTCGATAATCAAGCCCTGAGCCGCACCCTTGGTGTCGGCCTTGAGTTCTTCAACGTCAGTTACCAAAAGGATCATGTCGAGTAATTCGGGAATACCTTCACCGGTCTTAGCCGATACCGGCATCACTGGAGTGTCACCACCCTTCCAGCCGTCCCACATCAGGTCGTGCTCGGACAGCTGGCTGTACAGGCGGTTGATATCAGCGCCCTCTTTGTCCATCTTGTTGGCGGCAACGACGATCTTGACGTTAGCCTTGCGGGCGAAGCGAATCGCCTCAAGTGTCTGCGGCTTGATGCCGTCGTCAGCAGCAACCACGACCACGACGATGTCGGTCAGGTGGGCACCGTGCTCACGAATAGCGGCAAAGGCTTCGTGACCAGGCGTATCAAGAAACGTAATCGAACGGTCTTCGCGCTGGATCTGATAAGCCGAAATGTGCTGAGTAATACCACCGGCTTCACCCTTAGCGACCTGAGCGCCACGGATGGCGTCCAGTAATGAGGTCTTGCCGTGGTCGACGTGACCCATCACGGCGACGACTGGCGGACGGCTTTCGGCATCATCACCGTAGGTGCGCTTTTCGCGGGTTGGCAGGACTTGCTCGACTACCAGCTTTTGCAGCTCGACATCGAGGCCGAGGTCGCCGACGACAATCGTAGCGGTATCAAAGTCGATCCGCTCGTTGATCGTCGCCATAATACCATTCTTGAACAACTCGCCGATCAGACGGGTTGCCGGTAAGCTTAGCTTTTCTGCTAAGGCGCCGACGGTAATCGTTTCTTCAATTTCAATTGTGCGTGCCATCGGCGGACTCCTTAGCAGTTAACGGTCTTACATGGTTATTTCTTGAGGCTCAAAGCGATCTTGCGGTTATCGGTATCGATATCCAAGACTTTGAATTCTTTTTTCTGGTTCAGCTGGAACAGCTTTTCAGGATCGGCACCCTCTTCTTCGCCCATTTCTGAGACGTGAACGAGAGCTTCGACGCTTGAGCTGAGCTGAACAAAGGCACCGAAAGGTGTGATGCGGGTGATCTTGCCTTCGACGCTATCGCCCTTGCTGAACTTCTTGACTTCGGAGAGCCATGGATCTTCTTGCATCTGCTTTAAGCTGAGGCTGAGGCGATCCTTGTCGATAGCAATGATCTTAGCCTTAACGGTTTCGCCGACCTTAACGTAGTTGCGAGGGTCGTCGACACGTTCCCAAGAAATTTCGGAAATGTGGATCAAGCCTTCGATACCATCGACATTGACGAATGCACCAAAGTCGATCACGCCAGTGACGATGCCTTCGACTTCGTCGCCAGCCTTGAGGGTGGCGAACCGGGCGGCCATGTCATCTTTAACAGCTTCTTTTTCGGAGAAGATCAGCTTGTTGTCCTTGCGGCTGACATCGAGGATGCGGACGCGCAGAACTTGGTTGGTGAGCGCGTTGAGCTTCTGTAGGATTTCGTCCTTGTCAGCGCCACTAACCCGTGGGTAGTGAGCGGCTGCCAACTGTGAAACCGGCAAGAAACCGCGGATGCCTTCGAGCTCGACGAGCAAACCACCACGGTTAGCATCGTACGGGCTGACTTCGACGATTTCGTTGGCGTCGAACATGCGCTGCAGTTCGTCCCAGCCGCGGTCCTTAGCGGCCCGCTTCATGCTGAGGAGGGCGTAGCCGTCTTCGAGTTCAGCGTCGATGACGCTGACGGTGACAGTCGAGCCGACTTCTAGCTTCTGGCCATGGCCGATCTCGCGGCGCATAACGACACCGACGCCCTTGGCGCCGAGGTCGATCCAGATCTCGTTCTTCTTGACTGACGAAACTACACCCTCGACGACGTCGCTGGTCTTCAAGACCTCGACTTCGGCGCCGGCTAGCAGCTCGTCCATAGTAATATTGTTGTTTGGCATTTCTTAGGTGCCTCCTTCTGAGTGTATTTTCCCCGAGGGGAATTACCCTTAATTATACAGTGGTGGCTATCTGTTGTCCAGATAGGTCGCTTGGTCGGGAATTGTAGCATGTTTTTGGTAGAGTCGGCCAAGTGCCGGAATTTTCAGCCTTAAAGGCGAAATTCCAGAACGCTCTACCAAAAACATGCTACAATTCCCTCATGTACGTGGGGGTAGATATCGGCGGCACCAAAACGCTAGTGGCAACGCTAGACGACAACGGTGTTATTGTCGACCAACGCAAGTTCCCCACCTCTCCTGACTACGCAGTTTTTGTTAAAGATCTCCAACAAAACCTAAACGAACTTGGCCATCACACCTATAAAGCGGCTGCCGTAGCCGCGCCCGGCCGCATCAGCCACGACGACGGCATTGCCGAAGTCTTTGGCAACTTACCGTGGCGTAATGTTCCAATCCAAGCTGATGTCGCCCGCTTAGCTGGCTGCCCGGTCTTCCTAGAAAACGATGCTAATTTAGCCGGCCTGAGCGAAGCCATGCTTCACAAAGACGTTAAGCGTGTGCTCTACGTTACCGTCAGCACCGGCATCGGCTCGGGCATCATCCAAGACCAGCGCATCGACGACCCGGACAATCATGCCGAAGCCGGCCACATGCTCTTGCCGTTCGAAGGTAAATTACAACCATGGGAAAGTTTCGCCTCCGGCCGCGCCATTGTCGAGCGCTTCGGTAAGCGGGCTAGCGACATTGATGATCCAAAGATCTGGCAGTTGATTGCCCGCGACCTATCGCTCGGCTTCCTTGAGCTCAGCGCCATCATTCAACCCGACCTCATCGTTATTGGCGGCAGCGTCGGCACCTACTTCGACCGCTATGGTGACTTCCTTAAGGCAGAGCTGAAGCGCTACGAAATGCCGCTGGTACCAATCCCACCAATCGTCGCTGCTCAGCGCCCCGAAACAGCAGTCGTCTATGGTTGCTTCGATTATGCCAAGTACCAACTAGCCGGAGTAACCGTTTAAATGGCTCTGGACGACCTGCTGGTGCGTTTGCAGGCCGATTATGATCATATTACGGTTACCGCCGGTCAACACTTCTGCTGGGCACCGGCGAGCCGCGAGGTGGTCTATAACATCGACGGCCACAAGCACAGCGCTGCCTGGTCACTGCTGCACGAGTTCGGCCATGCCCTACTCGATCACTCTAGCTATGAATCCGATTTTGAGTTAGTTCGCTTAGAAGTTGCCGCCTGGCATAAGGCCCGCGAGCTGGCCGCCCACTACGGCATCGCTATCGATAAAGACCATATCGAAGATTGCCTAGACACTTACCGCGATTGGCTCCATCGCCGCAGCATTTGTCCGACTTGCGGCTGCCAAAGCCTCCAGCGTGACGGTAAGGCCGAATACGAGTGCTTCAACTGCCATACGACCTGGCAAGTCAGTACCAACCGCTTTAGCCGGGCTTATCGCCGCACTAAAGGCCATAGTGATAACGTTCACGAACCAGCGCCAGTTTTTGCCTAAACAAAAAAACGCCCCGTCTCGCAGTGAGGGGCGTTTTTGATAAGTGAACAGAATGAATCTTATTCGGTGTCGCGCTTGCCACGGCGGCTAATACGGCCACCCTTGGCGCCAGCCTGGCGGGCTAGATCTTTGTTAGCGGCGAAGCCACCAGTGCGACCGAGCTTACCGCCCTTTGCACCGATTTTGGCGTAAAAATCGCTACCGTATTTCTTCTTGTTCGTGTCTGCGGCGGCTTGGCCGCCAGCTTTGGTCCCTGCCATAAGTCTGTCTCCCTTTACACTTAGTTAATAGTACTGCTTATGCAATTCCGGTTCTGCTAAATATCTAACATAAGCAAAAAGGCTCGCCACATCTGTGACAAAGCCCTCATGCTTCCCGAATCATTAGCATAATATCATGCTATTGCTTTAGTGTCAATAACCTGCTTATAGTTATTTAATAGATTGCTAATTTATTGTACTTATGCTATAATATGGTCAGACGTGAGTTTTACGTTTGTCCCTGCTCGTTCCCGCAACGATCCCTGGAGTTAACATGTCCGTTCGTTCCCGCGCAATCCTGGCTGCAGTGCTCGGCCTCAGCTTCATGCTGACCGGCTGCGACTTCGATGCATTGTCCAGCTCGCCGTCCGTCGAGACGACCGAGGAAGCCCCACCGACCCAGTCGGTGAAAGCCGTCCCCGCCACCGTCAACCTGGCCGGTGTGGTCGAGTCCGTTCGTAGCACTGAGTTCATCAACGAGTATGGTATCCGTTACGAGTGCGCCGCACCGCTGGTCGCCGTCGACTTCACCACCTACCAGTCGGTGAACTACAACGCCACGACCATCGTCGGTAACTCCGATCTGCACGCCTGGACCGATGATGATTACGAGCCCGCTCGTAGCTATGCGTCTCAGAGCACTGTCTGGATCACGTTCGACGGCCCGCCCCTCAACGCAGTCAGCGCGATCTTCACCGGTCTCGACTCGTACTACGCAGAAGATGGCAGCAGCCCGAACCTCCCAGTCGACGACGCCGTCATCAACCTGACGCCCGAGATGCTGACCGCCGATGGGTTCTACATCGACACGTCTGACATCACGGTCGGCGGCACGGTCTCTTCCGGAACGTTCTGCGTCAACCCCTGACGAACACCCCCCTCCGTCCACCCCGGTCGCAGCGCGGCCCTCTTCCCTTCCGGGACCCCAAGAGAGCCGCGCTGCACCATTAACCACTTAAGACTATTTTTAGACAAAGAAAAAGACCATCCTTTCGGATGGTCTTTTTATAATTTGGCACCGTGCTATTTTCCCAGGGTTAAAACCCAAGTATTGTCACCGCGGCGAGGCTTAACTGCTGTGTTCGGCATGGGAACAGGTGTTGCCCTCGCGCCATGGGCACCAAACGGGCGCGTTGTACTGGTACAACCCGCCTATCGGTGTCCATCGACAAGGATAGTCACGAATTATTAATTAGAGGGTCAGCATTGAAGACAAACGTGTTATTACGGTGTGGTTAAACACCAAAAACTAGTCAACTTGCACTTCTCTGACCCAACTGCCAACGGGGGCAATCAGATCAGAGAACGTAAAAAGTCAATGTCCCTATTAGTACGCTTCGGCTCCACATGTTACCATGCTTCCACCTTGCGCCTATCAACCAGATCGTCTTTCTGGGGGATCATAGGGAAATCTAATCTTGAGGTCAGTTTCGCGCTTAATATGCTTTCAGCGCTTATCTGTTCCGCACGATAGCTACTCGGCAATGCCATTGGTATGACAACCGATACACCAGCGGTGCGTCCGCCCCGGTCCTCTCGTACTAGGGGTAGATCCTCGCAAATTTCCTGACGTCCACAGCGGATATAAACCGAACTGTCTCACGACGTTCTGAACCCAGCTCACGTACCTCTTTAACCGGCGAACAGCCGGACCCTTGGGACCTGCTCCAGCCCCAGGATGAGATGAGCCGACATCGAGGTGCCAAACCGCGCCGTCTATGTGAACTATTGGGCGCGATAAGCCTGTTATCCCCGGCGTAACTTTTATCCGATAGCGCTGCCGATACCACAATCATGTGAAAATTCACGGACAGCGGAAAACTTACTCCTACTTTCGTACCTGTTTGGCTTGTGGGCCTCACAGTCAAGCTAGCTTATGCGTATACACTATCGATTCGATTTCCATCCGAACCTAGCTAACCTTTGAACGCCTCCGATACTCTTTAGGAGGCAACCGCCCCAGTTAAACTACCCACCATACACGGTCCCGTAACCGGATAACGGTCACGGTAAGATCAAGATCACAACAAGGGTGGTATTTCACTTGGCGCCTCCACGAATACTAGCGTATCCGCTTCAAAGGCTCCCACCTATGCTACACATGTTGTAACCCGGATCAATGTAAAGCTGTAGTAAAGCTCCATGGGGTCTTCTCGTCCTGGT
>Ga0325400_1000834_pt1 | contig 24143 bp, 23 predicted proteins | sample PopdelMetagenome_2_FD_205662 | JGI IMG/M metagenome (GOLD analysis project Ga0325400, IMG submission 205662) | Populus deltoides microbial communities from Bellville, Georgia, United States - Xylem-PdKOR-R1 | ecosystem: Host-associated > Plants > Phyllosphere > Stem > Wood/Secondary xylem...
CGCGGACAAGATCGCGGTCGCCAAGCGCGCCTGGGCCGAAGCCTCCGACGACAATATCGGCCTCGTCGCTGCCGGGGTCGCCTTTTACGGCTTCCTCGCGATCGTCCCCCTGCTCGGCGCGCTGGTCCTGACCTACGGCATCTTCGCCGACCCCCGCACCGTGGTCGACACCGTGAACCAGCTCACCGCGGTGATGCCCGCCGACGCCGCGCGGCTGATCGGCGAACAGCTGATGGGCGTGGTCCAGGGCTCGGACGGCAAGAAGGGGCTCGGCCTCCTCTTCGCGCTTGGCGTCGCGCTGTTCGGTGCGCGCAACGGGGCGGGCGCGATCATCACCGCGCTCAACATCGCCTATGAGGAGCACGAGAAGCGCGGGCTGGTCGTCCTCAACCTCACCGCGCTGGCGATCACCGCGGGGGCGGTGCTGGTCGCGCTGGTCGCGATCGTCGCGGTCACCGCGCTGGGCGCGCTCGACGAGCTGCTCGGCCACCAGCCGGTGCTGGTCGCGCTGGGCCGCATCCTCTCCTACCTCCTGTTCCTGCTCGCCGCCGCGGCGGGGGCGGCGACGCTGTACCGCTTCGGCCCGTCGCGCGCGCAGCCGCGGTGGCAATGGATCACGCCGGGATCGTTCTTCACCGCGCTCGGGCTACTCGTCCTGACACTCGGCTTCGGCTTCTACGTCACCAGCTTCGGCAACTACAACGCGACCTATGGCTCGCTCGGCGCGGTGGTGGTGCTGCTCACCTGGTTCTATCTGTCGAGCTACGTCCTGCTGCTCGGCGCCGAGCTGAACAGCGAGTTCGAGCACCACGTCGCGGCCGACACCACCACCGGCGCCGCCCGCCCGCTGGGCAGCCGCGGGGCCTATGTCGCCGATCACGTCGCGGGCGACGGTGCCCCCGACCCCCGCAATGGCCTCGCCCCGCCCGCCGCCCCCGCGCGCCCCGGCCCGGTCGCCGCCAGCGCCGCCGCCGCCGCGGTCGCGATCCTGCTCCGCCGCCGCATTCCCGCGCTGGTCCTGCTCGCCGCCACCGCACGCGCAGGTCTGGCCTCGCGGCCCCAAGCTGGTACACCGGGCGCGACAACGAAGGAGAGGACATGAAGCTCGCCAGCCTCAAGCACGCGAACCCCAGGCAGGGGCGCGACGGCCGCCTGGTCGTGGTCTCGAACGACCTCGCCTGGTACGCCGACGCCGGCCACATCGTGCCCACGCTCCAGGCCGCGCTCGACGACTGGAACCGCTATTCGGGGCTGCTCGAGAATCTCGCCACCGACCTCGAACACGAAGTGATCCCGCGGGAACGCTTCCACGAGCACGACGCCGCCGCCCCGCTGCCGCGCGCATACCAGTGGGCGGACGGCTCCGCCTACGTCAACCACGTCGCCCTCGTCCGCCAGGCGCGCGCCGCCGAGATGCCCGACAGCTTCTGGCACGATCCGCTGATGTACCAGGGCGGCTCCGACGGCTTTCTCGGCCCCCGCGACCCGATCCCGCTCGCCGACGAGAGCTGGGGCTGCGATCTCGAAGCCGAGGTGGTGGTCGTCATCGACGACGTGCCGCAGGGCGCGACCCGCGACGAGGCGCTTGCCGCGATCCGTCTCGTCGGCCTCACCAACGACGTCAGCTTGCGCAACCTCATCCCCGGCGAGCTCGCCAAGGGCTTCGGCTTCTTCCAGTCCAAGCCGGCGTCCGCCTTTTCTCCGGTGTTCGTCACTCCCGATACGCTTGGGTCCTGGTGGCGGGACGGCAAGCTCCACCGCAAGCTGATGGTCGACCTCAACGGCCAGCCCTTCGGTCGCGCCGAGGCGGGGGAGGACATGACCTTCGACTTCGGCACCCTGGTCGCCCACGCCGCCAGGACGCGCGCGCTGGGGGCCGGCACGATCATCGGCTCGGGTACCGTGTCGAACCGCGACGCGGACGGCGGCCCCGGCCGCCCGATCGCCGATGGCGGCGTCGGCTATTCGTGCCTCGCCGAGGTCCGTACCGTCGAGACAATCCGCGATGGCGCGGCCAGGACTCCCTTCCTCAAGGCGGGCGATACCGTCCGCATCTGGGCCGAGGACGACCGCCACCACCCGATCTTCGGCACCATCGAACAGGTCGTCCGTGGAGAGGAAACCCACGCCAAGGCTTGAAATTAAATTACAACGGGGCGAGAGGGGTGGCGAGAGACGCCGGCCGCGACACCGGCGCTACGGAGAGCATCACGTGACCGGCGAGCCCCCTCGCAGCGACCTGCCCCCCCCGAACCTGCCAGGACTCTCGCTCCACGTGCCCGAGCCGCGCTTCCGGCCCGGCGATCCGGTCGATTTCGCCGCGGTCGACATCCCCGCCGCGGGGGCCACCCGCCGGCCCGACTCGGCCGCGCCCGCGTCCGGGTTCACCGACCTCGCCTATGCCCTCGTCCGCGTCCTCGACGATGAGGGACGTGCGGTCGGCCCTTGGGACCCGCGGCTCTCGCCCGACATGCTGCGGCGAATGCTGCGCAGCATGGTGCTCACCCGCGCCTTCGACGAGCGCATGTTCCGCGCCCAGCGCCAGGGCAAGACCAGCTTCTACATGAAGTGCACCGGCGAGGAGGCGGTGGCGATCGCGCAGGCGCATGCGCTCGACCGCGACGATATGTGCTTCCCCTCCTATCGCCAGCAGGGCATCCTGATCGCGCGCGGCTATCCGCTCGTCGAGATGATGAACCAGATCTACTCGAACCGCGGCGACCCGCTTCAGGGCAAGCAGCTGCCGATCATGTACTCGTCGAAGGCGCACGGCTTCTTCTCGATCTCGGGCAACCTCACCACCCAATATCCCCAGGCGGTCGGCTGGGCGATGGCGTCGGCGGCCAGGGGCGACACCCGCATCGCCGCGGTGTGGTGCGGCGACGGCTCGACCGCGGAGGGCGACTTCCACTCCGCCTGCACCTTTGCCGCGGTCTATCGCGCGCCGGTGATCCTCAACGTCGTCAACAACCAGTGGGCGATCAGCAGCTTCTCAGGGTTCGCGGGGGCGGAGGCGACCACCTTCGCCGCGCGCGGGGTCGGCTACGGCATCGCGAGCCTGCGCGTCGACGGCAACGACGCGCTCGCGGTCTATGCCGCCACGCAATGGGCGGCCGAGCGCGCCCGCACCAACGCCGGTCCCACCCTGATCGAGCACTTCACCTATCGCGCCGAGGGCCATTCGACCTCCGACGACCCCGGCCAGTACCGCTCCGCCGGCGAGCCCACCGCTTGGCCGCTCGGCGACCCGATCCGCCGGCTCAAGGACCACCTGATCGCCTCGGGCGAATGGGACGAGGACCGTCACGCCGCGCAGGACAAGGAATGCGCCGAACAGGTCCGGGCGGCGCAGAAGGAGGCCGAAAAGAACGGCATCCTCGGCCACGGCCTCCACCAGCCGCTCGACAGCCTGTTCGACGGCGTGTTCGAGGAGATGCCCTGGCACCTGAAGGAGCAACGCCAGCAGATGCTGGACGAGGAGGAGGCGTCGGGACGACCATGGGCACGCAAATGATCGACCGCCGCCTGTTCGTCGCCGGCGGGCTCGCCGCCTTGCCCGTCCGGCTCGCGGCCAGCGTGCCCGCGCCCGTGGTGCCCCGCACCGAGCGGCTGGTCGTCACGCCCTCGCGCAGCACCGAGATGACGGTGTGGCAGCCGTCCACCGATCGCCTCAAGGGCGTGGCGCTGCTGTCCACCGGCCACGGCTCATGGCCCGCCCGGTACGAGGTGCTGGGCGGGCTGCTCTCGTCCCACGGCTTCGCGGTGCTCGCGCCGATGCACGTCGACTCGGTCCGCCATCCCGACCGCGCGAGCTTCACCCTGCAGGCGAGCTTCGGCGAGCGCATCGCGGACATGGCTGCCGCCTCCGCCCATGCCGGCAAGGTGTTTCCCGGCCAGCCCGTGGTCGCGGTGGGGCACAGCTTCGGCACGCTGACCTCGCTCTGCCGGGTCGGCGCGCTCGGCTACCTGGGCGATTTCCGCGACCCGTCGGTCAAGGCGGTGCTCGGCTTTTCCAGCCCCGGCCGCATCCCCGGCCTCGTCCAGCCGGTTGCCTATGCCGCCGTCACCGCCCCGCTGATGCTGGTCACCGGCACCGCGGATGTCGTGCCCGGCTTCGTCACCGACCCCGCCGACCACCTGCTGCCGGTTGAGACGGTGAAGGGACCCGCCTTCGGCCTCGTCAAGGCGGGTGCCGATCACGAGTTCGTCGGCCAGAACAGCCCCGGCATCTGGGGCATCGACCAGCCGATCGCCGCCTTCCTGTCGGCCTATGCCTTGAACGACCGCGCCGCCGCCATGCGCCTCGTCGCGTACAAGCCGGCCACCGGCGACCGCTACATCGTCCGGAACGCCCGATGACAAACACCGCGACCGACACCGCACTCGACCAGCCGGCGGCCACCCCCGCCACCACCCGCATGAACATGATCCAGGCGATCAACTCCGCCATGGATGTCGCGATGGCGCAAAGCCCCGACGTGCTGGTGATGGGGGAGGACGTCGGCTATTTCGGCGGCGTCTTCCGCGCCACCGCCGGGCTCCAGGCGAAATACGGCAAGACCCGCGTCTTCGACACCCCGATCACCGAAACCGGCATCATCGGCGTCGCGATCGGCATGGCCGCCTATGGCCTGCGTCCCGTGCCCGAGATCCAGTTCGCCGACTATATCTACCCCGCGCTCGACCAGCTGGTGTCGGAGGCTGCGCGCCTCCGCTACCGTTCCGCCGGCGACTTCACCGCCCCGATCACCGTCCGCTCCCCCTATGGCGGCGGCATCTTCGGCGGCCAGACCCACTCGCAGTCGCCAGAGGGCATCTTCACCCACGTCTCGGGCATCAAGACGGTGATCCCCGCCACCCCCTACGACGCCAAGGGGCTGCTGCTCGCGGCGATCGAGGACAACGACCCCGTCCTCTTCCTCGAACCCAAGCGCATCTACAACGGCCCCTTCAACGGCCATTGGGATCGCCCCGCCGAGAACTGGTCGAAGCACCCCGCCGGCGAGGTCCCCACCGGCCACTACACCGTGCCGCTGGGCAAGGCCGCGATCGTCCGCCCCGGCGAGGCGCTGACGGTCCTCGCCTACGGCACCATGGTCCATGTCGCCGCGCAGGTCGTCGCCGACGAGGGCGTCGACGCCGAGATCATCGACCTGCGCACGCTCGTCCCCCTCGACATCGACACGATCGAGGCGAGCGTCCGCAAGACCGGCCGCTGCATGATCGTCCACGAGGCGACCCGGACCGGCGGCTTCGGCGCCGAGCTCTCCGCGCTGGTGCAGGAACGCTGCTTCTACCACCTCGAGGCGCCGATCGAGCGCGTCACCGGCTTCGACACGCCATACCCGCACAGCCTGGAATGGGCCTATTTTCCCGGCCCCGTCCGCATCGGCCAGGCCCTCAAGAAGATCATGAAGGACGCCTAAAGCCATGGCCCGCTTCACCTTCCGCCTCCCCGACATCGGCGAAGGCATCGCCGAGGCCGAGATCGTCGCCTGGCACGTCAAGCTCGGCGACCGGATCGAGGAAGACCAGAACATCGCCGACATGATGACCGACAAGGCCACCGTCGAGATGGAAAGCCCGGTCGCCGGCACCGTGGTCGAGCTGGCGGGCGAGGTCGGCGACCAGGTCGCGATCGGCGCCGCGCTGGTGGTGATCGAAACCGAAGCGGAAGGCGCAGAAGATCAGGGGGCCGACGCCGTCGCCGCCCCCGCCACCCCCGAACAGGCCGAGGTCGCCGAGCAGTACGAAGCCGAAAACCCCGGCGTCGAAGCGGCCGAAGCCGCCGGCATGACCACCCCGGCCCGCTCGTCTTCAAACCTCCCCGGAACGGGCAGGGGGACCAGCGAAGCTGATGGAGGGGCGTCGCCGCAAGCGACTCCCTCCGCGCAGGAAGACGGCCAACCGGGCCAACCCACCCAGGCGAAGGCCGGGGCCCAGTCGCGCGACGCCGCGGCCGAAGCGTCGACACCTGCCACGACCACCGCCGATGCCGGACCCCGGCCTTCGCCGGGCCGGCCGGAGGCATCGCGCGACGCAAAAGTCCTGGCCTCCCCCGCCGTCCGCGCCCGCGCCGCCGACCTCGGCGTCGACCTGTCGCAGGTCCACCCCGCCGAAGGCGACCGCATCCGCCACGCCGACCTCGACGCCTACCTCCGCTACAACGCCGCTCAAGGCTATGCCGCCGGCCCCAGCCGCGCCCGCCCCGACGAGGCGATCCGCGTCATCGGCATGCGCCGCCGCATCGCCGAGAACATGGCCGCCGCCAAGCGCCACATCCCGCACTTCACCTATGTCGACGAGATCGACGTCACCGCGCTGGAGGCGATGCGCGCGGACCTCAACGCCAATCGGGGAGCGCGGCCCAAGCTGACCATGCTCCCCTTCCTCATCGTCGCGATCTGCCGCACGCTCCCCGACTTCCCGATGCTCAACGCCCGCTACGACGACGAGGCCGGCGTGGTCACCCGTTCGGGCCGCGTCCATTGCGGCATGGCGGCGCAGACCGACGCCGGGCTCACCGTCCCCGTCATCCGCGACGCGCAGGACCGCAACGTCTGGCAACTCGCCACCGAGATCACCCGCCTCGCCGAAGCCGCCCGCGCGAACAAGCTCAAGCCCGACGAACTCGGCAACGGCACGATCACCGTCACCAGCCTCGGGCCCCTGGGCGGCATCGCGACCACGCCCGTCATCAATCGCCCCGAAGTCGCGATCATCGGCCCCAACAAGATCGTCGAACGCCCGGTCTTCACCGGCAAGGGGGATGAGATCCGCCGCGCCAAGCTCATGAACCTGTCGATCAGCTGCGACCACCGCGTCGTCGATGGCTGGGACGCGGCGAGCTACGTCCAGGCGCTCCGCAAGCTGCTCGAAACCCCCGTCCTCCTGTTCGCGGACTGAAGAAGCACCCCGCCTCCCTTGTGCTCCCGCGGAGGCGGGAGCCCAGCCTGGACCCCCGCCTTCGCGGGGGTACAAGGAACAGGCCGCGCGGCTAGATACGCGTTGCCGCCACCGCACCGGCATGGCGGCGACCTGTCAACTTCCTGCCCCCGTCACACTCCATCGCCCGCAAGACGCCCCTTGTCCGTCATGCCAGCGCAGGCTGGCATCGCTCGCGATAGCGCAATCCGCCTGTCTCATGGGTAGTGGTGCACGAGTACGCCACTTCGCCGGCCGCCCCCACTTCGTCATGCCAGCGCAGGCTGGCATCGCTCCCGATGACGCGATACGCTGCCACCCATGGGCGGCTGGACCTACATCATGACCAACAGGCGCGGCGGCGTGCTCTACATTGGCGTGACGGCGAACCTTGCTGCTCGCGTGGACCAGCACCGCCGCGGCGCAGGCTCTGCCTTCTGCCGTCGCTACGGGCTGACCCGGCTGGTCCTGGCTGAACGCCACGACACGATCGAACAGGCGATCGCGCGGGAGAAGGCGCTCAAGGCGTGGCAACGGGCTTGGAAGGTGAGATTGATCGAGACCACCAATCCGGACTGGAACGACCTCTCCGATTATCTCGCCTGAGGCCAGCGACCCCAGCCTGCGCTGGGGTGACGGTTGGAGGATGGCGGGTCATCTGTCACAACTTCGCTCATGCCCCACCACCTCCTCCACTACGATCTCGCCCCCGACTACCTCGACCGCCGGCCGATCCACCGCGACCTCCACCTCGCGCTCGCCTGGGCCGCGGCCGAGCGCGGCGAGCTGATCCTCGGCGGCGCGCTCGACGATCCCGCCGACACCGCGCTGCTGCTGTTCACCGATGCCGCCGCGGCGGACGCGTTCGCGCGGGAGGATCCCTATGTCGCGCACGGCCTCGTCACCGGCTGGCGGGTGCGGCCCTGGCGCACCGTCGTGGGGACAAGCGCCGCCGATCCGGTCCGCCCCGCCTAATCCCGCCGATCGGGCCTGATCCCGCCGATCGGGCTGTCCTGCACGGCGCGGTCGCGCTACCCGCGGCCGCGATGTCCTCCTTCCCGCTCGACCGCGCCCGCCGTGACACCACGCGCGACCCCGCGACCTTCGCCGGCCGTCCGCGCATCGGCCGCTCGGTGTCGGCATGACCACCGACGCGAAGCCCCGCACCGGGCTGCTGCTCGGCGTCGGCGCCTACACGCTGTGGGGCCTGCTGCCGCTCTACCTCCACCTGCTGGTCCGGGTGCCCCCGCTCCAGATCCTCGGCCATCGCGTCCTCTGGTCGCTGTTGCTGCTGGCCGCGATCGTGCTCGCATTGGGGAAGGGCCGCGCGATCCTCGTCGCCGCGCGCGGGCGCACCCTGTTGCTGCTCGCCGCATCGGCGTCGCTGATCGCGGTCAACTGGTACGTCTACATCTGGGCGGTCGAGCACGCGCATGTGCTCGAGGCGAGCCTCGGCTATTTCATCAACCCCCTCGTCAACGTCGCGCTCGGGATGGCGGTGCTCGGCGAGCGGATCGGCCGGACCCAGGGCGTCGCGGTCGCGGTCGCCGCCGCCGGCGTCGCCGTGATGGCGCTCAGCGGCGGCGCGGCCCTGTGGATCTCGCTCACCCTCGCGGTCAGCTTCGGGCTTTACGGCCTCGTCCGAAAGGTGGTGGCGATCGACGCGCTGGGCGGGCTGACCGTCGAGACCGCGCTGCTCGCCATCCCGTCGCTGCTGGTCCTGCTCCAGGCGAGCGCTGTGGGGCAGGCGGCGTTCGGGCACGACCGCACCCTCGACGGGTTGCTGGTCCTCGCCGGCGCGGTCACCGCCGCGCCGCTGCTGATGTTCGCCGCCGCCGCGCGCCGGATGCGTTACGCGACGCTGGGCCTGCTCCAGTACATCGCGCCCACCCTCCAGTTCCTCGAAGCCGCGTTCCTGTTCGGCGAGCCGCTCCGCCCCGTCCACCTCGTCAGCTTCGGACTGATCTGGGCCGGCTGCGCCCTCTACGCCTGGGCTGGCTGGCGTGCCCGCCCCGCGACGGTTCGGTAATGGATGCTCGTTCCCCCGCGAAGGCGGGAGCCCATCGTCACGCGCACCGCGTGAAAAGGCTCAAACCCGCTCCTGCTCCAGCAGGTCGGCCGGATCGAGCCCGATCAGCCGGATATGGTCGCGGATGCGCGGCCACTGGTTCGTCACGAACGCCTCCCGCTCGGCGGCGCGCAGCCGCTCCGCCGACCCCGCCAGCACGAACATGCCGACGCCGCGGCGCACCTCGACATAGCCGTCGTCCTGAAAGCTTTGATACGCCTTCGCCACCGTCAGCGGGTTGGCGCCATGCTCCGCCGCCAGCGCCCGTACCGAGGGCAGCTGGTCGCCGGGCCGATAGTCGCCGCGCAGGATGCCCGCCGCGATCACCCCGCGCAGGCGCAGATAGACCGGGCTGTCGTCATGGCTATAGGCTGTCATGCTGCCACCATACACCAACGCGGGGGCAGGTCGAGTCCCGTCACGCCCAGTCCGAGACGAGCCGTGCCGGATCGGGGCGGGGCCGTTCGTCGAGTTCACGCGACGGCGTGCCGATGAACATGAACCCGGCGATCCGCTCCGGCGCGCGCCCGAACGCGTCGCGCACCGCGTCGCAATAGGCGGGCCAGCCGGTCAGCCACCCGCCCGCATACCCTTGCGCATGGACCGCATGGAGCAGGTTCATGCACGCCGCCCCCGCCGACAGCTCCTGTTCCCACGCCGGGATGTGGCTTTCGCGGGGACTGGACAGCACCACCACCAGCGTCGGTGCCTGATGCGCGAACTGCTCCATCGCGTCGAGCTCGAGCCGCTTCGCCTCCGGCCGCTCGGCGCGATAGGCGTTGGTGAGCACGCGGGCGAGCCGCTCGCGCTGGTCCGCCCCGACCACCACGAACCGCCACGGCGCGAGCTTGCCATGGTCGGGCACCCGCATCGCCGCGGTCAGCGCCACGTCCAGCTCCGCCTCGCTCGGCCCCGGCGCGACCAGATCGCGCGGCTTGCCCGACCGCCGGGTCAGGAGGTGGCTGAGGACGGAGGAGCGGTCGTTGAGCATGGGAGCCGTTTAGCTGCCCGCCGTCCCCATGGACAGGGGCGGCGGAACCGTTACCCTGCACCCATCACCGATCGGGAGCCGTCATGGCGAGTGCATATCCCGGCGTCGCGACCCCCGCCGCCGCCAAGACCTTGACCCCAACGTTTCTGGGCCACCCGCGCGGCCTGTTCCTGCTGTTCTTCGCCGAGATGTGGGAGCGCTTCTCCTATTACGGGATGCGCGCCATCCTGGTGTTCTACCTCACCAAGCACTTCCTGCTCGGCGAGCGTCCCGCCTTTGCGATCTATGGCGCGTACACCGCGCTGGTCTACATCACCCCGGTGATCGGCGGCATGATCGCCGACCGCTATCTGGGTGCGCGCCGGGCGGTGCTGGCCGGGGGCGTGTTCATCGCCTTCGGCCACCTCCTGATCGCCTTGGTGGAGGGGCCTGAGGGGCAGCAGGACGGCTACCTGACGGGTTTCTACATCGCGCTCGCCTCGATCATCGTCGGCACCGGCTTCCTCAAGGCGAACATCTCGGTCCTGGTCGGCGCGCTCTATCCGCGCGACGACGTGCGGCGCGATCCCGCCTTCTCGATCTTCTACATGGGGATCAACCTCGGCGCATTCATCGGCCCGATCCTGGTCGGCATCCTGGGCGAACGCGTCGGCTGGTCCTGGGGCTTCGGCGCGGCCGGCATCGGCATGCTGCTCGGCCTCGTCGCGTTCGTCGCGTTCGGCAGCGTGCTGGGCGAGGCGGGGGCGCCCCGTTCGGTGGCGGCGCTCAAGGCCCCGGTGGTTGCGGGGGTTTCGCGCGAATGGGCGACCTATGCCGGTGCGGCGCTGGCGGTGCTCGGGATCGGCTGGCTGATCCAGCATCAGGCGCTGGTCGGCACCGGGCTCACCGCGTTCATGGCGGTCGCGGTCGGCTACATCCTGATCCACGCGTGGCGCACGCTGCCCCGCGTGGAGTTCCACCGCATCCTCGCCGCGCTCTACCTGATCGCCCTCAGCCCGCTGTTCTGGGCGCTGTTCGAACAGCAGGGCTCGTCGCTCAACGTCTATATCGACCGCCAGGTCGACCGCGTGATCCTCGGGCTCGACGTGCCCGCGTCGGTGTTCCAGTCGGTCCAGCCGATCCTCATCATCCTGCTGGCGCCCGTGTTCGCTGCCGTGTGGACCTGGTCCGGCCGCCGCCGGATCGAGCCGAGCACGACGATCAAGTTCGCGATCGGCCTGATCCTGGTCGGCGCCGGCTTCTTCAGCCTGACGCTGGGATCGGGCACCGGCCGCGACGGGCTGACCCCGGTCGGCTATGTGGTGCTGCTGTTCGCCTTCCACACCTGTGCCGAGCTGTGCTTCTCGCCGGTCGGGCTGTCGTCGATGACCCGGCTGTCGCTGCCGCGGATGACCGGGCTGATGATGGGTACGTGGTTCCTGGCGACCGCGGCGGGCAACTTCATCGCCGGCCTGATCGCGCAGGCCACCGACGCCGAGAACAAGGGCGTCCAGGGCATGCTCGACGTCTATGCCCAGATCGGCTGGTTCGCGATCGGCGTCGGCGTCGTCGCGCTGGTGGTAGCGCCCTTGGTCACCCGGCTGATGCACCTGGATACGCTCGGCACCGACGCCCACGCGCTGGCCGGCGAGGCGCAGCTCGCCGCGCCCGAATCGGCGGGGCTTGACACGCAGGCGGAACTGAAGCCGAAGGGGTAGACACGATGGAACAGGTGGGGCTCGCCGCGGCCGTGTTCGTCGGAACGCATGTCCTGCTCTCCCACCCCTTGCGCGCGCCGATCGTACGGCGGGTCGGGGAGCCGGTGTTCCTCCTCCTCTATTCGCTGGTCGCCGCCGCGACGCTCGGCTGGCTCGCGCTCGCCTATCGCGCCGCGCCGCCCCAGGCCCCGCTCTGGCCCGCCGGCGACGCGCTTTGGGCGGTGGCGAGCGCGGTCATGCTCGTCGCCAGCGTCCTGCTGCTCGGCTCGCTGATCGGCAACCCCGCCGCCCCCGATCCCAAGGCGGCGACCAGGCCGGTGCCGGAGGCGCGCGGCGTCTACGCGATCACCCGCCACCCGATGATGTGGGCGTTCGCGCTGTGGGGCGTCGTCCACATCGCGGTCTACCCGATCCCGCCCAACATCGTCCTCGCACTCGCGGTCATCTTCCTCGCCCTCGTCGGCGCGCACATGCAGGACGTGAAGAAGGAGCGGTTGCAGCCCGACCGCTGGCCCGAATGGGAACGCCGCACCAGCTATTGGCCCTTTCTCGCGATCGCAGAAGGCCGCGCCCGCCTCGCCGGCTTCCGGCCCCACGACCTCGCCGGCGGCCTGGTGATATGGTTCGCCGCCACCTGGGCCCACGGCCCGCTCGCCGGCTGGGCGGCCGGCATCTGGCGATGGGTGTAGCCGTTCGCCCGGTGGAGAGAAATATTCACGCGAAGGCGCGAAGGCGCGAAGAAGTTTGATTCAGAGGAGGCGCGGAGGCGCGGAGGGGTTGTGTCCGGCTGCGCGAGCAGCCCTTCATCATCGGCGTGAGAGGGTGAGGGCGCCCTGCCGCGCGCGGGCGGGTTTTCTTCTCCGCGCCTCCGCGCCTCCTCCGAACCCTTCCTGCTTTTCTTCGCGCCTTCGCGCCTTCGCGTGGACCAAATCTTTCTCAGATCGCCGCCGCCGGCTCCTCCTGCGGGTCGGCAGGCTGGTCGCGGGTCACCACCGCGGTCAGCGCCAGGTTGCTGGTCACGTTGCCCAGCGTCCGGAAGATGTCGGGGATCGTCTCGACCGCGATCAGCAGCCCCAGCGGCGCCAGCGGCACTCCCAGCGCCGAGGCGATCGGCGCGACGGAGGCGAAGAAGGTGATCTGGCTCGGCAGGCTGATCGACCCCAGCGAGGTCACGACCCCCGCAACCACCCCCGTCGCCACCGCCACCCACGGCACCTCCACCCCGAACCAGCGGCCGATATAGATCGCGATCGCCATGTTCATCGCCGGCTGGGTCGCGCGGAACATCGCCACCCCCAGCGGCAGCGTCACGCCCGAAGCCGCCCGCGGCACGCCCATCTCGGTGACGGCCTTGAGCATCGCGGGCAGCGTCGCCAGCGACGACTGGGTCGACACCGCGAACGCCTGCGCCGGCAACGCCGCGCGCGCGAACCGCGCCACCGGCACCCGGCTGCCGACCATCGCGATCAGATACGCCACCGCCGTCACCACGATCCCGATCACGCAGATCACCGCCATGTAATGCACCAGCGCCCCGAACGCCGCGCTCCCCGCCCGCGCGCCGACCAGGAACGCGAGCGAGAACACCCCCAGCGGCGCCAGCCACAGCACCCAGCCGACCACCACCAGCATCGCGTCGCGGATTGCGGCGAACAGCCCGACCAGCTGCCGCCGGCCCTGTCCGTCGATCCGGGTCAGCGCGAACGCGAAGACCAGCGTGAACACGATCAGCGACAACAGCGCGCCGCTGCTCGCCGCCGCGACCACGTTGGGGGGCACGATCGCGGCGAACATCTCCGCGACCGGCGGCGGCGTCTGCACCGCCGGCACGCCGACCACCGCCGCGCGCAACGCCGCCGCCGCCTCGCCGGGGATCGGCACCAGGTTGAGGATCAGCGGCGTCGCTACGGCCGCCACCGCCGCATTGATCGTCAGCACCACGAGCGTCAGCCCGATCGTCCGCGCTGCCAGCCGCCCCGCGCTCGCCGCCTCCGCGGTCGATGCGACCCCGGTCACCAGCAGCGACACGACCAGCGGGATCACCGTCATCTGCAACGCGTTGAGCCATGCGGTCCCGACCGGCTGCGCCACCAGTATGCCGATGTCGGCGGCGGACGCGCTCGCCCGCGCCACCAGGATGCCGCCGATCAGCCCCAGCACCAGCGACAGGAGGATACGGGTAGGTTGCGACATGCTGTTCCTCTGAATGGCGCCACGCTATGACGGCACCCAACGCCTTAGACGGACAGCGAACACACGCCATGGCAAGAAAATATTTCGGGACGGACGGGATCCGCGGCCGCACCAACGCCGGCGCGATGACCGCGGCGACCGCGATGAAGGTCGGCATGGCGGCGGGCACCCACTTCCTGCGCGGCGACCATCGCCACCGGGTGGTGATCGGCAAGGACACGCGGCTGTCGGGCTACATGCTCGAATCCGCGCTGGTCGCGGGGTTCACCGCGGTCGGCATGGACGTGGTGCTGCTGGGCCCGCTGCCGACGCCTGCGGTCGCGATGCTGACCCAGTCGATGCGCGCGGACCTGGGCGTCATGATCTCCGCCAGCCACAACCCCTTCGCCGACAACGGCATCAAGCTGTTCGGGCCGGACGGCTACAAGCTGTCCGACGAGGACGAGGCTGCGATCGAGGCGCTGCTCGACGGGGACGAGGACACCATCCCGCTCGCCTCCTCCGACCGGATCGGTCGCGCCCGCCGGATCGACGACGCGCAGGGGCGCTACATCCACTTCGCCAAGTCGACCTTCCCCTCCGACCTCCGGCTCGACGGGGTGCGGGTGGTGATCGACTGCGCCCACGGCGCCGCCTATCGCGTCGCCCCCACCGCGCTGTGGGAACTGGGGGCGGAGGTGGTGACGATCGGGGTCGATCCGAACGGCACGAACATCAACGACCGGGTCGGCTCCACCGCGCCGGACGCGCTCGCCCGCACGGTGATCGAGCGGCGCGCCGACCTGGGGGTCGCGCTCGACGGCGATGCCGACCGGCTGATCGTCGTCGACGAGCGGGGCCGGGTGGTCGACGGCGACCAGCTGATGGCGGCGATCGCCACCGGCCTTGCCCGGCGCGGGGCGCTCAAGGGCGGCGGGCTGGTCGCGACCGTGATGTCCAACCTCGGCCTCGAACGCCATCTGGAGGCGCACGGCCTCGGCCTGCTCCGCACCAAGGTCGGCGACCGCCACGTGCTCGAGGCGATGCGCGCCCAAGGGTACAATGTCGGCGGCGAGCAGTCGGGGCACATCATCCTGTCCGACCACGGCACCACCGGCGACGGCCTCGTCGCCGCGCTCCAGGTCCTCGCCGAGGTCCGGCGCGCCGGCGCCCCCGCCTCCGAGGTGCTCCACCGCTTCGATCCCCTGCCCCAGCTCTTGAAGAATGTTCGCTTCGCCGGCGGCAAGCCCCTCGACGACCCACGCGTCCAGTCGGTGGTGGCGGAGGTCGAGTCCGACCTCGCCGGCCGCGGACGCCTCGTCCTGCGCCCCAGCGGCACCGAGCCGGTGATCCGCGTCATGGCGGAAGGCGAGGACGAGGCCGAGGTCACCCGCGCCGTCGACCGCATCTGCGACGCCGTCCGCGCCGTGGCGTGATCGCCCCTCGAAGCGCTCACCCCCTCTTGTGCTCCCGCGAAGGCGGGAGCCCAGTCTGTGTCCCCGCCTTCGCGGGGACACAAGGTTCCAGGCGAACCGCTTGAGAATGGGCTACGCTAACGCTCGCGGGCTGTCCTACATGGCCCTTCCCCGGTAGGGACCGATGACATGATCGCCGCCCCTCCCACCTGTCCGGCACTGCGTCCACACCCCGCATCGCCTAGTCGGCGCGCGGGCGTCGCGTCGGCGGCGCACGGGTGTCGCGCGACCGACGCGCCCGGGCGCGCGGCCAGCGCGTCGGCGTCGCGCGCGTGGCGCATCGGCGTCGCGTCGCTGCCGCGTCGGCGGCGCAGCCCGCTCCACCCCTCAGGGGCAACCACGCAGAATATGCGTCATCGCCTCCACTTCCTCCACTTGATGCCGGCCGGGCAGGCATGACGATCCCCCGCGTCCTCATCATCGCCGGCTCCGATTCGGGCGGCGGCGCCGGTATCCAGGCGGACATCAAGACGGTGGCGATGCTTGGCGGCCACCCGATGACCGCGATCACCGCGATCACCGCCCAGAACACGCTGGGCGTCCAGGCCGTCCACCCGGTGCCGACCGAGGTGGTGATGGCCCAGATCGCCTCCTGCGCCGACGACCTCGGCCTCGACGCGGTCAAGATCGGCATGATCGGCTCGGCCGACATTGCGAACGCGGTCGCGGACTGGCTGGAGTCCGCGGGAGCACAAGGGCGCATCCCCGTCGTCTTCGACCCCGTCATGATCGCCACCTCCGGCTCCGTCCTCGCCGCCCCCGCCACGATCGCCGCCTTTGCCCGCCTGATGCGCCTCGCGACCGTCATCACCCCGAACCTTCCCGAACTGGCGGCGCTGGGCGGCGAGGATGCGGTGCGAGCGACCGGCGCGGCGCTGCTGGTCAAGGGCGGGCATGGCGATAGTGTGCGGATCGAGGACCGGCTGGTCGAGCCCGGCGTCGGCGAAACGGTCTGGAGCCACGACCGCATCGACACGCCCCACACGCACGGCACCGGCTGCACGCTGGCGAGCGGCATCGCCACCGGCCTCGCAGCGGGGATGACGCTGTCCTCCGCGATCGACCGCGCGATCGGCTTCGTCCAGGCCGCGCTCGCCGCCGCACCCGCGATCGGTGCGGGCCACGGCCCGATGGGTCACGCGATGGGTGCCGTCCCCTTCCATCACCTTCTCGCCGCCCGCGATCCGGACGGCCGGGATGCCGCCGCCCTTGCGGCGCGCTACGCCTGATGCCGGGCCTCCGCCACGAACGCCTCCACCCCGCCCCCGTCGCCGGGGTGGACGAAGCTGGGCGCGGCCCGCTCGCCGGCCCGGTGGTCGCCGCCGCGGTGATCCTGCCGCCCCGCGGCGTGCCCCGCGGCCTCGACGACTCGAAGAAACTCCCCGCCGCCGAGCGCGCCCGCCTCTGCCAGCGCCTCCACGGCTGCGCCCGCATCGGCATCGGCGTGGTCGAGGCGGACGAGATCGACCGGCTCAACATCCACTGGGCGACGATGCGCGCGATGGAGCTGGCGGTGGACGCACTCTGTGCCGATGGAGCGTGCGAGCCCGCGCACATCCTGATCGACGGCAACCGCCTGCCGCGCTGGGGCCGCGCGGCCACCGCGATCGTCGGCGGCGACGCGATCAGCCGCTCGATCGCCGCCGCCTCGATCGTCGCCAAGCACACCCGCGACACGCTGATGCACGCGCATGCACAGGCGCACCCGCACTACGACTGGCACGCCAACAAGGGCTACGGCTCCCCCCGCCACCTCGCGGCGCTGCGCGAACACGGACCCTCGCCGCTCCATCGGCGCAGCTTCGCGCCGGTTGCCGCCGCCGCGAGTCTTTTCGGCCACACCGCAACCGCTGCGGGGCGGGCGGGGGCGGAGACTCAACATCTGGGGCCGGGCGCGATCCCCGACCTGTTCGCCGGCACGCGCTGACGCGAGGTTAACCAAAGTGTGCTTGACGGAGTCCGCCCCGCTGTCACTTTAGGTCGCCTGTTGGGGGGATGAATGGGCACGGACACGATCACACGGCGGCGCGGCGCGGCTGCGGCCCAAGCACTGGTCATCCCGCGGGCGGACCCGACGCTGCCGGTCGGCCGTATTCTGCAGGGCGACTGCATCGGGCATATGCGCGCGCTGCCCGACGCATCCGTCGACCTCGTCTTCGCCGACCCGCCCTACAACCTCCAGCTCGGCGGTGAGCTGTTCCGCCCGGACGGCAGCCATGTCGATGCCGTCACCGACGACTGGGACAAGTTCGACACCTTTGCCCAGTACGACGCCTTCACCCGCGCGTGGCTGGCGGAGGCGCACCGCATCCTCAAGCCCGACGGCGCGATCTGGGTGATCGGCAGCTACCACAACATCTTCCGCGTCGGCGCGGCGCTCCAGGATCTCGGCTTCTGGATCCTCAACGACATCGTCTGGCGCAAGGCGAACCCGATGCCGAACTTCCGCGGCACCCGCTTCACCAACGCGCACGAGACGCTGATCTGGGCCTCCAAGGGCGAGAGGGCGAAATATACCTTCAACTACCGCTCGATGAAGACCCTGAACGACGAGCTCCAGATGCGCTCGGACTGGGAGTTCCCGATCTGCGGCGGTGGGGAGCGGTTGAAGAAGGACGGGGCCAAGGTCCATCCGACCCAGAAGCCCGAGGCGCTGCTCTACCGCGTCCTGCTCGCCTCGACCAGGCCGGGCGACGTGGTGGTCGACCCGTTCTTCGGCACCGGCACCACCGGCGCGGTGGCCAAGCGGCTCGGCCGGCAATGGATCGGGATCGAGCGCGAGACGGGCTATATCGAGGCCGCGCGCGAACGCATCGCCGCCGCGCTCCCCCTCGATGAATCGGCGCTGCGCACGATGCAGAGCCCGCGCTCGGCCCCCAAGGTCGCGTTCGGGACGCTGGTCGAGACCGGCTACCTCCAGCCCGGCGCGGCGCTGTTCGACGCGAAGCGCCGCTACCGCGCGACGATCGGCGCGGACGGCTCGCTGCTCAGCGACTGCGGCGCGACCGGCTCGATCCACAAGCTCGGCGCGCAGGTGCAGGGCGCGAGCGCGTGCAACGGCTGGACCTTCTGGCACCACGAGGCGGAGGGTGCCCTGAAGCCGATCGACACCCTTCGCCAGACCTACCTGCTGGCGACCCAACCCTGAATGATCCTCCCCCTGCCAGGGGCGGATCGTTAAGCAGACCCCATGCCTTCCCTCCACCTCCGCCCCGCTCACCTCATCTCCACGCCCGTCGGCCGTCCCGACGACAGCTTCGCCCGCCTCGCCGGCGGGATGCAGTGGTTCGCCGCCTACGACATCCTTCGCGACGGCCGCTACGCCGAGACGGTCCCCGTTGCCGCGATCGACACCCTCGGCGAGCACGCCGCCACCCTCCACGCCCGTATCACCGCCCCGCGCGCGCCGCTGATCCTCGGGGCACGTACCCTTCGCCTCGACCAGCCGCTGGTCGCCGGCATCCTCAACGTCACCCCCGACAGCTTCTCGGACGGCGGTGCTCACCACGCCGACCCCGCTGCCGCTGCCGCCGCCGGAGTCGACATGGCCGCCGCCGGCGCGGCGCTGATCGACCTGGGAGGCGAATCGACCCGCCCCGGCGCAGCCCCGGTGTGGGAAGGCGATGAGATCGGCCGCGTGGTCCCCGTGATCGAGCGGCTAGCAGGCTCCGGCACCCCCGTCTCGATCGACACCCGCAAGGCCGCGGTGATGGAGGCCGCGCTTGCAGCCGGCGCGGGGATCGTCAACGACGTGTCCGCGCTCCTCTGGGACGACCGCGCCGCCGAGGTGGTCGCCGCCGCCGGCTGCCCGGTGGTGCTGATGCACTCCCCCGATCCCAGGGCCGGCGGGCACGGTCGCGTCGCCTACCGCAACGTGGCGACGGAGGTGTTCGACTGGCTCGAGGCGCGGATCGCCGCGCTGGAGGCGACGGGCATCCTCCGCTCGCGCATTCTGGTCGATCCCGGCATCGGCTTCGGCAAGTCGCTCGCCGACAACCTCGCGCTCCTCAATGACCTCGCGCTGTTCCATGGCCTGGGCTGCCCCGTCATGCTCGGTGCCAGTCGCAAGCGGCTGATCGGCGCGGTGTCGAACGAGGCGCCCGTTACGCAGCGGCTCGGCGGCAGCATCGCGCTGGCGCTGCGTGGGGCAGGCGCGGGGGTGCATCTGCTCCGCGTCCACGACGTTCCCGAAACGGTGCAGGCGCTCCGCGTCTGGCGGGCGTTGCGCGACCGGGCGCTGGCGGGCTGAACCGTTGCGCGATCGCAACCGACCTCCGCAACGCGCGTTGCCCCGGCCATGATCGTCGACTCCGTCCCCAGCCTCCGCCAGATCGTCTCCGAGGTTTGGAAGCCGCTGTTCGCGCTGTTCGTGTGGGATTGCGTGGTGACCGTCACCTACCTGTTCCTGCCGTTCCACGCGCCGCCGCTGCCGTTGACCCTGTTCGGATCGGCGCTGGCGCTGTTCCTCGGCTTCCGCGTCAACTCCGCGTACCAACGCTGGTGGGAGGGGCGGACCCTGTGGGGCGCGATGATCAACGCCAGCCGCAGCCTCGCCCGTATCGCCCGCAACCAGCTGCCCGACCCGGACGCGCGCGACCTCAAGCGCTCGCTGGTGCTCCGCCAGATCGCCTATGTCCACGCGCTACGCTGCGCGCTGCGCCGTCAGCCCGCCGATCGCGAAGTGCTCCAGCGGCTGTCACGCGGCGAGGCGGAGCCGGCGCTCGCCCGGACCAATATCGCCAACGGCCTGCTCGACGGCACCGGCCGCCGCATCGACGACGCGCGGCGCAAGGGCTGGATCGACACCATCCAGCAGTCCCAGTTCGAATCGGTGCTGGTCGACATCGCCAACGCGCAAGGCGGCATGGAGCGCCTCAAGAACACCCCGCTGCCCAACCAGTACCGTTTCCTGCCGACCTTCTTCGCGCACGTCTTCTGCGTGCTGCTGCCGATCGGGCTGGTCGAAACGCTGGGCTTTGCGACCCCGCTCGGCTCGACGGTGGCGGGGCTGATGTTCCTGGCGGTGCTCCGGATCGGCGACGATCTGGTCGATCCGTTCGCCAACACCGCGCACGACGTGCCGCTGTCGGCTATGTGCCGCACGATCGAGATCGACCTGCTCCAGGCGATCGGCGACGCCGCACCCGAACCGCTCAAGCCCGTGCGCGGGGTGCTGTGGTGACCGTCCGGAGTCGCCGTTGCGCCCGCCTTCAGTCGTCAGGAATCGTCATGCGTCTTGCCATCACAGCCCTCATCGCACCCGTCCTGGCGACGGTGCCCGCGTCTGCGCAGTTCGGCGCGGGCCAGTTCGACACCGTCTCGGCCCGCGCGGTGGTGGAGCGCTATTACGCCGCGATCGAGCGGGGCGACTTCCGCACCGCCTATGCGCAATGGGGCAATGGCGGCCGGGCGAGCGGAAAGAGCTATGCCGCGTTCGCGCGCGGGTTCGCCGCGACCGCCCATTCCCGGGTAACGGTCGGCAACCCCGGCCTGCCGGACGGGGCGGCGGGGTCACTCTATGTCGAGGTGCCGGTGGATATCCATGCGACGCTCAAGACGGGCCGTCGCCAGCATTTCCGGGGCACCTACGTCATCCGCCGCGTCAACGACGTCCCCGGCGCGAGCCCCGCGCAGCGGCGCTGGCACATCGACTCGGCCCGCCTGCGCGCCGTACGTTAGGCGGCGTGGTCGATCCCCAGCTCGCCCAGCTTGCGGTACAGCGTCGACCGCCCGATCCCCAGCCGCCTGGCGACCTCGGTCATCCGTCCGCGATAATGTCCGATCGCCAGTCGGATCACGTCCGCCTCGATATCCTCCAGCAGTCGCAGGTTGCCGTCGGGCCGGAACAGAGTCACCCCGCCACCATTGGCCGGCGCCACCGCCGCCAGCCGTGGTCCGGCCCCAAGGTTGGCGATCTGCGGGAAATCCGCGCGCGTCAGCGCCGCCGCCTCGCACAGCACCGCCGCGCGGAACAGCGCGTTATGCAGCTGGCGGACATTGCCCGGCCAGTCATAGGCTCCCAGCAGCAGCAGCGCGTCGTCGGTGATCCCCAGCGGCCGGAGGCCCGGCTGCAACGCGATCCGCGCCAGCAGGTGCCGGGCGAGCGCGGGCACGTCGCCGATCCGCTCGCGCAAGGGGGGGATCGACACGGGCACGACGTTCAGCCGGAAGTACAGGTCCTCGCGGAACCGCCCCGCCTCCACCTCGGCGGTCAGCCGCTTGTCGGTGGCGGCGACCACGCGCACGTCCACCGTGATCGGATGCCGCGCCCCCAACGGCTGGATCTCGCCGGTGGACAGCAGGCGCAGCAGCTTGACCTGCGCGTCGAGCGGGATCGCCCCCACCTCGTCCAGGAACAGCGTGCCGCCATCGGCGATCTGGAGCTTGCCGATCTTCTTCTCGAACGCGCCGGTGAACGCCCCGCGCTCATGCCCGAACAGCTCCGACTCGACCAGGTTGGCGGGGATCGCGCCACAGTTCACCGCCACCATCGGCTTCCTGGCGCGTGGGGAGGCGGCATGGATCGCCTCGGCGACCAGTTCCTTGCCGACCCCGCTCTCGCCCTCGATCAGCACGGGGATGCGCGCGCGCGCCGCCTTGGCCGCGATCGCCAGTGCGGTGCGGAAATCGGGGGCGGAGCCGACGATCTCGTCGAAGCCGAGCGCGGCGGACAGCTTCTCGGTCAACGGCCTCAGCTCGCCCGCATGGGGCACCGCCACCGCGGCCTCAAGCGCAGCGAGCAGGCGTTCGGGCGCGAGCGGCTTGACCAGGAAATCGGTCGCCCCCGCCCGCATCGCCGCCACCGCATGCGCGGACGAGGCGTTGGCGGTGAGGACCAGCACCGGCAGCGCCGGGCGGCGTTCGCGCAGCTCGCCGATCAGCGCGGCGGCCTCGTCGTCGACGCCGCGATGGTCGAGCAGGATCGCGTCCAGCTGCATCCCGTCCTGGGTGCCCAGCGTCGCCACGCCCATCTCGCCGTCCTGCGCAAAGATGGTCCGCCAGCCGGCGCGCGCGACGATGGCCGACACCAGCCGCCGCTGGGCGGGCTCGTCGTCGATCAGGAGCAGCAGGCGCTGGCCGTTGCGCGTCATGCGTTCTTCCGCTGGTTCAGGTCACGCAGTCGGTCATAGCGATCGGGGGTAAAAGCCGGCTTAAACCACCCTTATCGGCCGGTTCAGCATGAACGTGTGGTAAACGGGCGCGGCCTGCAGGGTTGCGGACCGATGCGCCCCGTGGTTACACCGCATACAACCCTTCCTTTTCCGCAGGATCGCCACCATGGCCGGCAACACCGATCTCAACTCGCACGTCCACACCTACGATCGGATGATCGGGATGCTGAAATGGGGCGGGCTGGCGGTGTTCGTCATCGCCGCTCTGGTCGTCTGGCTGATCGCCTGACCGCATGAAGATCGCCGTCCTTCGCGAGAATGTGGAGGGCGAGCGTCGCGTCGCCGCCACGCCCGAAACCGTGCGCAAGCTCGGTGCGCTGGGCGCGAGCGTCGCCGTCGAAGCGGGGGCAGGCGAGGCGGCGGGCTTTGCCGACACCGCCTATGCCGACGCCGGCGCGACAATCGGCGACGCCGTCGCGACCGTCGCGGGCGCGGAGGCGGTGCTGGGCGTACAGGGCCCGGATCCGGCGGCGCTTGGCGGCGCAGCCCCCGGCGCATGGCTGGTCGCCGCGCTCGATCCGGTCGGCCGGCGCGACCGGGTGGACGCTTATGCCGCCGCGAGGGTCGAGGCGCTGGCGATGGAATGGATGCCGCGCATCACCCGTGCGCAGTCGATGGACATCCTGTCCTCGCAATCGAACCTTGCGGGGTACAAGGCGGTGCTCGACGCCGCCGCCGAATATGGCCGCGCCTTTCCGATGATGATGACCGCGGCGGGCACCATATCCGCCGCGCGCGTGTTCGTGATGGGGGTGGGCGTCGCCGGGCTTCAGGCGATCGCCACCGCCCGCCGGCTGGGGGCGCAGGTGTCCGCCACCGACGTCCGCTCCGCCACCCGCGAGCAGATCCAGTCGCTGGGTGCCAAGCCGATCTTCGTGGAAGGCGTGAAGGGGATCGAGGGCGAAGGCACCGGCGGCTACGCGTCCGAGATGTCGGCGGACTATCAGCGCGCGCAGGCCGAGCTGGTGTCGTCTCACATCGCGAGGCAGGACATCGTCATCACCACCGCGCTGATCCCCGGCCGCCCGGCGCCGCGGCTGGTGTCGGATGCGCAGATCGCGACCATGCGGGCCGGCAGCGTGATCGTCGACCTGGCGGTGGAAGCCGGCGGCAATGTCGAGGGCGCGGTCGCGGGTGAGGTTGTGGAGCGTCACGGCGTGAAGATCGTCGGTCACCGCAACGTCCCCGGTCGACTGGCGGCCGATGCATCGGCGCTTTACGCGCGCAACATTCTCAACCTGCTCACCGCCTTCTGGGACAAGGAGGCGGGTAGGCCGGCCTTCCCCGATGAAGACGAGATCGTCGCCGGCATGCGCCTGACGCGGGGCGGGCAGGTGGTGAATGCGCGGTTGGTCGAGGCTGCTCCTCCTCGAGTGGGGGAGGTGGCAGCGCAAAACGCTGACGGAGGGGGCGGGCGCTGATGCAGGGCCACTTGCCCGCGACAGTGGCACGCGCGCGTCGCCTGCGGAGCGAGATGACATGGCCGGCGCTGCTGGTCTGGCAGGAACTGCGGAAGCGTCCGGCTGGTATGAAGTTTCGCCGCCAGCACCCGGTTGGCCGGTTCGTTCTCGACTTCTACTGCGTGGAGGCGCGGCTTGCCGTCGAGATCGAGGGCATCGCTCACGACATGCGCGATCGGCCGGA